>Ga0335078_10012850_pt1 | contig 12403 bp, 7 predicted proteins | sample Lox_Sample_32_FD_206711 | JGI IMG/M metagenome (GOLD analysis project Ga0335078, IMG submission 206711) | Soil microbial communities from Loxahatchee National Wildlife Refuge, Florida, United States - Lox_Sample_3.2 | ecosystem: Environmental > Terrestrial > Soil > Wetlands | place: USA: Florida... | reverse complement strand
CGTCTTTGTATTTCCAGTGGGCGGCGATGCCTTCCTCCGCCATCTTGTGCATGTCTTCGGTGCGGATCTGAATCTCGAAGGGCGTGCCGTCTTCGGTGATGACCGAGGTGTGCAGCGACTGATAAAAGTTCGGCCGCGGCATGGCGATGAAATCCTTGATTCGTCCCGGGACTGGGCGCCACAAATTGTGAATGATGCCGAGAACTGCGTAGAGGTCGTAGACCTGGTCGACGGAGATGCGCTGGCGCTGCAGCTTTTTGTGGATGCTGTAGAGACGCTTGATGCGGCTATCGACGCGCGCCTGAATGCCGGCCTCTTTCAGCTTGTCGGTGATGATCCCCTGCATCTTCGCAAGAAAGACTTCACCTTGCTTACGGCGTGCATTGACCGATTTTTCGACCTGCTCGTAGCCAACCGGATCGAGGAAGCGGAAGCCCAGGTCTTCGAGTTCTCCGCGGATCTTGCCCATGCCGAGGCGGTGGGCAATGGGAGCGTAGATCTCGAGGGTCTCTTCGGCGATCTTGTGCTGGCGGTCGGGTTGCAAGTGCTCAAGCGTGCGCATGTTGTGCAGGCGGTCTGCGAGCTTGATCAGGACGACGCGGATGTCGTCGACCATGGCAAGCATCATCTTGCGGAGATTTTCGGCCTGCTGTTCTTCCCGCGTAGCGAAGTCGATCTTGCTGATCTTGGTGACGCCTTCGACGATGTGGGCGACCTGCTCGCCGAATTCCTTGCGGATGTCTGTGATCGTGACGGAGGTGTCTTCGACAGAATCGTGAAGCAGTCCGGCGGCGATGGCGACCGGGTCCATCTTCATTTCGGCGAGGACGAGCGCGACTTCCAGAGGATGAATCAGGTAGGGCTCGCCGGAGGCGCGGGTCTGGCCTTCGTGATGCTTCAGGGAGTAATCGTAGGCCTTCTTGACGATGGTCAGATCGTCTTGCGGGCGGTTCTCCTGCATGCGCTTCATCAAGTCGCGGAACTTGGTGAGCGTAAGGGCAGTGGTAGCGATCTGTTGACGCAAGCTCGCCATGATGGATTATACCCGCCGAGGAAGAGGGGCTCCGGCGGAGGCACTGGGACGCTGGGAAGATTATAGCGCGTGGAAATGGTTGGTCCTGCATGTACAGCGAACCTTCTGTGGCAAACGGGGCTCGATCCATTCAAAATAGCTGAAGCGGATTTTCTGCTCAGGAAATTCGTCCGGGTTGCAAAGAAGAAACTCGCTCGTTTGCCACCGCTCCTCTGCTAGAGTGGGCGCATGGTGAACGTGTCGATCGCGCGGATTCTGGTGAGCGGGTCGTCGGGACTGGTGGGGTCTGCGCTGGTTTCTTCGTTGAAGGGCGCGGGAGCGCGGGTCGCGCGGCTTTCGCGTCCCGGAACAACTCAGGGAAGTTCCGACGAAGAACGCGTGCCGTGGGATTCGTCGCAGCCAATCTCTCCCGAGGCGGTGTCGGGCTTTGATGCGGTCGTGCATCTGGCTGGCGAGAGCATCGTTGGCCGGTGGACCGAGGCGAAGAAGGCTCGCATTCGCGACAGCCGCATTCCGGCGACTACGAATCTCGCTCGGGCACTCGCACAGGCAAAACGCAAACCGTCCGTGTTTATCTCCGCTTCGGCGATTGGGTATTACGGAAATCGCGGAGACGAGGTGATGACGGAGACCAGCAACGCTGGTTCCGGATTCACTGCCGATCTGGCGCGAGAGTGGGAAGTGGCGACTACGGCGGCATCTGAGGCCGGCATCCGCACGGCGCAGATTCGGATCGGGATCGTGATGGCTACCGCTGGAGGCGCGCTGGCGAAGATGCTTCCGGCGTTCAAGATGGGAGTGGGCGGCAGGCTAGGCGACGGGCGGCAGTGGATGAGTTGGGTCGATGTACAGGACGTGGTGGGAGCGATTCATCACATCTTGCGGTCGGATCTTCTGCAGGGGCCGGTGAATCTGGTTGCTCCCAAGCCGGTGACGAACGCAGAATTCACCAGGACGTTAGCCAGCGTGCTCAAGCGGCCGGCGATTTTTCCGATGCCGGCATTCGCGGCGCGGATCGCCTTTGGCCAGATGGCGGACGAACTACTCCTCGCCAGCCAACGTGTAGAGCCGACGAAACTTGTTTCCTCGGGCTATCCGTTCCGGTTCGGGGATTTGCAGGCCTGCCTGAAGCACCTTTTGGGGAAGGGATGAGGGTGTGATTCGGATCACAGACCGCTGAGTGGAGCGTCTGTCAGTGTAGAAAGTCGGTTGGTGGTCCGGGATGAAGCAGAGACTCATGGCGGTTGCAGCGTTAGCGTCGTTGTTGTGCGGGAGTATGCCGCCAGCGATAGCGATGCCGTCACATCTGCAGGCCATCCAGGAGCAGACTCAGACCGCTTCCAAGACCAAGGCCGGAGATCATTCCTGCTGCCCCAGTCATCGCTCGCTTTTCAAGCCTTCGCTGTTCTTGATGCCGGTTTCGGCGCCGATGCCGTGCGAAAACTCTCCGTGCTGCGTAAGACAGGCGCCGGATAGTTCCCCTTCGTTGCCGGCAACGAACAGACTTGTACGACCGGACGCGAGGACGGTAGCTGTGAGCGCCGCGGCAGACACCCAGCAAGATAGCCACCCACGCATCGCAGCGGCGGAGTTCAACACTGGACCATTTCAGCTTTCCTCCATCCGGAGTGTAGTTCTGCGGAACTGAGCTTTCCTCACGCGCCAGAGGCGCAATCCCTTCCTGAGCAGATCAGCGCTGCAATGCGCTGTCTGCTTTCGAGCGGCCTGAGGCCGCGAACAGAATTCATACCATTTATGGAGATTCATCATGAAATACAAAATGCTTGCTTTGATTCTGGCTATGACCGTTGCGTCATGGGCGCAAACAGCAACTCAAACGACTCCGCCGACCCCGCAGCAGAGCGCGCCGGCAGAAAAGGCGAAATGTGCATGCTGCGACAAGATGAAGGCAGAGAAGACTGATGCTAAGGACGCGCATGCCTGCTGTCACAACATGAAGGCTGGAGATGGGAAAGAGATGGCCTCGTGCTGTCAGGGCAAGGATGCGAAGTCGTGCATGAAAGGCGACAAGATGGCTGCGGCTTGCAAAGACTGCTGCGCGAAAGACAAAGCGGCAGCTTGCTGCAATCACAGCGGGAAGCAATGCGGCGACAGCTGCTGCGCGAAGACGTCTGACAAGACAGCGTAGAGCTGGCGAGAACCTGAAAAAAGTCTCTCGCCAAAGAAGGCCTCACCTCAGGCGCTAAAGCGCAGGCCCGTTTTCAACGGCTGAAGGGCACGAGTAAACTCGTGCCCTTCCCGATTTTGCTTTCTTTGATTCCCTTCTGCAGCCCTAGCCCCTAACCTCTAGCCACTTTTCTTGATTCACTGCTGGTCGGTGCGATTCATCTCATCGTGAAGTTTTTGGAGGAGTTCGGCGCGCTGCTCGGTGCTGAGTTCGCGTTTTAACTCTTCGAGAGCCAAGGCGACGATGTGGTAGTGATGAGCGCCGGCGAACTTGGGATCGGTGGTGATATCGAGCCAGAGCTTGTGCATGAGCTCGACGTCCTGGGGCCGCATGCGGGGAGTGTGCGGGCCGATGGAATATTCGCGAACCGCACCGTCGGGCGCGCAGACTTCGAGCGCGAGCCGGGGACGAGGTTCCGGGAGTCGCTCCCAGGCGTCGCCGGTGAGCTTGGCCTGCTCATCGGACGTGAGCTTGTTGGAGAGTCCGCAGATGACGCGGGCGGAATCAAGCCGTTGCGCGGTCACCATGATGGCTTCAAACACATCAGTGGCCGGAACGACGAGCAGCGAGATCGGCTTGCCTTCTTTTTCTGCAACTGCGACGGCCGCGGTGAAAAGCTCCTGCTCGTAATGGTCGAAAACCTGCGTCGCGTCGAAGACGGTGCTGCCGCTGAAGGTGTGCTCGCGGTGATAGAGGCGGGCGCTCATCACGACCACATCCTGCTTGATGATGTTGGTGTGGCTGAGGATGTGGCGCAGATAGTAGAGGTTCCGCGGGTCGCGGACGGCAACGAGGATGTTGCCGGGACGCACGCCCATGGCTCCGCTGCCGAGTTCCTGGTTGCCGTAGACGCGGAATTGATCCATGTGCTCAGGCTTGCCGTGGCGCTCCTTGGCGACGTGGCGCTCGGAAACGGTGAAGATCGTGAAGAAGAATGCGCTAAAAATGATTCCGGCGATCGTGGCTTCGTATTTGGTGAACAGATTCACGACAGCTGTGATGAAGAGGACGCCGGAGATTGCGATCAGGCCGAGGGGGATTTCGGTCTTGCCGAAGTGCAGGTTTCCGGGAACTTTCCACTCCCGATTGCCGGGTTCAGTGAATCTCAGCACGAGCACCGCCAGCGATTTCATGGCGAAGCTCCAGATCACGCCGAATGCGTAGAGAGCAGCCAGGACGTAAACGTTGCCGAGGCTGAGGAAAACCGTGAGCAACTGCATTCCGACAATCAGGTTGATGATGCGAAAGCTGGTGCCAAAGCGGCTGTGCGGCTTCTGGAACCAACTGGTGAGGACGCCGTCTTCGGCTACACGATTGAGAACACCGTTGGCGCCGACAATCGATGTGTTCTGCGCGCCGGCCAGGATCAGCACACCGACCAGAACGACAAAGCCGTGGAACATCAGTTTGGGTATTTCTGCGCCCGGCAGGTACATGGCGATGCCGCCGATCAGGTTGGCGAAATATTTCGGGCGCTGGCCGTCGGGGATGATCATGACGGCGAAGAATGAGACCAGCGAGGTGAAGAGCAGGCTGTAGATGAAAATGACGAGCCCAGTCTTTTCCAGATTCTTGAGCTTGGGATGCTCGATCTCGCGGTTAACCTGCGCCAGAGTTTCCTCGCCGCTCATGGCCAGCACGGAGTGGCCGAATCCGACGAAGGCGATCAGCATCACGAGCAACTTGGCGTTCAGGCCTCCAAGCCATGAACCGTTCAGCCAGCCGAGGGAGTCCTTGTTCAGGGGAACCACGCCGGGATGGAACGGGCTGGGAGGCAGCTGTACGGGTGACCGCAGCACGGCCACGGAGCACCACACGATCAGGATCACGACCATGACGGTGGTGATGATCATGATCTGCATGGCCTTTGCGCTGGACTCGTGAATGCCCTGTGTATTCTTCCACCAGAAGTAAATGATGATGACCACGGCGAGTCCAGCGGCGAAATGATCATCGGAAAAACTCAGGGGACGGTGGAGATAAACACCGATGTCCTTGATGAATCCGGCGAGATATTGGCCTGCGGATACAGCGCTGATGGGGCCGGTGAGAACGTAGTCGAAAAGTAGAGCCGAAACGGAAAATTTGGCGAGGCCTCCGCCCATGGCCTCTTTGACCACACGGTAGACACCGCCACGCACAAACATGCTGCTTGATTCGATGTAGAGCGCGCGGACGGCATAGCTGAAGAGCATGACCGCGAGGATGAACCAGGGAGCGCTCTTGCCGATGACGTTTTCGGCGTCGCCACCGGCGTAGTAAGCGGAGGATGCGAGATCAGAGAGGACGATCGCGGAGGCGCGCCAGAACGAGATAAAGGTCAACATCACCGTGGTGGCGACGAAAACCTTTACTGCCGGTTTGGAACCCTCGACCGATGTAGCCATGCTGCAGTAGGAGTGCGACAGAATTCGATCTAAAGGAAACTAAGATAGCACAGCGAAGGCGAGAACATGCAGTCTTGAGGCTGTTAGGCAGTACCTGAAATTGGCGTTCACCGTCTTTCCAGGAGTCATCCCCGAGCTCCGCGTCGCTCTGACCAGCGGGCCGAGGGACCTCCCGTGGAACACAGCGTGCAAGGGGAGATCCTTCGCTCCGCCTGAAAAGCGGCTCCGCTCAGGATGACGCCCTGCCTGGGGAATCACTTGAAGACAGTAATCACTTCCCCTTTCTGCTCGGTGATCCATTTGTCGATGCGGGACTCGAGCAGGTCAAGAGGCAGTGTGCCGCCGTTCAGGATCTCGTCGTGGAACTTGCGGATGTCGAACTTCAGGCCCAGCTCCTTCTGGGCGTGATCGCGAAGCTCACGAATCTTGAGCTGGCCGAGTTTGTAGCTCAGGGCTTGGGCTGGCCATGAGATGTAGCGGTCAGTTTCGGACTGGATCGTGGGTTCGTCTATGGCGCCGGACTTGCGCATGAAGTCCACGACTTGGTCGCGACTCCAGCCTTTGGCGTGGATACCGGTGTCGACCACGAGGCGTACCGCACGGAAAAGTTCGGAAGAGAGGCGGCCGTAGTCGGAAACTGGGTCTTGATAGAAGCCGACTTCCTTGCCGAGTTGCTCGGCGTAGAGCGCCCAGCCTTCGACGTAAGCGTTGAACCCGAGGCCGTGCAAGCGGAATTTGGGCAGACCTTCGAGCTGCTGCTGCACCGAGAGTTGCATGTGATGTCCGGGGATGCCTTCGTGGTAGGCGATGGCTTCGTCGTCAATCAGCGAGCGCTCGGCGAAGTGCGAAACGGCGACGACGACGCGGCCCGGGCGCTTGCCGTCGGGAGTGCCGGTGACGTAGTGGGTTGCGGCGGCAGCGTTGAACTCGGGGATAGCTTCGACTGTGACCGGAGACTTGGGCAACAGAGTGAAGAGTTCGGGAAGTTTTGGCTCCATCTGGGCGATGTAGTGGCGGAAATCGTCGAGAATCTGTTCCGAGGATGTCGGGATGTATTTGGGATTCGTTTTCAAAGACGCGCGGAACGATGCGAGGTCGGCGAACCCGGCCTTTTTGGCGATCGCGGTCATCTCGGCTTCAATACGATCGATCTCACGCAGCCCGAGTTGGTGGATTGCGTCGGGCGACATGTGAGTTGTGGTGCGGGCATAGATGTCGTTCTCGTATCGCCGCTCGCCGTCGGGTAAAGACGTCACCGAGAGTGTCGTGCGGCCTTGGGGGGCATAGTCGGTGCGGATGAATTCGGCGAATTTTTTGTAAGCAGGAATCACGTCGGTGTTGATGGCGTCGGTGATTTCCTGGGTCAGACGCTTCTGATCGTCTGCTGAAATGCTGGCAGGATACTTCCTGGTCGGCTGCAGGAATGGATCGGCGGAGATGATGCCCCCGCACTGGGCGGGAATTTTCTCTGCGAGGAAGCGGACGGGCATCAGCTTGTCTTTCATGCCGAGGCGCAAAACCTCAATGGTCTGACTCAGCGCTTGCGGAATCTGGTGGAGGCGCGAGACGTAATCCTCGTAGTGCTTGACGGAATCGAATGGCATCGAGAGAGGCATATCCGCCAGACCGGTGTGGATGCCGTTCTGCTGGTTGATGGGCATCTCGAACTCTTTGAGGTTGAAGTCGGTGATGCGTTGCTGGAGAACGCGGACCATCAAGTCGTGCGAGAGCTGATCCTGATCAGAGAAGCCGGTAGTGGAGAGCGCTTCGAGGCGTGCGAGGAAGTCGACGTCGGTCTGATGGTAGCGCTGGATCGCGTCGAGCGAACGATCGGCGAGCCGGTCGTTATAGCGGTAATCGCCGAATGCAGTGGCGCGCTCAGGGAAGTTACGCAGATCGGTCTCGTATTGCTCGTCGAAGAGAGCGTTTTGCGCGGCGAGTCGGTCGGCGACAGGTTTGACGTCCTGGGCAGCGAGCGGGCTCGCGGCAGTGATCAAGGCGAGGAGGGCGAGAGGAACGCGCATAAGGTTCTTAGCCTATCAGAGGTCGGTGTTCAGCTGCTTTGCGGCATGGCTTAGGCCGTGCCCTTCCCGCTCTTGGAAGTCGGGGGGGCGAGATAGGTGTGGGTGATGCGGTCGTGCCAGCAGAGGGAGTCTTCGTCGAGGAAGACCCAGATGTAGCCCATGCCGAGGGAAGCGGCGGAGAGCCAGGAAGCGAGCACGCGCCAGCGGCGCAGAGAACGAGTGGTGGGTGTGCCGTCGAAGCGCTTCAGTTCGAGACGGGCCAGAAATTGTCCGGGAGTGCGGGCAGAGTACACGATCAGCAGATACTGATAGGCCGCCCAGAACAGGCAGGGGAGTCCCGCGGCAAGCCCGAGAAGTTGAAGTTGGGGCGGACGAAGGGCGGTGACTTTCCAGAAGATGTATCCGAACAGCGCTGAGGCGATGGCGATGATCAGTCCGTCGATAAGCCCAGCAACCACGCGGCGGCCTAGGGGCGCGCTTTGCAGGGGAATATCGATGCCAAGACGTTTTTCCGGTTCCGCAACTTGAACTGGTTCGATCGTGATTCCACCGAGTGCCGGAGGCGGAGGAGCAACCTCTGGGGCTTCGAGGATCCGGGGGCGGTCGATAACCGGCTCGGCAAGTTGATCGAGCGGTGGAGGAGGCGGGGCCCAGGCGAATCGCGGGAACTCGATAATCTTCGCAGTGGTATGCGCCATCGGCCGGGCGACTGGAACTTCGGAAGGATCTGGAGACTGTCGCGGAGTTTCAGGAGCTTTTTCAGGAACTATAGAGTGATCAAGTTGCGTGCTATCGAGGGCGAGAGCGTGGTTCGAGGCAGGCTCGAATGCTGCTTCGATCTTGGAAACCGGAGCGGAGCGGATCGAGGGATCGGTCGCATCGAAGGGAAGGCGCAGAGACGGATAGCGTGGCGGAAGAGGCTTGCGTCGAGCCCGATAGCGATTCAGGCGCGCGGAGAGCTCATTTCGCCATGCAGAATTGGATTCTTCGGGCGATGATTCGGTCTCCAACGCTGCACTCGTCGAGGTCGCCGGACCGACCGAATCGACACCCGGCGGTGCAAGAGGAGGGGGCTCCATAGGACAACAGCAGACTTCGCCGCACTTCTCGCAACTCATGAAAAGATTCCGTATGAATAAACTTGCTACGTACAACCGGGAGGGAACCAACGGCAATCCTAGCCTTTGTCGCCACTTTGCCTCGCAGGCGGTGCCGTGCTAAGTTCACGATGCCACGACAAGAAAGCGAAACGGCGGGCACTCCTGCGATGAATGACCGTCTTCCGTTGATTTTCTTCCGATGACTCTGCGTACTAGATTCCTTATCACGGCGCTGTTGGTTTGTCATTACCTTCCCGCACCGGGGCTAGTAACCAGACAGTTGCTGATCGATGCCGAGGACGCAGAGAAATCGCAAACGCAACAATCTTCCGAAGTGATCTCCAGCGCTCCACCGATCTCCCCTTGCGGCACGCGCGCAACTACTGAACTTAAGAACGGGACGCTTATCTGCGCTGTCCAGCAGGAAAAGGTCGGAGACGTTTACAAATTGCATGGCGACGCTGAAATTCACTACCGCACATACGTCCTGAAAGCCGATGAAGCGAGCTACGACGAGGACAGCGGTGAAGCGACCGCTTCGGGTCACTTCACTATCGATGGCGGCCCGAACGACGACCACATTCGCGCCAGCCACGGGAACTACAATCTCACGACCGAGATCGGGCGCTTTTACGACGTTACGGCCACGACTGGTTTTCGATTTCATGGGAATCGAGTGATCCTGACTTCAACGGCTCCGTTCGCTTTTACCGGGAAAGTGGTCGAGAAGACCAGCTCCGATCACTACCTCGTCTACAACGGGACAATCACGACGTGCGAACTGCCGCATCCGGCGTGGAGATTCGGAGCGCGAAAGATCTCGATAGATGTGGGTGGCAACGCGAGTATTTATCACAGCGATTTTTTTCTGCACGGCATTCCGATTTTCTATTTTCCCTATGCGACGCATCCGGTCTCGCACGAGGCGCGGCAGTCGGGGTTCCTGGTGCCAACCGGCGGGCGATCATCGACGAACGGGAACGAGATTGGCGATGCGTTCTATTGGGCCATCAATCGCAGCATGGATGCGACGGTCGGGGCGGAATACTTCTCGAAGCGCGGATTTTCCCAACGCGGAGAGTTTCGCGCGCGACCGAGCGACACGTCGTATGTCGATCTGAGCTTCTTCGGCGTGGTCGATCGAGGCATTGAGGTGGGCACGGCGACAGGTCCGCAGAAGTTACGCGAGGGAGGCCAAGAGGCGCGGCTCACTTCGGAGGGCAACTTTTACGGCTTCCGGGCAGTCTCCAACGTCGACTATCTGAGCTCGTTCCTCTTCCGCCTCGCATTCAACGAGGTCTTCACGCAAGCGATCAACTCCGAGGTGAAGTCACAACTGTTCTTGTCGAAGGCTTATAACGGATTTTCGTTTGGCGGAATGGTGGAGCGGTATCAGAACTTTTTCCAAACGACGGACGCGACGACTGGGCAACTGTCGAATCCGCCGGCTTTCAACAACGTCCAGATATGGCATACGCCCAGCATTGACGCCTCCACGGTCGATCGCCGGCTGTGGCGGTTGCCGTTGTTCTGGTCGTTCGACGCGTCAGTGGACGGGCTCTCACGAAGCGAGCCGGGATTCCGTACGAGCAATCTGCTCGGGCGGTTTGATCTGACGCCTGAGATTTCCATGCCTCTGCAGTTTCATGGATGGGCGTTCCGCCCGGCTGTGGCGTTTCACGAGACGTACTACAGCGAGCGCTTTGTGAATGGGGTCGACGTCGATAAAGCTACGCATCGCAAAGCGCTGGACGCGTCGGTGGAGTTGAGACCACCGGCCCTGGAACGGGTCTTTGACACAGAAGTATTCGGGCGGAAGTGGAAACATGTGATCGAACCGCGCATTGTCTACCGCTACGTGAGCGGCGTGAATGATTTCGCCAACGTACTGCATTTCGATGAGCGCGATATCCTGAGCAACACGCATGAGGTCGAGTACGGAATCACGACCCGGCTGTACGCGAAGCGACGCCCCTCGTCGGTTCAGGAGTGCGAGAGCGCGCCCATGTCTGGCCTGTCAGTGGGATCACCGGCGCCAGAACAGACGGTTCCGTGGCAACGCATCAATGTGCTCGAGAATCAGCCGTGCGTCGCCGCCCAGCAAGTGAAGGAAATCGTGACCTGGGAGCTGGCGCAGAAGTATTTCCTGGATCCGACATTCGGAGGGGCGTTGGTTGCCAATCAGCGCAATGTTTTTACAACCACGACCGATCTGACTGGGATCGCGTTTATTACCGAGCCGCGGCATCTTTCCCCGCTCATTTCACGGTTAAAAGTCGCGACCAGCAGTCACACGGAAACCGAGTGGGATATGGACTATGACTTCCAACTGGGACGCATCAACGCGAGCACGCTGCTGCTGAACTACAATCTGGGGCCATTCACGGTGGGTGGAGGCGACGCATTCCTGCAAATTCCGCAGACGGTGACCAATCCTCCCACACTCTCCGAGGGCACATGCGGCGCGGTAGAGGGCGGGCAGATTACCTGCAAGTTCCAGCAGTTCCGGGCGGGCCTGGGCTACGGCGGACTCGCTCGGAGGGGGTTCAGTCTGGCGACCAGCCTGGGCTTTGACGCCGAGACCCGCCAACTTCAGTTTGCTACGGCTCAGACCACGTACAACTGGAATTGCTGCGGACTGACGCTGGAATACCGGCGGTATGCCATCGCGAATGTGCGGAACGAGAACCTGTTCCGCTTCACTTTCAGCCTCGCGAACATCGGCGGCTTCGGCAATCTGAGAAAACAGGAGCGGCTCTACTAACGTTCGCGGAGAGCGCCTGGGCTGGTACCATAGTCGGCATGGAGTCGCCTGAGATTACGGCCGCCGCAAAGGCTGTCCGACTTGAGGCAGAACTGCGGCAACTGGGCCGCGTGCTCATCGCTTATTCGGGCGGCGTGGATTCCGCATATCTGGCGTGGGCAGCCCACCGTGTGCTTGGCAGCGACATGCTGGCTGTGATCGCCGATTCGGCCAGCCTTGCCCGCACGCATCTTGCAGATGCGATCGCCTTCGCGAATGAGCAAGGCATTCCGGTCGAGGTGATCTCGACTGCTGAGCTCGACCGCCCCGAGTACGTGCGCAACGACGGGCAGCGCTGCTTTCAATGCAAGGATGAGCTGTTTGCCGTAATGGAGGAACTCCGCGCGGCTCGAGGGTTTGACGCGATCGCGTATGGCGTGAACCTCGACGATCAGGGCGACTTTCGCCCCGGGCAACAGGCTGCGAAACAGCATCATGTGGCCACTCCGCTGCTCAAAGCGGGGCTCACAAAGCAGGATATTCGCGATTTGGCGCGCGAGGCGGGGCTGCGCGTCTGGGACAAGCCGGCATCCGCGTGTTTGTCTTCGCGCATCGAATACGGGCGTCCGGTAACGCGCGAAGCGCTCGACGTGGTGGAGCGCGGTGAAGATGCGATACGGGCGCTCGGGTTCCGGCAGTTTCGCGTGCGACATCATGGAGACATCGTCCGCATCGAGATCGCGCAAGATGAGTTAGAGAGCGCGCTGAATCCCGCGATGGCGGCACGTTTCACGGAAATCCTCAAAGGACTTGGGTTCAAGTTCGTCACGCTCGACCTGGAAGGATTCCGCTCAGGATCGATGAATGTGCTACTGCCCGCCGACCATATTCGCCGCGCCGGCTAGCGCCAGCCAGACCTATCGCCTGT
>Ga0335078_10012849_pt1 | contig 12404 bp, 12 predicted proteins | sample Lox_Sample_32_FD_206711 | JGI IMG/M metagenome (GOLD analysis project Ga0335078, IMG submission 206711) | Soil microbial communities from Loxahatchee National Wildlife Refuge, Florida, United States - Lox_Sample_3.2 | ecosystem: Environmental > Terrestrial > Soil > Wetlands | place: USA... | reverse complement strand
CCCGACCTCGGCGACTAATCCGTACTACGGCAGCGTGACGGTTGAGCCTGTCACCGGCACGCCACTAAAGCTTTCGCTTGACGATGCGGTGCACCGCGGTCTCACCAACAACCTGGGCCTGAAGGAAGCCGAGAACGCCGAGAAATCGTTGCACGGCGAAAAGAATGAAGTGGAGCAGGTGTTTCTGCCGACCATCACCTTTGGCGGCGACACCGGCTACTACATGCATGATCTTGCGGCCCTCGGCTTTAACAACAGAACGATCAAGGAATTCTCGAGCGTCTTTCCCGGGGGCAAGACTCCAAACATCTCGCCCGTCGTGCGAGATACGCTGACCGACGGCAAGCTGCAATTCACGCAGGTTCTTTTTTCGGCTCCCGCAATTGCCGCATTCAAGGCAGCGGCCGCAGCCGAGCACTCATCCTACTACGCCAGGATGACGGCGCGGGGCGAGGTCGTGCAGCAGGTGGCCACCGCGTATTTAAGGGCGATCGCCGATGCCAGCGAAGTCGAAAACAATCAGGCGTTGCTGGCGCAGGATCGGGTGCAGGAAGAGCACGAACATGAAGCGCATGTCGCCGGCACGGCTGCCAACCTGGATGAGTTGCGGGCCAAAGTGCAGTTGCAGACGCAGCAGCAGGCGCTGCTTGCGGCGCAGAACCAGCAGGCGAAGGATCTGATTCTGCTGAAGCGCGAGATCGGCGTCGATCCGGCGCAGGAAATCACGCTCACCGACAAGGCGCCCTACAGCGATCTCGCTGCACAGACCCCGGAAGAGCTGCGCGCGCTGGCGTACAAAAGCCGGCAGGACTACCAGAATCTGCAAAACCAGGTGGTCGTCTACAAGGCGCTGCACTCTTCGGCGCGCGCCGAGCGTTTGCCTACCCTCACCTTCTACAGCTACTACCAGACAAGCACTGTGACCACGGTCAATACGCACGGCAACTTTATCGCGATGGGGCAGTTGACCTTCCCCATCTTCCGCGAGGCTCAGGTGCGCGGCGATGAGCGAGTTTCGCAGGCCAACGTTGAAAACATCACGGCGGAGCTCGACGAACTGCGCAGCCATATCGATGAGCAGTTGCGCGCAGCGACGCTTGATGTGAACGCGAATGCCAGGCTGGTCGAGGTGGCGAAGTCGAACGTCGACCTGGCCACGCGCGCATTAAGCGATGAGACTGATCGTGTGAATGCGGGAGTGGACGACAACCTGCCTCTGGTCACGGCCCAGGCAACGCTGGCCTCGGCACAAGCCAACCTGGTGGAGAGCCTCTATCAGTACAACGTATCGAAGCTGGCGCTGGCGCGCTCCGCCGGTGTGCTCGAGCAGCAGTACCGCGCTTATCTCGGCGAATAGGTCGAAATCCTCGTCAGACCACAAGCAGGTTTCTTTTTATTTTCAATCGCTGGGCGCACTGCAGGGCAATAAACTAGTTGCCATGTTTGGCCTTAGGCCGAAATTGCCGATTGCCGAAGAAGAGCGCCAGTGGGTCGACGAAGGATTCGCACGGTTAAACAAGATCCTCGGCGAAGACAGGATGCGGAAGTGCCCGGTAATCCTGCCGACAGACCAGTTCTTCCCGGATCCCTACGATCGAACTGAAGGAGCGCTCGATGCGATTTTTCGACGCGTGTGCGCTTATATGCAAGTCGACATCAGCCAGGTCGAGCTCGCAGTCATTCCCGACATCAACGATCTCATTGAGATACTTCCTGAATATCATCACAATTCTGACGGCCCAGCGGGACTGCATTTCGGGAAACAGCACGACGGAAAGTCGGAGATCGCCGTGCGAAAGTCGATCGTCAAAGATCCTCTCGTGGCGGTCGCAACAATTGCGCATGAATTGGGACATGTGATTCTGCTCGACGGCGGCAATTTAGCTCACGATGATGGCGATATGGAGCCGATGACTGACCTTGTGACCGTTTATCTTGGCTTGGGGGTCTTTAACGCAAACGCGGCGCGCAGGTTTGTTCAATACCAGGAAGACCGGCGGTTCGGCTGGTCGATGGGGCAGCTTGGTTATCTTCCCGAAGAGGTTTATGGGTATGCGCTGGCTCTCTTCGCGCACAAGCGTGGCGAGAATCAGCCGGAGTGGATCGAGCATTTGTGCACAAACGTTCGCACATTTTTCCGTCAATCTGCAAAGTGGTTGCAAGAAAATGCGAACAACCAGAAGGTCGATTCGCCATCCAAATAACGTAGGAGTCCAAGGAGTCTTCCCTTGCCTGAAAAATTGAAAATCGTTTATTCGGTTGAGCCGGATGCAGCGGCGCTGGCGCGGCGCGCAGCAAAGTATTTTGCTGAGAAGTGTGCGGCAGCGGCCGCAGCGAGCGGCAGAGTGCGCATTGCCATCAGCGGCGGATCGACGCCAAAGGCGGCATTTGGGCTGCTGGCGGATGCGGCACAACCCTGGCGCGCGCAGATGCCATGGGAGAAGCTCGATCTGTGGTGGGTAGATGAGCGTTGCGTTCCGCCGGATAACGCGGACAGCAACTACCGCATGACCCGCGAAGCTCTGCTCAGCAAAGTGCCGCTGAAGTCGGAGCAGGTTCACCGGATGGAGGGTGAGCTGGACCCGAGCGACACGGCAGCGCGCTACGAACTGGAGCTGAGAAATGGATTTGGGCTGAAAGACGCAGGGTTGCCTCGGTTTGACTTGCTTGAGTTGGGCATGGGGCCGGATGGGCACACCGCGTCGCTGTTTCCCCACACTGCGGCGCTCGACGAAAAGAACCGGCTGGTGACGGCGAATCATGTGGAAACAGTGAAAGACAGCTGGCGAGTGACGTTGACACAGCCGGTGATCAACAACGCTTCCGACGTCTTCTTCCTGATTGGCGGCGCGGATAAGGCGCAGATTCTAAAAGAGGTGTTGCTGGGCCCGCGCGACCCGAAGCGTTTGCCCAGCCAGTCGATTGCGCCAGCGAGCGGTATACTTACGTTGCTTCTCGACAAGGCTGCGGCAGCACTGCTGCCCGAAGCAGGCGAGGGTGCAATGGGCACAATTGAGAGGATTTAGATGATTCTGGCAGGCGATGTTGGGGGCACGAAAGTTCACCTGGCGCTATTCGATTTTACCGACGGCAACCTGAAGCACACGCGCGACCAGGTCTTTCCGGCTAAAGAGTATACGGGTCTGGAAGAGATCGTGAAGGAGTTTGTCGTTTCTGAAAAAGTGACTTCTGCATGCTTTGGCGTTCCGGGACCGGTGCGTGACGGCCGGCTGAGGCTGACAAACTTGCCTTGGACGCTCGACAGCCGCGAGCTGGCCCGCGACTTGAGCATCGATTATGTATTTCTGATCAACGATTTGCAGGCGAACGGCTACGGCATCGCGGAGTTGGGCGCAGACCAGATTTATACCCTGAGCGAGGGCGACGCCGGGCAGGTTGGCAATCGCGGTCTCATCTCGGCGGGAACCGGGCTCGGCGAGGCCTTCCTCGTGTGGGATGGACGCAATTATGAACCCTATCCCTCTGAAGGCGGCCACTCGGATTTCGCGCCGCGAAACGAGGATGAAATCGACCTGCTGCGGTTCTTGCGGCAGAAATACAACGGGCGCATCAGCTTTGAGCGCGTGGTGAGCGGCCAGGGACTGACCAACATCTACGATTTTTTGCGTGACGGGCGCGGACTGGAAGAGCCGGTTTGGCTGGCAGAGCGCATGCGGCAGGAAGATCCGAATGCTGTGATCACCGAGTCGGCGCTGAAGGCCAAGAGCCAGCTTTGCGAAAAGACGCTGGACATGTTTGTTTCGGCATACGGAGCCGAGGCCGGCAACCTTGCGTTGAAGGTTCTGTCAGTGGGCGGGCTCTACGTTGGCGGCGGCATTGCGCCGCGTATTCTGGAGAAGCTGAAGGACGGGACGTTCGTGAAGGCGTTCACAGATAAAGGCCGTTTGAGCCAGTTGCTGGTGAATATTCCGGTGCGCGTGATTCTGGAGAGCCGCACAGCGCTGATTGGCGCGGCAGCATATGCTGAGGCGCGTGCTGCAGAGCTGAGCGGTGTTTCGCCGCGCGCCGCAAGCGTGAAGTTCTAAGCAGCTTGGCGGTTGCGGCGGCGAATACTGAACTGAAATGGCCGGGACTGTCATTCGACGCTCCCGGCCAAAGTGTTTCATGGCTGCAATTTCATCTTCTGCGCCAGCACCTTGCGATAAAGATCGCACTGCTCGCCGCGTAGCGGGCTGGCGACGACTTCGGCTTTCCCCTCGACCGTGAAGCGAAGATAGCTCTGCGTCTGATCGAGAGCGGGCCAGTGCGGCAGGTCTGCGGAGTTGGGATCACCGGTTTTCGCGAAGTTGCTCCAGTAGGTTTCAATGATGTCGGCGAGATGCAGATCGACGGGACCAAACTTTCCGCCGATATCGCCGGATTTGGGGTAGAAGCCAAAGACGTACGGCAACTCACCGGAGTGAACCGCGCCCAGCGCCTCCCTGCCTGGGATGGGGCGGTCGAATTCATATTCGAAGATTGGATGGTGGGCGTCGCGATGCCACAGGGCCTCTGTGCCAATGGGGCAGTGGAACAAGATGTCGGCTGACCATTGGCTGGCGGCCGAGCCGTAGAGGGTATCGTTCGCGCCCTGACCGTTGCCGGCGAGACCGTAGATTGCAAGCGCCTGCGGAGCGAAATCGCCGTATGCCCGAGTGATCGATGCGCGGAGCGCGTCGAGGGGCTCAGAACTACCAAACTCGCGCGAGGTTGTGCCCAGCAACAAAGGAACAGCAGCTTCGTTTCCTGCCGCAAAAACATCAGCGGGAGGACGCGGAATCACCCAGCCGTCGACGTCTGGCCCGAAGCCGGGCCAGATGCTGTTGCGGGCTCCGAGCTTCACAAGCAGATTGTGCGCAGAAATTTTACGCAGCGCGGCGATGCCCTCGGCGCCGGCAGGCAGACTGAGCGCGGCTGCGGCATCGAGGCCGAATCGTTCGGCCTGGGCAAGGGGAACGGCTGCCGGTGCAAATCCCGCGCCGCTTTCGCCGATGGCTTTCTGGAACAGTCCGGCGGCGAGCGGAGAGGTCATTAGCATTCCGATGTCCATGGAGCCCGCGGACTGGCCAAAGACCGTGATGTTATTGGGGTCTCCGCCGAAGTTGGCAATGTTGTCGTGTACCCAGTGCAGCGCGAGAATCTGATCCATCAGGCCGTAGTCTCCGGAAGAGTGATGGGGAGACTCGCTGGTAAGCGCGGGATGCGCGAGAAAACCGAAAACGCCGAGCCGGTAGTTGATAGTGACGATAAGGACGCCGTGCGATTGTAAAGTGCCGCTGTTATAGAGATCGCCCGAACCCGAACCGCCATGGTTCGCGCCGCCGTGAATCCAGAACATGACCGGGAGCGGTTTTGGAACCGGCCACACCGGCACAACAACATTCAGGAAAAGACAGTCTTCCTGGCCATCCGTTGCGTCGTCCTTATTCCAGGCGCCCTCAAGAAGCGGCTGCGAACAGGAAGCCCCGAATTTGGTCGCATTGTGCACGTCGGACCACGACTTAGCCGGCAACGGCTCGCGCCATCGCAGATCGCCGATGGGCGGTTGCGCATAAGGAATGCCGAGAAACTCCGCGCCACCGCCGGGTCTGAACATGCCGCGCACCAATCCCGCAGTGGTATGCACGACGAATGGATCGGCGGGCGGTTGCGCCGAGACTGCGTCCGCGGAAACAGCCAGAGCGCGTGGCAGAAGAGCGATGAATGCAAGAAAAAGAAGATGAACCCTGCAAGCGCAATGGGAATTTCGCACCAGGTCTCCTTTCTAAAGTCGTGATGATGCAGAATTCTACCAGCGGCGCGCAGAGTCCGGGTCGGGCCTCGGCAACTTGATCGCCGCCGAGTTTGATGCAATAGAGTGCAGCTTTGCGGCTATCCTGAGGTCAACCGCATGGTTTTCCGCCACTCCATCGGGAACCGCCGCTACACCTTTGGCTGCTTGCGCGAGCTGCTGGCAAAGGCCACACCGTTGCGCAGCGGCGATGTGCTGGCCGGAGTAGCCGCGCAGAATGCCGAGGAGCGCGTTGCGGCGCAGTGCGCGCTTGCCGACGTGGCGCTCGCGCACTTCCTTGACGAGCAGGTAGTGCCTTACGAAAGTGACGAGGTTACGCGGCTCATCGTCGACTCGCACGATGCGGCGGCTTTCGCGCCGGTGCGGTCGCTGACGGTCGGCGAACTGCGTGATTGGCTGCTCTCAGACGATGCTACGGAAGAACGGCTGGCTGCGGTGGGGCCGGGCCTCACGCCGGAGATGGCTGCTGCCGCAGCCAAACTGATGCGCATTCAGGATTTGATCGCAGCAGCCGCGAAGATCCGCGTGGTGACGCGTTTTCGCACAACGGTCGGCTTGCCCGCCAGGCTAAGCGCGCGACTGCAGCCGAACCATCCCACAGACGATCCATTGGGGATTGCTGCTTCGATCCTCGACGGCCTGCTGATGGGCTCGGGCGACGCGGTGGTGGGTATCAATCCCGCGGGCGACAACGTCGAAACCACAATACACCTGCTGCGGATGATGGACGCGCTGCGGCGGAGATTTGCAATTCCCATGCAGAGCTGCGTGCTGGCGCACATCACCACGCAAATGCAAGCACTGAGTCGTGGCGCGCCTGTGGATCTGCTGTTCCAGTCCATCGCCGGAACGGAGGCAGCGAATCGCAGTTTTGGCGTTTCTCTTTCGCTGCTCGATGAAGCGAATGCAGCTGGGCAAGAGCTACGCCGCGGCGCGGTTTGCGCGGATGGGCAGATCGGCACGAACGTCATGTACTTCGAGACCGGGCAGGGATCCGCGCTCTCGGCGAATGCGCACTACGGCGTGGGCAGATTGCCAGTGGACCAGCAGACGCTGGAGGCGCGTACCTACGCAGTGGCGCGGCGCTATCATCCGATGCTGGTGAATACTGTCGTCGGCTTCATCGGACCGGAGTACCTGTACGACGGAAAGCAGATTGTGCGGGCTGGGTTGGAGGATCATTTCTGCGGCAAGCTGCTTGGGCTGCCCATGGGCTGCGATGTCTGCTATACCAACCACGCCGAGGCCGACCAGGATGACATGGACACGCTTCTGACGCTGCTGGGGGCGGCAGGAGTGAATTACATCATGGGCGTTCCGGGAGCCGACGACGTGATGCTTCACTACCAGAGCACGAGTTTTCACGATGCGCTTTTTCTGAGGCGCGTGCTGGGCCTGCTGCCTGCTCCCGAGTTTGAGGCGTGGCTCGCCGGCGAGAATTTCGCGCGGCTGGCGATCGAAGCGCAACACCCCGAGAGGCTGCTGTCCGCATGAGCGATTTGCAACGAGGCGCGAGGCCGGAGTTGGCGGCGCGGCTGCGCGCCCTGACGCCGGCACGCGTGGGACTTGGCCGCACGGGAGTGAGCCTTGAAACACGCGACCTGTTGGACTTTTCCCTTTGCCATGCGATGGCGCGCGACGCGGTGCATGCGCGCCTTGAGAGCGCTGCGCTCGCGGCGACTTTGCGCGAGATCACCGGCAGCGAAGTTCTTCGATTGCATTCGGCCGCCGCCGATCGCGCGACATATTTGCAGCGGCCCGACCTGGGACGCACGCTCGATGCGCGGAGTCGGGAATTGCTGGCACGAAAGACGCCGGCGGATGGTCGCGACCTCTCGGTCGTTGTAGCGGACGGGCTCTCTGCGCTCGCCGTCGAGCGGCATGCGGCGCCGTTACTTCGCGAGCTTCTGCCGCGACTGTCGGCCTGGCGGCTCGCACCCCTCTGCGTCGTAGAGCAGGGCCGGGTGGCGATCGGCGATGAGATCGGCGCATCGCTCGACGCAGAGATTGCCGTGGTACTAATCGGCGAGCGGCCGGGATTGACTTCGCCGGATTCGCTGGGCGGCTACATCACCTGGCAGCCGCAGTCGGGCCGCTCCGACGCCGAGCGAAACTGCATCTCGAATATCCGCGATGCGGGTCTGAGTTATGCCCAGGCCGCCGCGGAACTCGCATTTATTCTGAATGAAGCGCGGCGTCTGCGGCTGACGGGCGTTGCGCTGAAGACGGGCGCGCAGCAACTGAACCCAGGAAAGTGAACCGAGGAAAGGCGGACGAGGATGCGGTTTTTGGGCCGGTGGCTTTTGCGCATACTGGTTTCGTTCGCGGTGGTCACGCTCGCGGCCTTTGCGCTTGATTGGACGGTGTACAAGCTTCGCGGATCGCCTCAGTCGCAGGTCACCGTCAACCGTTTCCTCTCGGTGCCTCTCAAGGGGCAAAAAACGGAGTACGACTTCCTCGGCACTGCCATCGTTCCCTGCCCGGTTGCTCTGTTTCCGCACGGAGGCGAGATGCCTTGCTGGTATCTTCAACTGCACCCAAACCAGTGGGACAATGCGGGCTCGCCTGCGTACTGAAAGTTTCGCAGAAAAGTTTTAATCCACACAGATCACACGATAAACATGCGGTAGTGATGAGAGTCACGACAATTGCATGCCAAGCGCGCCTAACATCGAGCCATGTTTCCGCAAAAGGGCATGTATAGTCGAACGCTGAACGACAACGGCAGTTACAACTCTCGTTGTCTCGATTGCTTCATGACCATTGCGCAATATGTTGCGACGGAAGAAGAGCTGGAACGGCGTGAAGCAAACCACATCTGCCCGGAGAAAGCACTGGCAGACCTGCTGGCGCGGGAGCGGGCAGCCGCATCCCACGCGGCACGCAACTGACCGTAGAGCTATCCGGGCAAATCTCACTGGCTGGGCCGCCTGCGAAAGTTGAACTAGCGGTCTCTGGGAACCTCAAGGAAGACAAAAATATTGTCGTCGGGGTCATGCACGAACACAATTTTGTCCTCGCGAACCGGCGACAGGCCTGCGCCTCTTAGCTGATCTTCGGCGCGGCGCGCGTCGGAGACCGGAAAAAGAAACTGAGGCTGAGCCTTGGGATGCCATGCGCGCAGCTCGATGTGGATATTGGGCGCGGCAGGTGCGGTTAGGCGCACGTTGCCGTTCTCTTCCGTCGGCTCAAAACCCAGATCGGTGTAGAATTCCTTGTCGGCAGCGCCTTCTTTTACCGGCAGATCGAATCCCATCAACTCCGTTGACACGCGATTCATTCCGATGTGCTGACCCTGGTCGAGCATGTGCTTTGAACCCGGCATGTATTGCGTAAACTCGGTCACGCGGCCCTCGGGATCGTTAATCGCAGAGATGAGATTCCCCGCACCGGCTTTGCGCACGGCAAGCATCTTCAGACCGATCGAATCATAAAAGCTGTAAAGCGTATTCAAATCGCCGACTTCGTAACAAACGTGCATCCAGCCCAGTGGCTGCGGCGGGTTGCTCTGCGGATAGAGCTCGATAAACTGGCGGTCGTTGATTTTGATAAAGACCTCAGCGATCTTGCCGTTGTTGGTGATGGCGAACGACTCTTCGTAGCCCAATTTGCCCAGGAAGGCAATTTCGCGGTCGAGATCGCTGACGCGAAACGCAATGTGAGCAATGCCGATGATTCCGGCGTCAGGCTTGGGGGGTTGCGCGACGACAAAAATTGGGACGGCCCACGCCAGAGCCAGCAGTCCCATCGATCGCAAACTCATCGTGATCTCCTTATCTTTCAATTGCGTAGTTCAGAAGTGCTTCTACTTTTCTTGGATGCAGGATTTCAGGAACACAACCTGCATTCTCATGGTTCTATTGCCATTTTGCAGGTTCCCCGCGGCCAGGGTCTAGGCGTAATCCTGGCGAAAAGGTGTAAAAACGTCGAGCACTTCCGATGGCTCGAAGGCCGACGCCTCGTGCTGCACCCCGCCGTTAACGACGATGCTGTCTCCTCCTCGCATCTCCCAGCTCTTGCCTTCCGCCTGAAATCGGATATGGCCCCGAACAACATAAACCAGCTGATGATGGGGATGGCTGTGCCGCGCGCCCTTCCATCCTTTTTCGAAGGTGTGGCGCACCAGCATCAGGTGCGGATTCCACGCCAGCACCTGCCGGACCATCCCCGGCTCGGGAGTCGTGGTTTCGGTGGCGTCGGTCGCGGTGTAAATCACTCCAGTTTCACTCATGGAATCTCCGTAAGGCAGCTTTCAGCCGTCAGCTTTCAGTTCGTTCCTTGTTCCTATCGGTTAAGCCATCCGCCATCGACAACGAGGACGTGGCCGTGAACGTAGTCGCTGGCACTTGAAGCCAGAAAAACCGCAGCGCCGCCTAAGTCTTCTGGATGCCCCCATCGGCCGGCTGGGATTCGCTCGAGAATCTGGCGTGCGCGTTCAGGGTTATTTCTGAGAGCTTCCGTATTGTCGGTATCCATATAACCGGGCGCGATGGCGTTTACGTTCACGCCCTTCGATGCCCACTCGTTGGCGAAAGCTTTTGTGAGCTGGCCCACGCCGCCCTTGGCCGCGGAATACGCCGGGACAAAGATGCCGCCCTGAAACGTGAGCAAAGAGGCGATGTTGATGATCTTCCCCGAGCCCTGCTTGAGCATCTGCCGGCCGGCCAGTTGCGTAAGACGGAAGACGCTGGAGAGATTCACGTCGATCACGGCTCGCCAGTCGTCTTCAGCGTATTCGGCGGCCGGAGCGCGGCGAATGATGCCCGCGTTGTTCACCAGGATGTCGATTGTGCCGAAGTGCTGGACGGTTTCTGCCACCAGCATCGCGCAGATGGCCGCATCGCCGACGTCGCCGACCAGCGCAACGGATTTCGCGCCCATCGTTTCCAGCTTGTGCTGCGTAGCCTTGGGAACAGAAGTGGAACCGTGAACCGCGACATTGGCTCCTGCCTGGGCAAGGGCGACCGCAATGGCTGCCCCAAGGCCGCGCGACGACCCGGTGACGAGAGCGGTTCTTCCTTTGAGGCTGAATTTCTCGAGGATCGATCTTTCGTGAGGCGCTTTTTCTTGAGTCAGGGGAATTGAATCCTTTCCGGCGAACGCCAGCGTGCCTCTTTTCATTATGTCTGAGCAATCTGGTGAACTCCGAAACAAGTTTTCGCGGGCATGCCGGTTTTCCGCGTCTCCGATGCACCGCCGGTGCTGTCATTCGCCTTCCTGATATGTCTGCCTGAATTGGGAGCATAATGTTCCTGGGGTCGAGAAAGGCTTGCTGCAATGGCAAGCAAAAGCAAGGTTCAAAACAGAAGCCTCGCCGAATTCCGGCGGCGCTGCGCTGTAGGAATGGCAAGCCTCATCGCGTTCATCTCTTTTACTGCGTTAACCGAGCCTCTGATTGCTCAGAGCGCTCCCAACATTACGGGCAATTGGCAAGGCACGGTGGAGGCTGGGCGGGGATTCCGAATTATCCTGCAAATCTCTCAAGCCGATCGCGGCCAGAACGGGAAAATTGCCTGGCAGGGTGTTTTCTACACCATAGGCTTCGGAGGAACGCGAGAATCCGATGTCGCGTCGCTGACGCTCGACAGAACAGCTCTGCGGTTCACGATTCCTCCCGATGGAAGTTTTGATGGCAAACTCGGTGTGGATGGCAAATCGATCGCAGGAACGCTGAAATACGGCGGGGGTTCTTATGACATCTCTCTCGAGCGCGCAACCACGACCACAGCGTGGCCGGTTCCCTCAGCCACAGATCACATGCCGCCGGATGCTGCCCCGGAGTTTGAAGTCGCCACCATCAAACCGGCAGATCCGAACGCGCATGGCCAGGGTTTCAAGTCCGAGGGGCGGCGCATCTTCTGCGACAACGAATCCGTCAACGACATCATTTCCTTTGCCTATAGAGTCGATAAGAGGCAGATCGCAGACGGTCCAGCATGGCTTGGCGAAGCCCGGTATGACGTGGACGGCGTACCCGACCTGGCCGGTGAACCAAACTTGCCGCAAATGCAAGGAATGTATCGCAATCTGCTTGCTTCCCGGTTCAACCTCACCTTTCATCATGAAACGCGGGAGCTTTCTGTTTATGCGCTGCGCGTGGGAAAGAACGGCCCCAGGCTCGCCAAAAGTCTGGGAGATCCGAAAGGCTCCCCCGACCAGACCATCACAAACTGGACCTCGCAGCTCATCGACTTGAGAGAGACCAACGCGACGATGACAGAGTTTCCCATGATGTTGGAATTCGTCCTGGAGAAGCCGGTGGTCGATCAAACCGGGCTTCAAGGCAGGTTCGACTTTGTTCTGCGATGGACGCCGGAAGGCGCACCGGCAGCGGATCCAAATGCGCTACCCGGACTCTTTACTGCGATTCAGGAACAGCTCGGACTGAAACTCGAAGCCACCAAAGCGCCCGTCGATGTACTGGTCATCGACCACATCGACAACCCATCGCCGAATTAGTCCTTCTCATCCCTTCGTCGATTCGAGCGCCTTCGAGTTCTCCGCCGTCGGCTCGAATCCCCGCTCCACCGCAGTGATGCCGGCGCGCAGAAATCCAAGCGTGTGGGCCATACCCGCATGCCAGGGTGCGGAGCAGGTCATCTGCGGTGCGTGG
>Ga0335078_10012848_pt1 | contig 12405 bp, 9 predicted proteins | sample Lox_Sample_32_FD_206711 | JGI IMG/M metagenome (GOLD analysis project Ga0335078, IMG submission 206711) | Soil microbial communities from Loxahatchee National Wildlife Refuge, Florida, United States - Lox_Sample_3.2 | ecosystem: Environmental > Terrestrial > Soil > Wetlands | place: USA: Florida... | reverse complement strand
GCCACTGACACTGTCTCGGTGGTCGCCATATTCAAGGAAGCCGGGATCCGGGGCCGCCTGCTCTGCCTGGTTGAAGGCGAGAGCCTGCTCAATGACGGCGCCGCCGCGGTCTGCCTCGGTCTGGCCGTCGCTTTTGCCACGGGCCGCTTCCCGTCTCCATTCGAAATCGGCTTTCTGGCGCTGAAGGTCGTTCTGGGCGGTATTCTCTGCGGAGCGGCCGTCGCCATCGTTACGCTCTACTTGAGCGGAAGGACGACCGATCACCTGGTCGAATTGACGTTCACCACCGTTGCTGCTTACGGCTCGTTCCTGCTCGCCGACCATTTCGGCATGTCCGGCGTTCTGGCCACCATTACCGCCGGCCTGGTAATCAGCAATCGCGCGCGTCCCGAGGCCATTAGCGATAGCGGCGTTCAAGCCATCGAGTCGTTCTGGGAGTTTGCCGCTTTCGTCTCCAACTCCATCATCTTCATCCTGATCGGAATCCACGAGACGCGTCAGAACTTTCTTGCCATCTGGATTCCCGCTTTGATCGCGATTGCCCTGTCGGTCGTCAGCCGCGCGGCCGCCGTCTACCCTCTCAATCTGGCCTTCCATTGGACGCGCTACCGGGTTTCCTTCAAACACCAGCACATTCTTTTCTGGGGCGGATTCCGGGGCGCGCTGGCCCTGGCTCTGGCTTTGGGCCTGCCCGTCGACCTGCCCATGCGCGAACAGATCGTCGCCATTTGCTTTGCCGTGGTGGCCTTCTCGGTCTTTGTGCAAGGCCTCTCCATGACCCCGCTGTTGCGCCGTCTGGGCGAGATCCCGCACCCCACCATGCCTGTTAACCATCCAGAATCGAAACGCCAAGGAGAATGCGAAGCTTCCTCACCTTTGCTCCGATTGTCGAGGCACTCAGATAGTGTTAACACGCCATAGATGTGCGATCCAGGAGCTTCCCCGTGCCTGCTGGAACAGCACCACTGCTCAGGGATTGGCGCTATGACGCCTAGAAATTCGGGACGAAAGCAGCGTTCCAGGCGGCTACTCGGAAATTACTGGTTGATAAACATCCTCGCACGCGTTCGACGTGGATGATGCTGCTCAGTCCTTTTGACATTCCGTGGCAGGATTCCAGTGTACTGACTGGCAGCTTAAGGCTGTAACGGGTGGCAGCTTTGGCTGTATTCAGTAGCGGTCCACGGTTGCGGCGATGCGGGGCGGTCGGGGACTGCCCCACGGGTTGTGCATCAGGTTCTCACGTGATGAGCCTGCTTTCATTCCATTGTTGCTCCATCCGCGCCACCTTGGAGCGAAGCGGTTCCGAGTAGCTTTCCGGTATCGCCGATTGGGTCACTTCCTCGATGATGTCGGAGAAGTATTTCAGGCTGGTGATCGGTATCCGAACCCCGGAGTTGATCATGGCGACATATTTGCGCGCACACCCCAGCAGGATGGCCCGCGTGATCTGTTCGATGGAGACGCCTCGTCGATGAAGTCGGGCCGCAATCTTCTCATCGGCAACCAAGAAGCTGGCTTGGACGCAAGCCGGGGCCAGAAACAGGCCGCGAACTTTCTGAACGAACTCTGTCTCTAGTCCAAGCGTGCGGCCGGGTGTTTGCTGTCGTTGGTACGGCCAGAAGCGGTCGCGGATTTCGATCATTGGATTGGTATTCCCGTCTCTGGTTATGCAACAGACAGCCCGGTCCTCCAGTTCCGCCATATGCATGGCGATCACGTCGGGGGCTCTTTCCAAGGCCCTCGCCAGATCGCTAACGGTGATGCCCACGCAACCGGTATGGCGATCGGCACGCAGGCAGGCATAGACGTAGAGTTTGAAGGCCCCATCGGAGAGCAGCGTCAGAGCCTGTGTAAACTCCCGGCCGGCGGCGAACCACCCGGTGGGCTGTTTAAGGATCAACCGGGGAGCGCTCATGAGCGGCCTCCGATCGGTTCCGAAGCAGCATCCCTTGGCTTGTTCTTCTTGCGCATCGACTCGCCGTTCATCTCGATGCGATAGGCGTTGTGAACCAGCCGGTCCAGTATGCTGTCGGCGATGGTTGGATCGCCGATCTGCGCGTGCCAACTGGAGACCGGCAACTGACTGGTCAGAACCGTGGAGCGGCGGCCATAGCGGTCGTCGCAGATTTCCAGGAAGCTACGACGCTCGCCGTCGCTCAACGGAGCCATGGCGAAGTCATCCACCAGCAACACATCAGTTCGGGCGATGCTCTCCAGCAGTCTTCCCAGACTTCCGTCGGCTCGGGCCTGGATCAGATCGCGGAACAGCTTGGCCGCGGACCTGTACAGCACGCTGTATCCGTCCCGGCAGGCCTTCTGCGCAAGGGCCTGCGCCAACCAGCTCTTCCCGATCCCGGTGGGTCCGGTAAACAGAACGCCGAGATGTTGCCTGACCCATTGCGAGTTGGTCAGTCCGCGCTCCGTGGCCGGGTCCATCTGCAGGGGATAGCGGTAGTTGATGTCTTCTACGCAGGGTTCGGCGTCCAGCTTCGACTTCTTCAAGCGCCGGGCGAGGGCCTGATTTTGCCGCCACGTCCAGTGGCAGTCAACCAGCAAGCCGAAGCGTTCTTGAAAGCTGAGCCCGCCAGCCTCAGGCGCCTGAAGTTGTTTTTGGTAGGCTTCCGCCATGCCCGTCAGCCGCAGTGCATAAAGCTTGTCCAGAGTGGCTTGATTTAGCATTGGCCAACCTCCCGCCGGGTTTGGTGCGCGGCATAGTAACCAGGGCCGCGCAGGTTTTCATGCTGCACCGGAGATGGCATCGGCACCAGCTCGGGCAACGGCTGGCAGTCCAGGCCGCTTTGCAACATCGACTTCACGCTTTGGAATCGATATAACTTCAAGCACACCGCTCGCGTACATGCGGCTTCAAGCCGTTCGGCGCCGTACTTAGGCTCTAATCGAATTACCCCCAGTGCCGAGCGATACCCCATCTCCGGATGCGGCTTACTGGCCATGATGCTCTCCACCAGCCGTGCTGTGAAGGGACCAGCCTTGCCGGCCCATTCGATGATGCGCGAGGGCGTCCACTCCAGATACTGCTGGTGCGACTTCGGACGGTGCTCAGCGTTCGTGCTGGCGCTATGCGGTCGGCCGCTGCGTGCGTGACTGGCAACCCGCTTACCTTGATAGAAGATCTCCACCGTCCCTTGCGTGCTTCGCGCCTCGACCTCCTTGCCCACCAGTTGATACGGCGTACTGTAGTAATGGCCGCCAAGCTCGATGTGATAATCCAGGTTGACTCGCGCCTTCTTCCACTCAGCAAATTCAAACGGCCCAAGCGGTAACGGCTACGGTGCCGGCCGATCGATGTTTTGATACAGCTCGGTACGCGAGCCGGGAAGCTTGCGGAAAGGACGCTCGTTGACCTTGGCCACTGGTTCAAAAATGGCATCATTCAACTCCGCCAAACTAAAGAACTGACGCTTGGGCAGCACCGCTAGCACCCACCGCTGCACTACCTGAAGCCTGGCCCAAGAAGCCACCGCCAAGGACCTGCCGTATCTGGATTTCCTCGAGCAAGTGCTGGAGGCCGAGAGCGCGGCCAAGCACGCCCGCAACGTGAAGCTGAAGACGCAGTGGGCGCACTTTCCCTACAACAAGGGGCTGGACCAGTTCGATTTCGATTTCCAACCCTCGGTCGACGAGCGCAAGATGCGCGAGCTGGCTGGCCTGACCTTCCTGGAACGCAGGGAAAACGTGTTGTTGCTCGGCCCGCCCAGCGTGGGCAAAACGCGCCTGGCCATCGCGCTGGGCACCGAAGCCATCGTGGCTAGCTACTCAGTGTACCTCGTCACCGTGCAAGACCTGATGGCGCAGTTCCTCAAAGCCCGGGACGAGAACCGACTAAAAGAACGCATGACGCCGCTGGTCAAGCCCAAGCTGCTCATCCTCGACGAAATGGGCTACCTGGCGCTCGATCCGTTCGCTGCAACCTGCTTGTCCCAACTGGTCAGCAAACGCTACGAGAAGGGCTCGATCATCCTGACCTCGACCAAGAGCTACGGCGACTGAAGCCGATAACGTGATCGCTTCGGCGATCCTGGACCGCCTGCTGCATCACTCCACCACCATCAACATCAAGGGCGAGAGCTACCATACCGCTCCTCGCTGAAGTGCTGCCAGTAGGGATTCTCCAACCAATGCGCTGGCACCCACTCGTCGCTCAGATCGTGCTGGTACTTCAGATAGTGCAGCGCCACCATCAGACGCGTGGAAACTCCTGACGCTCCCTGCGTGGGATGGTAGGTCGCCCCCAACACCGACTCAAACGAAGCCCAATCGATGCACTTGCCCAACCGCACCAGCAGGTGACGCGTGTCGATGATCTGCTCCAGTTCCGACTGGAATCACTCACGCTGCGGGTGCTTCGGCTCGCTCTTCGGGCGCATATTCTTTCCCAGTTTTCGATGAAATAAGTGCTCAAACTAGAGAAACTATATCACAAACAATCATTGTATGTCATTGATTATATAACATGTTATGGCATTTCTCAGGATCGACTAGTCCAGCTCCATAGGGGCGAAAGAACCCGTTCATAGTACCTCGGCTCACTCGACGGTCAATCCCGGCGTCAGCGAGTGCGAAAGAGTTCCCGAAGCTGCGGTCACCGAGAACGAAAAGTTCTGCGGCGAGGTCTTGGCGCCGCAGCCCGTGAATCCCACGGCCAGCGCCGCGCCCATGATGAGCAGCACAACCAGCCGGACCAGACCCGCGAGGCGCACGCGCCCTTTGCGAAATCTGCCTGCAAAGGGCAGCACGATCAGACCCAGTGCCACCGGCAATGTCCCGCCGAACGGGATGCGCGGCCGCTCATTGGCCGCCTTCCCGGGCAGCGTGATCGTCATGGTGACAACTGTGACCGCCGAGCCGGACGGCACCGTGGCCGGGCTGAAGCTGGCGGTCATGTTCAGCGGAAGATTGCTCGCGCTCAAGGTCACTGCGGCCGGCAGGAGTGGCAGCCCACCTGTCGGAGTGACAACCAGAGAATACGTTGCCTGTCCTCCCGGCTGCGCGGTCACGGTGCACGCAGTCGCGGCGCAGTTGCCGCCGGCAAAGGTCAGCGTAAAGTCCTGCACGGTTTCAGTCACCGCGCTGCTGGTGCCTGACGCGTAATCGGCGTCACCCGAGTACACCGCCGTGATCGACTGCGTTCCCGCCGGAAGCGACGTGACCGTAATCGTGGCCGAGCCGCCCGATAACGAAACCGTTCCCAGGGCTGTCGATCCCGCGTAGAACGTCATGGTGCCGGTTTCGGAAGATGCGTAGGACGGCAAGCTGGCCGTGAACGATACCGCATATGTCTCAAAGATCGGGTTCGCCGACGCGGTAAGCGTAATCACCGGAGTCCCGGGAACCACGGTCAGCGTCACCGTCGCGGTCGCGGTGGTGTAATGCACCGTATCGGTCGGCGTGAAGGTCACGCCGAGCGTCTGCTGCCCCGTGCCCAGAATGGTTCCCGCTGCAGGCGAGTAGGTAAACGTGCCGGGTACGCTATCCGTCGCGTCGAGCTGTGTCGCGCTCAGCGGAGTACCGTACACGATATTCGCTGGCGCAGCCCATGTAATGGATGGCACCTGCGCGAAGATTACGTTTTCGTTCCACGACGGGTTGGTCGAGAAGGTTACGCTCGAAACCGTTGCCGTGATGGAGCCGGTGTAACTCGAAAGCGTAGTGTACGAGGCCACACTGATGGTGAGCGTTACGGAATCGGTGGTGTTCGCCGGAAGATCGGTATTGCGCGAGCACGACAACGTGCTCAACGCGCAGATCCATCCGCCGGTCGAGTCGTTCATCGCAGTCACGGTGAGCTGCGAGGGCAGCGTAAAACTGAGAACCGCGGAGCTGTCGGTCTCGGTGGTGCTGCTGGTGTTGGTCACGTTCACCGTGAGCTGGTCGCCGGTGTCGCCCGACTTGACCGAAAGCGGACTGGGATTGAACGTGGCATTGAGCGTGGGCACCACAACTGGCTGCACAAAGGCCGAAAGATCGAAGAGCGCGTATTCCAGCATCTCCTCCTGCGCGCTCATTTGGTAAGTGGGATTGAAATTGTTCGGAGCGGTAGAACTATAGCTGGGGCACTCCTTGGGGTAGATTAAGCCAGAGGTCGACGCGTTGATGACATGATAGTCGTTGTACATTACGCGGCCGCACTGTTGTGACGCAGGCGCCCCAACCGGCACGTTAAAGGTCATCTGCATCACTGGAGTGTTGGTGATTGTCACCGGGGGTGGGCCAGCATATGTGCCATTGTTCAGCGTCACCCACGACTGTGTAGGTGCAATCACGCTGCCTACATCCGTGCGCAGGGTATTGATATCGATCTGGTTCGACGTGCCCGTGACGGTGGCGCCGGAATTCTCCAGCCATTGCGCCAGAATTGCACCGTCGCTGAAATTCGTCAGCACCGTTCCAACGCCCGAGTCGACGTCCTGCTCGAGGCCGTTGATCGTCCAATTCGCAACCGACCCAAACTGCGCGTTATACGGCGCGGCAGAATCGAGCCAGGCATAGCTGTAATGGGTGGCGAAAACACGCCCGCCAGCCTCTGCAAAGTTCAGCAGATTGGTTGCGCCCGTCACGGTCGCCTGGTTGTTGGCGTTTGACTGGCAGGGAAACATCACCATATCGTAGGCGTTCAGCGGAGTCGTCGATGTTCCGTTCATTAGCAGCGTCTCGGAGGGAGTCGATAGATTGATGTCCGCTCCGGGCGCCGAACTGCCCTTATATAAATGGACGTAACCGCCGGGATTCACGGTTCCGTTGTCGTCCGTAAACTCGGTGTCGGAGATCCCCATGTCGCGCAGCACGCACTCGGCGCCATCCACCGAGCCCGTGGCAACAGCAATCATGGGCATGCTGCCCTGCGTATGGTTGGCCGGCATGTTCAGCACCAGCCCCGAGAGCGGAGCGCCGCCCACCGTCTCGCTAAACTGCCGCTGCCATTTGCCCGCCTGAATGACGACGGTGTAATTGGCGTTTTCCGGAATGCCCTGAAGGGTAAATGTGCCATCGACCGCGGTGTAGGTGTAGCTCACCACGTTGGCACCGGTAGGGGTCTGGTTCTGGTAGGTCAGGCACTGCACCCCTGCTACCGGCGGGGACACCGGCGTGGTCGACGCGTACACGAGTACATTGGGCAACGGGAGCGCGTTCGTGGTACGGGGATCGTACACCGTGCCGCTGATGGTGGTGTTTTGGGCCGCGGCAACGCCGCAAGCAGCCACGATCCAAATCAGAATCGCCATCGCTCGGCACCATTGCGCCGCATGGTGATAAGCCGCGGGACGATATAGATGAAGGCAGGAAACCAGGGTCATGGCGGCGTACCTCTTTCGCAAGGGCCGGTTTCACACATGCCGTCTCAGTGACCACTTGATTCTGCACGAATCTCGGCGCCCCAGGTCCCGCTTTTAGATCTGGGAATCTAAGTTGCCAAAGTCCGAATTCGCGCGGTCAGAGGCCTCGATCACATGAGAACCTGCCGCATTGCGTATAGTTTGTTTTCCGAAAACGGCTTCCGCACCCTCCGAAAGCCATAGAGACCCATGATACACACTTAGACGCAAATCGGGCCCGATTCGATTTACGCGATGCGCGTTTATTCCTTCGCGTCTTCCACCCATTTGGGCGTGAACTCGTTCCGCGCCGCCTGCTGCTCAATCATCCGCCGGGCCTCGGCTACGTGCAGCCGCATTAGCCGCTCCGCGTCGTCGGAAAGATTGTTGCCGATGGCGTCGACGATCTTGAGGTGCTCCTCATAAACGATCTTCGGGTCGCGCGAGGCCCTCACGGCCATACCCAGCACGCGGTACCCCTCGGCCAGGCGCAGGAGAACCTTGTTGCGCGAGAGATTCATAATCTGAAGGTGAAAGGCCCGATCGGCCGCACCCATCTCCTCTTCCCGGTTCTGCTGCGATAGTTCCCAGATGTGATCCGCGGTCTTGCGCAGCGAGGCTACATCGGCACGGGAGGAGTGTTCGCAGGCAAGGCGCGCGGCCAGGCCTTCCAGAAACTCGCGTACCTGATAGGCCTCGCAGAGACGCTCGGCATCAAGCTTTTGCACGAAAACTCCAAGCCGGTCAATGGATTCGACCAGCCCGAGCCACTGCAGTTCGAGCAGTGACTCCCGTACCGTGCCCTGGGCGACTCCCAGCTCCTTGGCCAGGCTCTGCTGCGTCAGTCGCTCGCCCGGCCGGCTTTCGCCCGAAAGGATGCGGCGCTGTATCTCTTCCCGAACCTGGTGCCGGCCTACAGGCGCTTGCATGACCATCGCGTTACAATCCTCCATTGATGGGACATCGGTGCGCTCTCTGCTCCGCAGCGCGAGTCTGCCGAATTGATCTATCAACATAGAATCTATCAAAATCGATTGTAAAGAAAGGGATTCTTTTAGGTCCTTTCCTGCAGGGGCGGTTCGCGCCATCCAAAGGCATTCTCAAAGTGCACGAATTCAGGCCGTTTGCCTTGCCCCAGGTAGACACTTATCACGTCGAAACGCGCCTGCGGAGCAGAGTGGCCCGGCAGTTGCCGCACATACTGGCGGGCCAGCCGCCTCAGCACATTGCGTTTATGCCGATCGACCGCGGCTTCGGCAGGGGTCAGATCGCGGGCGGTGCGGGTTTTGATCTCGAAAAAGCAGAGCAGCGGCCCTTGCCAAGCCACCAGATCGAGGTCGCCCGGCTGGTTGCCCGCCGACCATCGCCGCGCCACTACTGTGTACCCCTTCCCAAGCAGATACAAACAGGCAGCTTCTTCGCCCTCCATCCCGGTGAGTAGGTGAGCCGGCAGGCTAGCCTCCCGGCCGCGGCGAGCGGCCAGTGAATCCAAGGCACCCAGGGTTCCTTCCAGCCATCTAGCGCGAATCTGGGACACCAATGCCATCGCCAACCATTGTGCCCCGCGCGGCCGAGGGGCGCAAACTGCCTTCACCTCCCGAAGACGGTGGTGCCCCGCTCTCGAGACCCCCGCAGCCATGTCTTGGTTTTCCGGTGCCAATCGTTCGCCGCGTCCTAGTTTTTTGCGGCTACGGTGGGTTTAGGTCCGGCCGATTCGCCCTCATCCCTCCCAGACTGAAACCAGCAGGTTCAATTCCGGAACCGGCCCGCAATCCTCGGCGTCTCAAAGCTGTTAGCTTTGCGCAGGTTATCCGAAACTCAAATTGTACCGACAAGGAGAATCGGTTATGGGTCATGGTTTGCTCGGAGGCTTGTTTTCGCAGCGCGAAGGCGCCCCGCCATCCGCTGTGCTTGACGAGCCGGCAGCCGATAAAGCGGTCCCGGCCGTCACGCTAGACCGAAGCTTCCAATACGCGTTGGATGCGCTTCCAGCCAACGTGATGTTTTGCGATCGCGATCTCATTCTGCGCTACATCAATAAGTCCTCGCGCAAGACCCTGCTCACGCTCCAGCAGTACTTGCCGCTGGCGGTGGACCAGCTCATCGGCAAATCGATCCACGTCATGCACAAGGACCCCGCGAGGATCGACAAAATCCTCGGTGCAAAAGAGCACGCAGGAAAGCACGCGCTTCCGCACAAGGCCACCATCGAACTCGGGCCCGTCAAGCTCGACCAGGAGATCGAGCCGATGGTGAACGAACGCGGCGAGTACATTGGCGCCGTGCTTCTGTGGGGTATCAGCACGCAGCAAACAATTGATGCGCTCCGCAAGGCGCAGGAGGCGCAACGTAACGACATCGAGCATTTGAATGGCAATCTGCAAATGGTGGCCACCGCGACCCATGAGATCGAGGCCAGCATCGCTGAGATTGCCCGGAACGCATCGGATCTGGCGCAGGCTTCAGAGAAGTCGCGTGTGGCAAGCGCGGAAAGCAAGACCTCGATTCTGAGCCTGCAGACTTCGAGCCGCGGCGTGGCCAAGGTGGCGGACCTGATCGCCTCCATCGCCACCCAGACCAGCGTTCTGGCGCTGAACGCGAATATCGAAGCCGCACGAGCGGGCGCGCACGGCCGGGGTTTTGCGGTGGTGGCCAGTGAAGTGCGCAAGCTCGCCGAGCAAACGGCCGCGGCCACTTCGGAGATTCAGGCCAAGGTGACCGCGATCGGCGCCGATGTTTCCACGGCTATCGGCGCCATCGACAGCATCGCTGCCCAGACCGAGGACCTCTCGGGGCTCTCGCACCAGATGGCCGCGGCAGCCGAGGAACAGCATCTGGCTACGCAGGAGATGGCGCAGAACCTGGAGCGCGCCGCTCACCGCACCTCGGAGATTGCGAGAATGCGCCTCACCGAATAGATGGGCCGCACATCAGGAATGACCGGGCCGCGGGATTCCTCCGATCCCCGTGGCCTGTTTGATTAAACAACGCAATCAACGCTGCGATCAGGATGTTGTGGCCGCAATCGTACTCACCTCGTGCTCTCTTTCGGCCAGCGTCAGTGCCTCTTCCAAAATGTCGAGCGCCACTGTGGCTTCTTCTTTGCTGACGATGAGCGGAGGCGAAAGCCGCAGCGAAGTTTCTCCACAGCCCAGGACGATGAGGCCGCGTTCGAAGGCCAGCGACTCGACGCGATTGCGCAGTTGCTCGGCAGGTTCGCGCGTGGCTTTGTCTTTCACGATCTCGATGCCAATCATCAAACCGCGGCCGCGCACGTCACCTACCGAGGGATGACTCTGCTTCCAACCGCGCAGGCGCTCCAGCAAGAACTTGCCCACGCGCGCGGCGTTGGCGATTCCCTCGCGCTCCAGGATGTCCATGGTTGCCAGTGCGGCCGCGATCGACACCGGATTGCCGCCGAAAGTCGAGGCGTGCGAGCCGGGCGCCCAGTTCATGATCTTGGCGCGCGTCATGCAGATGCCCAGCGGCATACCGCTGGCAATGCCCTTGGCGATGCATACGATATCGGGCTCGACGCCGGAGTCCTGAATAGCCCACCACTGGCCGGTTCTGCCGCATCCGCACTGAACCTCATCTGCCACCAGTAAAATCCCGTGCCGGTCGCAGATCGCGCGCAACTCGCCGAGAAAGTTCGCGGGCGCGGGAACGAATCCGCCTTCGCCCTGGATGGGCTCGATGAAGATTGCAGCCACCTCTTCCGGCGGGAGAACGGTCTTGAACAGCTTCTCCTCGATATAACGCGCGCAACCCAGGCTGAAGGCTTCCTGCTCCTGCGGGCCGCCGGTCGAGCCGCGATACACGTAGGGATACTGTACATGCGTCACGCCCGGCACCAGCGGCGCAAAGCGACGCTTCTGCTGTGCCTTGGAGCCGGTGAGCGAGAGCGCGCCCATAGTGCGGCCGTGAAATGCTCCGAAAAACGAGATCACCTGCTGGCGGCCGGTGTGATAACGCGCGATCTTGAGCGCGCACTCGATCGCCTCGGTGCCCGAGTTGCCGTAGAAAAAGCGATGCGGCCCGCGCATCGGCGCTACGACCGACAATCGCTCCGCCAGGTCGGTCAAATGCACGTCGTAGAAATCCGTGCCCGAAATGTGGATCAACTCAGCGGCCTGCTTCTGAATCGCTGCCACAACTTCGGGATGGCAATGGCCGGTAGAAACCACGGCGATGCCGGCGGCAAAGTCGAGAAACTCGTTGCCATCCATGTCCTCGATCCGGACGCCGCGTCCGCGCTTTGCCACCAGCGGATACGATCGCGTATAGCTGGGCGAGATCAGACGCTGGTCGGCCTGAACGGCCGCGTGGGCCTTGGGTCCCGGCAAAGGACAGACAAGTTTGGGGCCATATTGTGCGTGTAATTCCTGCTTGGTCATCTTGCATTCTCCTCGGCAGATTCGGTTGTCGCGAGCCGCACAATATATGGGCGAATGCGGCGCGCCCTCGGGATCCCATCGCGCGGGACCGTTCCGTTCCGTGGGTCCCTCTGGACCCAATTTCAGCGAGGGATCTTCGGCGGAGGGTTGCTAATCGCCGCCGAAGAGGCTAGGTCGCGAGCCGGCCGGAAGCACGCGCAGGTACCGCCGCGTGCAGATGCCGTGAGCGCGCGAGCGCGACCATCCCTTCGGGGCTGGCGGGTGTAGCGATCGCGAAATGGCGCGCGTTTGCATGGAGTTTTACGCTCTTATCAGAGGATACCATGCAGCCAGATTCCTTGCCACGCGCACGCCAACCGCGCCACTGCTTGCTTGGCCGGCATCGATCCTCCACGTGGCCCGTTTATTTGGAGCCGTGAACGAAGGAGTGCGCCGGAACCAGCTCAGGGGAAATCTCTCCGTCGAGCGTCACCGGAGCCCTTTCGAAGGCATGCAAACTGGCCCAATCGGTAGCCATGGTCACCCAGCAGACGCCACTTTTCAAAAGGAATGTGCATGCAGTCTCAAAAATGAAGGAATTGCCCGCATGTCCTTTGGGAGTTCCCTTGGCGCGCTCAATCCAGACCGTGTGGCTGCCTAGCGTATAAACCCCCTCCACCGGTTCGGTGACG
>Ga0335078_10012847_pt1 | contig 12405 bp, 12 predicted proteins | sample Lox_Sample_32_FD_206711 | JGI IMG/M metagenome (GOLD analysis project Ga0335078, IMG submission 206711) | Soil microbial communities from Loxahatchee National Wildlife Refuge, Florida, United States - Lox_Sample_3.2 | ecosystem: Environmental > Terrestrial > Soil > Wetlands | place: USA... | reverse complement strand
ATGCGGTGGGTCACACCTGGGGTCGGGAAGGGTCAAACGGAGCGTAGCGAGGCAGGCACTCGACTTTCGACTTTGTCGGGTGATTGCACGTTATTGAAGAGGCGAATTAGTCAGACTTACTTCAGCCCGCCGATTGATTCGGCTTGGAAGTCGAGCGGTGGATTTGAGATTCAGGTGTGGAATTCATTCTGAATATTACTCCTTGAATAAATAGACGTCGATAAGCCGTGGAGAGAAAGATAGCCGGATGAAAGCTTCAGTGGTTACGGTTTGCCTCAACTCAGAACGATACATTGGTGAGTGCATGGAGTCAGTGAAGAGTCAGGGCTATCCTGACTTGGAGCACGTCATAGTCGACGGTCAGTCTTCTGACAGGACCCTTGAGATAATCGATTCGCACAAGCACGGATACAACGTGAAACTCATCTCAGAAAAGGATAGCGGGCCCCAAGAGGCCGTCAACAAGGCTCTGAGAATTAGTACCGGAGACATAATCGGATGGCTCGGTTCCGACGACCTGCTCTTACCCAGGGCGGTACACAATGTCGTGGACAAGTTCTCCAACCGAGCCGATGCAGGTGTGGTGTATGGCGACGGGCTGATTCAACCCTATGGGCAAAAGTGGGCCACGGTCTACTTTACACCTCCGGAGGAATCAATCATTCGCCACCTGAGGTATAACTGTTTTTTTGATGTAGGTTCTTTCTTGCGAAGGAACGTGCTCGATAGCGTCGGGCTGTTTGGCGACCTGAAGTTCGCCGGTGATTACGAACACTATCTGAGAGCATCGAGACGCTTCAAATTCGCGAAAGTGGACGAACTTCTAGGATGCTGGCGATACAGGCCAGAAAGCCTCAGCTTTAGGAGCGGAGACGAGAGAAGAGCGGTAAAGAGGCAAAATCCAGACATCACCGCGCGCATAGCAAGCTTGGAAGGGCTCGAATACTATTCAAAAAGAATTCTTTCAGTGATGAAAAGGCAAGCACAACTCGTGGGCAACCCACAAGTTTCGAAGGGAAGGCTCTTTACGAGTATCATGCTCTCTCCCTTCATCGAGAGAGGACAAAGCGTTTGCGGATACCTCTATCGTGGTTGACATAAAACTGCGACAGCTGCTAGTGAAGCGATTTTAAACGAGATAGCACATCCGAGTCTAATGGGGCGATAAGCTCGGGGACTGATGGGCAGTTTTCGGCAGGAGGAGAGCGATGCATGAATGATGAGGCTTCCACGGTAGGGCTTCCCAAGAATCGATAAATCAAGGTCCGTCTTGGACTGCTGGAGATTGTCCAACGATAACAAACGGAGTTACTTGTCTCGCAGAGTGGCCCTCGACCATGACGTCTTTTCGAGAAAGGGCACCCGAGCTTGAGAAAGGTAAGGCTGGGGCTCGCCCAGATTTCATCTAGATTGGGGAACGTGAGGGAAAACGCCAAGCAGCACGCCGCGGTCATAAAAAAGGCGAATGCCGAGGGCGTAGATTTCACGTGTTTCCCTGAGCTGTCGCTGCCAGGATATTTGTTGAAGGACCTGGCATACGAGGTTGTAGACGAATGCAAAGCCGCCTTGAATGCTCTGGCGCGACAGACGGGCGAGGGTCAGCGGGTGATGTGTGGTTTTGTCAAACAGGACTCGCTCGGTCTGATTCAGAACTCGGCGGCCATCATGGGAGACGGCAAGCTGATTGGGACGATCTCAAAGTTCTTCCTGCCCACCTATGGCCTTTTCGAGGAGTTGCGATATTTCGTACCTGCCAATCCGAAGACAGACCTGGTAGCCTTCGAGAGCAAAAGTTGTAAGTTCGGCGTGATAGTCTGCGAAGATGCCTGGCATCCGGAACCTGTGCAGGCGTTGGCGAGGCTGGGTGCCGAGATAGTATTCTGTCTTGCGTCGTCCCCAGCAAGGGGAATAAGCAATAGCGAACATGCAGGGGCGCTCCCTATCGAGTCTCAGTGGATGGCGCTGTTGAGGGCACACGCATTGATGAACAACGTCTTCATCGCCTTCGTGAATAGAGTCGGCCCGGAAGACGACGAGTTCTTCTGGGGTGGTTCGACGCTGGTTTCTCCAGCCGGCGAGATTCAAGCCAAGGCAAAGAAAGACGAGGTGGATTGCGTCACCGCTGACGTCGACCTTGACGAGGTGAAGAGAGCGAGGAGATTCTCGTCATTCAAAGACTACAGAGCCGAGTTTCATGAGGTGCTCCGCGATTTATGATCCAAGGGCTTGAAGAAATCGTCCCGCCCGAACTCGAGGTCAACACCACCAGGGTGACCGCCTACCTAGCCAGACGTCTCCGCCTATACATTGGTGAACACGCGGGGCGAAGAAGGGCTATCGTCGGCCTTAGCGGCGGAGTCGACTCAGCCGTCGTCGCACACCTATCAACTAAGGCAGTTGGACCTGAGAACACGCACCTCTATCTCCTCCCCAGCAGCTCTACGCCGCATGATGACATAGTCGACGCAAAGGCCGTCGTCGAGATGCTCGGAATTCCTGAAGAAAACTGTCGGGAGGTCACAGTCGACAAGCTGACAAAGGAGCTTGCTTCCTCGATTGGAAAAGCGCAAGACAGGCTTATCGTCGCGAACATCAAGGCCAGAGTGAGGATGATTCTGCTTCATGGGTTTGCAGGCTCGTTATCTGGTCTGGTAGTGGGGACCGGCGACAAGTCAGAAATAACAATCGGTTACTTCACGAAGTTCGGAGATGGAGGCGCCGACCTATTTCCGATAGGGGACCTATACAAGTCGCAGGTTAGACAAGTCGCCGCGGAGGTCGGGCTTCCAAAGAGGGTGTACAGCAAGCCGCCTTCGCCTGCCCTCTGGGAGGACCAGTCCGCGGAGTCGGAGCTTGGCATCGATTACCCGACGCTCGATAGGATCCTATATCGTCGCTTCGACCTGTGGTGGGACGAAGAATCGATAGCCGCGGACCTTAGAATTCGGCTTTCCAAAGTCGAGCGAATCCTTGAACAGGTGAGGAAGACCCAGCACAAGCGCTACCCGCCAGAGGTTTTCAAACTAAGCTTCCGTTCTCATGGATCCGATTGGAGGTATCCACGGGAATGGGGATAGAAATGACAAAAGAGACCCAATGGTAGCAAACCCGCCACTCAGCTTCACGAAACACTGGATGTCCTTTCAGGGTCGCCCCTCCAATCGCTCACTTGATCCTCCAAATAGCGGTTCAAGACGTGACGAGGTTTCCAGGAGGCGGCGCTTTGAACTCTACTGTCGTTAGCTACAATCTACTGGCGGGCACCTTGGACAAAGACGACTATCCGCTTTCCGAGTTCTCGTGAATCTTCTTCTTCAACTTCGCCTGCCAGTCTGAATACTTGATCTGCCCCTTCTCGTCCATAACCTCGACCAGACTATAGATCATGGTGTCCAGCATCTTGAACTCGTCGGCAATGCGCACGGCCTGGTCGGATAGCTCCTTGGGGGGTATGAGGTAGCCTTTCGCTGTGAGGTGAGCGATCACTATGTTGCGTATGACCTCCGAATCTCCGTCCCCTACGTCTCCTCTCAACTCCTTGTCGATGACCCGCCAGACGCCGTCGGGAAGACTGACCAACGCCCTTCTCATTGTCACAGTCGGTTGAACCTCCGCGCCCGCCCATTATATATCTGCTGTATAGCACCTTTATAGCAGAAATGAGCGATTTTTGCTGCGGTACGTGCCCGAGGAGATTGACGCAGCAATCATGGCCTTCAACGCATCCTTCGAATTTCACATCCCATTTTCTCTCGGACCATTTCACGCGATATTCGAAAAGGGGCCAGAATGGATTCTTAGTGCATAAGATATTTATGAGGAATAGAGCACAAAATCAAAAGTTTGAAGGCTGAATTGGCGCTTACCACGTTCAACCATGCAATTTTCGAGACGAAAGCGCTTCGAGGAGCATGCAATGGAGGCTGCCGCTAGTGGTCAATCTGCCTTTCGGGAAGAAGGGCGCGAAGGGGCCTGGTTCAAAGCCCGCCAAGGCAGCGACGCGCTACCCATTTGTAGGCGCCCCCCTCTCGTCCTCTTGGAAGGTCGTCGACAAGTACCCGCTCAACGCCCCATTCGCCTACGCAGTGATTGCGGAGGACCCCGGAAGCGGCACGAGGAAGTATTTCGTGGACGAAGTTGTGCTATCTCCGAGGGAGGCGTCAATCTACACCTACCTGCTCGACACGCTCGAAAGCGAGCTGTCGGTTCCCCGGTCAGAGATCGACCCGCGGGCGTACTTCTTGGAACAAGCCAAGAGGCTGGTGAAGAAGTACTCGATAAAGGCCTCGCAGCTCTCCTGGCCGAAGATCAACTACTTCGCTGAGAGGGACCTCGTGGGATTCGGCGTCATCGACGGCGTCATGAGGGACACGCAGATCGAGGACATCACTGTGGACGGCGTCGGAAAGCCGCTCTTCATCTTCCACAGGAGGTACGACAACATCGAGACCAACCTCATCTTCCTTCACGACGAAGAGCTGGACAACATCATCGCCAGGCTGGCGCACATGGCGGGGAAGCACGTCTCGACGGCGTTCCCAATCGTTCAGGGCACCCTCCCGGGACGACACAGGTTGGCCGCGACCTATCGGCGTGAGATCTCACCTTACGGCGGCACACTGACGATCAGGAAATTCCGCGAAGACCCGTTGACCATCATCGACATGATGAACCTCAACGTCATCGATCAGAATCTCGCGGCGTACGTCTGGCTGCTGATGGAGAACCGCGCGACGGCGATCGTCTGCGGGTCCACGGGCTCGGGGAAGACGACCCTTCTCAACGCCCTGCTGACGCTCACCAGGATGAACTCCAAGATCGTAACGATTGAAGAGGTGCAGGAGATCAACATAGCGCACCAGAACTGGTCGGCGCTCGTCTCGCGCGAGAGTTACGGCACCGGCGACGACACGAGCGGAGAGGTCGGCCTCTTCCAGCTCGTCAAGGCGACCATGAGGATGAGGCCGGACATCCTGGTGGTCGGAGAGGTCAGGGGAGAGGAGGCGTACGTGCTCTTCCAGGCGATCAGCACGGGCCACGGCGGCCTCTGCACCCTCCACGCCGACGACGTCTCGTCGGCCATCCAGCGCCTCACCTCCAAGCCGATGGACGTGCCCCCGTCGTTCATCCCCTTCCTTGACCTGGTCTTCACGGTCAGGAGGATCGCGATCCCTCAGCCGGGAGGCGGCTTCAAGACTATGAGGCGCGTACTCTCAGTGGACGAGGTCGTCGGCGTCGGGAACTACGTCCGGATGTTCAAGTGGGACCCGGGGAGCGACAAGCAGCTCGCTTCGCCGCTGAAGACGAGCGTCAAGCTGGCGAGGCTCGCCAGGGACACGGGCACAACCATACCGGACCTCATGACCGAGATCGAGAAGAGGAGCATCGTCTTGAGGTGGGCGCAGCAGAGGGAGATCCGGAACTTCAGGGAGCTGTCCCTGATTTTTGAGGAGTACAGGTCGCACTCGAAGGAGATCTTCGAGAGGGCGCGCGAGGACCTGGGCAAGGCCGGGCTCGTCATGCAGGCAGAGGTACGCGAAGGGTTCAAAGCTTGAGCCAGGTCAGCCAGCTCGGCCAGCTGGAGACGAAACGGCAGTCCAAGGGGACCTCGAAGCTCAGCTTCTTCGACAGGATGACGGCGACCGCTTACAAGATGTTCGGGGCCCAAGGAAAGAAGTTCGCGGCGTCTTCCCCCGAGATGAGGGAACAGATACTAAAGTCCAACCTGCGCATCACGCCGGAAGCCCTCGTCTCCCTGGCCATGTTCACGACGGTCCTCACCATAATCCCCGTCGTCGTATGCGTCGTCCTTGGCCTCGTGTTCCACATCATATTCCTGTTCATGGTGGTGCTCGCACCACCAATCGTGTTCGTGCTGATATGGAACCTCCCCAAGGCGTCGGCAAGCTCCCGGTCCGAGGGCATAGAGAACGAACTCCCTATGCTGATCGGCTTCCTGGGGGTGCTCTCCGGCGGAGGGGTCTCCCCCATCTCCACCCTGAGGAGGGTTTCGGGAATGGGGAAGGTCTTCCCAGCCTCGGCGAGGGAGGCGAAGAGGATCCTGGTGGACATCGACGTCTTCGGGACCGACCCGATCACCGCCTTCGAGACAGCGGCCAAGTACATGCCGAACAAGTCTTTCAGCGAGTTCCTCTACGGCTACACGACGGTGTTGAAGGTGGGAGGAGACGTCAAGAACTACGTCAACAACAAGCTGAAGGAGACTCTCGACCAGAGCACGTCGAAGGTGAGGCGAATCACCGACTCGGTAGGTACCCTCGCGGAGGCGTACCTCACGGTGACGGCCGTCATGGGGATAACCCTATTCAGCCTGTTCCAGCTGGAGGGCGTGATAGCGCACAACAACTCCGGCCTCCAGACGCTCTTCATATTCTCCTATGTGGTCGTGCCCGCGCTCTCTGGTTTGTTCATTTTCATCATCGACGGGACTCAGCCCAAGCAGCCTTACTTCAACAAGCGCCCATACTACGTGTTGATGGCTTGCATGCCAATCGGGCTGGTATTGTTCCTGATTCCTCTCCCACTACAACTGAGCGTTCATGTGGCCATAGCGCTCGGGTCGATCGTGATAATACCCTCGATTGTGGCGTTGAGGCAGTCACGCGAGCGCTCGGGGTTGGAGAAAGCCCTGCCGGACTTCATCCGGGACGTCGCTGAAGGGCGCAAGATAGGCCTCTCTCCAGAAGGAAGCATTGAACAGCTATCATCGAAGAATTACGGGCGTCTCTCCAAGTCAATCAAGACGATGGGGTCGCAGATCTCCTGGGGGTTGCCGATACTCAAAGTCATCAAGACCTTCGCCGACTCGGTCGACAGCTGGATTACCATGGCCATCGGGACGTTAATGGTGGAAGTCGTGGACGTTGGAGGCGGAACCGTGAGCGCCTTCTCAACGATGGCGGATTTCACACGGAAAGTAAACGAGATAGAGTCGGACAAGAAATCCGCGCTTAGGTCTTACATCTTCGTTGTCTACATGGCTGCAATACTGCTCGTGATGACGACCTTCATGATGGTCTACTTCCTCTCCACGCCGATAAAGTTCGCCGGTGAAGCCACCTCCAACATCCCGGGGATCACGATCACGCCCGCGACCGTGCAGTCGCTACTTACCGCGTCCATCTTCGACGGTTGGGTGATCGGGTTCGTAGCAGGCAAGATGGGCGGCGGGACGGTGGCGGACGGCTTCAAACACGCGTTGGCCCTAGTAATAGTGGGCGGCCTAATGGTTGCCTTGTCCGGCCCAATCCTGGGCCACGGCATCTAGCGCACGCTGCTAAGCCCTCCTCCATGGATTCGAAATCTGGACTGCGACGACTATTACCTCTAAATATCTTCATATCGGGTTGTTTTCGGAAATAGTTGCGACTTAATGCTCGCGCGCTTGCAATTGGCCTTCTCATCGTTGGCGTCGCCATCGTCGGCGCCCTCCCACTCGCTCCGACTCGCGCAGCCGTCGCACAACCTCTCGTACCCACTGGGCTATCGCTGTCAACAATCCCGCCGCAGCTCCCCGCTGACAACAACACTTACCCAGCCGTCGTCGTCACTGTAGTCGACAGCGCTGGCGCTCCTACGGCGGCACTGGCTGGCATCAACGTGTCGCTGACGTCGTCAGAGGAATACGTCGGAAAGGTCACTTCGAACGTCACGATTCATGCCGGTGAGACTTACGCGGTGGCCAACTTCACGACGACCCACACTGCCGGCGTCACGACGATTACAGCAACGACTACCGGGCTCGCGACTGCCACGACGGGCGTCACGACGGTCATCGCGGTTGGCTATCCTACACACCTGGTAATAACGGCGGTTCCAGACACCGTCCCGGCTAGCGCGGCAAGCACTGGGAACCTCATCCTCGAACTGGAAGACGACGTAGGGCTTCCCGCCAAGGCAATCACCGATATTCCGATATCGCTTTATTCCTCGAACACAAACGTGGTCAACGTTAGCACCCCCGCAACTGTAATGAAGCAAGGAGAATATCTAGAAGAGATCAACTACACAAGCGGCTTTGTCCCTGGCTCTGCCGTCATAACTGCCTCAGCGACTGGTTTTGCTTCAGGGATAGCCACAATCTCAGTGCTCGGGTCACCACCGCTTGCCCTAAAGTTGCAGGCACAACCGGACTTGATGGTAGCGTGCACCTCGAATGTCACCGCTTGTTCAGGCAGATTGGTCGTTGCACTCACAGACTTAAGCGGCAACCCGACGTTGGCTACGCGCGACATCCAAGTTCAAATCAGGAGTTCTGATCTTGCCGTGGTAAATGCTTCGGAGACCACAACAATCACGGAGGGTAATATCTCCGCAATCGCCACCTTTACCGTGGTGGCAACCTCCGTCGGAGCCGCTCCAGACGAAGCGACGATTACGGCGAGCTCACCAGGTCTAGAATCTAGCTCGGCCGTTGTCACGATCTTCTCTCCCTCTTATGTCAGCCCCACGATTTGCACCTCGGGATCGTTGACGACTTGCCAACTCGCAATCTTCGCTGGGCCAAATCCGGTGCTCGCGGATCACCGCTCTTACAGCTCGGTGGTCGTGTCGCTTCAAAATCCGGGCGGAACTCCCGCGGTGAACGATACCGGTGAAACTGAAGTGACGCTGACCTCCTCGGTGACCGGCGTCGGGAATTTTACAAGCATTACCTTCGCGATTCCTGAAGGACAGAATTGGGCTTCCGTCACGTTCACGACAACCTATCAGGTTGGCACAACAGTGCTCACTGCGTCCGCTCAGAACATCTTGCCGGTTCAAACTTCGCTGAACACTTATGGCGCGGTGCCTTCACAAGTCGTAATCAACGCAATCTCAACCCCTCTGCCGGCGGACGGAGCTACACATCCCGCACTCGAGCTCGCACTGGAGGACGCGTTCGGCTCTCCGGCCGTCGCGGCTTCCGATATACCGGTCAGTCTATCGTCCTCCCAAGAGGGAATCGTCAGCGTTGCTGACTCAGTTATTCCGGCGGGTCAGACTTTTGCTGTTGTAAACGTCACCGCCGGAATATTACAAGGAACGGCCAACGTGACCGCTCTAGTCTCATCGTTCACAAGCGGTTATGCAACTTCATCCACAAATCTTTCCACGGTAATCCCGGCTCCTTCAGCAATCGCGGCAACCGTGCCCGACGGAAACACAATAATGTTCTCACGCACGAACTCTAGTGCTCTCTCTCTCCTGGCCGTGCAACTGGAGGACTCCGGCAATAACCCCGCCAGGGCGAGGGCGCCAATGAACATAACGATTACTTCCTCAAACAGCACAGTGATCTCGAAGGTTTTGGCGGTCGGCATAGGGGTCGGTCAGGACTATGTCGCTGTTCCCCTTGCGGCTAATGTGCCTGGCAGAACAACTCTGACTCTCTCTACCCCTGGCCTTTCCACGACCACCATTCCTGTCACGTTCTTGTCATATCCCAGCGTTGAGAAGATCGTCGGAGGGCCGGCGACGATTTTCACGAACCAGACCGCCGTTATATCGGTCAACTTGGCGCTCGACGGGCTGCCCTTCGGGGGCGCGCCCGTAGACTGGAGAGTTTCGAGTGGCGGACTTGTGATTGCAACACCTCACACTACGAACACTTCGAGCAGCACGACGAGCGCCTTGACTGTCACGAGCAGTTCGACTAAATCGACCAGGTCGACGACAACACTCGCTCCTACCGGGACTTCTGCCGTGAACGATACAACCGACAAACTAGGGTCTTCCACAGCAATCTTCCATCCAACCAAGGCGGGGTCGGTACTCGTAACAGCGATAGTCACTCCTGGCGGACTTTTCGCCAAAACGCTCAACTTCACGGTCCAAGTCAGCGCGCCTCCGCCATCAGGTGCCGCCGCGAAACAAAAGGCAAACGTAGCTCAAGAGCTCATAACGTTCCCGCTGCTCCTTGTCCCGGTCGGAGGAGCCGGGGGGGCCGTCGCCGTAGTCTTCCTGGTCAAGAAACGGAAAGGTGGCAAGGACGCTGGCGACCAGGAATTCGACACGTCCTTCGAATGAGAACGTGTGGATTCGGCACGCGTGGTGCGCTCTTTTGACACATCGACCGGTGTAGGGTACCCCTTCCTAATCCAGAAAGACCCATGTCGGCCCTGGGTTATTCGGCTATAAATCAAAAGTATGTGGACAGCAACACATGACCTATCGTATGAGCAGCACGTCTTCCGGAGGAGAGACGAGAAGGAAGGCCTATTCGGCGAAGGTTCAGGCCAAGGCTCACCCTAACTCTTCCTGCTCTTTCTGCTGGTTTGTGCTTGCCATCTATCCGACTTTGGACGGGATGACGCCGAGAGACACTGCGACGTTCAGCCAGCACCTTAGGAAGGTCCACGGACTGACCTACGAAATCACGCCATAGCGCGTTTCCTTCAGGCGGAACCTCTCAGCCTAGGCTGATCTTGCTCGCAATGGAGCGGACCCTGTCCATGATGTCCTTGACGCGCATCTTGCCGGCGACGCTCTCTATCCGCTGGAGGATCACGGCGTCCTCGGTGGCGATCACCAGGAGCTTCGACCCTTCGGTGAACTTCAGCTTGTCCCTGATCTCCTTCGGGATGACCACCTGACCCTTGTCAGATACCTTCGTCATGTCGATTATCGGCTCGTCCGCCATTGAGAACGAAGCCTTCGCCGTTGCTGGCCTTATAAAGTCGTGGAGGGACCTATGCCCCGCTCGCTCATCTTTCGGCTTCGTGCCCGGCGAGCTCGCGCTTCAGCAGCTCGAACCTCCGCCTGAACTCCTCGGCGGTCCTATCCCTCTCCTGCTCCCCCGCCATCGTCGCGGCGGTGTAGGACGCCAGCTCGAGAATCTCGTGCTCGGTGCGAAGGTGCTCGATGAGATCGCTGCGGTCCCTGTACCCCTTTTGACATATCCTGCAATTTATGTAATAAGTGGCCGTCCTTTCGGAGTCGTCCATTCCGTAGCCGGTTCTGTAACGCGTCATTCGCCATATTAACCTTCTTGAGCGAAGGTCCGGACCCTGCCTTTCAGTCGAAATCGAAGCGAGGCGCGCCGGAACGTCACATCGGCGCGGCCGCCGTGTCGAAGATGATTTCCCTGATCAAGTTCAGATAGGCGCCGACTATCTCTATGCCTTTGCCTGTCAAGGAGTACTTCTTACGGTTTCCGACCGCCTTTTCGCCCACGAATCCCTGCTCGCCCAGCGCGCTCAGGTGGTCGCAGAGGAGGATCCACGACAAGTTGGCCTTGTACATGATCTGGGTCGGTCCTTCCGCCCCCTCCATTATTGCCCTGAGGATGTCCATGCGGATCTCTAACTGCGAGCGCCTGCTCACAGCCTTCCGCGTCGATTGTTCAGCGTCTGCCATGCCCGCCGGTTTTTGCAGGTATGTCATTCTAGTTCGAGTAGACAGACGAGCGTTAGAGTATCCATATATAGTTTATGAATTTGTTCATGCAACCACTAACAGCCTCTCTCCGGCAAGGCGACAGCGTCCCCGTGCAGAAACTGAGCACGGTCGCGGCTTCCTTCAGGCAAGGCGATGGCGTCACTTTGCAGAAAATGAGCAATCCTGCTTTTTGGAATCGGCCACCTGGGTCGGACTCCCTGAGAGTTCTGATACAGATTGCAAGTCCATAACCGATAATATAGCTGCGACGCGCCAAATCGCCATACTTTGAGGTATTATCGAGGCAAGCGTAGGCGCGTCGCTGCATCCGAGGCGGTTGGGGCAATGTTGGCCATAGCGATGACGCTGATCGCGGGGGCCGCCGCCTGGGGATTCGTCAGGAGTCAGGCGGGGGTCAGCGAAGGAGCGATCAACAGCAACGGGGTCGCCACGAACGACATGCTCAGCGAGCACTTCGCGGTCACTACCATGTACTTTGGGGCTGTGACCTCAACGACCACGATGACCTTCTGGGTCTACAACACGGGGAGCCTTACTTTCCAGATCGCCTCGGTGAGGGTCTACGACTCTGCCGGGCTCGTCAACCTGCTCTATAGCTCGACCGGGAGCGGCGCGAGCAAGGCGGACTACGTCTACGACCTGGCGAGCACGCTGACCACCCAGTGCAAGACCGCCGCATCCTCCTACGAGTCGCCTTCGGTGACCGGCACGAACGTCAAAGTCACAAACCAGCAGTTTTACACCCTGACCATCCCGCCGGCCGCGAGCAACTGCCCCTCCTACGGGCAGACGTTCGGGGTCGCGGGCTCGGGCACGACCTACACCGTGGTGGTCACAGGCCTCTACGGCAACACCGTGACCTTCTCGCAGCAGAGATGAGCTGAGCCTTGAAGTTCGCGAGGCGCAACACGAGGAGGGGCATAGCGGGTATCGTGGCCACCGTGATCATGTTCGCGATACTCTTCACGGTCGGGACTTCGTACTTCATCTTTGTGAGCTCACAGA
>Ga0335078_10012845_pt1 | contig 12407 bp, 6 predicted proteins | sample Lox_Sample_32_FD_206711 | JGI IMG/M metagenome (GOLD analysis project Ga0335078, IMG submission 206711) | Soil microbial communities from Loxahatchee National Wildlife Refuge, Florida, United States - Lox_Sample_3.2 | ecosystem: Environmental > Terrestrial > Soil > Wetlands | place: USA: Florida... | reverse complement strand
GGCCTGGTGAGTAGTGGCATACCAGACATAAGTCGCGGTGGTGGGGTTGAGGTTGTAGAAGGCGGCCAGGCCGCTAGAGTGGATTCCGACGTAACTCGCACGCGCCACGAGACCCTGGGTCAGTCCTTTCTCCAGGGTGAGGTTCCAGGTCTGGGTCTTGGCGGCCGGCATGCTCGGATCCCAGAAGTAGTCGGCGGACGATCCCGGCGTGATGCCCGTGGGATGGGCGACCGAGATCACGTTGGCGCTGTTCACGCCGGCAAGAACGGCCGGCTGCGAAATCAAGCCGTAGTTCGACAGGCCGTTGGGCGACTGCGTGGCATCGGTATAGGGGTTGTAACTGTAGGTAGCGGCAGTCGGTGCGTTGGAGTTGGCGTTATCCTGCCATAGGTACTCAGGCTGGTGGAAGAACGAGGCGCTGTAGCCGCCGCGGACCACAAAGGCAGACTTGCCTTCGAGCGCCTTGTAGGCGAATCCGAACCGCGGGCCGAAATTCGTCTTGCGCCCGTACATCAGGTCGCCGGGCAGTCCCGCCTGCTGCGGAGTTTCGAATTTCATCCCCAGTGCCTGGTACGTGCTGACCAGCGAAGGCAGCGACGAACCCAGCGCATAGAGGTTGTCCAGGCTGGTGCCCAGCACCACCGCGTGATTCGCCAGGTCGAAGCTTTCCATGGTGCCGTTCTTCTCGCTGTACGGCGACCAGTACTCCCACCTCAGGCCCACGTTCAATGTCAGGCGTTTGTTCACCTTGATATTGTCCTGAAAGTACGGCGCGTATTCGTTTTCGCGAATATAGAACCACTTGTGACCAAGTGAGTCGACGTAATTCGCCACTCCCAGGAACATATTCGCGATGTTGCCTCCGGTAAGGGGCAGCGCGGTGGGGCTGAGCGGCGGAGAAGTGGTGTCGAGCTCGGCGGTCGCCAGAGTCGAGTATTCCAGCCGGACTTGCGGCCAGGTGTTGGGGTAGGTGTTGAGCTGGTCGCGCCGGACGTGCATTCCGAACTGGAGTTCATGCCTGCCATACAGCTTCGTCGCGTTCTCGTCCAGCGTTTCGTAGTTCTGGTGGTTCTGCTTGGTGTTGTTGGTTGTCAGTTTATAGTTGCCGAGAATGTTCGCACTGGTCGAGATCTCCGGCCACATGGGGAAGTTGGCAACGCCCTGGGAACCGAAGGGTTCCGGCAGGCCCAGAAACTGCGACCAGTCCTTGGTTACCGGCGATTGCAGGTCGCCTCCGAACCACGCATCGTGGTGGCCGCTCAACAGCAGTTCATTGAATAATGTCGGCGAGAAGATATGCACCCAGGAGACGGCCAGGCTCTCGGCGGGGTTCTTATTGACCTCGTATCCGGCGACGTTATTCAGCATCTGCTGGTAACCGGAGGTCTCGTACGTCTGCGTAACACCGTCTTTATTCAGCCGGGCGTACATGTTGTCCTTTTCCGAAAAACGGTGATCGACGCGGGCCGATAGAGTCCAACTGGTGTAATAGCTCGACTCCGGCCCGTACCAGTTGTAATCCACCATGGGGTTGGCGGTGTTGGTCGGCAGGGGCGTGATGCCGAACATGTATTTCGCTACCGGGTTTAAGCGCCCGATGGGAATGGTGTTGTTGATGAACGGCGTCCGGGTGCCGTCCGCCCCGGTGCTCATGGGATCGTAGAGTACCTGCAGGCGGCCGAGAGAGTCCTTCAGGTTGCTGAAATCGCCGTTGCGCATGGCCACGGTTGGCACCTGGAAACTGCCCGTGGTGTCGGTTACGTTGCGCTCCCCCTCCCAACTGGCGAACCAGAAGGTCCGGTTCTTGCCGTTGTAGACCTTGGGAATGTAGACGGGCCCGCCGACGCTGCCGCCAAATTCGTTGCGCACCAGTTCCGGCGGCTTGGTGTAGTAGTCCGTCCGGGCGCGCGCCAGTCCCACGCCGTTGTCGCGGTTGGTCTCGTAGAGCGAGCCGTGAAGCTGGTTGGTGCCGCTCTTCGTGGAGAGCACGATACTGACGGCGGCGCTGTACTTGGCCGAAATGGCGTTGTCGGCCACGGTGAACTCCTGCACCGATTCCACGCCGGGCGGTATGTTCGGGCAATTCGTGCCGGATCCGCAGGAGTTGCCGAGGCCCGGCGGGTTGGCCCAGTGGCGGTCGGACTCGTTGGAGCCGTCGAGCACCCATTCCTGCGCTCCGGCGATGGTTCCGAAGGTGCGCGTTCCCTCGAAGCCGGGCAGTGTATTCAGGAACGTCGTGAAGGTGCGCCCGTTGGTGGGCAGTTGGTCGATGCGGTCCATTTCCATGGTGTTGGTGAGGGTGGGACTGTCAACCACCACCATGGGCGTAACGTCTTTGACGTCCACCACCGCAGTGGTTGCGCCCGGCACCAGAACCGGGTCGATGACCACGCTCTGCGCCACTGCCACGATAAACGTCGAGTGGTAGGTCTGCATGCCGGGGGACTCGACCGATAGCTGGTAGGAGCCGGCCACTACGCCGGGGAAAAAGTAAACTCCCGCCGGATCGGACCGGGTAGTCGACTTCACATTCGTCGAGACGAACGTCATCACCACCGTGGTGTTCGGAATGACGGCGCCGGTTTGATCACGGACCGTGCCGCTGACCGAACCCGTGCTGGCCTGCGGCCAGGCACACGGGGCAAAAACAAGAAGCACAGCGAGCCAAACGAAAATCCGTTTAGACATATAGACCCCTTGCATTCGTGCGCCGGCATGCGACCCGCACGCGGCCGATGAACGCGACCGGTTCACCAGCCCTGGTTTACTTACAACTCCCACCCCGGACGATAGTCACGCGTCAGGTATTGGTTGGCGCCGGGAAGATTCGTTATCTTCATGCCGGCGCTGTCGTATTTCAGGCGAACCGCGGCGGGATAAACGCGGACACCGCTCCTCTGGCGCTCGGCCCGCAACGCCACGGCAGCCAGGCAGACGGTTTCCGAAATCGGTCCCGCGGTCAGAACGTTGCCCGGCGATGGCGGCCCGCCCTGGATGGCTTGCGCCCAAAGATCCTCCCCGCGGGCAAAGCTGGTTTGTTGCGGCGCGCCGGTTCCCCGGCGTCCCGAGCCGGCGTCTCTGCCGCCGGCGGCCGAAGCCTCCTCGGGGAAGAGCGGTTCGATTCCCTTCGCGGTTACCAGCCGCTGGCCTCCGCGTTGCGAGCCAGGGATAATCCTGCCTTTGTCGCCCACCCACATGGACCCGCTCTCCGGCAGGGGCGTATCTTCGGCCTCCAACTCGGGAATGCGCGGCCGCATGCCGCCTTCGTACCAGAACAGGTCCAGCGCCGGCCAGTCTCCGTGCGCCGCGTACTGGAATTGAATCGTGCTGGCCGCCGGGAAGGAAAAGTTGTTGGATACCGGATTGGCCACGTGATCGACGACGTTGCAGGCGTGGCTCGAAAAAGCCCTGGCGCTGATCGGCGGGCCCAGGCCCAATGCCACGAACAACGGCCACAGGCCGTATATGCCTCCGTCGGCTATACACCCGCCGCCGAAATCGTACCAGCTTCGGAAGACCATGTGGGTGTAGCAGGGATGATAAGGGCGGTCCCGCTCGGGGCCCAGCCAAAGCTGCCAATCGAAACCCTCGGGAACCGGCGGCCGCTCGGTGGGCAACTCCGTGTACTGCGGCCACACCGGACTGCTGGTCCAGGTATGGTATTCCCGCACCGGGCCGATCACGCCGTCCTTTAACCTGGCGATCAGCCTTTCGGGAGCCGCGGTCATTCCCCACGGCAGAAAGTGCGTGGCCACCTTGGTCTGGCGCGCGGTCTCGATCACCAGCCTGGCCTCATTCATACGATTGGCGAGCGGCTTGTGCACGGCCACGGCTTTGCCTTTCCGCATGGCGGCAATGGTAATGGCCGCGTGCGAAAAGTCCGGAGTCATGACCTTGACGGCGTCGATATCGCGTTCCTTCTCCAGCAGCTCCCGAAAATCGGCGTAAGCGGCCACCTTGAAGTTCTGGAGCCCTCTTGCTTTTGCGTAGTATCTCTGGACCACCTCCTGAAACTGGTCGCGGCCGGAGCGAACGCCGTCTACTTTGGCGTTGAACCCCGGGTCTTCGAGAAGTCTCCGGATGCCGTCGCGGGTGGAGTTCTTCGCCCAATCCAAATAGTTCGCGCCGTCCTTGACTGGATCGCAGACAGCTACAATTTGAAACTGGTCGTTTTGAATGAGGCCGGTGATCAGTTCCCGGGTTCCTTCCGTTCCACAGCCGATGTGGGCGAGCGCTACTTTGTCGCTGGGAGCGACATAGCCCGGTCCCCCTAATACATGGCGCGGAACAAGAGTAAACGCTGCAGTGGTTGCCGGAGCCAGGAATGCGCGACGATTCATGTCGGGAAGTGCCATTCCCCTATCTCCTTCACCCCATCCATTGGAGAACCCGGCCGCCCGATGTCACGTGGCCGCACAGTGACAACACAATGATCTGGCCTGATCTAACCAACTACCCCAAAAATTCACTTATCACCAAGACCCGGTGATGTCAAGCCAGGTTCCGTGTTGTGTCAGGTTCCGTGTTGCGCGGGCGACATGGCCCCGTGGCACGTCGATATCGCTGCCCGATCACTTCATGCCCTCTCGGGGCTTTACGTCTTTGGGATCCTATCATCTCGATTGACATGATCCAAGCCTCGTGTTAAAGGGTTATTAGCTCGCTCGAAATGTCTCCGCCGAAGGATGGCAGGACCGGGAGGTGCGGGTGCAAAAGACCGGGCTCCTCGTAATCGTTTTGGCTCGAGATTTCTGCGCCCTCATAACCAATTCGACCAGGGCCATTTTGAACGGCACGTCTGTACCGGCACTCATGGCGCCGTGCCGCCCGGCAGGTCTTGTGCCGGCCGCGGAATCAACACCGTCGAAGAAATGCGAACCACAGGAGAGGCACTTCCGGACAGACTGACCGGGATGCCGGATAAGGAGCTGATAGAATGGCACTTCAGGACAATCTAAAACGTCGCGACATACTCGTTCCTGCAGCCGCGGCGGCCGCATTCACCATTGTTCCCCGGCACGTGCTGGGCGGACCGGCCTACGTCGCTCCCAGCGACAAGGTGACGATCGCGCATATCGGCTGCGGCACCGAAGGCACACGCGAGTTGGTCACCGGCCTGATTCAAAACCAACAGATTCAAATCGTGTCGGTCTGCGATCCGGTGAAGGACGGGACCAATTACCTGGACTGGTCTCGGAACGGGATTCGGGACAGCGTGCGGCGGCTCCTGGAGGATCCCGGTTTCAACGAGGGCCGGCCCGGCATACGCGCGGGGCGCGATCAGTTTCAGGAAATCGTTCAACGCTACTACGCGAAGACCAGGGGCCTGGATAACTATCATGTGTCTTCCTATGCCGATTTTCGCGAGCTTCTGGAGAAGGAAAAGGACATCGATGGCGTCAAGATCATGACCCCCGACCATCTTCATGCTCCCATATCCCTCGCGTTCATGAAGAGAGGGAAGGGAGTCATGGTGCACAAACCCCTGGCCAATCGCATGAATGAAGCCAAGGTGATGATGGAGACCGCCCGCACGACCAAGGTTCCCACACACTACCTGGCCTGGGGGCAGGGAGGCGAGTCCGATCGAATCGTGGCCAGAATCAAAGACGGTGTCATTGGAGCGCTGCGCGAGGTGCATAACTGGACCGACCGCCCGGTATGGCAGCAATATACCGAGATCCCGCCCGAGCGGCCACCGGTTCCGGAGGGTTTCGACTGGCAGTTGTGGCTGGGGCCCGAGCGGGACCGCCCTTATCACCCGTGCTACACGCACATGGTATTCCGCAGCTGGTATGATTTCGGCGGCGGATGTATTGCGGACGTCGGCATCTACAGCCTGTGGCCGGTCTTCACCGCGCTCGAGCTGGGTCCGCCGGTCAGCGCGAGGGCGTGGTCCACGCACACCTGCAATACCTTGGATCAGGTGGCCAACCCCGTGGTGAACGACTTTTCTTTCCCGACCGCGTCGATGATCCAGTTCCAGTATGCCGCGCGGGGAAATTGGCCTGCCCTGGAAGTGTTTTGGTACGACGGTGGGATGCAGCCGCGTATTCCCGAGTTGGATGCGGACACCGCTCCGGTGGGACCGGGCGGCATGCTGTGGGTCGGCGACAAAGGAAAGATCCTGGCGGGAGCGCCGGGCGGCGCGCGCCTGGTGACGTCCAAAGGAGTCGAGCCCCTTTTCCCCGAAAGTGCGGGTACTTCTGGCGGCCGAGCGGGCGGCCGGGCAGGTGGTCCCCGGACCGGGGCGCCGCCACAAACGAGCTATGCCCGCGGGGAAGCCTTGTGGGTCCAGCACATGAAAGGCGGCGGGCCGTCCCTGGGCAGTTTCCTGAATGCCGGGCCTATCTCGGAGACCGTTTGTCTCGCCGCCGTGGCGTTGCGTGCCGGACGCGTCAAAAGCGGAGTGCGCGTATATCCCGCACCGGTCAAGCTTCTGTACGACAGCGCGAGCATGAAGATCACCAACAATAGCGACGCGAATCGATTTCTCACTCGCGAGTATCGGGCAGGTTGGGAAATTTGAGAACCCGGTGACGCTTCGTCTGCCGGCTGAGGTTGAGCCCGCGACTGAAAGTCGCCTGCAGTGCGCGGGGTGTCGTGGCGGTTCGCGGTTTGCTCGCGACGGGCCGCATGGCCGTCCGAACGTGTCCCTGGGACCGCGAGGCTCTCAACCGGGCCGCGGCCAAAGCAAAGGTGCTGCCTGCCTGAAGCCGACCGCCCGAAGGGCGGTGGGTTGGACCTGGAGGCGTGAACTAAAGAGGAGGCTTCGCCATGTCAATCCACAAGACACTGGTCCTGCTGGCCGCGGTTGCGACTTTCGTTTTGGCGTTTCACCCGCCGGTAGACACCGCCGGACCTTTGACGGCGCGGATAGAAGGCCCGCAGCAGATTACCCAGACCGCCAGGCCGGAGCAGCTTGCCGTGGTTATCGAGAATTCCGCCGAGGCAGCGATCCAAGGCGCCGTTCGGGTAGAAGGAATCGACCGGTGGCGCGTCGAGCCGGGGGGCAAGGCGTCCTTTTCTGTTGCCGGCAAGAGCAGCACAAGGCTGGAATTCACGATCACTCCGTCTGCTGTGACCTATAACGCCTTCTATCCGATCCATGCGTATGTCGAATTCGAATGGCAGGGCGTGCGGCAGACGGCGCATCCGATTCTGGTGGTTCCGGTTCAGCTCCCAAATCCGCCGGGGCCAGAATTGCCGCCGGACCTGAAACCGCCGGCTGGGTCAGCAACGTCCGCCGCGGCGCTCCCGGCGCCGGTGGTTGCACCCCAGGGGACAGCCCGTTCGCTGGGAGCGATCGACCGGTACCAGGTCCGGATGTGGCCCGGACAACGCGGCCTCCTGGACGCCATCATCGGGTTCCAGGATGGTCCCCGGCAACTGCTTTTCCGAGGTTTCCAGGCCCGGGTGCTGGGATCCTCGCTCGAGAGTCCCGATTCGACAAACAAGCTGATCGAAGTGCGCGAAGAATCCGCGGGCAGCCCATATCGCATCCGCCACCGCTTCCAGAGCTGGGCCGGACCTTTCGATCTGGTTACGGAAACCTGGATCGAAAAAGGGGCGTTGCGCACGCGCTTCCTGATCGAGAACGCCACCCACCGGCCATGGCTGCATCTACACCTGGAGGACCTGGCAGCCGGCCCCTGGAGCGATCGCGCCGTCCGTATCTACGCGGGGGCCGGCAACGTGATGCAGGACCCCCAGACTTTCCGGCTCAAATACAACGGCCACTTCCTCTCGACTTCTTTCATCGGCATCGATTTTGCGGGAGGCATGTCGATGGTGGAGGGGGTCGACGTACCGCCCGACCACCTGTTCGCGGATCCCGGCCTTCGGAGCTATTCGCTGCACGCGCCGCACAACCAGGTGGTCACTCTCATTCCGTCCGCCGACGTCTGGACGGCGGCCAGGAGGTTTCGCGAAATCAGCGCTCCCCGGGCGGCCGGCGGCGTGGCCCGCGTGGCGGGCCGGTTCTCGATCGACCTTTGGAGGGGCCGCTATGCCGATACGGCGAAGTCGCTCGCCCGGGCCTTTCGCTACGGCCTGACCGACACGGTCGTGATCTGGCACCGGTGGCAGCGATGGGGCTATGACTACCGCCTTCCCGACATCTATCCGCCCAGCACCGAGTGGGGCACCGGCCAGAAATTTCTGGACCTGGTGGCGGTCTGCAAAAAGAACGGGGTGATGTTCGCCCCGCACGACAACTATATCGACATCTACCCGGACTCGGAGGGTTTCAGCTACGACAAGGTGGCCTTCACATCCGACCGCAAGCCACAGACCGCATTTCTCAACCGCGGTTTGGGCGCCCAGTCCTACCACCCCAATTCGGACGCCGTCCTGCCCCTTGTCCGGCGGAATATGAAGCTGATCAAGAACGGCTTTGCCCCGGACGCCTACTTCATCGACGTGTGGTCGTCGGAACCGCCATACGATTACTATGCCGCGGACGGCCGATTCTTCGACCGCCTTCACACGCGGGACGCGTGGCGGGAAGCCTTTGCGTATATCCGCGACTACCTCGGCGGCGCGCCGCAGATTTCCGAGGCCGGAGCGGACCAGTACATCGGCTGGCTGGACGCCGGCGCGGGAGCCCACATGCGCGCCGAAGGGGGGCCGGAACGGAGCAACGTCTGGCACGTCGAGACCAGCGACACCGAACGTGTACCGTGGTTCGACAACGCCTATCACGATGTCTTCGTGCTCGAAGGCGCCGGCTATCCGGGACGCTACAACTCCGGGCAGGACAACCGTTCCCACGGAATGTACAGCGACGATTACATCACTACGGAGGTGATGACCGGGCACCCCGCGATGGTGTGGGACGCCTTCAGCCGCGATGCCGTCCGCAAATATTGGCTGCTTCACGACCTGATGCGCGGCCTGGTCCTGCGGCGGATGCAAAGCTTCGCCTTTGAGGGGACGAACCTGCACCGGCAGCAGATCCACTGGGACAACGACGGCCAGGTGTGGATCAACCGCGGTGAGGACGATTGGCAAGCTTCGCAACACGTGCTTCCGCAATACGGGTTCTATGGGCGGGTACCGGCTCGAGGCGGCGTCCTGGAGGGCGCGATCGAACGGCGGGACGGTGTCATCGTGGAGTGGTCGAAATCGCCGGAGATGTGGTACGTCAACGCGCGTCCGGTGACGCCCGAGCCCCCATCCGGGCGTGGAGGCGGCGGCCGCGGGGGCCGCGGTCCCGACCCGCAACTTCCGCGCATGAATCCGGACCACCGCGTGGTCGCGTTCGGAGCGCTTTCCACTAACGGAGGATTCCGCCTGGCGCGCGGCGTGGGCGGGCTCGAATTAACGCCGCTGCCTTTCAGCCCTTCGTTCACGGTGAGCATCCGGTGGCGCGATCTGCCGTGGAAATTCGCGGGGCCTAAAGAGATGGAGGCGGTGGATGAAGACGGCCGCGTACTGCGGCGGGCGCCTGTCGGGATGACCGGCGGAGAAGTCCGGATCGACACAGAGCCGGACGTGTTCTCTTACCGCATACACTGAGCTGAGTAGACTATCCGCCCGGCCGGCTCTCGACGCGACCGTTAACCCTGTAATTCTTCCCCGCGATCATTTGCGGACAGCCGGCGAGCCATTGCCCCATCGTCAAAGCCTGCCCTCTCGAAGGAGTTCGGCGCGAATCAGCAGCAGGTCGTCGGCATTTCATGGCCAGGACATGAACGGGGGTGCGGCCGATGGGGGTGCGGCCGACGGTGCGAGAGCCCTCCCATCCGAAGTGCTCCGACCAGGTATCCCGGCGCGGATGAAACAAGCGGACGGTTTCGCCTGAGGCGGGGTCAATTCCGGCGATGTTCGGGCCTTGGAAGCGATTGCAGTGCGGGCAGGCGAGCGCCAGGTTGTTTCGGACGCTCTGGCCACCGTGTTTCCCGGCGACGATGTGGTCGATCTGGAAGGGCAGCGGCAGCGCAAAGCTCGGCATGAGGCAGTACTCGCAGCGGTCGGCGGCGCGCTGCCGGACGGTGCGGAGCAGTTCTCGATTCACTGCCGGCTGAGATCGGTCTCCGGATTCTGGAGCAGGCGGCGGGCGCGCGACTGCATGACGGCCAACAGCCGGCCGATGTGAAGGTAGCTGTCGAGTTCCTGGGTCTCGCCCTCGCTCAGGGAGCCGGCGCGCGCTTTGGCCGAGAGTTCGTTGACGCGTTCCTGGTCGGAGCGGGGCAGTTGCATGGAGAGCAGGTAGCGGGCGACATCGGGGGTGATGGCGGTCGCGTCGGATTCGATAACGCGCGCCAGAATCGCCGCCTCGGTATTCGGGTCACGACCTGCGAGCCCATGGGCCTCCTTCTCTCTATGATGCGACATGCCACCCGGAAAGGAAAGGCGCTGTTCTGCTGCGCTGCCGCGCCCGCCCCACACGCGGGGAACGAATGCAGCAGCAACCCGGGGTGCCGCCTTCTGCTCTGACGTCGCCGGTTTGGGGATGGGGGCCGAATCCGGGCGGGATCTCCGGTACCAGCGCCGGAACACGTCGCCCCTTCGTCGTTGAAGCGTGCGCTGATGCAGATGCCATAGGATCAGTTCGCCGTCGTCGGGGCAGCAAAGGGCGTTTACCCTGGTTTAGTATCGATGGTTAACCTTCCTCTGTATTGAATGAACTTCCGGAGACGGCGACAATTGCGGCATGATTCGGAATCCCGCCGGCGCGGCGGGCCATTTGTCGTCTTCAGCGGAGTGTGGAACCGGCGGTATCGCCGTGGTGCTGCCGGCGTTCAATGAAGAGAAGAACCTGCCGGGTTTGTTCGTACGGATTCAGGCAGCCATGACGGGGGCCGGCCTGGAGTACGGGATCGTGCTGGTTGACGACGGAAGCACGGACGGCACGCGGTTGGTGGCAGAGGACTGGGCGGCACGGATTCCGATTCGAATTTACCGGCACGCGAGGAATCAGGGCCTGGGTGCGGCGCTGCGAGATGGGCTGAACGCGGCGTGCGACGGCCCATGGTCGATCGTGGTCACGATGGACGCGGATGAGACACACGGCCCGGAGCTGATTCCGGCGATGGTCCGGTTGATGGCGCAAGGGAAGGATGTGGTGATCGCGTCGCGTTACGAGCCAGGCGCGCGGGTGGAAGGGCTCTCCGCCTTTCGGAGGCTGCTCAGCGCATTGGCTTCCCTGCTTTTTCGGACTCTGTTTCCAACGGCGGGCGTGCGGGACTACACCTGCGGGTTCCGCGCTTACCGGGCCGAGGCCCTGCAAACGGCGATGAAGGCCTGCGGGGGCGACCTGGTTACGGAGCAGGGGTTTCAGTGCATGGCTGGAATCCTGCTGAAGCTGCGGCGGCTGGGACTGGCTTTCGCCGAGGTCCCCATGGTGCTGCGGTACGACCTGAAGCAATCCGCGAGCAAGATCAAAATCGTGAAGACCGCCGGGGCCACGCTGGGAATGATGGCGCGGCACCTGGCTCCGCGGCATAGGGCGGCTGGATTGTCGTACGAGCGATGAGGTGGTGCTGAACTTGTCCGAACCGGCGCCGAAAACGGTATCGCGGTTCGCGCCAGCGCGTCCGGCGGCTGCGCGAATGCTTCTGGCAGTAACCGCCGCCTTCCTTGCCTGGTCTCTCATGTCTGTTCCAGCGTGCATGCTGAGTGCACCGGTTTCGTCGGATCCCCGGCAATTCGATGTTTCCATCTACAAGGAAGTGGTCGAGCGGGTGCATGGCGGTGAGAGCTACTATGACGCGCTGGGAACGGCTCTGCGGTCACGAGGACGAGCAACACGGTCCGTTTTGAACTGGCGCACTCCTCTGCAACTGGGGCTGTTGGGGTGGCTGCCGAGCCTGATGTGGGGGGTGATGCTGCTAGGGGCCGGCGCCACCCTGGCGTTATTCTTCGGTTCCTGTATCATGTCGCGGGTCGGAAGTGCTTCCAACATGCTGGCGCCGATGCAGCTATTTTTGATGGTCGGTCCGCTGGCGGGCTGTTTCGGGTCCGACGGGGTGTTCTTCGCCGAGCTATGGGCAGGAACGGCGATTGCGATCTCGGTGGGGGCATATGCGTTCGATCATCGGCGAACCGGCCTGGGCGCAGGATTGGTGGCGCTTTTTCTGCGGGAGCTGGCGTTGCCGTACGTGCTGGTATGTGTCTTTCTGGCATGGCGCGCAAAGCGGCGCCGGGAACTTCTGGGCTGGGCAGCCGGATTGGCGGGATACGCGTTGTACTTCGGGCTCCACGCAGCGGCGGTTCATTCACGGCTGGGGCCGGCGGAAGTAGCGAATCCGGTAGGCTGGGCACAATTCGGAGGGCTCAGCTTCGTGCTGCGAGCCAGCAGCGTCGGCTGGCTGCTGGCTTTGCCGGCGTGGGCCACCGCCGTCTACGTTCCCCTGGCGCTCGTCGGGCTCGCCGGGTGGAGACACCGTGCGGCAGAACGCGTC
>Ga0335078_10012844_pt1 | contig 12407 bp, 8 predicted proteins | sample Lox_Sample_32_FD_206711 | JGI IMG/M metagenome (GOLD analysis project Ga0335078, IMG submission 206711) | Soil microbial communities from Loxahatchee National Wildlife Refuge, Florida, United States - Lox_Sample_3.2 | ecosystem: Environmental > Terrestrial > Soil > Wetlands | place: USA: Florida... | reverse complement strand
CAGCATCACGCTTCCCGACGGCGTCCTCAGCCTCGAGGATTCTGCCTTCGCGTTCTGTTCCAGCCTGACCAACCTCACGCTCCCCAACAGCCTCACCCGCCTCGGGGACAGGGCCTTCTGGGACTGCACCAGCCTGACGGCACTCCATTTCGGTGGGAACGCCCCAGGCCTTAGCGGATCCTATGTGTTCCAAGGCGACGACCATGCGACCGTCTATTACTTAGCAGGTACCACTGGCTGGGGCACGACGTTTGGCGGTCTTCCTACGGCGCTGTGGCAACTGCCGCCGCCAGCGGCTTCGACCTTATCCGCCAGTGCCATCACCACCACCAGCGCCACGCTCAACGGCACCGTCAACCCGAACGGTTACCCCACCACCGCCTGGTTCCAGTGGGGCGCCACCACCAACTACGGCAACCTTACCGCCGCGACCGGCATGGGCAGCGGAACCATCGCCGTGCCTCTCTCCGCCCCGCTGGCCGGGTTAAACCCCGGTGTCACTTATCACTTCCGCGTTGTGGCAACGAACGACTACGGCCTGGCCTACAGCAGCGACCAGAGCTTTGCCACGGAATCGCATTTCACTTACACGATGAACAATGGCACCATCACTATCACGGGCTACACAGGTCAAGGTGGCGCGATGACCATCCCCGATTCGATCAATGGTCTGCCGGTCACCACCATTGGAACGAATGCTTTCGGTGGCTGCTCCAGCCTGACCAGTGTCACGATCCCCGACAGCGTCACCAGCATCCAAGCCGCTGCGTTCTACAACTGCCCCAGCCTGACCAGCGTCACTATCGGCAGCGGCGTTACGAGCATCGACGTCGCGGCGTTCCAAAGCTGCTCCAGCCTGACCACAGTGACACTCCCCCAGAGCCTCACCTGCCTCGGGGACCAGGCCTTCTTTTACTGCACCAGCCTGACGGCACTCCATTTCGGTGGTAACCCCCCCAGTCTGGGTGGTTCGTACGTGTTCACCGACGACACCAGTGCGACCGTCTATTACTTGCCTGGGACCACCGGCTGGGGCACGACGTTTGGCGGTCGTCCGACCGCATTATGGTTTGTTCCGAACCCGCTGATCCTGACCAGTGGCCCCGGCTTCGGCGTGCAATCCAACGCTTTCGGCTTCATCATCTCCTGGGCCACCAACCTGCCCGTCGTGGTGGAAGCCTGCACGAACCCGGCCAATCACAGTTGGCGTCCAGTGAACACCAACGCCCTGGCCAGCGGCTGGTCCTATTTCAGCGACCCCCAGTGGGCGAATTACCCCGCCCGTTTCTACCGCCTCCGTTCGCCGTGAGCCAAGGAGGGGCCGTTAAGAAACGACAAAACGAAAGGACAATACATGAAAGCTGGTTCCGGGCATCAAGGTGACGGGCGAAACCGCCGGTTTGTTGAACGAGGTTTACGCCGACTCCCTCAACCCCGTGCCGAATTGGACCCCGCTCGGTTCCGTCAGCCTGACCGGCACGCCGCAATACTGCTTCGATCTCACCCTGCCGCTCCCGCCGCAACGGTTCTACCGTGCGCGGCAGGCAGGCACGCCAAGCGTGAGGCCCTCCCTGGACCTGCACCTGGTTCCGGCGATCACGTTGACGGGCGCCATTGGCCACTCTGTGCGCCTGGACTACATCAACCAATTTGGCCCGACAGACGCCTGGGTCACGCTGGCCAGCGTGCCGCTGACCAACACCTCGCAGCTTTACTTCGACATCTCGGCCCCCGGCCAGCCGCCCCGCCTCTACCGCCTTGTCCCGTCACCTTGAACGCTCGCGCGAGATTGGCAGAGGGGGCCAGATGGATCCCCTCTCGGAAGGAAGAAATGATCCGGCACACGCCCACCAAGCTCCCTGCGCATCATCCGGCATCCTCAGGTCCCGCACGTGTTGGAAGCTGCTGCGCTTTGGTATGAGGAACGCCAGCCGGGTTTGGGAGGACGGATTTGGCAATCGGAAACCGGGCAGGCTGCGGTACACCACCTGTAGGGTCAAACACCGTACTGGATATACCAGTAATGGTGTCTTTTCCGGCATTTCTGGGTTTAAGGGCTTCAAACAGCAACGGTTGGTCACGTTCGTGGGCTTTCGGGCAGGGACGCGAAAGGGGCCGGGGAAGACGATGTATCCGCCTGAATGAACTACGCCCGGCTTGAGTCGCCGAAAGTGTTGCCAACCTTTTCACCGTCGTAAATATGGGTGCCGCATGGGGGGAACGCGGCCTACAAGCCCCCCTGTAGGCCGCGTGCCCCCACGCGGCGCCTGTTGCTTATCTCCGCAACAAGGCGCTAGTTGCACCCAGCCCCAAAGCCAACCCCGATCGGGTAGCAACCGAGACCAACCCCCGCCGAAATGCCGCACGGGCCAACCCCGACGGAGCAACCGCCAATCCCAAACCCCACCGACAAGCCCGCACCGGGCGCGCAATAGCCCCCGGCATAAGGAACCGCGTACGCACCACCATAGACAGGTCCCGCGTCGAACGCGTTGTTCGGCGGCGGGTGATAGCCCGTGGGCACATAGCCCTTCCAATCATGCGTCGGCGCAGACTGTGGCCAGGACCGTTGCTCGTAATTGAAAACCACAGGCGCAAGCTGCGCCGCCGGCGCTGGAGGCGATTGCACTTGGGCGTTGCTGTCGAAGTTATTATAAACGGCGGGGGTGGTGGCCACCGGTCGCGTGGCGCAAGCCGTCAGGCCCAAGCCGATGACGATTGAAATTGCGATGTTCTGCTTCATGTTCAGGCCATTGTTTTCAACGGAGCCCAATTATTCGCGGCCAGACCTGGGCGCTCGATGCTCGCGGCAACCATTTCCGCCGTGCCTACCCTTCAAATATGCCCGCGTGCCTCAGGAAATCAACCACCCTCGACTTAAATGCCTGCCTCCCCTGCCCCCTCGTTCAACCTGTGCTGCCGAAGGTAACGAGGCTCTGATCTTCAAAGCGAATGAATTGCGCGCCGCTTGATTCACCGATAATCCGCCAGATCACGCCTCCGGATAGGCAAAACCGGTAAAGCTTCCGCCAATATGCGGTTAGAACCAAATCATAACGTGATTGTAATCTGCCCTAATGAAATCAGTGGAAAGGAACAACCACCGGCCCGCCTCGCCAAAGGCCGGCTCCGGCGGGCGCAATTCCGCCCCAGCCGGCGGGACGTCCATCGAGACCCCCTTCGGCCGGCCGCGCAATCGCCTGAACAACCGGTTCGTCTATGCGGCGATCTCCCAGCGAGCGCGGGGCTTGTCCATTGGCGTCAACCTCAACCCGGATAGCCGGTGCAATTTCGACTGCGTGTATTGCGAGGTCAACCGGGACAGTCCGGGGCGGGGACGCCGAGTGGATGTGAAGGTCATGGCGGCGGAGCTGGAGCGATTGCTGGTGCTGCAGCACGAGGGCAGGCTGAGCGAAATGGAGTGGTTCCGCGGTCTGCCCCCCGAGCTTCTGGAATTGAAAGAGGTCGCGCTCAGCGGCTATGGCGAGCCGACGTTATGCCCTAATTTCGACGAAGTCGTCCGCGAGGTCTTATATCTTCGCTCGACGCGCAGACTGCCCTTCTTCAAAACCGTGCTGATTACCAACGGCACCGGCCTGGACTTGCCACCGGTGACCGCCGGCCTCGAATTGCTGTGCCCGCAGGACGAGATCTGGGTCAAGCTCGACGCGGGGACACAGGCTTACTATGAGCGGGTCAACCGCCCCACGCTGCCGTTCTGGCGGCTCCTGGCCAACATCCTCGCCGTCAGCAAAAAGCGCCCGGTCATCATCCAGAGCCTTTTCCCACTGGTCAACGGCCAGGAACCGCCCCCGGAGGAGATCACCGAATACACTCAGCGGCTGAAAGAGCTCAAGGCCGCTGGCGCGCAAATCTCCCTCGTGCAAGTCTATTCGGCCCATCGTCCCCCCCACCGGCCCAACTGCGAACATTTGCCCTTGAAGAGCCTCTCCCGCATCGCTTCCCGCGTCAGGGCCGTCGCCGGTTTACGAGCCGAGGTTTTCTGACGCCCACGGTGCGCGGACATTTCAGCCCCTTGCCACCAGGATTTGACCCACGAAAACACCTGCGCATCTCGGCCAACGCCTTGTCCCGGAGGGACATTCGAGAATAGCCCAATGTTTCAACGTTGGGAACCAGCCGCCAATGGAGAACGAGTCCCGAAGGGACGGCTGACCACTCGCGCGGTTCGTCGGCACTTGCGCACCGCTAAACCCCACACTCAACGTTGAAAATCCGCGCGCCGGCATCGGGTCGCAGTGGCGCGACGCACACTGCACCTTACACGCATCTTGTTGACCATATTACCCACCGTAAGACGGCGGCAAACCGGGGCGGATTTGCCTCCAAACCCCGGGGTGTTGGTCCCCAAGGCCTTCGACGCACCCCCTCAACGCAGCGGCTTCAAGTGGGTGAACGTTTCCTGGTCGGGAAGCTGATCCCAGGCCAGTTGTTCATCCGCGGCAGGAACATACCGGGGCTCCAATCCCAGCTCCTTCAGCACCAGGTTTCGCGCCATGGGAATCGCCACGGTCTTGTAGAACGCAAGATGCCGGTTGAAACCCTGCCGCCCAAAACCGCAATCGGTCGAGAGCACCAGCTTGTCCGCCGGGATGTGTTTGAGACAGCGCCGAATGCGATTCGCAACCACATCGGGAAAGTCGGCTTGCAAAGTCCGGTGGCTAATCACCCCGACGGCGATCTTCTTCTTCAGTGACCCCTTGTAGTTGTCGAACAGTGGCAGCTCCTTGAAGTCGTTCTCGGTCGCCTCGATCGTCCACACGTCTCCCGCGAGCCGGTCAAGGTAGATCTCAATCGAGTTCGCGTAGGACTCGTCCGTGAACACCTTCTGCATGTTGGGATTGCCCCAGCAGGTGTGAATCCAGACCTCAACGCCCGCCAACCCCTCCACCTCGCGGTTGAACGCCTTGACCAGGAAGTCCAGCAGTTCCTTCTGGCCTGGATTATAGCGGGCCATGAAGTGCAGGGTCGGCTCTTCGACCTGGATAACCTTGCAGCCGGAGGCCGCAAGCTGGCGCAGCTCGCGATTCATCGCCTCGGCCATGTCCCAGATCAATTGCTTCTTGTCGTCGAGATCGTAGTGCGGCGTGTGGCTGTCCAGAAAGAACGCCAGCACCTGCGCCGAGCAGGTGCCGAACTTGACGGGCTTGCCGGCCGCCACCGCCGCTTGTTGCGCCACGCGCCAGATCTTCGCGTATTCCAACGGGTTCTTCGGATCATGTTCCACCTTCCCCACCACCCGCGGCCAGCGCCACGTCTTGTAAATCGAATCCAGCATCGTCCCGACGGGATACGAGAGCAGCGGCGAACGGGTCTTTTCGGTCTGCAACTCCTCGTGCTCAAAACCTCTCCACCGCTGCAGCATGTAATGGTGCCACGAGCGGCCCGCGACGTCCTCGTCCAGGTGGTAGTCGCCCGTGGTCAAGATATCAAGCCCCGCGCGCATCTGGTCGGATACGACGACGGCGTGCGCGTCAGAAAACTGCTCGCGATACCACGGGTCCATCATCGCCGTGTCGAGCGGGCGACCCCACATGTTCATGTTATACCAACGTGGCCGCGGCCACGATCCGGTTACCGTGGTCGGGAAGATCAGGTCTTTGGTGGCCGTAAATGCCATACGCGTGTCCTTTCAAGCTGCTTAGCGCGCCCGTTTCCTCACGGACGCTCCCCCATTCTATCGCGTTCTCCTCCCCGAGGCGAACTATTTCTTTGACCCCGTGTGGCCGCGTGGCGCAGCTTTGCACTCCCCTGCCCTGCTCCCGGCTGGTCTCGGGCCGATTCGCCCGCATCGCGGGTGCCGGCGGGGAGCGTGGCGTCGCTTTTTCGGTGGAACGCTGTGTTAAACTGCTGACATGAAAGCGAATGATTTGCCGATTGTAATCCCGACGCGGGAAGAAATGGAGCGTGCGTTCACCACGAAGGATGCCGGATACGACGGCGTCTTCTATGTTGCGGTGAAGACGACCGGGGTCTTCTGCCGGCCTTCGTGTTCGTCGCGGCCCAACTTGCAGAACGTGGAGTTCTTCTCCTCGGTCAAAGACTGCCTCTTTGCCGGGTATCGTCCCTGCAAACGCTGCCATCCCCTCGAGGCGAACGGAAAGCCTCCCCCCTGGGCTCAAGAACTGATTGCCCGCGTAGAAGCCGCCCCCGATGCCCAGCTCAAAGCGGCGGATTTGCGCGCGCTGGGCATCACGCCGGAACGCGCCCGGCGCTGGTTTCAACAACATTATGGCATGAGCTTTGCCGCCTGGTGCCGGGGCAACCGCCTCGCCGGGGCGTTCATGCGCCTGCGCCACGGCGCTAGTCTGGACGACGCGATCTTCGACAGCGGTTTCCAATCGCACAGCGGCTTCCGCGAGGCCTTCACCCGGGCTTTTGGCGAAGCGCCGGGCCGGAGCCGTGAGAATGGCGACCGGGTCGTGATGGCCATGTTGGAGACACCCCTGGGACCCGTGCTCGCTGGAGCGACCGACCAGGGAATCGTTCTCCTGGAATACACGGACCGCCGGATGCTGGAGCACAATCTGAAGGCCATGCGCCGCCGGTTTCGCTGCGCGATTGTGCCCGGCCGGCATCCTCTGCTCGAGCGGCTGCGCCAGGAATTGCACGCATACTTCCAGGGCGACCGGCGCGAGTTCACCTTGCCGCTGGCTTCCCGCGGCACGCCGTTTCAGGACAAGGTCTGGCAGGAGCTTCGCCGCATCCCGTACGGTGAGACCATTTCCTATGACACCCTCGCCCGGCGCGTTGGGCAGCCGACGGCCCAACGGGCGGTCGCTCGCGCCAACGGCGTGAACTACGTCGCTATCTTGATCCCGTGCCATCGGGTGATCGGGAAGGACGGGAGCCTCACCGGGTATGGCGGCGGACTGTGGCGCAAGCGATTGCTCTTGGAGCTTGAACGGACGGGCAGACTCCCGGGCCGCGACGACCACAGCACACCTCAGTGCGAAACGGTGGAACATTCTCTTTGACATCAGGCCTCTCGTTGGCCAGCATCAGGGCCTGACTCATGAAGACAACGTGCCTCTCCTGCCTTCTATTCTCCGGTACTGTTCTGGTGGCGCTTCCCGTGTCCGCCGCACCCGCAACCGGCTCCGCGCCGGGCTCGAAGTGGGAGCTGGTCTGGTCCGACGAGTTTGACCACGACGGCCTGCCCGATCCCGCGAAGTGGAGCTACGAGGAAGGGTTTATCCGCAACCACGAGCAGCAATACTATACCCGGGAACGCAAAGAGAACGCGCGCGTCGAAAACGGCATGCTGATCATCGAGGGCCGCAAGGAGCAGTTCAAGAACCCGAGATACCGACCCGGCTCGTCGAATTCCCGGAGCGCGGACGAGTATGCGCAGTACACGGCGGCGAGCCTGATCACCTACGGGAAGGCCAGTTGGCTCTATGGCCGCATCGAGGTGCGGGCGAAACTGCCTCACGGCCTGGGCGTTTGGCCGGCAATCTGGATGCTGGGCGATAACCACAAATCCGTAGGCTGGCCCCGCTGCGGCGAGATTGACATCATGGAGTTCGTCGGCCACGACCCCAATCATGTTCACGCCACCGTGCATTACAGCCTCGACGGAAGGCACAAATCCAGCGGCAGCCAGTTGCAGACGCCCGCTCCCTATGACGACTTCCACATCTACGCCGTCGAATGGAGCAAGGACCGAATGGACTTCTTCTTCGACAACCAGAAGTATCACACCTTCGAGCTCAAAGCCGCCGACGAGAACGGCGAGAACCCCTTCCGCAAGCCGCAGTTCCTGATGATCAACCTCGCGCTCGGCGGGGCCTGGGGCGGCAAGATTGACGACGCGATCATGCCCCAGAAGTACCTGATAGACTATGTGAGGGTTTTCAAAGAAAAGGACGGCGGCCAGGAATCAAACGCTTCGGCGAAATAGCCGTGGAGTGTCAACGGAGATGAGGTCCACACAGGCATCGGGGAGCTTGCGGATTTGGTCGCGGCAATCGCCGCAGTAGAAGACGCGAGTGTCCGCCAACGAGGCAGTCCTATTGGCTTAGTTTTGGCTGGGTCAGTTGTCGCATCTTCCCGTATTTCCAGAAGCTGTGCTTGCAGACCTCGCGGAAGCCTGCCCGCGCATACACGCTGGCCCCCATGCCGGTGGCGCCCAGCACGGCGGCCCGGTAGCCAAGCTTCTTGCCGTGGCGAAGGGCGACGTGGACCAGGGCCGAGCCGATACCGCGGCGGCGAAAGCGCTCGAGGACATCAACGTCGTAAAGGCCGGCGACGGTCGCGCCACTCAGAAGGGTAGTTTCACCGACCGGCACGCCGTCCTGGGTGGCCGAGAAGTGCCACACTTTGCGGGGCGTAAAGCGGGCCATGGTGGTACGGCTCTCGTGGCGGCGTTGGCGGCGCTCGGTCGTGAGGGGGGAGCATTGGCCGCGGAGTGTCCACGAGTTCGATGGAGATGCCTTCCGGCAGGTGTGGGGGTTCAGCCAGAAAATCCAGCATGCAGGCCATGCCGGCGCAGTGGATGCGGCAGGAGAAGCCGTGAGCCTTCAAGTGCCGGGCAAGGTCACCCGGTTTTGACACCGGTCCCACGATCCAATTCAAGATTGCCGCACGGGAGGGCGAGCGTCCTCCCGGGTCCGGGTTTTGAGACAGTCTCTGGAACGCCTCCCTAACGTGCTTTCGGTTATTATCGGGGGCTCGCACGGGAGACCGTAAGCCGTGGAGTGCAGGATTGCCAGTCGGCGACAGTCGCCGAAAGGCTCTATTCGTCCAGCGCCTTGAGTTTGGCGTCCAGTTCGTCCAGGTCAAACCCTTCAGCCATAACGCGGTGAGCCTTGTCGGTCAGGATGAACCACGGCAGCGCACCGGCGCCCCAGGTGGCGAGGGCCTTCTCTGACTCGCCTTTCAAGCAGCCAATGGGGAAAGGCAAGGCGGCTTCCTGTTTCCAGGCTTTGAACGCATCTTCTGCCATCGTGCCCGCGTGGACTGCCACCACGGCCACCCCCTTTGCTTTGAGGGCGGCTGCCTGCTCGCCCAAAAGCCGCAGGGCACGTCGGGACGGGCGCTGTTCGGCATCAATCAACACGGCGAGCAGCGGTTGGTCCGCTGGAGCATCGGCTGGGGTCAAGCCCAGCGGCGCGAGGTCGGGCAAAGGCTTGCCCTTGAGGCTGGCAATTCGAGGCGCAGACATGCGCACTCCTGGCCTGGCACCGAGCCGGATCGTGATGTTTGTGTCGCCGCCTTCGGCGGTGGCGTTGCCGTAGCCGCCGCCTCGGGCGTTGGCGGAGAGCTGGATTGGCCCCGGGCAAACTCTTTCCAGGGAGAAGCGGCCTTTGGCATCCGTCAGTGCATTCAGGTTGGGCTGCCTGTCGCCGTACGTGTAAATCGAGGCTCGCGCCACGGGTTTGTCGTCTTCGTCAAGCACCACACCAGCAATCCGTTGGTCGGCGCGGACCAAAGTGAAGGGATCGAGTTCGAGGCGGTTGGTGGCGGTATCTGTGGCCGGCACGTGCCGCTGCTCCTGCCCGAAGCCCTTGGCGGAGGCAAGGACGGTATATTGGCGGCCGCGCGGTAGCGCTCTGATCTCGAAGCGGCCATCCGCGTCGGCACGGACTGGAGACCCCAGATTGGAAGCCATGCGCTCGGTATGGAACCAAAGCTGTGCCTGAGCGTTCGTGAGTGCTTTGCCGTCAGGGTCGAGGACACGGCCAGCGAGAGTTAACGCCGGTTCGAGGCGCACATTGGCGTTGGTGGCGCCCTCCTCCAACTCCATCGCCATTGCTAGGTTGCGAGCCGGGTCTCGCGCGACCACAATCGGCGACGACTGCGCGGCCGGACCCGCCTGCCTCGGATCGAATGTCAGGGTGAAGCAGCCCTCGCCGTCCGTCTGCTTCTCGGCCGCGGAAAAGGAGGGAAAGAGGCTCACGCGAACCTGAGGCGCCGGCTTTCCTTCCAGGTCGGTGACCCTGCCCCTGATCTTGATAGTCGAGCTTGAGGTAAAAACGGCTCCCGCAGCACCGAGTTGGATAATGACGTTGGTCTCGCCACCTTCGGCAGTGGTGTCGCCAAACCCACCGTTCGATGTGCTAACCTGAAGGTGAATCGGCCCGGCACATACCGCGCTGAAAGAGAATTGTCCCTTGGCATCCGTCTTAGCGTTGCTGGCGGGTTGGCCGTCGCCATAACCAAAGACGTTGGCATCAGCGACCGGTTTATCATCGCCGTCGAGGACCTCACCGGCAATGCGCTGGTCGGCCAGCGGCAATACATAGGGCTCCAGTTCAATCCGCCGGCCTTGAGCGTCTTGGGCCACGTCATGGGTGACCTGCCCGTAACCTTCGGCGGAGACGATCACCCCATAGTGACGACCCGGCGGCAGCGCGTTGATCTCGAATCGCCCCTCGGAATCAGCCGGGACCGTCTTGCCCACCGTGCCTCCCATGTGCTCGGTCCACCACATGATCTCGGCTTTAGCATTGGCCAAGGGCTTGCCTTTGGCATCCCTCGCGCGACCGGTAACCGTCAACCCCGGCTCGAGGCGCAGCTCCAGGTTGGTAGTGGCCTCATCAAGGCTTTGCGCGAAGGCCAGATTCTTCTTTAGATCACGGGCGATCAGGAGGGGCTCGTAATAGAAACCGCTTCGGTCAGGCTGGTTCCAGGTCATCACGAAATGGCCGTTCGTGTCCGTGATGCCCCCCTTCGAGGCACCGCCCCAGGAGGGCCACACCACCAGTTCGACTCCCGCCAAAGGCGCGCCCGAGCCGTCGCGCACCACCCCAGTGAGCTTTGGGCGTGAATTCAACTCCCCATCGCTCTGATCGGCTGTTGTCGTTGCCTCGCTGCTTGCCGGTATAGTGATTGCCCACGCAAGTCCCAACCCGAGCGCACCGATAGGAATGATCGCACGGATCGTCCTCATGACTACTTGGCTTGGCTCTTGAGCTTCGCTTCCAGTTCATCCAGGGCGAAGCCTTCGGCGGTCACACGGCGCTCCCCGTCGGTCAGGATCAGCCACGGCAGTGACTCCACATCAGATGCCCACTTGGTGTTGGCCGCCTTTTCCGACAGGCGCCCGACCGGGAACGGCACGGGGTTGCCGTCCTTCCAATCCTTAAACGCCTCGACGGTCGTGACGGCTGCCTGCGCACCGAGCACGCTGACGCCCTGCTGGTGGAGGGCATCGTACTGTTCGGCCAACTGCTTCACGAAACGGCGCGAGGGGCGTTGTTCGATGTCAAACAGGCAGAGCAGGATTGGCTTGCCGGCGGCGACCGCATCCGCGCCTAACTCCAGCGGCGCAAGATCGGGCAAGGGCTTGCCTCGGAGCGAAGGGCGTTTAGGAGTCTCACGGATGGAGTAGGATTGGTTCACTCCGAGCTTGATCACCACATTCGTATCTCCCGCCTCGGCCCGAGCGTTCCCATAGGCGCGCTGCGAGTTGGCGGAGAGCTGGACCGTCCCCTCGCAGACCGCGTCGAACTTGAACCGCCCTTTGGCATCCGTGCGCACGGAGGTGTTCGGTTGGCCCTGGCCATACATGAACACGTTGGCCCGGGCCACCGGCTTATCGTCGGCATCCACCACCTCGCCGGCCAGCTTATGATCGGCAACCCGCAGAACGCACGGCGCCAGCTCGATCCGGTTCGTTTCGGCATCCTCCTGGATGTTCTGGTTGGCCGAGCCGTAGCCTTTGGCTGTGGCATCCATGCTGTACTTTCGACCCGCCGGCAGCGCGGTGATCTCGTAGTGCCCCTGGGCGTCAGTCTTGATCGGTTTATTATCAAGCTGGGACCCTGAGTTCCCCGACCAGAGGTAGAGACGGACCGTAGCATCGCTCAGAGGCTTGCCGTTCACGTCTTCCACGCGGCCCACAACCACCAGGCCGGACGCTAATTGGAGATCGAGCTTGGTCGTTCCTTCGTCAACGTCCTGCGCCGTGGCGAGGTTGCGCGCCACATCGCGCGCGAGCAGGCAAAACCCTGAACCCGCCGGTCCGATCCGTTGGGGATTCCAGAGCATCTCATATCGCCCTTTGGCATCTGTCGTCGCTCCGCCTGCGCTCTGGCCCCAGTTGGGGAAGATGGACAACTCCAAGCTGGGCACAGGCGCACCTGAGGCATCTCGCACTACCCCTGCAATCCTCGGCGGCGGGTTTAGCTCGATTTCAATGTGGTTCGTGTGGCCAGTCTCCACGCTGGCGTCAATGCCTTCGGAGCGCGAGTTGTCCCTGTAGGCCGAGACTTTGTACTCGCCGGCTGGCAAACGCAGGAGGGCCAAGCCGTTGCTGCCCGAGCCGGCCCCGCCCTGAAAGCCCTGTTTATAGGCGCTGACGCTGGCCCCGAACACGGGCAGGTGATCTGTCTTTCCGAGCAACGCCACCTCGAGGAGACCGCCCCGCGTAGCAGATACCT
>Ga0335078_10012842_pt1 | contig 12407 bp, 10 predicted proteins | sample Lox_Sample_32_FD_206711 | JGI IMG/M metagenome (GOLD analysis project Ga0335078, IMG submission 206711) | Soil microbial communities from Loxahatchee National Wildlife Refuge, Florida, United States - Lox_Sample_3.2 | ecosystem: Environmental > Terrestrial > Soil > Wetlands | place: USA... | reverse complement strand
CTGGATCGAGTCGCGCTGCTGGTGGAGCTCGCCGTACTCGCTCCCCATGATCTCGGTGACCCGGTCGGCGTACACGCACAGGAAGCCGGAACCGAGCTCGAGCGCGCGACCCTGCTGGATCGCCCGCCGCATGATCCGGCGCAGGACGTATCCGCGATCCTCGTTCGACGGCACCACGCCGTCGGCGATCAGGAACGACATCGCGCGCGCGTGGTCGGCGAGCAACCGCAGCGCGCGGTCGGTTGGGTACTCCTGCCCGTACCGCATGCCGCTCAGCTCCTCGCCCAGGGCGATCAGCGGCCAGAACTGGTCGGTCTCGAACACCGACGGCTTGCCCTGGACGATCGACGCCAGCCGGTTCAGCCCGAGACCGGTGTCGATGTTCTTCGCCGGCAGCGGCGCCAGCGTGTTCACCGGGTTCTGGTCGAACTGCATGAACACGAGGTTCCAGTACTCGAGGAAGCGCTCGTTGTCGCCACCGGGGAGGTCGTCGGCGGCACCGAACTCGAGGCCGCGGTCGAGGTACAGCTCGGAGCAGGGTCCGCAGGGACCGGTCGGTCCCACCTGCCAGAAGTTCTCAGATCGGGGGCATTCGACGATCCGCTCGCGCGGGACCCCGATCTCGAGCCACGCCTGAATCGCCTCCTCGTCCGGGCCGAGCCCCAACTCGTCGTCGCCCGCGAACACCGTGATCCAGATGCTGTCGGTCGGAAACCCGAACCCCTCGGTCGACAGCTCCCACGCGAACCGCGCGGCCTCGCGCTTGAAGTAGTCGCCGAACGAGAAGTTCCCGAGCATCTCGAAGAACGTCAGATGGCGAGAGGTCGTCCCGATGATGTCGATGTCGACCGTCCGGAACGTCTTCTGGCACGTCGTGACGCGGGGATGCGGCGGCGCCTCGCGACCGAGGAAGTACGGCTTCAGGGGGTGCATGCCCGCGACCGTGAACAGCGCCGACGGGTCGTGCTCGGCGGGCACCAGCGACGCCGAAGGCAGCCGTCTGTGATCGCGCGCCTCGAAGAACTCGAGATACGTTCGCCTGATCTCGTCGGAGGTCATCGCCTTCACGGTCAGTGAGTGTAGGCGGACGGGCGTCTACGTCGGGATGCTGGCGTCAAGCTTCGCGCGCTCCCCGCCGACGCTGAATCGGGATGTCCCGCTTGCGTCGCCTGATGATCGTCCCCGTCGCCCTGCTCGGCGCGCTGCTCGTCCCCGCCGGCGCGCTCGCCGACGCGTCGCCTGACCCGAGCGGCTTCCGGCTCGAGTCCTCGGCGCTGACCGTCAACGAGAGCGCCGGCCAGGCGGTGGTCACGATCGACCGCACCGACACGAGCGAGGAGGCCCAGATCCGGTACATCACGCTCGGCGACGGGGTTCCGTGCGGCCCCGCCGAGTGCACCGCGGTCGACCCGATCGACTTCACCTCGGTCAAGGGAATGCTCGACTTCCCGGTCGGGGTGGCGAGCGAGACGTTCTCGGTGCCGATTGTCGACCACGGCGTGCAGAGCGCGCCGAAGACGATCCAGGTCTCGCTGTTCGGCCCCTCGCCCATCGGCATGGCCTCCCCGAGCAAAGCCGTGCTGACGATCCTCAACAACGACCCGGGCGTCGCGCGAGACGCGCAGAACCCGCTCGCGCTGCCGGCCGCCCCGACCGGCACAGACCCGCTCGCCGGCGCCAGCTTCTTCGTCGACCCCCAGAGCGAGGCCGCGCACGCGGCGCTCCAGAACCCGGCGCTCGACGTGATCGCGCGGGAGCCCGGCACCGCCCGCTTCGGCAGTTTCAGCTTCGGGCACAACGGGGTGCCGGACATCCAGACGGCCGTCTCGCGGTACCTCAGCCGCGCGGCCGTCGAACAGCCGGGTACGGTGCCGCTGCTCGCCACCTATCGGATCCTGCACGGGTTGTGCGGCCACGCCTCCGATTCGCCGGCGGACGCCACCTCGTACCACAACTTCATCGAGGGCTTCGCGCAGGGAATCGGGTCCTACCGGGCGGTGCTGTTCCTCGAGATGGACTCGATCATCACGATGCCCTGCCTGTCCCAGCACGGCAAGGCGCTCCGCGAGCACGAGCTGAAGGACGCGATCGACGTGCTCACCGCGAACTGCCCCCACCTGGTCATCTACCTGGACGCCGGGGCCGCCGACGCCCTTTCGGCACGCCAGGCGGCGCGTTACCTGCGGGCATCGGGCGTCGCCGAGATCCAGGGCTTCTTCCTGAACGCCACCCACTTCGACTGGACCAAGCACGAGATCCGGTACGGCGAGCAGATCTCGGCCCTCACGGGGGGCAAGCACTTCGTGGTCAACACCGGCGAGAACGGCCGCGGTCCGCTGCGTCCGCGGGACATCGTGCACGCCGGCCTCGAGGTCCTGTGCAACCCCCCGGGCCGGGGGCTCGGACCCCTGCCCACCCCCGACACCGGCTACCGCAACGTCGACATGTTCGCGTGGACCAGCAACCCGGGCGAGTCCGGCGGCAGCTGCGTTCCGGGCGCGCCGCCGACCGGCGTCTACTGGCCGGCGTACGCGGCGATGCTCGTGCGCGACGCCGATTTCAACGTGCACTAGCAACCAGCGCGCAGCTTCTCCGCGCCGAACGTGCACAGTTCCTGAGCGGCCACGGGAGACTCCGGCGCCCGGGTAAGCCCGTTCCTACGATGTCTGCGGTGCGCCGTCTTGCACTGATGATGGTTGTTGCGCTCGCGTCGGCGGGCGCATGGTCGATAGCGGCCGGCGCCGCGGCCGCGAGCGCGGCTGCGCGCGACCCGGACGGGTTCCATCTCGAGTCGTCGTCGTTGACCGTTCACGAGAGCGCCGGGCAGGCGGTGATCACGATCGAGCGCCGCAACGCGAGTCAGGCCGCACAGATCCGCTACATCACGCTCGGCGACGGTGTCCACTGCGGGAAGATCGAGTGCACCGCGGTCGATCCCTACGACTTCCACTCGGTCAAGGGCGAGCTCGACTTCCCGGCGGGCGTGTCGAGCATGTCGTTCACCGTCCCGATCGTCGATCACGGCACCTCCGACGTCGACAAGACGCTTTCGGTCTCGCTGTTCGGACCCTCGCCGATCGGGCTGGCCTCCCCGAGCAAGGCCGTCCTGACGATCCTCGACGACGACCCGGCCCCGGTCCGCAATCCCCAGAACCCCCTCGGACTCGCGGTCGCTCCGACCGGCACCGACCCGCTCGCCGGCGCCGAGTTCTTCGTCGACCCCGAGAGCGAGGCGGCGAACGCGGCCAAGCGCTATCCGGCGATCAAGACGATCTCCAGCGAGCCCGGCACCGCCCGCTTCGGCTCGTTCAGCTTCGGCGGGAACGGCGTCCCCAACATCTCGACCGCGGTCTCGCGCTACCTCACGCGCGCCTCGGTCGAGGCCCCGGGGACGGTGCCGCTGCTCGCCACCTACCGGATCGTCCACGGCCGGTGCGGGCACGCGTCCGACTCGCGGTCCGACGTGGCGAGCTACAAGGGCTTCATCGACGGCTTCTCGAAGGGCATCGGCTCCTACCGGGCGGTGCTGTTCCTGGAGATCGACTCGCTCATCACGATGCCCTGCCTCTCGCAGCACGGCAAGGCAGTCCGCGAGCAGGAGCTTCGGTACGCGATCAACACCCTCACCGCGAACTGCCCGCAGCTCGTGATCTACCTCGACGCCGGGGCCGCCGATGCGCTGTCTCCGCAGGCGTCGGCCCGCTACCTGCGCCGCTCGGGCGTCGGCAAGATCCAGGGCTTCTTCCTGAACGCGACCCACTTCGACTGGACCTCGCGCGAGATCCGCTACGGCGAGAAGATCTCGGCCCTTACGGGGGGCAAGCACTTCGTGATCAACACCGGCGCCAACGGCCGCGGGCCGCTGCGGCCGACGGACATCGTGCATCAGGGCAACGAGGTCCTGTGCAACCCGCCCGGGCGCGGCCTCGGGCCGCTGCCGACCGCGACCACCGGCTACGCCAACGTCGACATGTTCGCGTGGACGACGAACCCGGGCGAGTCCGGCGGGCCGTGCCGACCGGGCGCACCGAAGACCGGCGTCTACTGGCCCGCCTACGCGCTGATGCTCGTCCGCAACGCGGACTTCAAGGTCCGATAACGACCCTGCGGGGATCGCGCCGGGGCGCGATCGTCCCCCACCCGACCACGAGCTCTCCGTCCATCAGGCAGGCCAGCTGGCCGGGGGCGGCGCCGTCGACGGGCTCGGAGAGCTCGATCTCGAGCGTGCGGTGACGGCCCGGCTCCGTGTCCCCGTCGACGCGGCACCGCAGCGGTCGCGACCGGTAGCGGAGCTTGACCCTGTCGACGCGGGCGCCGGGACGGCTCAGGCGTGCATTGCGAACCTCGACGCGGGTGGTGCGAAGCGCGGATCTCGGGCCGACGATCACCTCGTTGCGGGCCGCGTCCTTGCCGACGACGTACAGCGGCTCGACGGCCGCGATCCCGATCCCGCGCCGCTGGCCGACCGTGAACCGGTGCTGGCCGAGGTGGCGGCCGACGACGTTGCCCTCGCCGTCGACAATCGCCCCGGCGGCGTCGCCGAGCCCGCCGTGGCGAGCCAGGAACCGGGCCCGATCGGTGCCGGCGAGGAAGCACAGGTCCTGGGAGTCGGCCTTGCTCGCAACCGGCAGCCCCGCCGCCGCCGCGATCCGTCTGACCTCGGGCTTGGTCAGCTCGCCGAGCGGGAACCGCATCCGCGCGAGTGAGTCCGGCGCGAGCGCGGCGAGCATGTACGTCTGATCCTTGGCCGGGTCGGCGGCGAGGCGCAGCAGCGGACCGGCCTGATGACCGCGATCGGCGATCCGCGCGTAATGGCCGGTGGCCAGGCGGCGGCAGCCGAGGCGGCCGGCGAGCTCCAGCATCGCGTCGAGGCGCACGTGGCCGTTGCAGCCGACGCACGGGTTCGGAGTCTCGCCGGCGGCGAACGACGCGATGAACGGCTCGACCACGCCGGCGCGGAACTCGCCCCGCAGATCGATCGTGAAGTGCGCGAGGCCCATCGAGTGCGCCAGCGCTCGCGCCTGAGCCACCGCGGAGGCCGAGCAGCAGCTGCGCCCGGCGTCGTTCTCGGCATCGGCCCACAGCTCGAGCGTCACCGCCGCGGTCTGTCCGTCGCGCGCGCACAGCAGCGCCGCCACCGCGCTGTCGACGCCCCCGCTCATCGCCACCAGCGTCCGGGACCCGGGCCCGTCGGGAGCGGGCACGAGCGCGCGATCGCGGACGGCAGCGCCGAGCGCCCGCGCGAGCGCGTCGGCGGCGACCTCGGCGGCGTGCAGCTTGCCCGGGCTGAGACCGCCGAGCTCAGCGGCGATCTGCGCCGCGCCGATCCGCGCCGCGTCGAGCACCGAGCGGCCGCGCACCAGCGTCACCGCGGCGCTGCCGGCGGCGGTCGCCGCGCCGCAGCCGTGGGCCTCGAACCCGGCGTCGGCCACGCGCTCCCCGTCGACGCTCAGCGACAGCGCGACCTGGTCGCAGCACGCGCCGCCGTCGACGGACGCGCTGAACGCGTTCTCGGGCAGCCGGTGGTGGCCCTGAGGCGAGGTCAGATGATGCTCGAAGGCGATGACATCCATCGCCCGCGAGGATAGAAGCCCTACTTGGCGGCGAGCGCGTCGTCTACGCGCTCGGTGATCTCAAGCGGGTCGGCGAAACCGGTGATCGTCGTCGCGTGGCGCGACGCGTCGATCACCACGAGCGTCGGGGCGGTGACCACCGGAACCTGCTGGGTGATCGTCGCGAACCTGGTGAGCTCGCTGAGGGGAACCGCAAGCCTGACGACCTGGCCCTTGCGCGTCGGCACCGCACGGAGCTCGTGCGCCATCGCCTGGTCGTCCGCGGCGGCATCGTTGTAGAACAGCACCGCGATCACCTTGTGCGACGTCAGCGCGTTGTTGATCAGCGTCACCTGCTGGGCGACCGACGGAGCCTTCGCGGCCGGCTTGGCCGCGTGCACGGGCTTCGCCGTGGTCGCGGCCTTGGTGGCCGTCGGCGAGCTCGGGGCGGAAGCCGTCGAGGTGGGGGCACCCAGCCTCGCGTTGGCGGCGTTCGAAGTCTTGACGGCCTGGTGCGCCTGGTTGATCGCCGACTGGTAGGTGCCGACGCCCTGCGAGCTGCCGCCCGAGGACGAGCTCGGCTTGAGCTCGACGTACCACAGACCGAACGCGGCCAGGGTCGCGACGAGCAACGCAATCAGAGGTCGGGGCACGCTTGCCATCAAGCCCAATGTTCGGCAGGCGCGGCCGTCCCTTTAAGCCCCCGTCCACGCGAACGGACAAACAGGCTCTCTGTGGCTACAGGAGCCGGAGGCCGAGCTCGCGGAGCTGCGCGGGCTCGACCGGTGCCGGCGCGCCGGTCAGCGGGTCGGTGCCGCTCGCGGCCTTCGGGAACGCGATCGTGTCGCGGATCGACTCGACGCCCGCAAGCGCGGTGATGATCCGGTCGATGCCCATCGCGATTCCGCCATGCGGCGGAGCGCCGTAGCGGAGCGCGTCGAGCAGGAACCCGAACCGGGCCGAGGCCTCCTCGGGTCCGATCCCGAGCAGCTCGAAGACCCGCTGCTGCACCTCGAGCCGGTTGATACGGATCGAGCCGCCGCCGATCTCGGCGCCGTCGAGGACGAGGTCGTACGCGCGCGACGTCAGGTTCGCCGGGTCGTCGAGGTCGCCCGACGGCGCGGTGAACGGGTGGTGCGCGGCGTCCCAGCGCTGCCCCTCGGCGTCCCAGAAGAACGCGGGAAACTCGACGACCCAGAGGATGTCGTGGCGGCCCGCGGGAATCAGGTCGAAGCGGCGGGCGAGCTCCATCCGGAGCGCGCTCAGCGCCTGCCCGACTGTCGTGATCTCGTCGGCGACGATCAGCAGCAGATCGCCGGGCGATGCGTCGAGCTTCTTGTTGACTGCGGCGATCTCGCCTTCGGTGAGGAACTTGGCGATCGGCGAGCGCCATCCGTCGTCCTGGACGAACGCCCACACGAGCCCCTTGGCGCCGTGCTGCTTGGCGAGCTCGGTCAGCGCCTCGAGCTCGGACCTCGGCAGCTCGCGCGCGCCCGCGTTGATCCCGCGGACTACGCCGCCCGAGTGCAGGGCCCCGGCGAACACCTTGAAGTCGGTGCCCCCGAGCGCGCCGGCCAGGTCGTGCAGCTCGAGTCCGAAGCGAGTGTCCGGCCGGTCGATTCCGAACCGCGAGACCGCCTCGGCGAACGTCATCCGCGGCCACGGCGGGGGCGGGACGTCGAATTGCTCGCGGTCGAACACGGCGCCGATCACCGCCTCCATGAGGTCGATCACGTCGTCCTCGTCGACGAACGCCATCTCGACGTCGAGCTGGGTGAACTCGGGCTGGCGGTCCGCGCGCGTGTCCTCGTCGCGGAAGCACCGCGCGATCTGGTAGTAGCGCTCGAGGCCGCCGATCATCAGCAGCTGCTTGAACAGCTGCGGCGACTGCGGCAGCGCGTAGAACGACCCCGGCTGGATCCGGGCGGGCACGAGATAGTCGCGGGCGCCCTCGGGGGTCGAGCGCGTCAGATAGGGCGTCTCGATCTCGAGGAAGTCGCGCTCGTTCAGGACCTCGCGCATCGTCGAGATCGCGCGGTGGCGGAGCGCGAGCGTGCGCTGGAGCTGCGCGGTTCGCAGATCGAGCGAGCGATGCCGGAGCCTGAGGATCTCGTCGACGTTCGCGGCCTCGTCGAGCTGGAACGGCGGCGTGTCGGCGTCGGCCAGGATCTCGAGCTCGGACACCGCAAGCTCGACCTCGCCGGTCTCGAGGTTCGGGTTGACGTTCTGCGGGTCGCGCCGGGTGACGGTTCCGGCCGCGCTGACCACGTCCTCGGACCGAAGCGCGTGCGCCTTCTCGTGCGCGGCCGGGGCGTGCTCGGGATGGAACACGAGCTGCACGATTCCCGACCGGTCGCGCACGTCGATGAAGATCAGCCCGCCGTGATCGCGGCGCCGGTGCACCCACCCGGCGACGCGCGCCTCGGTGCCGGCGCGGTCAGAGGTGAGCTGGCCGCACCAGGAGTCGCGGTAGCCGTTCGGGCGCGGCGCGTGTTTCACGGCAGCCGTTCGGCGCGGAGGATCGACGGGATCACGTTCTCGACCTCGGTGTCGCGCTGCTCGCCGGACTCCATGTCCTTGAGCGTCGCGACGCCGTTGTCGCCGACGATCGCGACGAAGCGGGCGCCGAGGCGGTCGGCGTGCTTGAGCTGACCTTTGAGCGAGCGGCCGGTGAGCTCGAGCTGGGCCTGGAGCCCCGCCCGTCGCGCCTGCCGGGTCAGCTCGAACCCGCGCTGTTCCTCACCGGTGCCGGTGCGCGCCAGCGCCACGAACAGGTCGACGAGCTCCGAGGGGTGGGGAAGCTCGCCCGCGGCGAGCAGCATCCGCTCGACTCCCGCCGCCCACCCGCAGGCTGGGGTCGGGGGGCCGTCGAGGAGCTCGATCAGGCCGTCGTACCGACCGCCGCCGCCGACGCCCGATTGGGCCCCGAGCTCGCTGCTCGTGAACTCGAACACCGTGCGGGTGTAGTAGTCCATCCCGCGGACCAGCATCGGATCGAGCTCGTACGGCAGGCCGGCGTCGTCGAGCAGCGCGCGGACCTGTGCGAAGTGCGCGGCGTCGGCCGGATCCAACGAGTCCAGCAGCTTGGGCGCGTCGCGCATCACCGCCTGGGTACCCCGATCGCCGGAGTCGAACGCCCGGAACGGGTTGAGGTCGATGCGGCTGCGGACCTCATCGGCGAGCTGGTCCTCGTGTGCGTGCAGGTAGGCCTGGAGCTCCTCGCGATACTCGGCGCGCGTGGCCGGCGTCCCGAGGCTCGACAGGCGCAACCGGTCCGCCTTGACGCCGACGGCGTCGAGCAGCTCGGCCAGCAGCACGATCAACTCGGCGTCGGTCTCGGGCGTGTCCGTCCCGATCGCCTCGGCGCCGACCTGCCAGAACTGCCGGTAGCGCCCTCGCTGCGGCGCCTCCGCGCGGAAGAACGCGCCCAGGTACCAGAGCTTCACCGGCTGGGCCAGCTTTCGCATTCCGTGCTCGAGATAGGCGCGGCAGACGGGAGCCGTGCCTTCAGGGCGCAGCGTCAGCGAGCGCCCGCCGCCGTCGTCGAACGTGTACATCTCCTTCTGGACGATGTCGGTGGCCTCCCCCACCCCCCGCGCGAACAGCGTGGTCGCCTCGAACGTCGGCGTCTCGATCCGCCGGTACCCGGCCGCACCGAGGATCCGGTCGGCCGAGTCCTCGACCAGCCGCCGCTGGGCCGCTGACTCCGGGAGGATGTCGAAGGTGCCGCGAGGGGCCTGAATCACAGAACGCTCACCGCTCCGCGAGCTCGCGCAGGAACGGGTTGGTGGCGCGCTCGCGCCCGAGCGTCGTGATCCCCATGTGGCCGGGATAGACCGTGGTCTGCGGCGAGTACGTGCTGGTCAGCCTCTCGATCGATGCCAGCAGCGTCGGCCAGTCGCCGCCCGGCAAGTCGACTCGCCCCACCGAGCCTTGGAACAGGACATCGCCGGAGAACACCGCATCCTCGCCGGCGATCGCGTAGGTGACGTGGCCGGGGCTGTGACCCGGGGTGAAGACCACGTCGATCGTGAGGCCGGCCAGCTCGAGCGTCTCGCCACCGCCGACCGTGTGGTCGGCCTGATAGCTCTCGAACGGGCCGAAGCCGGGCCACGGGACGTAGTCCATGATGTTCGCCAGCACCTCGACCTCGAGCTCGGGGCAGTAGACGGGAGCCTTGGTCGCCTCCGCGACCGGCGCCACCGCGCCGATGTGGTCGAAGTGCGTGTGCGTGACGAGGATCGCCTCGACGGTCTCGATCCCGAGCTTCTCGACCGCGGCGAGCAGCTTCGGCGCCTCATCGCCGGGGTCGACGATGACCGCGTTCGCGGCGTCCTTGCCGCGCACGATGAAGCAGTTCTCCTGAACCTGGCCGACCGTGAACATGCGGACGTCGATCATTTGCGGGTGCCCTGCTGCTTCTTCGCGATGCGCCGGCGGTACATGTAGAGCTCGATGTAGTAGCCGCCCGGGATGTACAGCAGCAGCGCGAACACCGCGAAGAACAGGGCGCTCTCGATCCGGTGCTGCTTGGGCCCGACGAGCGCCAGGAAGAGGAACATCAGCACCGCGGCGAGTGCGGCGCGCGTGGCTGAGGACTTCCACGTGGGCGGCGAGTTCAGCCGTCGCTCGCGCGCCTCCATGCGGGTTTGCTTCTTGCGGTCGTCTGCCGACGGTGGGCGACCCGTACGACCCCTTGCCTGGATCGTCCCGGCGGCCGTTCCGCGGTGCTTCGTGCGTCGCTTGCGCTTGGTCTGGGCCATAGTGAATGCAGCTTAGTGCCTGCGCCCGCGTCTTATCCAGCGCTGCGTTCGGGTTAATCCGTGAGGGCGTCCTCGACCGTGCGGCGGTTCGCCACGGGGAGGTCGTCGGGGAACCCCTCGAACGCCGCGCGCGGTGCCAGGCCGACGAGCTCCGCCTGGCTCGGGGTGGCGTGCCGGGCGATCGCCTCGACGACCCGGACGAGCGGGGTCGCGCGGTGATCCTCGACATTGGTGGAGACCTGCGCGACGTCGCGAGCCGCCAGCCACAGTCCGATCGCGCGGACCGACTCGAGACCCTCGGGTCCGCCCTCGCGGATGCGCGCGGCGATCGCCCTCGCGTCGTCGAGCGTCGCCGGCGGGGCGAGCTCGACGTTGAACGCGACGAGCGGCGGGCGCGCCGCCACCAGCACCGCTCCGGCGGTCGGGTGGAGTCTGTTCGGCCCGAAGTCGGGCTTCAGCTCGCCGCTGTCGATCCGTTCGGCCAGCTTCGCGGGACCGCCGCGGCGGAGCTCCGCCCGCGTTCGCCCTTGCGCGAGCTCGCCGTAGATGAACACCGGCAGCTCGAGCTCATGACCGAGCCGATCGCCGAGCACCAGCGCCTCCGCGCACGCGGCGCCACGGTCGCCGGGGTCGAGGTAGACGACCGGCGCGACGTCGATCGCGCCGACCCGGGGGTGAATCCCATCGTGCCTCTCGAGGTCAACCTGGCGAATCGCTTCGGCGGCGCCGCTCACGACCGCATCGGACAGTCCGCCGGGTTCGCCGGCGATCGTGAACACGCTGCGATGGTGGTCGGGGTCGGCGTGAACGCCGAGCAGCCGCGCGTCGAATGCGTCCGCGATCAGCTTGATGGCGGCTTGGTCCCGGCCCTCCGAGACGTTCGGGATCGCGAGCAGCGTCACGCGCGACGTTCTTCGAGCACGTAGCGCCCGCGATCGAGCACCGTTTGGCCGTCCACCTCGAGGCTCGCGTCGACGATCACCACGTCGAGATGAATCGGAACCGACACCTTCCCGCCGATGCCCGCGCTCGCCCCGAACGCGACGTGCGCCGTGCCGAGCATCTTCTCGTCCTCGGTGACGTTGCCGGTGAGCCGCGCCCGGTCGTTCGTCCCGACGCCCAGCTCGGCGAGGTTCGTCCCGAGCTCGCCGTGGGCGAGCAGCAACTCGATGAACCGCGGGCCGAGGCCGCCGTTGGCCGCGACGATCCGGCCGCCGGCGACGGTCAGCGTCGCCGGCTCCGCGCCGATCCCGAGCGGGTCGAGGCTCGATGCGACCACGGTGCCCTCGCCGAACGCCGGGGAGATGTAGCCCTCGCCACACGGCAGGTTCCCGAACGCGCCTCTCGCGGTCAGCTCGCCGTCGTCGGCGAGCCCGGCCCGGCCGTCCAGCGCGAGCTCGAGGTCCGTGCCGCGCGGGCACGTCAGGCGAGCCGCCGTCGCCTCGTCGAGCAGCGCCGCGACCGCCCGCGACCGCGCCACCATCGCGTCGAAGTCGATCGCCATCAGGCGCGCGAGCATGTCCTCGGTCACGCCCGGCATCGTCGCGCCGCGCACGCCGACGTCACTCGCGTGCTTGCGGGCGCGCGTATGGCTGAGCGACCGGCTCGTCGGCGCGATGAACACGTCGCACGCCGCCAGCGCCGCCGCCACCGCCGGCGGCGGCTCGGTGCCGTCGGTGGCGCGCTCGTCCATGACGATCATGACCGCGTCGGCGCCGGCCGCGGCCGACTCCGCCCGCAGCGCGTCGCCGATCGCCCGCGTCGCCGGATCGACGACGACCACCACGTCCTCCCCCGGCTGCACGCCCAGGCATCGTCTGACCACGGTGCGCACGGCAGCGGCGAGCTCGGTCATCGCCGCCGCATCATAAGCGCGGGGCCATTCGCGGCTCGTCCCCGGCCCCCGCGGGCTACACTCGCGGGCGCGCCGGAGTAGCTCAGTCGGTTAGAGCAGCGGAATCATAATCCGCGTGTCGGGGGTTCGAGTCCCTCCTCCGGCATCGCCCGTGTGGCGGGGATTTGCCTGCACACGATAGTTTTTCGGGGTGTTTCGTGCGAGGGGTTGCGGTGCCCTACGAACCCCTACAAACCG
>Ga0335078_10012840_pt1 | contig 12407 bp, 6 predicted proteins | sample Lox_Sample_32_FD_206711 | JGI IMG/M metagenome (GOLD analysis project Ga0335078, IMG submission 206711) | Soil microbial communities from Loxahatchee National Wildlife Refuge, Florida, United States - Lox_Sample_3.2 | ecosystem: Environmental > Terrestrial > Soil > Wetlands | place: USA: Florida... | reverse complement strand
TCGAATGCTGCGCGCTGATAGCGCCGGGCGGCGTCGGGCGGATCGGGTTCGGCACCATGTCAGGCCCGGTCGTGCTCCCGGTCAACTTCGCCGTGGTTGACGGCACCATCGTGATCAGGACCGGTGAGGGCACGATCATCGACGGCCACGGCGACGAGCACGTCGCCTTCGAGGTCGACCGGATCGACGAGGCGCTCTGCCGGGGCTGGAGCGTGCTGGTGCGCGGGCAGGCGCACCGCGTCACGCACCCGGCCGAACTGCGCCGCGTCCAGGAGGAGGCGGCGATCCTGCCGTGGGTCGGCCCGGGCCGCGACGCGTACCTGCGCATCATCCCGGACCGGGTCACAGGCCGGCGCATCTCGTGAACCGCGCGCGGTCTACCGGGGGTCCACCCCAGTGCACGGGCCGAGCTGGGTTAGCTGACGCTCACCTGATCCCGGGGAGCGTCCTGAAGCAGTGCCGCCGCGGCGGCCTCGGCCCGGCCGGGCAGGTCTTCGATGCGGGCGCCCGCCGCCACCAGGGCCTGGCGGGAGACGCGGTAGTGATGACCGCACAGCAATAGGTCTACCGAATGCCGCCGCTCGGCGGTCGGCGGCATGATCGCCCGGACCAGGGGCTGGGCCGGGCAGCAGCATGCACGGTCGGCACGCCTGGCGGGGGATGCTGACAGGGTCTCGTCCGGCGGGCTGTCTGGTACCGGCCCGCTGCCGGCTTCGCCCTTCTGCGGAAATATCGACCTCATGAATCAAGCATCGGCCGGGGGCCCCGGGCTCGCGTAGAGACTGAGTTCCCGGGTTGCCGGGCCCTTCGGCTCCCGCCAAGGGGAGCAACGGCCCTGGCTGGCGGCCCGCCGCGCGGCGAGGATCGACTGCATGAGCAGGGGAACGCTCCGCATCTACCTCGGCGCCGCGCCGGGCGTGGGGAAGACGTACGCGATGCTCGCCGAGGGCCAGCGCCGCCACTCTCGCGGCACCGACGTGGTCTGCGCGCTGATCGAGACCCACGGCAGGCGGCTGACCGCGGCGATGGCGGAAGGGCTCGAGGTCGTGCCGCGGCGCACGATGACGTACCGCGGCGCCGCCTTTACCGAGATGGATCTCGACGCGGTGCTTGCCAGGCACCCGCGGGTGGCGCTGGTGGACGAGCTCGCCCACACCAACGTGCCCGGCTGCCGGAACGCCAAGCGCTGGCAGGACGTCGACGAGCTGCTCGAGGCCGGCATCGACGTCATCACCACGCTGAACATCCAGCACCTGGAGTCGCTCAGCGCGGTGGCGGAGCAGGTGTCCGGGGTCAGGCAGCAGGAGACCCTGCCGGACGCCGTCGCGCGGCGCGCCGACCAGATCGAGCTCGTGGACATGACGCCGGAGGCGCTGCGGCGCCGGATGGCGCACGGCAACGTCTACCCGCCGAACAGGGTCGAGGCCGCGCTCACCCATTACTTCCGGCCGGGCAACCTCACCGCGCTGCGCGAGCTGGCCCTGCTGTGGCTGGCCGGCCGGGTGGAGGAGGGCCTGCAGCGCTACCGCGCCGAGCACGGCATCGCCGCCCCCTGGGAGACGACGGAGCGGATCGTGGTGGCGATCGCCGGCGATGCCGGCGACGAGGCCGTGATCAGGCGGGCCGCCAGGATCGCCGCGCGCAGCGCGGGCAGCGACCTGCTCGCGGTGCACGTGACGAGCGACGACGGCCTTCGGCCCGGTCCGGGAGCCGGTCGGGAACAGAGCCTGGAGCGGCAGCGCTCGCTGGTGGTCTCGGTCGGCGGCAGCTTCCGCGAGATAGCCGGCGACGACGTGCCCGAGGCGCTGCTTCGGTTCGCCCGGGCCGAGAACGCGACCCAGATGGTGCTCGGCGCGAGCCGGCGCGGCAGGCTGCTCACCCTGCTGACCGGCAAGAGCATCCCGACCAGGGTGGCCCGCCGGTCCGGGCACATCGACGTGCACCTGGTCAGCCGCGGTGACAAGGACCGGCTCCGCCCAGCCCTGGCGGGTCCGCTGGCCGAACTGGCCGGACGCCGCAGAAGGGCCGCACGGGCGAGCGCGGAGGCGGCCGCCCTGACCCGGCTGGCGACCAGCGTGCTGCGCAGCCGGGGCGACCCGCCGGCGCTGCTTGAGGAGGTGCGGCAGATGTTCGGCCTGGACGCGGTCAGCCTGCTCGAGCGGCGGGCTGACGGCCCGGACCCGTCCTGGTACATCGCGGCCAGCGCCGGCGAGCATCCGCCGGAGCGCCCGGGGGCCGACGTCGAGCTGCCGGTGAGCGACGCGTTCACGCTGGCCGCCAGCGGGCGCGTGCCCGGCAGGGAGGACCTGCACGTTCTGCTGTCCTGCGCGTCCATGATCGCGGCCGGCCTCAGCCACCAGCGGCAAGAGGAGCACGAGGCCCAAGCCGCTCGCGAGGCGGCCAGCCTGCGGTCGCGGGATGCGCTGCTCGCCGCGACCGGCGAGAGCGCGCGCGAGCAGCTGGCCGCGGCCACGGCGGCGCTGACGGCGCTGGCCGAGCGGGATCTGACCGCCGCGGACCGTGCCGCCCTGGTGGGCACGGCGCGCCGCGCGGTTGACCAGGTCAACAGGGTCATCGCGGACCTGAGGGATCTCGGCCGGCTGCACGCCGGAGCGGTGGAGACGTACCTGCGTCCGGTCGATCTTGACGAGGTGCTCGCCGCCGCGCTCGAGGATCTGGGCCCGGGCGGCCAGCACGTCACGCTGAGCACGGCGGAAGACCTGCCCGACGTCATCGCGGACGGCGCGCTCCTGACCCGGATGCTCACCAGCCTGGTAGCCGACGCTCTGGCGCGCAACCCGGCGGGCCCGCCGCCCGAGGTCATCGCCGATGCCCGAAACGGGCAGGTCGAGCTGAGCGTCGCCGATCACGGTCCCGGTTCCGGCGGGCAGGACGGCGAAGCAAGCCTGGCCTTCCGGCTCGCCCGGGATCTCGCCGACGCGATGGGCGACGCGTTCCGCTGCGAGCACGTCCCAGGTCGGGGCCGGACGGTCAGCATCACCCTGCCCGCCGCCGCGCCGCCGCCGGCCGGCGTCCCCGTCCCCGTCCCCGTTTGATTGTGATGCCGAACGGACGGTGGTGCACGCCAAGCTGACGACCTTGGTCCCGGCGGCGCGGGACCACGGTCGCTAGCCGGCCGGTAGCGGACCGGCTGGCCTGGAGGTAAACCGGCCTAAGGACGTGATCAGCATGCGCGCACTCGTGGTGTACGAATCGATGTACGGGAACACCCGCGATGTGGCCGCCCATGTCGCCCAGGGCCTGCGCCCCACCCACGAGGTGACCCTCGTACCGGCGGGCCAGGCGAAGGAGGACCTCGTCGCGGCGGCGGACCTCCTTGTCGTCGGCGGCCCGACGCACATGCACGGCGTGTCGACCGCGGCCTCCCGCCGGCTGGCGGTCCAGGCGGCGGGCAAGGAGGGCAGCACGCTGCACCTTGACCCGGACGCGACCGGCCCCGGACTGCGCGACTGGCTCGGCTGGGCGAGCGAGATCGGCCACGGGAACGCCCTCGCCGCCGCCTTCGACACCCGGCTGGACGGCGTGCCGCTGTTCACCGGCCGGGCCTGCCGCGGCATCGCCAGGCTGCTGCAGCGGCGCGGCTACCGGCTCATCGCCGCCCCGGAGAGCTTCCTCGTGGGCTCGGACACCACGCTGCTCGACGGCGAGGAGGCCCGGGCCACCCGGTGGGGCGCGGCCCTCGGCATCATCGCCACCGACGCCTACGCCCCCGCGGGCGGCTGAAGGAACGCGCGGGCATTCGCCGGCGCGCGAAAGGGGAGCGTTCCGCGGAACGCTCCCCTTGTGCTTTACCTTTCAAGTGCGGCAAGGCCGGGCAGGAGCTTGCCCCTGATGTACTCCAGGCTGGCGCCGCCGCCGGTCGAGACGTACCCGAACGAGCCGTCGCGGAAGCCCAGCTCGCGGATGGCCGCGCCGGTGTCGCCGCCGCCGACCACCGTGAACGCCTCGCTGCCGGTCAGCGCCGAGGCCACGGCGCGGGTGCCGTTGGCGTACGGCGCCATTTCGAAGACGCCCATCGGGCCGTTCCAGAAGACCGTCCCCGCGCCGCGGATGCTGTCGCTGAACAGCCTGGCCGAGGCCGGCCCGATGTCCAGGCCCATCCGGTCGGCCGGGATGGCGTCGACCGCCACGACCTCGTGCGGCGCGTCGGCGCTGCGCTCGGCCGCCACCACGAGGTCGGACGGCAGCACGATGGTGCGGGCTGCCGGGACGGCCAGGTAGCCGCGAGCCACGTCGACCTGGTCGGCGGCAAGCAGGGACATGCCGACCTTGTGGTCCTTGGCGACGAGGAAGGGGAAGGCCATGGCCCCGCCGACGAGGATCCGGTCGGCCACGCTGATCAGGTCGCCGATCGCTTCGAACTTGTCCTCGACCTTCGCTCCGCCGAGCACGACGACGTAGGGCCGCCTGATGTCGGTGATCAGCCGGCGCAGCGCGAAGGCCTCGGCCCGCACCAGGTAGCCGGCCGCGTGCGGCAGGCGCATCGCCACGTCGTAGACGCTGGCCTGCTTGCGGTGCAGGACGCCGAACCCGTCCGAGACGTACAGGTCGGCAAGCGCGGCCAGCTGATCGGCGAAGATGCCCCGCTGCGCGTCGTCCTTGCTGGTCTCCCGCTCGTCGAAGCGCAGGTTCTCCAGCATGACCACGCCACCCGGCTGGAGTGCCGAGACGGCTGCGTGCGCGGACGGGCCGACGGTGTCGGCGGCCAGCGTCACCGGGCGGCGGAGCAGCTCGCCCAGGCGGGCCGCGACGGGCGCGAGTGAGTACTTCGGGTCTGGCTTACCCGCGGGGCGCCCGAGGTGAGCGCAGACGATCACCTTGGCGCCTCGATCGAGCAGCGCAGTCAGGGTCGGCAGGGCCGCCCTGATCCGGCCGTCGTCCACCACGCGGCCGCCGTCGAGAGGCACGTTGAAGTCATCGCGCACTAGCACGCGCCGGCCCGCGACCTCGAGGTCATTGATGGTCTTCATGACGAGATCTCCTTGATCCGTCGAGCCGGGGGCATGGATTGTGCCCCGGACTTCTGTTCCAGACTCAACTGCCGCTTCGCGTGACGGACAGGGTCGTTCGCCGTCGTACCGGGGGACCTTCGTCCGTGGCGATCAGTCCGCGAGCCCGAGGCCGGTGCGGTGAAAAGGTCGCTGGTCCCTGCCGGATGGGACCATCGGCCCTGCTCGGCGGGGCAACCCGGCGCTGATATGGAAAACGGCGGGACGGACCCGCAGCGAGGACGCGGAGTAGCGGTCCGGGTGGACGGCACGATTCATGGCCGCACTGCCCGGCACGCGCACCGCGCAATCGGGATCCGCGAGAAGCCGGATGGGTCTGTCCCGCCCCCGCTGCGCGCTATCGCCGCGGCTGACCCCCCTCCCCTGGAACCGCCCGCGCCGCGGACATACCTGAAAACGCTAGCCTGCACACAGCCGCACGGACGAGCAAGCCCCGGCCTGGTGCGAGATCCCAGTACTGGCCGCCATGTCGGCTGGCGCGACGGCAGTTCGACATATGTAGGCGTCGTGGGATTACCGACTGCTTCACTGTAAAGCCTAATCGTTCGACCGGTTCTAGGCTGAGTTGTTCGTCAGCAGCATCAAAACACACATGGAACCACCCGGAAGAATCCCTCATGACCAAGCAGCCCATAATCTTGTTGCCAATCGGCAATAAAGCATACCGGTGCCTCCCACTCAAGAGAAGCAATCCGCAGCTGAACTCTGACTACAGGCCCCGTGTACCTCACGCCACCTGCCCAGAACGTATCTTCATAGTCGGGATCGTCCAGGCTAATTCCGGCCTCGTCAGCAAAGTCCTTCATGCGGGCGCGCCGGACCGAACCAGAGCGCATACTGGTCCTTATATCTCTTAGCAGAGACCGTCCGAGCTTCTATTAGGGCGGAAGGCGAATAGGCTTGCCTCAGAAGACCTACATCGCATCGCCGACCGCTGCCTGGTTCTCGTGCACGAAGTAGAGAGGACGGCGTAGTGTTTACAACCATTCCCGCGTATCGGTGATGTTCATGGTGATGAGACTTCTTGGTCTTGATCGTCAGTCACCTCCTCATCCGGATCTCTTTCTAGAGAAAGATGGGCATCCCACATATGAGCCAACTCTCGCAGAAGAATCCTTACATCTGATGGCCAGAGTTGGATCCGGACCCGAGAGATATCTGATTTGTCCGGCGCTCCAGCCGATGCATCGATCCTTGCTGCCGCTACATACATCGTGACATACGGCAACTCTTCGGCTTCTCTTGTGATGTTGTAGCTGAACTCAACCAACGGAGGTACAAGCGAATTATTCTTGGTACGCCATAGGTTAGACAGATTTGGCATACCTTGGCGTATGGCCGAAACCCTCTCAATTGCCTCCTTCTCTAGATCCGGGTCGCGCTCATTTGCCCAGGAGGCGATGATCGTACGCGGCGCGGATTCGAATGCAAAATATAGCAACTGGTCCAGGTTTTCGACTACTTCAAGCGGATCGTCGTCAAGTTCTATTCCAGAGAAGTCGATGGCAGTTGAAGTAATAGGATCTAGGTTTCGGAAGGGGAAGTCTTCATGCAGCCAGAGAGCAACCTTATGTTCGCCCACAGCATCATCGATGCGGGCAATCAACTGGTCTAACGCCGCTCGCGGTATACGCACTGGCGTTGAAAAGTCTGCCATAGCATCTAGAGTACTGTCCTAGGCCAAGTCTCGTACAGTTACCCCTGTTGAGCGCGAAGCGTCTTTGACCAGTGGTACCGAACCCTTGCCGCCGATCGTGTGAGGTTCCCGGCGACGAGCCCTGCTACCTCGGTCGGGACGTCTCGCCCGCACAGGCTCCGTTCAGCGCTGCCACAGTGGCCGTACAGTGCAGCGCGCGTGTACAGGGCCGCACGAATGACCCGGGGAACGTGCAAGCACAACCAACACCGAGTGACCGGGGAAAATGCACAGGGCGCCGCGCTCCGCGTGGGAATACGCGAATACCGCCGATTTCTCCGGCTGGCGGAAGGTGCAAGGACCGGGGTCCCCAAAGCCCCGGAAACCCGATGACCGGCCCCATGGCCTTACCATCATCGGTGCCCTCGTCGGCCCCGGCGGATGGGGGAACCACTCCACCGGCACCGGGCACCGCCTGACCTGGGCACAGCCGAGCTGCCCCGCGAATACTGGACCTGGGCCGCAAGCGCGAGCAAGCTGACGCGGCCATCACCGGGATCGCCGCTGAGATCGGCCAGCTGACGGCAAGACCGACCCGGTGAGCACTGCGATCCGGGAACGCCTCACCGAGCAGTTCAGCCAGCGCTACGACGAGAAAGCCGCCATCGAAGCCGGACTGCAGGCCATCGATGACGCCACACCGCTGCCCGGCAACGACCTGTCCCTCATCGACGAACTACCCCACGCGCCCGGCATGATCATGGCCGCCGCCGACGACCTGCGCGAACGGCTCGCCACCGCCTTCGACCTCCAAGCCATCTACCAGCCCGACACCCGCCAGGCCACAATCATCCTGACCATCACCGACACCACCCCCGCCACCATCGCCGCCATCCTCGAAGACCCCGCATCGACCACGACACCGCCACCAGCCCGAACACACCCGCAGACGTGTCGCACACCACCAGAACGTGGTGAATGTCCATTTCATCTCATAAAGGCGCGGCACCGGACCCAAGATCAACTTAAGCTGAACGGCATTGCCCCATAACGGCAGTAGCGGCCCGCGGTAATGAAAATGAGTTCGAGGGGTGTGGGGATGCCAGCGCGGGCGCGGGTGGGGGTGCGGGGTGCTGGGCTTGCGGGGGGCCGGCTGGGCGGCGGGTTCCTCGCCGTAGTAGAACTGGCTGCCGCGCAGTGCGGAGATCAGGGCGCCGATCAGGGCCATCGCGGCCGCCGCGGTGAAGACGGTGATCAGTCCCTGGTGGAACGGCCCCGCGATTAGGTCCGGGAAGAACGTCCTGCTGGTCAGGACCGCGACGTTGTGGCTGGGCAGCCTGGCAAGCAGGCCGGTGGGCGCCAGCAGGGTGCGGACCGGGTTGTAGCCGAGCAGGGCGGCGAACAGGGTGCTCACCGGGGGCAGGTGGGCGATCTGGGCGGCGGCGGCGGCCGGGACGCCCTGGCCGCGCAGCCCGGCGGTCATGCTGGCCGGCAACGTGGCGGCCAGCCTGGTGATCATCAGCGTGAAGAAGATGCCGATGGACAGCGACATGCCGGAGTTCTGGAAGGTGGAGCGCATGCCCGAGGCGACGCCGCGGTCCGGCGCGGGCACGCTGTTCATGATGGCCGAGGTGTTCGGCGAGGCGAACAGGCCGTTGCCCAGGCCGTTGGCCAAGATGATGAGCGCGAACGCCCAGTAGGGGAAGTCGGCGGGCAGCAGCATCAGCCCGGTGAACGCGCCGGCCGCCACCAGCAGGCCCGCGGTGGCGAACAGCCGCTGCCCGTACTTGTCCGACAGGTATCCGGACGCCGGGCCGGCGATCAGGAACCCCGCGGTCAGCGGGAGCAGGTAGATCCCCGCCCACAGCGGGGTGACCGCGAAGTCGTAGCCGTGCAGCGGCAGCCAGATCCCCGCCAGCCAGATCACCAGCATGAACTGCAGCCCGCCGCGGGCGATCGAGCCGAGCAGGGCGGCCGCGTTGCCCGCCGCGAAGGCCCGGACGCGGAACAGGCCGAGGCGGAACATGGGCTCTGCCACCTTGGTCTCGATGACGCAGAACGCGCCGAGCAGCGCCGCCCCGCCGGCCAGGCCGGCCAGCACCCACGGGTTCCCCCACCCGGTCCCGGACGTGCCGTAGGGCTGGATCCCGTAGGTGATCGCGACCAGGATCGCGCCGGCCCCGGCCGCGAAGGTGACGTTGCCCGCCCAGTCGATCCTGGCCCGGTGGGTGGCGGCGATCTCGCGCAGGCTCCGGTAGGACCAGATCGTGCCCGCCAGCCCGATCGGCACGTTCACCCAGAACACCGCGCGCCAGTCCCAGGCCGCGAGCAGGCCGCCGAGCAGCAGCCCGATGAACTGGCCCGAGATCCCGGCCACCTGGTTGATGCCCAGCGCCATCCCGCGCTGATGGGCCGGGAACGCGTCGGTGAGGATGGCCGCGGAGTTGGCGATCAGCATCGACCCGCCGACGGCCTGCACCACCCGCCAGCCGATCAGCCACAACGCGCCGCGGCCGCCGGTGAACGGGTCGAACGACAGCGACATGGAGGCCGCGGTGAAGACCACGAAGCCCAGGTTGTAGATGCGAACCCGGCCGTACATGTCGCCGAGCCGACCCAGGCTGACCACCAGGACGGCCTGGACGAGCAGGTAGCCCATGATCATCCAGAGCAGGTAGGCGATGTTTCCCGGGGCGAACGGGTCGAGCCCGATGCCGCGGAAGATGGCCGGCATGGCGATGATCACGATCGACCCGTCGATCATCGCCATCATGATGCTCAGCGTGGTGTTGGACAGGGCGACCCATTTGTAGCCCGGGCCGGGCGGCCCGCCCGGCGCTCGCCTGCGACCGGGGGAAACGGGTGCGCTCCGCCACGGGAACCGATGGACGACGACCCCCATCCGCTTCTCCTTTGCTTAAACACAACTAAATACCTGCGCCGCCTATGGTGCGGCTTCCGCGCGCCGCGGATCGAGGGCCGATGGTCCCGCCTTGGGGAGCATTTCGGCACTGCCCGCGGCGCCGGCCAGCCGCGATGCTCGCACTGACGGGACTCGGCGGGAGTGATGACGATGGACGGCAGGCAACGGCGATGAGCAGCACCGTCGTCAACGGCAAGACGTGCGAGATCGAGCGGCCGGAGGCAAGCCTGCTCGCCTTCCTGCGCTCCGAGCTCGGCCTGACCGGCGTGAAGGCAGGCTGCGGCGAGGGCGCGTGCGGTGCGTGCACGGTGCTCGTGGACGGCCAGCCGGTGCTGGCCTGCCAGCTGCGGGCGGGCCAGGTGGCCGACCGGGCGGTGACCACGATCGAGGGCCTGGCGGATGCCGGGAGCGAGCCGCTGCACCCGGTGCAGCGGGCGCTGATCGCCGAGCGGGCCTCGCAGTGCGGGTACTGCACGCCGGGCATCGCGCTGCGCGCCTCGGCGCTGCTTGCCGAGCATCCCGACCCCGGCGACGAGCAGATCGCCGCGGCGCTCGACCCGTGCCTGTGCCGGTGCGGCTGCCAGCAGCGGATCGTCCACGCGGTGCACCGGGCCGCCGCCCTGGCCCGCGGTGACGACCACGCCGACGACCCGCCGGGCGCTGGGCCGCCGGCGCGGACGGTGCTTGGCCGGCCGGCGCGGCCGTGGGACATGTGCGGGCCGGAGGAGCGGGACTGGTTCGGCGTGCTCGGCGACGGGCTGGTCACGGTGTGGCCGCCGTCGGCGCCAGGGACGTGGCCGCGGTCCGGGGGCGCGTGGCTGCACGTAGCGGCGTCCGGGACGGTGACCGCCTTCACCGGCAAGGTGGACGTGGGGCAGGACAACACGACGGCGCTGCGGCTGCTCGTCGCGGAGGAACTCGCGGTCGACCCCGCCGAGGTGCGCCTCGTCCAGGGCGACACCGACCTGTGCCCGTATGACCAGGGGACGTTCGGCAGCCGGTCGATGCCGGACGCCGGCCAGGCGCTGCGCCGTGCCGCGGCCGGTGCCAGGGAGGTGCTGGCCGGCCGCGCGCCGCTCGCGGGAACCCGGCGAGTCGAGGTACTGGCGGCGGAGCCGCCGCTGACCTCGCCGTCGCGGTGGACCACGGCGGGGCGGCCGTACCCGGCGCCGCGGGCCGACGCGGTCACCGGGACGCGGTGCTTCGTGTCCGACCTGAGGCGTCCCGGCCTGCGGCACGGCGCCGTGCTGCGGCCACCGGTGCCGGGGGCCGTGCTGCGCACGGTGGACACCAGGGCGGCCGAGGCGATGCCCGGCGTCATCGTGGTGCGTGACGGCGAGCTCGTCGGGGTGACGGCGCCAGATCCGGGGACCGCGCGGCGGGCCGTGGCCGCGATCGGGGCAGACTGGGACCAGCCCGGGTCCGGACCCGCGGACCTGCCGGCCTACCTGCGCGCCCATCCGGTCGACGGCGAGGGCTGGCAGCGCGCCGTCGACTCGCGGGCCGGCGACCCCGAGGCCGCGCTGGCCGCGGCGCCGACCGCGGTGCAGGCCACGTACACCACCGCCTACCTGGCCCATGTCCCGCTGGAGACCCGGGCGGCGGTGGCGGAATGGGAGGACGGGCGGCTGACCGTGTGGACGGGCACCAACGTGCCGTTCGCCGTCCGGGCCCGGCTCAGCCAGGAACTCGGGATCGGCGAGGCCGCGATCCGGGTGATCGTGCCGCCGGTCGGCGGGGGGTTCGGCGGCAAGCACGGTGACGAGGCCATCGAGGCCGCCCGGCTGGCCCGCGGCGCCGGCCGACCGGTGATGGTGCACTGGAGCCGGGCCGAGGAGTTCCAGTGGGGCTACCTGCGCCCGATGGCCGTGATCGACGTGTGCGCGGGCCTGGACGCCGCGGGCTCGATCACCGCCTGGGACTTCCTCGACATCAACGCGGGGGCCAGCGGCTTCGACTTCCCGTACGCGGTGCCCAACCGGCGCCTGCGCTACCAGCCGGCCGCCTCGCCGCACGCCCAGGGGCCCTACCGGGCGCTGGCCGCCACCGCCAACACGTTCGCGCGCGAGTCGCACATCGACGCGCTCGCCTATGCCGCGGGAACCGACCCGCTGCGCTTCCGGCTGCGCCACCTCGACGACGAGCGGCTCGCCGACGTGCTGCGGGCCGCGGCCGGCCGGTTCGGCTGGCAGCCGAGCTGGCGGCCGGCGGGCCGTCCGGTCTGGCAGGACGGCCAGTGGGTGTGGCGCGGCGCGGGCCTGGCCATCGGCCTGGAGAAGGGCGGCCGGGTGGCGACCTGCGCCGAGGTGGTTGTCGACGGGACCGGGCAGGTGCGGGTGCGGCGGATCGTGACCGGCTACGAATGCGGGGCCATAGTCAACCCGGACACGGTGACCAGCCAGATCGAGGGCGGCATGGTGATGGCCCTCGGCGGCGCGCTGTTCGAGTCGGTCGAGTTCAGCCACGGCCGCATCGCCAGGCCGTCCCTGTCCGGCTACCGGGTGCCGCGGTTCACCGACGTGCCCGAGCTTGACGTGGTGCTGCTTGACCGTCCTGACCTGCCATCGGCGGGCGCGGGCGAGACCCCGCTGATCGCGGTCGCCCCGGCCGTCGCGAACGCCATCTTCGCGGCCACCGGCCGGCGGCTCCGCTCGCTGCCGCTGCTGCCGGAAGGCAGGATCCGCTGACCGGGGATTAGTGCGCCGTACCGAGCGGCACTTGCTTCCTCGAAGCGGACAACAGTAAGCGGCTTTTCGGCGGGGTAGGAGCCTGCCGGAACTCATGGGTTGGGGCCTGCGGGACCGCTGTGACGCCTGCG
>Ga0335078_10012839_pt1 | contig 12407 bp, 6 predicted proteins | sample Lox_Sample_32_FD_206711 | JGI IMG/M metagenome (GOLD analysis project Ga0335078, IMG submission 206711) | Soil microbial communities from Loxahatchee National Wildlife Refuge, Florida, United States - Lox_Sample_3.2 | ecosystem: Environmental > Terrestrial > Soil > Wetlands | place: USA: Florida... | reverse complement strand
GGCATCGCCCGTCATGCGCCTCCAGCGCTCCATCGGCAACCGCACGCTCAGCCGGTTTCTACAAGCGAAGCTCAAGGTCGGCGCTCCGGACGATCGCTATGAGCAGGAAGCCGATCGGGTGGCCGACCTCGTGATGGGACTCGAGCATCGCGGCGAGTCGGAGATCTCCGCGGCCTCCGGCCCCATCTTGCAGCGCTGCTCGTGCGGTGGCGGCGGCTGCCCGTCGTGCGCGTCGCCTGACGAGGATCGCGCGCAGTCGTGGGTGCAGCGCTTCGCGATTTCACCCGCACCCACGGATCGCGTGCAACGCGAGGCCACAGAGACCTGCTCCGCGAAGGACGAGGCGGCCAGTCCCGAAGAAGCGAAGGAAGAGGGGGAGGAGCAAGGGACGGAAGAGGAGCAAGCGCCCGGAGAGGACAAAGAAAAAACGCAGGAAACCCCGGTTCAACCCAAGCGCCAGTCACCCATCGCCGCGTTGCCGGACGACATCGAGGAACGGATCAACTCGACGCGAGGTGAGGGACAACCGCTGCCGCAAACTACGCGGCATCACATGGAATACCGGTTCGGACATGATTTCTCCCACGTTCGAATTCACACCGGCACGTCCGCGCATCGCTTGAATCACGAGCTCAACGCGCTCGCGTTCACCACGGGAACTCACATCTACTTCGCCCCCGGGCAGTTCCAGCCGGGCACGCGGCCCGGACAACATCTTCTGGCGCACGAACTGACGCACGTGGTGCAGCAAGCCGGGGGAGCCGGCGGCGGAATGGTGCGCGAAATGGCCGCACCCAGCATGGTTTCGCGCGCGGAAAAACCCGAAACCAAGTTGTATTACGGGCACCGCGTCTCGGGCGAGTTCGTGCACCATAGAATCGAGCGCATTCTGCGTGACACCGACAAAGAGCTCGTGACCGAAGCGGCCATCCCCGGCGCGAACCGATTCGGTCCGGCGCTGAACAAGATCGGCGTGGCTGACCTGTACAAGTCGCAGCCCGCCAAGACGGTATCCGGCGTGAAGGCATTCCAGCCGGCCGAGAACCCCCGCGACATCGTCGCGATGAACGATCCCTCCGCTGTTGGGACGCAGCCGTCCGTCACCTCATTACCGAAGATCTCCGGCAAACGCGACGCACCGGTGCGCAACTGGCAAGGCGACTTTCCCCAGAAGATCTGGCTCGGGGAGATCAAGCCGCTTGGAGTGGGCCCGGTTGGATTGGGGCAAATCCAGCTCGACAGCTATGACCAGGGCTACAAGGCATTCGTGGCCCGCATCCACAAGTTGAGCGGATCGACGCGCGCCTCGATTGGCATCGAACGCCTTGACTTCCCGCTCCCCGCGTTTCTCAACTTCGACAACTGGGCGACGCAGCACACCATACCGGATAACAGGACCACGATCAAGGACCGGCGGCTGTGGGCCGTGAACATCGGCAATGGGCTATACACGTACTTCGATCTTGCCAGTGGGCTGACAGGTCCGCCGCCCGCCTGGCAAGCCGAGCAGATCCGCCAGATGCGCGAGATCAGGGCGGAGCTGGGCGGCGGAAAGCACCCGCGAACGGATCCGATGGAACCTCTTGCCTCCGGAAAATTTCTGCCGGGCGGGCCTCCGTTGGCCGCCCCGCGGGAGGTGCCGCAGCGCAAAGCGCGATTCATCCAGCGATCCACGAAAGACCGTCCCGATAACTATTGGTCGGAGCGCGGCCGCGAATGGGAAGAGAAGCGCGCCAAGTGGGGCAAGAGTTACCGCACTACGCTGAAGACGCGCTACAAAACGTATCGCGAAAAACTGCAGATCGAGAAGAAGCTAGGCAGAACCAGCCGCAGCGCGCCCGCCGGCGAGCAGGCGGAGGTCCGCGAGTACAAGCAGTTACTATTCTGGAGCGGTCTCCCCGGCCGCTTCCTGGGCAAGGTCCGGTTTCTCCTGGGGACGACGTGGGACAAGATCCTGGCCGTCTTCGAGAAGATGAAGGAAAAGATGAAGGGCCTTCGCCAGAAGGTCTTCGGGACATCGGAGGAGGGCTACTTCTCCACCGGCTGGCGCAAGACCCTCATCAAAGTCCTGGTCAAGGCCGCCAAGTTCGTCGTCGTAAAGTTCATCACCGAGAGCTTCAACTTCTTCGTACAGTGCTTCCAATCGGCGATGGACAAGGTATGGGCGAAGATCCAGGGAGACCTCACGGAGCGCTTTGCGGAGGAGTTGTGCAAGGCGCGCAAGTTCTACGACGAAAGCAAGGAGCGGCTGGAGACGGAATGGGGCGTCTCCCTCAAACAGATTCAGGAACTGATCGAGACCGTTCAATCGGCGAAGCACTGGGTCGACATCGCCACCAGCTTGATCCAGGCGATCCGTCTGGGCGTGCAGATCATCTCCTGCCTGGAGCCGCCGGCCCTGGGATGCCTATGGGGTCTGGTGGCGCAAATCGGCATCGGCGCGGGGCTCGACCTGCTGATGGGCACGCAATGGTTCAACGACAACATCGTCAATCCGACCATCGGCGCGCTGGTTCGGAAGTACGCCACGCCGTTCTACCAGCGGCTCATTAATCGGGCGCTTGGCGACAACCTCAAGGAGTACCATTGCCATATCGCCGACGAAGGATTCCCGCAGCTTAACCTCGCGATGACCGACGGTTTGCCGCAAGGGTCTGCGGAACTCATCGCGCATAGAGACAAATGGGAAGCGCAGAATCGGGACGCCATGCTGAAGGATCTCCAGGCCGTCTTCGAGAAAGGTAAGGGCAAAAAGGTCACCAAGGAGGAGCTGCAGGAACTGGCGGAGAATCTCAAGAAATCCAACAAAACTCCCGAGGAGCTGAAAAAGCTGATTGAGGGTGCGCGCGATCCGCTTACCGGACGTCTCAAGCTAGAGGCCGCCCAGGAAAACGTCAAGGCTGGGGAACTCCCGCAAGGTCCTCCAGGCGGCGAAGGCGAGGCCAAGGAGCGCAAGATCGACTACCCGAAGGCAACCAAGAGGAACAAGGAGTTGCAGCGAAGCCTTGGCTGGAATCCATTCACCTTCTATAAGAAGCCCGGCGTGTCCGCGGATTCCGAGGAGTTCGCCGACGCCGTGTACGATACCCAGCAGGCGCTCCGCATTCCTGCAGATGGCATTCTCGGCGAGCAGACGCTGATCGCATTCTATGACCGGAACAAGCTGAAATCGGACGCCGCTTACCAGGCTGCGGTGAAGGTACGGGACGACAAGAAGGCCGCCAAGGAGAAGGCGGCGCGGGAGAAGGCCGAGCGGGATAAGCCGAAGTCCGAAGCAGGGAACGAACCTCAAGACCTGGTGGCCGTCTCGGTGGGAAAGCCTCCTCCGGGTACGGACATTCGCGGCGACAAATATCCCTACGAGTTGCAGTCGGATCCTGGATGGTTCACTATTCCATTCGGAACGTCAGAACCGGATATCAAGGAGGGGGAGAGTCACGCCGCGGGCGAAGCGCTCAAGCTCAATGTGAGATTCTGGATTGAGCACCGGTGGGTCTGGTTCAGCGAAATCCCGGCCACATTCTTATACCTTAGCTCTTTCAACGGCCGCCGCGAACTTGGTGCGCGGACCACCGAAGACTTCTACTTCAAGCTGACGGCGGACGCGAATGTGGTGTACATTTACACCAAAGGGAACCAAGCCATGTTCCTCGACTAGGGCGGCGGAGTCGACATCGCAGACGGTGGCGCCAGAGTAAACGTTATGTCAGAGTGGGCAGTTGCCAAGAGCCAAGCGCAGAAGACGGACCACATATCGCCGGCCCGTAAGCCGGAGTCTGTTTCGCCGGCCTCGTCCGTGCTGCGTCTCCAGCGCTCTATCGGCAACCGCGCGCTCGGCCACATGGTGCAGACCCGCCTGCTGGTCGGCCCCACCGGCGACCGGTACGAACAGGAAGCTGAAGACGTGGCCGAGCAGGTCATGGGCATGCACCACGAGCCTGCTCACACCTCCGAAACCCAAGATACCCACGTGCAGCGCGCCTGCGCACTCTGCGGCCCGTCTTCCACGGAGGACGACGCCAAGGTGCGGCGTCTCTGCCCGCACTGCGAAAACGAGGAGGAGTCCAAAGCTCGCATGAGCCCGCGGCAGGCCGTCAAGCCCCCCTCCGAGGTTTCTTCCACCGGCGGTCCGATCCATGAGAACGAACTGCGCTCCGGCGGCGACCCCATGCCCGACCCCGTGCGCCACTTCTTCGAAGCCCGCTTCAGCCGCGATTTCCGGGACGTCCGCGTCCATACCGGCACGGTAGCCGAGCACTACAACGAATCCCTGCACTCTTACGGCTTCACCTACGGCAACCATATCTGGTTAGGTCGCGGGCAGCCGGTCGCGGCCTCACTGCTGATGGCCCATGAGCTGGCCCACGTGGTGCAGCAGCACCGTCCCCCCCGGATTCGCGGCGGCCGCGCGCTCGGCCAGGGACTCCACCAGGATCGCGAACCCGTGGTGCGCCGCTTTGAGCCCTACTGGGAGCCCTACGACCAGAGCGGGCAGAAGAACCACGATTTGATCCTGCCCGCGATGGGCAAGGCCAACAGTATTTTCACGGAAGCGCCCGTGGCCAACGCCCGGACCTCCAGCGGGAACGAAGGCCAACTGTTCGGGTTTGGCAAGGTGGGCCAGGTGGATCTCTACCGGGGCTCCACCACCGTCGGAGTGTACTTCCACGGCCACGCGAAACCCGTCCCGCTGACCGCCGGCGAAGTCGTGCACTCCATCATGAAGGATGGCGTCAAATACGAACACAACACGCTATCTGCCCCGCAGGTACAAGGTGGCGGGCTGGTCAAGTCCGCCGACGCTCCCAAGAAGATCGAGATCGGCGATCTGAAGCCGAACAGCCTGCTCAACGCCTATCTCGGCACCTTCCAGTTGGAAGGGTATAAGCAGGGCTACCTGCAGGCGCATAAAGAAGCGCAGGACAAGGCAACGCCCGGCGATGGCGCCGCCTGGAATCCGCTTTCCGTGAGCCTTCTCGGCGATCTGAAACTGCCCGATAAATACACGCATCCCACGTTCAACGGCCAAACCCCCATGCCGCTGGTGATCAAGCGGCCGATCGGGAGACCGTTGCAGCCCAAGGGCAAGGTGATGGGGAATCTCGCCGTTTGGAAGTCCACCAACCATGACGGCATCTGGCTGTACGCCTGGGTCCCCACCACAGCTCCGACGCCTGCCCAGTTGCCAGGCAAAATCCAGACGCTCGCTCCCCAACTGAGAGAGAAAATCATCGATCCGCTTCTCGAATCGCCCGTGCAGCCGAAGAAGACGTCCAAGCCCGGACCGGCGCCCGCCACGCGGCCCGCGTTGACCAGCGAGGCAGCGCCGGTGATTCGCCGCCAGGAAATCAAGGCCCCAGAGAAGGACACTTTCGACGACGAAAAGTACAAAAAGTGGAAGGCCGACCGGAAAGAGATTTCCGAAGAATACGGCGCTGAGAAGAAGACCGGCGAATTCAAGGACGCCGAGGCGGAGATCATGGGGAACCGGGCCTACGAGGGACTCCGCAAGGGCGGACTGAATGTGCCCGAGGTCCCGGCTGTCACCGAAGCCGGCCAGGCGGTCGGCAAACTGGATTTCTGGACCGGCCTCGCTGGCGGCATCTTCGGCTTCTTCCGCAAGGTCTTCGGCGCCGCTTTTGTGAAGGTGGCGCAGTTCTTCATCAAGATGCGCGACAAGGTGCGCGAGCTTCTGAAGAAGATGAAGACCTCCGTCAGCGTCGGCGGCGGCTTCCCCGGCGCCGCGCTCAAAGCGGCCTTCAAGGGACTCAAGATCATCGCCCGGTTCGTCATCGGCCGGGTTGTCAACCGCATGATGCAGTCACTCATCACCGGCGTCGGCAACAAGATCAAGGCATGGATCGGCCCCGAATACGTCGAAGAGCTGGAGGCGAAGAAGGAGCAGATCGACCACATCCGGCAGGAAATCGATCAGAAGGTGACGGACACCGCGGACCAGCTCCTCGACAAGCTATTCGGAGTCCACATCAAGGACCTCGAAAAGCTGAAGGACGTCTACAGCGTTTTCCAGGGAATTGTCACCATCGTCAACCTGGTCCGCTGGGGCGCCCGCGTCATCGCCTGTCTCTCGCCGCCTGCATTCGGATGCCTGTGGATTCTGGCCGAGGCGGCGCTCGATTTCGCGGCCCAGAAAGTGGCAGAGACCTGCTGGTTCCAGAAAAAGATCCAACCGTACCTCGCGAAAGTCGAGTATGTGACCACCACCCTGCCGAACATGCTCGGCGACGGAATCATCGCCAAGATCAAGGCCATCCTGCCAGACAGCGTCAAGGACGTCTTCGCCGATCTGGAAACGGGTCCCGTGGTGCCCGGCGAAAAGGATACCGAATGCGACGAGGAAGACGACCATACCGAATATCAGGAGAGTCCGCTTCACACCGAAATCGACGAGCTCTACAAGAAGATCGGTCCGGAGCGCGCGGCTGCGTTGAGTATGCTGGCCCGCAAGCTCGGTGTGCCCAAAGACCGCCCGCTCACATCGGACGAACTGAACAAGCTCGGCGACGAATTGCTGAAGGTGAGCCCGGAACAGCTCCGGGCATACGCGGAGAAGTATCCGGCTGGCACCGATGGCGTCCCGGCCGATTTCGCGAAATTCGTCGATCAGTTGAAACAGGCCCCCGCCTCCACGCCGACAACCCCCGATAATCCGCCAACCCCCGTTGCGGCGACTCCGCCCGCGGACGATGCCACTAGCCCTGCATCCGAGGATAAGGGTTCAGGCAAGAGTTCCGACAAGGAGGAGAAGTCTTCCGAATCGGGCGGTGGAACGTCGGTCGTCGACGGCGACACCCGGATCGCTGACAATTCACAGATCGGCGAGAAGAAGAAGGATGTTTGGCTCACAGTTGCGAACCCGAACGTTGCTGAACACACGGCAAGGTCTGAACCGAAGGTTCACGTCCTGGTGTCGTGGCACGGCGAGGCGAAGGTCCTGATGCGGAACATCGATACTGTGGTGACCAACCGCGTGTTCGTTCCGCCCACGGCAAAGAACTGGGATTCCGCCCTCGCCCTGATCATTAAGTACAGGATGAGGCACACCTACACCATCAACGAAGTGCCGGGTGCGCTGATTGCGAAAGGCTCGGAGATTCCAGCCGCGATCTTCACTAGCCAGGGCCAGGAGTACATGAAACGGCTCCGTGAGCGGCAGGCGGAAGAGGCCGCCAAGAAGTAACCGCCCGGTACCTGCTGAACTAGCCAGCCTAAGATGCGGTTCCACGATCACCGGCACACCGCGGCGACGCTATTGCTTGCGCAGGGCGCTCACCCGCGGATCTGCTCGGCCACAGCCAGGAACACCCACAGCCATGTAGCTCCGGCTCTGCGGCGAGAGGGGGCGGACAAGATGGATGCGATTTTGAAGCCAGTGACTCGGTTGGCGGCTCAGGCTTCGGCTTCTCCGAAGCCGAACTGGGAAGTAGTGTTTTTGCTTTTATGGAGCTGGCGGAGGGATTTGAACCCCCGACCCTCTGATTACAAATCAGATGCTCTACCAACTGAGCTACGCCAGCCTGGTGGAGCGGGAGACGGGAATCGGACCCGCGACCAACAGCTTGGAAGGCTGTGACTCTACCACTGAGTTACTCCCGCGGACGCTTCATTATATCAGGCGGCCGGGCCTTCAGCCAAACGCGGCCGGGGACCAAGCGCCCAACCGGTAGCAGGGGTCCGATTTCCCGGCCCGAACCGGCCACCGCCCCTATCTCCGCAGCAGGCTGAAGCTCGGGTCCAACTGTACCTTCACTGGCGCCTGCGGCAGCGCCATGCTGAATGTCACCGCACCATCGGCCGTTTGCACCCAGCGCGTCAAGGTCTTGCCGTGCCCCAACTGGATCTCCACCGGCGCCAGCACGCTGAAGTCGCTGGCCACATCGCTCTGCGTCACCGTCCCATTCAGCCGCAGGGCCCCGCCTCTTCGTTTCACTGTATAGCTCAGCTTCAGCGATGGAATGCCCGTGCCGTAAACCCACTGGTCGAAGAAATTCTCCAACTCTGCATCGCCCGATTGCGGGGGCAGATAACGCGCCGCCAGCAATCGGAAATCTTCCGTCGAGAGAGGTTTGCGCTCGTACTCCTTGCGCAAGTCCGCAAGCATGGCCAGAAAGCGATCGTCGCCCATCCGCCGCCGCAGCATGTGCATGATCCACGACCCCTTCCCATACGTGATGTTGTAGTACGCGTTGGGCGTCTGCGAATTCTCCAGCCGCAATCCCAGCACGATCGGACCGGTCGATTCCACGGTCTTGCCGTTCACGGTCTGTAGCAGGTTGCTCTTGTAAGAGTCCAGCGCCATCGCCACGGGCTGCGAACCGTTCTTGTTCTCCAGGTACAGCAGCGCCGAGTAGTCGGCCAGCGCCTCCATCAGCCAGTCGTCGTGATAGCCCGCCGAGGTCACTACGTTGCCCCACCATTGGTGCGCGGTCTCGTGCGCCTGCAGGATATCGGAGAAGAACAGCCGTCCATGGGCGTCCAGCGCGCGGATGGCTCTGTTCTGCGGCGCCAGGTACGACATCGTTGAGAGATAGATCAGCCCCGGGAAGCCTTGCCCGAACCGTCCTGGAACGGGCGCCACCGTCAAGGTCGGCAGCGCCGGCGGGCCGAAGCGCGCCGCCATGAATTCCACCGCGGATGCGATCTCGGAAGCGATGTCCTGCAGGCGCGCCAGCGGATCCGTGGGCAGTTCCGGCGGCAGCATGACGATCTCCGGCTCGCGATGCCGGAGCCCCGGCGGCTCGACCGCCGTCTCCGCATACTTGTCCTCGAGAGCCGGTTCGATCGCCCGGTTCGCGCAGACCTCCAGCGTGTAGCCGTTGCGCTTCACGCGCACTCGCTCGTATTGCCCCAGGTTGAAGCCCGCCATGCGGATGGGCGCGCTCGTTTTGCGCCGCGTGATGCGCCAATCGCCCTCCTCGCGTTCCTCCACCAGTTCGCCCGCGGTCACCAGGTCCAGGTCCTTTGGATAGCGGAAGGTCAGGTCGTACTTCGCGAATTGCAGCCCGATGTTGGGGAACCAGTTGGCGCGCGCGCCCACGTAATAGACCCGATTGCCCGCGTCGAAGATCACCTTGCCTTCGTGCCGAAACTCCAGTTCGTATTCGCGGCCCCGCTCGAGCGGCGCGGGTGGCACTACCAGGAACATTTCATTGCCCACGTTGCGCAGCAGTTCCGAGCGCAGCGACTCGCGCTGCAGCACCTCGGCCGGCCGGCCGTCCACCAGGGCTGCGGAAATCCGCATGGGGTGCGCCACATCGAAAGCCAGCACGGGCAACGCCGCGTGGCCGGACTTGGCCTTAACGCGTGTCACCACGCTCAGGTTCAGGTCCGGCTGCAGCTCGGCTTCTATGCGAAAGTCGTCCAGCGTCAGGTCCGGTTCGATGGGCCGATTGCGGAACGACCGCGCCACGAAGCTGGTCCACACATCGAAGTACAACAGATTGTTGCGCGTATTCAACTTGCCCAGCACAATCTGTTCGCGCGCGCTGCGGTCGTAGTAAAAGTCGAAGTTGCCCAGCGTCTTCCCGCTCATGGAAATGGCCAAGAAGCCGTGGCCTTGCGGTTCGCCCAACAGCGCATCCCACACCAGCCGCACTTGAAAGCTGGCGGCAATATTGCGTACCGCCGGCGTCCAGTGGTCGGCCATCATGGCCCCCATTTCTGGGACTTTTCGGTTGGCGGGGTTCTGGCGGATTTGTTCGGTCAGTTTGGCATACGTATCGTCGGAGAAGAACAGCACCGCGGCCCCCAGGTGCTCGTCCAGATTCGGCGATCCCGTGTATGACGCCAGCGACCGCCGCTCGCCGAGATTGGGCGGAAGCACCAGAAGTTCGGCGTCGCCAGTCTCGGTGTCCGCGGTAAAAACGGCGGACATGCGTATGCCGGCTACCGGCTTGCCGAATATCAGGTAGCCGTCTGTGAAGAAGAAGCGGGCCTCGTCTTTAAACAGAGCCAAGTCGCGTACGCGATAGCACTCGCCGGGATCGAGCGCCATCTCCCGCACCTCGCGCGCGATCTCGGATGCGCTCGCTACCTTGACCGTTGCATGCGCGAAGCACGGCCACAGGCACGCCGCGAGCCACAATACCCACCTCATTGGTAGATTCTAACGCGGAACCGGCGACGGGTCGCCCGGTGCTAAGAGGCGTTTCACCTCGCCCGACATGCGCAGCACGCCTGGCAAGGGCCTGGCGAAGCTCACTTCCCCGCGAATGCCGGACGCACTAAACTAGGTTGCAGATGGACTTCACCAACAAAGCAATCATCGTGACCGGCGGCGCCTCCGGTATCGGTCAGGCCACCGCCCGCGAATTCGCCGCGCGCAATGGCGCGGTGGCGATCTTCGACCGCAACGACCAGGCCGGTAGGGAGACCGCCGAAGCGTTACGCGGCGCCGGCCATAAGGCCGAGTACTTCCACGTGGATCTCTCGGTGGGCGCGGAGGTGGAACAAGCCGTGCAACGGGCGGCCGCCCGCATGGGAGGCATCGACATCCTGGCAAGTGTCGCCGGCATCCAGCGTTACGGCACGGCCCTCACGACGTCGGAATCGGAATGGGACGAGACGCTGAATGCCAACGTGCGCAGCGCGTTCCTGGCGTCCAAGTATGCCATCCCGCATATGATCCGGCGCGGCGGTGGGTCCATCGTGATCGTCGGGTCGGTACAATCCATGACGGCGCAACGCAACTCGATGGCGTACGTGGTCAGCAAGCATGCGCTGCTAGGGCTGGCGCGGTCGATGGCGCTCGATCTCGCCGCGGACAATATCCGCGTCAACTGCGTGTGCCCCGGCGCAATCGATACGCCGCTGTTGCGCTGGGCCGCCTCGCTCGACGAGAATCCGGAGAGGGTGCTGGATGCATGTCGCAAGTTATCGATATTCGGGCGGATGGGCCGGCCCGAGGAGATAGCGCGCGTGATTGCCTTTCTGGCGAGCGATCTGGCGTCGTATATTTCGGGGACGGCGATTGTGGCGGATGGCGGGTTGCTCACACCTACTGGCGGGACGATGAATCAGGAGTCGGGCACGGGCGGGGCACGGAAGTATTAGTCTGAGCAGTCAGAGCAAATCCATAATGGACTCGATAGTGATCGCCCTCTTCTCCGGGACCTCGGAGAGAACGCCGTGAAGCGTGCCAGTCTTGAGCGGGTCGTGAAAAGGGACTGTGATCGCATGGACCGGCGGCCCTTGGTGTCGCAGCCTGACATGGCTGCCCTTTTGACGGATCACCTCGTAGCCGAGGCGCTCCAGCGCGCGGATGACACGATCTGCGGATACGCCGCGCGGCAATCTCATGCGGCTTCGACCGGGATCAACTCGTCCTTTACGTAGTGCAATTGAACTAGCCGAGGACGCGCCGCCTCATCTTCGAAGTGTACCGAAATTGCTTCAAGGACATTGGCACGAAGTTCTTCCCATGTCTCCGCCTCGGTGAAAATGCCATGGCCCAGCGCCCGGGCACAATAGCCACCCTCCTCCGCGTCGCGTACTTCGAAGATTAGCTCCATCCCCATAGAATACCTGAGGCAAGGCAAGCACAGTTAGGCATCTCTGCACAGCACCGCCTACGTTACAACCACGTTCGCGATAAGGGTGTATCGGGGCTTAGACCGGATCCCCCAACGCATCGTCTACAGTTGATGCACCTCAGCGAGCGGCCAGAAAAGCAATTACGAGCACGACGAAGACGATGGCCAAGGCGGTTGCGAGGAGCTTCAGAAGATCGCCGCGCGGCCGAATCGACTCCCCCGCCGCGCCGACCATTACGAGTATATAGTGGTCTTCTTGCCGGAGAGTCCGTACTGCCTCCGCCCAGGCGTTGAACTCCTCTCGGTTTTCAGCGCGAGCCTTGGCGCGGAAATGGCGGATGAGCTTTGCGATTTTCCGCTCGTATTCTGCTTGGTCGTACTCACGATCGAAAGTATCACTCACTTCCGCTATGTCCGGCAGAGTCCAGGCCCTCTCAGAGAAGTACAGCATCTTCCTTTCGACATCAGACAGGGGAACGCCCTCGCGCTGCGATTCTGTAACGATCCTGCTGACGAGGAACTCCTTCGCATCGCGGGCAGTGGCGAACGTTCGCATGATCCGATGTTAGCGCCGTTCGGGGCCGCCGGCGAAAGCGCCGGTAGTGTTGTCTTTGCCTAAAGCATCATTGCCAAAGCGCCTCCTCAACATCAGTCTGCAACGCTACAACCCCGCATGCCGCCACAACTCATCCACCCGCCGCTTCACCTCCTCCGACATGCGAATCACGCCCGGCCACGGCCTGGTAAAGCCTTCCTTGGGCCACTTACGCGTGGCGTCAACCCCCATCTTCGAGCCATAATTTGGCAGACGGCTGGAATGGTCCAGCGAATCGATGGGTCCCATCGTAAACTGTA
>Ga0335078_10012838_pt1 | contig 12408 bp, 11 predicted proteins | sample Lox_Sample_32_FD_206711 | JGI IMG/M metagenome (GOLD analysis project Ga0335078, IMG submission 206711) | Soil microbial communities from Loxahatchee National Wildlife Refuge, Florida, United States - Lox_Sample_3.2 | ecosystem: Environmental > Terrestrial > Soil > Wetlands | place: USA... | reverse complement strand
CACCCTAACGCTTGACGTTGTGGGTTTCGACGAGGAAGACCTGCGCAAATTCCGCCGCTATATCAAAGAACCTTACGGCATGGTGCTGGTCACCGGTCCTACCGGAAGCGGCAAGACGACCACGCTTTACGCCGCGGTAAACGAGATCAAGACCGACGAAGACAAGATCATCACCATTGAAGATCCGGTCGAATACCAGATTCGCGGCATCACGCAGATTCCCGTCAACGAAAAAAAAGGACTGACGTTTGCTCGCGGCCTGCGCTCGATTCTGCGTCATGACCCCGACAAGATCATGGTCGGCGAAATCCGCGACACGGAAACCGCCCAGATCGCCATCCAGTCGGCGCTCACCGGTCACCTCGTCTTCACCACCGTCCACGCCAACAACGTGGTCGACGTAATCGGGCGATTTTTGAACATGGGCGTCGAGCCCTACAACTTCGTTTCCGCGCTCAACTGCATTCTCGCGCAGCGGCTGGTGCGCCTGATTTGCGACTCGTGCCGCACCGAGGTTCATTACGCTCCCGAGGTGCTCGAGGCTAGCGGGCTCGATCCCGCGCAATGGGGAAAAATTCCGCTCTATGAAGGCCCGGGATGCATCGAGTGCGCCGGCACGGGGTTCCGCGGCCGGACCGCGATTCACGAGCTACTGGATTTGAGCGACCGCGTGCGCGAGATGATTCTGGCCAAAAAACCGACGTCGGAAATCCGCCGCGCCGCGCGCGAGGAAGGCATGCGCTTCCTGCGCGAGTCCGCTTTGGATAAGGTCCGGCAGGGCATGACCACGCTGAAGGAGATTAACAAGGTCACGTTTATTGAGACCACGCGATAAGCGACGTTGCAAAGTTTCGCAGGTTTCAAAGTCTATGTCGAAGATGGAAGAGGCAATCGCTCTCTCCAACATGGAAACTTTGAAACCCTGAAACCTTTCCTTCCAGTTCCCCTTCAGCTATTGCAATTCTTGGTGGGACGGTTTCTGATTTATAGAGGAATGTTTCACAGAGTATCCGGCAAATGAGTCCTGGTTCCAACATCCCGAAGCCAAAGCTGGCGTGCGAGATCGGAGTCGATCGCGTGCTGGCCGGGCGTGCCATGAGCGACGGCAGCGGGCTGGAGGCCTGTGCCGCGCACGTTCTACGCGAGGGTACGGTCGTTCCCGACCTTGTGGAAGATAATCTTCGCCTGCCCAGCCTCGTCCGCGAAGGGATCGAGCAGGCTCTGGGCAGCGTCGCAGGCCGTACAAAAGACGTTATCGCCATCGTTCCGGATGCGGCAGTGCGCGTCATGCTGGTGGAATTCGATACTCTGCCTTCCGATCGTGAAGAGGCGCTGGGCGTGGTTCGCTTTCGCCTGAAAAAATCGCTGCCGTTCGACGTCGACAAGGCGAAAGTTTCCTATCACGCGCAGAAGATCGGCGACGAAGTAAAAATCGTGGCTGCGGTGGCCATGGGTACAGTCATCGAAAGCTACGAAGCGGCCTTCCGTGAAGCGGGATTCGATCCGGGAGTCGTCCTGCCTTCAACCCTTGCGGCTCTGGGGGCGGCCGAGGGAAAGCGTCCCACCATGATCATCAAAGTCGATGCCCAGACCACGAGCATTGCCATTCTGAATGATGATCAGCTGCAGCTGTTCCGAACGCTGGAAAATCCCCACGGAATCATGATTGCGGCAGAGCAACTGGCGGAAGAGGTATATCCGTCGGTCGTTTTTTTTCAGGATACGTATCATCTGAATATTGAGCAGATTTTTGTTGCCGGGTTGCCCGAGGCTGGCACCGCGGTTCCAGCGTTGGGCGCGCAGACCGGAGCGAAGGTGCAGGAACTGATTTCCTCTGCCCAGCTCGGGGCAACGGCGGTGGGTTCAGTTCCGCGCTGGAGAATGGCAGGCGTGGTAGGAGCGCTGGTTTCGTGAACCAGTTTCGAGTTTCGTGTTTCGAGTTTCAAGAATTCCTCGAAAGCGTCAGTTCGAGCCGTCAGTTTGATCCCTGCGGCAAATGTCGAAACTTGAAACTCGAAACTAGAAACTGATCTTTATGCGTTTAGACATCAATCTCGCGAGTCAGCCCTACGAAGATGCGCGCCAGTTCTGGCTGCGTTGGGGTACGGCTGTCATCGCGCTCGGTGGAGTCACGCTCATTCTTCTGATGATGGCGGTGACGGGATGGCTCGATGCCCGCCGCGACCGCGAGGCGATGGATCAAAAGCGCGTGTTGATCGCGGACCGCGACCAACGGCGCAGTGAGGCGGAAGTCTTTCTCAACCGTCCCGAAAACCGCACTACCCGCGACGAGTCACAGTTTCTGAACGCATTGATCGTGCGTAAGGCTTTCTCCTGGACCCGGGTGCTCGAAGAACTGGAAAAGGTCATGCCTCCGCGCGTTCATCTGGTTTCCATCAGTCCGCACTTCGACGAGGACAATCAACTGACGCTGAGGATGACCGTGGCCGGCGATTCGCGTGATCGCGCCATCGAACTCGCGCGCCGCATGGAAGAATCCCGGAGGTTTCTCCAAACCAACATTCTGCGCGAGAGCCTCGTCCAGTCGCAGACTGGGGATAATGTGTTAGTCGAAATGGCCGCGATTTATCTCCCCGAGGCGCTGGCCGAGGAACCGAACCCAGACCATGGCGCGCCCGCTCCCAAAAATAAGAAGGCGAGCGCCACCAGCAGCAAGCCGGAGATTGCGGCCAACAGGAGCAATCACTGATGCCTGATCTGCGGCATACCCGCAAGAAACTGCAGACCGCCTTGCTGATCATGGCGGGCATCGATGTGCTCGCTGGAGCGCTCTACTTTTCACCGGTGATCGGCTCTCCGGAGACGCGGCGCATGGATTTGAATCGTCTCCAGGCCGACCTGACGACCAAGACGCGGCAAGTCGCGCCGCTAAAGGATCTGCCGCAGAAAGTCGTGCTGGCCAACAAGCAGATCGGCGCGTTCTATAGGGATCGTTTTCCCACGCAGCAGTCGCAGGTGCTCACCGAACTGGGCAAGTTGACCTCCGCGAATGGTGTGAAAATCGAACAAGGACAGATCAAGCCGGGGGACACGGTCACCGACGGACTGCAACGCGTGGAAATGGAATACAACCTGGCCGGCAGCTACACTTCCCTAGCCAAGTTCATCAACGCGGTGGAACGGGACCAGATGTTCTTCATTATCGATAGCGTCACCCTGGGCGGAGAACCATCGGGTCCGGTGAAATTGGCGGTGCAACTGGAAACTTATTTGAAGGTGGCAGAGTAGTGCAACTCGGATTCGAAAATAAGAAGAAGGTCATGTGGGCGAGTATCTTCGGGATCGTCGCCCTGCTGGCCTTCGCCTATGAAGTGATTCCGATGTTCACCGGATCCACCACGCAGGCATCGAGCGCGCCCGTGGCTGCCCCGATTGCTGCGGGTTCCCGTCCTCAATCGCGGCCGGTGGGAAAAGCCGCGAAGAAACCAAAAGCAGAGAATCTGGATCCCACACTGCGTCTCGACCTGCTGGCGCTGAGCGAGAAGACACCGTATGAGGGAAACGGGCGCAACATTTTCGTCTCGCATGTGGAGGATATCCCGCAGCCCAAGGGACTCGGCGTGACTGATCGCAACCAACCGGATGACAACAAGCCTGACATTTATAAACTTCCGCAACCGCCTTCTGCTCCACCGATTCCGCTGAAGTTCTACGGCTTCGCCAGCTCTCCCGGGGAACCGAAGAGAATCTTTTTGAAGAATGGCGAAGATGTTTTCGTTGCCGGCGAAGGCGAGATTGTGGATCGTCGCTATAAGGTGGTCCGGATCACGAACAGCACGGTCGAAATTCAGGACTTGGTCAACAGCGGGCCGCCGCAAACCATTCCGCTCACGCAAGGGTGAGGACATTTTGTAATTGAGAAATTGGGTAATTGAGTAATTGAAAAACCGCAGCATGCGCTTGAATTCAATCACACAATTACTCAATTTCCCGATTACTCAATCTGAAATGATTCAAAGATCGCAAATTCGATCTCGCCGATCCGAGCAGGGCTACATCATGATGTTCCTGCTGCTGACGATTGCGCTGATGATCATTGCGTTCGCCGCGATCGTGCCCTCGATCACGTTTGAAATCAAGCGCGATAAAGAGGAAGAGATGATCCATCGCGGCACCCAGTATTCCCGGGCGATCCGCGGCTACTACAAGAAGTTCGGACGGTATCCAGCGAAGATTGAAGACCTCGAGAACACCAACCAGCTTCGCTTTCTTCGCAAACGCTACAAGGATCCGCTCACCGGGAAAGACTTCCGGCTTCTGCACTATGGCGAAGCCGGACTTTCGCTCAATGCACTCGGAGGCGGCGGGATTCCCGGAGCAAACAGCATTGGATTGAACGGAACCCTGAACGGACCCGGTTCCCTGAATGGCCCGGGCGCGAACACTGGATTCGGCAACAGCGGAAGTTTCGGAGCAAATTCCAACTCTGGCTTTGGCACAACTTCCAACTCCGGCTTCGGAGCAAATTCCAACTCACCCTTCGGCCAGCAGAATCAACCTGGCTCAGACCAATCACAAGGAACGGATTCCTCAGTGGCAGGCGCGAATTCCAGCTCGAGCCCCGGCGCAACCCAGACCGTGACCGGAACGGCGCAGAACGCTCCCGGCGATCAAAGCTCACCCAATCAGCAGGTGTTCGGCGGAGCGCCAATCGTAGGCGTTGCCAGCGTCAGCAAGGATAAGACGATCCGGGAGTTCAATCACAAGACGAAGTACAACGAGTGGCAGTTCGTTTACGATCCCACCTTCGATCGCGGATTTCTGATCACCACCCCCTACCAGCCCCAACTGCAACAATTCGGATTGCAGGGTGCCGGCCAGCCGCTAAATGGACAGAACCCCGGACAGAACGGCAGCAACAATAATGGATTTGGAAACACTTTCGGGAACGGCTTCGGAAACTCGCCGTCGCCCAATGTGGGCACTCCGAGTCCGCCGCAGCAGCAAAACAGCAGCTCGAATCCCAATTAGCAGGATTTCTGCGAAAGCAGAACGGCCTCATCTTGACATTCAAGATGAGGCCGCTTCGATCTCAGCTGTGGAGTTTTCGAACGTGCTTACACGCTGAACGACGATCCGCAGCCGCAGGTGCTCTTCACGTTCGGGTTCTCGAACTTGAAGCCCGCGCCTTCGAGCGTCTCGACATAATCCACGATGCAGCCGTTGAGATACATGACCGAGGTTGCGTCTACATAGACCTTCAGGCCGTCCATGTCGAAGGTTTTATCCATCATTCCGGCGCCGTTTTCGAACTGCATGGAATAGGAGAATCCCGAGCAGCCTCCGCCGACGACTCCGATGCGAAGACCCGCAGGCACAGGGTTCTGCTGGCCCATGATCTCTTTCACTTTCGCGACGGCATTAGCGGTAAGCGTGACGGGGGCGGCTTTCTTGACTTCCGGGACGGTTGTGGTGGCCATTCGTATCTCCTTGGCTTTAAAGCTCTTCGATTATAACAGAATGTCAGTCGTCTCTTGAACCGGCAGGTCCAAGAACAACTCTTATACCTTATTTCGATGCCCTTTTCGACCGCAAAGTCGCACACTTCCCGTTTCTGTAACGGATTCCGGACGCTGGGATTTATTCACCGCAAACGCTTGCCAACAGGGCTATAATCGTGGCGTTAAGGCCTTCCCCGGGTATGGTTGCGGGGTCTTGCCAGTGCCCCCGCCACGAAGCGGAATGCCGTTGCATTTGGGTCGACTCGACCGAGGTGGCTTATGACGCCAATTGAAATCGTGGGGGGTCTATTCGGACTGTTCGCCGTTGGTCTGATCGTGCTTCTCATCTACAAGAGCACGCTCACCATGCACGAAGACGATCAGCTTTTTCTGGATGATGCCAACTCGCATCTCCAGGAAGAGCAAACCGAACTGTTGAGCAAGGTAAACAAGCTGACCATCCCGATGCGCGTGTTCAGCATCGGCTCAGGAGTCTTTTTGCTCGCCTTTCTGGCGCTGCTCATTTATCAGAAACTGAATGAAGTGCAGTAAAGCAGTTCGAGAATTGGCCTCGGAGAATCGCCCAGGAAAGATTTGCCCGACCCGGGTCCCCGCGCATTGCCAACACCAGGCGTGCGATGGTTGCTGCAGTGCCCATTGTGACGGGTAGTGGGCTGGTCAAAAAGTCTGCGCAGCGAATGCGCGCCGCACGGTGTCGCCTTTCCACTTTGATTCAATTAGCGATTTTTGTTCAACAATAAAAGAGCACGGGTTCTGCAAGCCGGAACCGGATCTACGTTCTAAATAAAGCTTCGAAACAGTGTCGCGCTCGCATAACTTAGTAACTACGAGAATTGCCCGTAGGCAACGCTTCGAGTCCAAGCAGGTTCCTACGGCGGGAGCATTCCGGCCATGCACATCGCTCCAGCGGAAGTGACTCCTGAACCTGATTCGTCCTCGTATCCGTCGGGACCACACTCGGTGCCGCCCGCCGGCCCTGAGCCGCTATCGTCCCGCAAGCCCATCTGGATCATCGTTGCAGTTGTCCTCGCCACTCTCATCTCGTTGGCCCTCATCTCGGTTCGCACGCGAACGACTCACGTTGCAAACGTCGCTGCAATCGCCGAAGTCAATCCTGAACAGGTTTTGCGCTTGAAGGGAACCACGGAGGCGCTCCATGCCCGCGCCATCCTCGCGCCGCGACTTGCCGGACAATCTGTTCCCACGCTGACCATCATCCGGCTCACGCCGGGTGGAACCCGCGTCAAGCAAGGGGATCTGTTGGTCGAGTTCGATCGGCAGGCGCAGATGCGCGACTACTTCGATAAGAAAGCGGACTATCAGAAACTGGTCGACCAGGTTGCCGAGGAGCAAGCGAAAGAAAACGCAGCACGCGCCAAAGACGAAACTGAATTGAAGACCGCCGAAGACAATCTGCGAAAGGCCGAACTGGAAATGCAGAAAGCGGAGATTGTTTCCCGCATCGATGCCGAGAAAAATCAGGAAGATCTGGACGAGGCCAAAGCCACCTACGATCAATTGCGCGAAACATTTGATCTGAAGCGAAAAGCAGCGCAGGCAGCGATTCGCATCCTGGAAATTCAGCGCGACCGCACGAAACAAACGATGATTCACGCGCAAACCAATTCCGATCTGTTGCAGGTTCATTCCCCGCTCGACGGCGTGATTGTCCTGAACACGATCTGGAAACAAGGCACCATGGGCGAAGTGCAGGAAGGTGATCAGGTCCGGCCCGGGCAGCCCTTTATGCAAGTGGTGGATCCCTCTGCCATGCAAGTCCGGGTGCTCGCCAATCAGCAGGACTTCCCTGCCCTGCAAGTAGGCCAGACCGCGAAAGTGCGCCTTGACGCCTATCCCGAAATGATTTTTCCCGGGAAGCTCGACCAGATCGCTCCCGTCGGCGAGGCCGGAGACTTTTCCAATAAACTGCGCAGCTTCGTGGTGATCGTCGCAATCGCGGGAAACGACCCGAAGCTGATGCCTGATCTTTCCGCGGCAGTCGACGTTGATCTAGGCAAAGCCACGAGCACGAGCGCGTCTGAAAGCGCTGCGGCGCGTCCGGGGAGCGGATCGTAATGGTCCAGCGTTTTCGCCAACTCTCGACGTGGGGCAAGGCCGCCGTATTTACGGGCTTCCTGGTCGCAGCAAGTGTGGTCCTGCTCGGTGCCGTCCGCCTCGGCAAACATTCGCCGAACGTTCCAACTACCGCAGTCACGCGCGGAGAGTTTCTCGATTCGCTGCAATTTCGCGGCGAGATCAAGGCCCTGCGATCGGTCACGATCAGCGCTCCTGCGGAAGCGGGCGATCTGCAGATCATCAAAATCACTCCCGAAGGAACCGTCGTGAAGCCCGGCGACGTGGTCGTCCAGTTCGACAGCACGAAGACCGTGCAGGACCTGGCGCAATTTAAGTCTGCCCTCAAGTCAGCCGAAGCCGAAATCGGACAAGCCAAGGCACAGGCGCGATTGGCCGAGGAAGAAGATAAGACCACCGTCCTGAAGGCTCGTTACGACGTCGAAGGCGCGAAACTCGAAGCCAGCAAGCAGGAAATTGTCTCGAAGATCGAAGGCGAAGAAGCGAAGCTGAAGCTGGCCGACGCCGAGCAGAAACTCCGCGAAGGGGAAGCGAAGCAGAAATCCGACGAACGGCTGAACCAGGCCACAATCGAAAGCAAAGTTTCGTCGAGCGCCAAGGCGAAATACGATGTGGAGCGCGCCGAACGCGCATTGGCCAAGATGAGCCAACTCGCGCCATCGGCAGGAACCATCAGCCTCCTGCAACATTGGTCAGGTTCGTCGATGACCGCGTATCGTCCGGGCGACCGAGCGTGGCCGGGTGCTGCCATCGCCGAACTCCCCGACGCCAACACGCTGCGAATTTCAGCTCGCGTCGATGAGACCGAGCGCGGCCGGCTTGCCCTAAAGCAGCCCATCACGGTGCAGTTGAACGCCCTCCCTGACCGCCAGTTTACCGGGCACATCGAGCAGATCAGCGCAATTGCCAGCGTCGATTTTTCCAGCGGCTGGCCGTTCGCACGCAACTTCACCCTCGAAATCGTTCTCGATCAGACCGATCCGCGTCTGAAACCGGGCGTGACCGGCGACGTAACCGTGGTCGTCGACAAAATTCCGAACGGAATCATCCTGCCGGCCCGCGCGCTATTTCAGAAGTCGGGACTGAACGTTGCTTACGTGTGGAGGCGCGGCCAATTCGAAGAACGCACGATCGAAGTGGGCCGGCGCAGCGGCGACAAGATTCTCGTCGCCAAGGGTGTGAGCGCGGGCGATCTCGTCGCGCTGCGCGATCCGACCACCAAGGAGTAGGTCAAGAAGATGAGATCCCGGCGAGCCATCACGTGGGCGGTTGCGGCGGTGATTCTTTGCGCCGTGGTCGGCGTACTTGCGGCGGTGCGCACTACCTCTCCCGCGATCAGCACCACAGATGTTCCAACCGGCGTCGTCAAGCGCGGCGATCTCGACATGAAAGTTTTCGTCACCGGCGAACTGCGGGCGAGCCATTCGGAAATGCTGCTCGCGCCTCCGATCGGTGGAGGCGCGCTGCAGATCACGCATTTGCTTCACACCGGCGCGGCAGTAAAGAAAGGCGATCTGGTCATCGAGTTCGATCCGACGGAGCAGCTCTATAAGCTGGACCAGAACCGTTCCGAATTGCTGCAGGCCGAGGAAGAGATCGCGAAAGCGAAGGCCGATGCGACCGTGGTCTCCGCACAGGACAAGGTCGCCCTGCTGAAAGCCCGTTTCGATGTTCGCCGCGCCGAACTCGACGTCCAGAAGAACGAATTAGTCAGCACCATCGATGCCCGTAAGAACCAGCTCGCGCTCGAAGGAGCGCAACGTGTGCTGGCAGAACTGGAGCAGGACGTGAAGTCGCGCAGCATTTCGAATCAGGCCACCATCACCCTCGCGCAGGAGAAGCGCAACAAGGCCAAGCTCGCGATGGATCAGGCGCAGGACAACATCAACAAGATGCGCGTGCTTGCGCCCATGGACGGACTGGTGGCGCTCGAGAAAAACGACGGCGCTGCCGGCGGATTCTTCTTCACCGGAATGACGTTGCCCGAATATCGCGAAGGTGATCAGGTTGACCCCGGCCGCACCGTGGGCCAGGTCATCGATCCCAGCGGATTGGAGCTGATCGCGAAAGTTGGAGAAATCGAGCGCAACCGGATCAAAGAAGGCCAGCCGGTCGACTTCCAACTGGATGCCTTGCCCGGCAAGACGTTTGACGCCGTCGTGAAGACCGTGGGCGGGAGCAACACGCGCCGCTTCTGGGATGACGATACCTCCAGCAAGTTTGAAATCTCCATGAAACTGTCGTCCAGCGATCCAGGCATGCGCCCCGGCCTCACGGCTCACATCTATGTCAACGGCGATCCGCGACCCAATGTTCTTTACGTGCCGCGTCAGGCGCTCTTTCTCAAAGACAGCAAGCGCGTGATTTACATCCGCAATGGCAGCAACTTTGATCCGCGCGAGGTCAAGATTCAAGCCGAGAACGAGAGTCGCGCCGCAGTCGAAGGCCTCTCCGCAGGAACCGAGATCGCGCTCGTCGATCCGACGGCCCCCCGCAAATCGACCCCAGCTGCGGCGTCTGCGCCGGCTGGCCCGGGAGGCGCGCCGTAAATGTCTACGCTCGTCTCAGCTCCTTCCGCATTGCGCGGATATCAACAGTGGCTTCCCGATCTGCAGTTGGGGTTGCAAAACCTGCTCCTGCACCGTCTTCGTTCCCTGCTCACCATGCTGGGCATGATCTTCGGCGTCGCAGCCGTCGTCTCCATGCTCTCGATTGGCGCAGGCGCCCGGCAAAAAGTGATGGCGCTTATCGAGCAGATGGGGGTCCACAACCTGATTGTCGAAGCCAAAGAGACCACCGAATGGCAGGCTCATCAAAAGATCCGCAAGATTTCCCCCGGGCTCACGTTCCAGGACTATCGCGTCATTCGCGATGACGTGGGCGACGTAGTCGCGGGTACGCCTCGCAAACGCATGACTCCCTCCAAGACGATTCCAAAATCGCAGCAGGATCCGCCGACCATCTACGGGGTCGATCCCGTCTACATGAAAATCGCCGGGCTGAATCTGCTCCAGGGGCGATTCTTCACCGACAACGAAGAGACTCGCGGGTCGCCGGTCTGTGTACTGGGAGCGGCTGCGCGCTCCAGTTTATTCGGCTCGGCCGATCCGGTCGGCCAGTACGTTAAAGCGAACGAAACCTGGTTCCGCGTCATCGGAGTCGTCTCGCCTCAGCTGAGCTCGCAAAGTGAAGTCGCGGGCGTTCCCACCCAGGATGTCAACAACATCCTGTACGTGCCGCTGAATTCGGCGATCCTGCGGCTCGAGGACAATTACAGCGACGTGCGCGACGAGATCGACGGCATCTATCTGAATATCCGCGATGGCGCCGACATGGGCTCAGTCGCGCAAATCGTGCGCGCGATCCTCGATTCCTCGCATCACTCCGCCGCAGATTTCAGCGTGATCGTTCCCGCCGAACTGCTCGCCGAACAGAAACGCACGGAACGCCTGTTCAATGCGGTCATGGTTGCCATCGCCTCCATTTCCCTGCTGGTCGGCGGGATCGGCATCATGAACATCATGCTGGCCAGCATCCTGGAGCGCACCCGTGAAATCGGCGTCCGGCGCGCTGTGGGCGCGCGTCAATCGGACATCATCCGTCAATTCGTGGTCGAAGCCGTCCTGATCTCGTTTGTCGGCGGCAGCTTCGGCATCGTCTTCGGATTCGTGATGTCGCGGCTGATCGCCTGGCTGGCAGGATGGTCCACGATCGTTACCGCCAGCTCGATTTTGCTTGCCTTCATTGTGTCGATCAGCGTTGGACTGGTTTTCGGAATTTACCCTGCAGTCAAGGCCGCCCGCCTCGACCCAGTCGAAGCGATTCGCTACGAGTAGCGGCGGCCCGTCAAGTTGCATGTCACTGTCATTCGGAGGAACTGAGGAATGAGACTGTCTTGCCTTGTCCCGGTCATTTTCCTGGGCATGATTTTCATTCTGCCCTCGCTGGCCCAGCAGTCCGTCAAGCAGGGCGAAAGCTATCGTGATTTTATGACGCCGCAGCTGCGCTCCGACAAGCTCGGCTCGCCCGAAAATTTGCGCGCTTATCTCGTCGAAGGCAAATTACGCCTCAGCTTGCGCGACGCGGTCGTCCTCACCCTCGAAAACAACAGCTTCGTGCGCGTTCAGGAAACTGATGTTGAGTTCTCGAAATTCAATCTGCTCGGCGCGCATGCGCCTTTCGATCCGCTGATCACCGGTTCGTACAACGCCAACAACACCACTTCTCCTCCCTTCACAACTATCGGCGGAACGGGCGTGGCGCTTGCGGCTAAGAGCATCACCCGATCGGCGCAAATCAATTACTCGGAAACGTTTGAGACTGGGACGAACTTTCAGGCTGGACTCAGCAGTGTACGCAATTCTTTCAACAATACGAGCACAACCTCCACGGGCATTCTCGATCCTTACGTGAATTCGCTTCTCAATCTTCAATTTACGCAGCCGCTCTTGCGCAATGGATGGCTCTTCGCCAATCGCGCTCCGCTGGTGATCGCGCGGCGCAATCTGCAGCAGTCCCGCGCCAACTTCGCGGCCGAGGTAAACAACAGCATTCTACAGGCGGTGCAGCAATACTGGGCGGTGGTCGAGGCGCAGGGCAATCTCGATGTCGCTCGCAGCTCGATGGACGCTGCCGAAGCCACCTACAAACGTGACAAGCGCGCACTGGAGCTTGGAGCTTTGCCGCCGCTCGATATCTATCGCTCGGAGTCGCAAGTCGCGTCTCGACGCGTATCAGTAATCGAAAGTGAATACGCGGTCAAGCAGGCGGAAGACGCCTTGCGCATGACCATCGGCGCCGATCAGGATCCTTATTTTGAAGCTCTCGATAT
>Ga0335078_10012837_pt1 | contig 12408 bp, 4 predicted proteins | sample Lox_Sample_32_FD_206711 | JGI IMG/M metagenome (GOLD analysis project Ga0335078, IMG submission 206711) | Soil microbial communities from Loxahatchee National Wildlife Refuge, Florida, United States - Lox_Sample_3.2 | ecosystem: Environmental > Terrestrial > Soil > Wetlands | place: USA: Florida... | reverse complement strand
CACCGTGCCCCACGACATCCTCGCCAAGGCGGCCAAGATGCTCGGCATGGACCTGGGCGCGCTCTCGCTCGACACGGTCAAGATGTTCGCCAAGGACGCGGCCGACGTCGGCTACAAGCTGTAGCCTGAAAACGATCGCCCGGCACCCCGCCGGGTTCTCCCGGATCTTCATCCTCGCCCGCGGGCGCGGTTGGCCCAAGTCCGAGTAGCGGATTGGGCCCTCCGGGCTGTCATGCTTTTCAGCCGCGTGACGCCTTCCGCCCAGCCCTGCATTATGCCGCCGGCGCCGGACCTGCCGCCGGATCACTCTCAAATCCGCCAGGTTGCCGGCGGAATGAGCAGGCAACCGTGCGGGGCGCGGTCATGATTCTCCCCACCACGCCCGCCATGCATCCCGGCACCCGGCGAGGGTTGGAGCGGCTTCTGGCCGCAGCGGCGTTCCTGCTCGTGGCGTGGTTCTATTGCTGGACCGTGCGCTCCGCCGGCGGGCTGGGTCCGCCCAAGGGCGACGACCGTTATCACCAGCTCGTCGAGGGATTCCGCCGCGGCCACCTCTACCTGCCGCAACCGCCCCGGCCGGAGCTGATGGCGTTGGCCGATCCCTACGATCCGGCGCAAAACCACGACTGGCGCATGCCGGATGCGTCCTATTTCCGCGGCCATTATTACCTCTATTTCGGCGCCACGCCGGTGGTCACCCTGATGTGGCCGTACGAATGGCTCACGGGAAAGGCGATGGCCTGCGGCATGGCCGTGCTGGTGTTTGCACTCGCCGGCTATGCGGCGCTGGGCGGCCTGTGGCTCGCGCTGCGCCGCCGTTATTTTCCCGACAGCGCGCCCTGGGTGGCCGCGCTGGGCCTGCTCATCCTGGGTCTGGCCACCCACATCCTCGCCCTCGCCCGGCGCCCGGAACTCTGGGAGTTGTCCATCGCCTCGGCCTTCGCCTGGACGATGCTCGGCTGGGTCGCGGTTTATGCGGGCCTGCATGGGCGCCGGCCGGCGATCGCCTTTGGCGTCGCCGGGCTCTGCCTGGGCCTGGCGGTGGGGGCGCGCCCGCCCGCCCTGCTCGGCGCGATCGTCCTCGCGCCGACTTGGTGGCGCCTGTGGCGCCGGCGGTCGCCGGGAAGGCAGGCGTGGTTCTGCGCCGGCGCGGCCGCCGTTCCGTTCTGTCTCTGCGTCGCCGCGATTCTGGCCTACAACGACGCCCGTTTCGGGCGTCTGCTGGAATTCGGACAGAATTACCAGCTGACCGGCATCTACGAGGCCCGCGCCCGGCATTTCAGCCTCCGCTACGCCCTGCCCAACCTGGCGATCTACGGCTTCAGTCGGCCGCGGTGGTCCTGGGAGTTTCCCTTTCTGTCCGCCCCTTGGTCCGGCGCCGCCGCGTCGGGCTACTTGGGCGGTGAGGAAATCTGCGGATTCGCCGTGACCTTTCCGTTCCTCTGGCTGGCCCTGGCGGCGCCGCTGGCCTGGCGCGGACGCCCGCCCGAAGCCGCCGCCGCGCTTCGGGCGATGATTGTCGGCGTGGCGGCCAGCGTCCTGGCCGTCGGCGGTCTGCTGGTCTGCTACTTCTCCGCCACCGAGCGCTACATGGCGGAATTCACGCCGGCGCTGGCCTTGCTGGCGGTCGTCGGGCTGCTCGCGCTCGAACGCCGGCGGTCCCCCCTGGGCTGGCGGCGCCTCCCCCTGGCGCTCGCCGGCGTGGCCGGCGGGATCAGCGTGGTCCTCGGGGTGTTGCTCAGCTTCGACTATCACAGCCGCGTGATGCGCACCACGGACCGTGCGACGTGGGCGCGGCTGTCCACCCTGACCGGTCAGGCGCTGGATCGACTCGCGATCTGGGCCGGGGCCAGCCAAGGGCCGGCCATCTTCCGGGTGCGGTTCTCCTCCCAACCGGCCGGAACGCTCGAGACGCTGCTGCGGATCGGGTCGCCGCCCGCCGCGGAGCGCGTGCTGGTCGAGCACCTCCCGGGACGCCAACTGCGCCTCGGCTGGCAACGGGGCGGGGAGGCGGCGCTGTGGGGACGGGCCGTCGACTGCGACCCCGGCCGCGCCCACGAGGTGACGGTCCAGTCGGGCGCCCTCTACCCACCCGCGGAACCCGGGGCGGCGACCGCATTCCGTGCGACCGCGGCGTTTCGCGAGCGCACCGGCGTGGCCTTGTGGATCGACGGCCAACCCGTGCTCAGCGCCATCACGGAGGCCGTCCCAAGCGGCGCGGCTTCCGGCACGATGGCCCACGCGGAATTCAAGGGAACGCTGCGCCGCCTCGGCACCCGTGTGTTTGCAGCGCAGGACCTGCTCCAGAAAGCGGCCGCCAACTGGATGCTGGCGGGGCCGCTCCCCCCGGAAGCCGGCCCCGGCATCCCCCTCCTCTCGTGGGGCCGGAAGGGAGCCGGCGACACCCTGATCCTGCGCCGCACGCGATCCGCCGCCGCCCGCCTGGCCTACGACCACGAGGGCGCGCCCGAACGACTCAGCCCCGAATTCCCCGTCGACCCGATTCGTGCCCTCACGATCGAGGTCGAACACGAACCGCGCTGGCCGTGGGCCGAACCGGCGCCCGTCAGGCGGCCGCTGGTCGTGTGGGCTGATGCCCGCATCGTGTGGCAGGAGCAGGTGCCGGCCTCCGCCTGTGACACGGACGAGGTGGTCGTCGGGCGCAACCAGGCGGGCGCGGCCGACTGTGCCGCCGCGGCGACCGGTTGGCGCACGGTGCCACCGCCCCCGACTTCGCGACCGCCCGGGGGCACCCTCCGCCTGCGGCTCATCGTGCCGCCGGGGCCGGCCGGTGCCAGCGATCCCCTCCTTGAGTTGGGCCAGCGGCCGGGCGCCGCCGATCTATTGAGCATCCAATACTGCAGCGAGAACTCGGTGCGGTTTCGCTTTGACCACTGGGGATCGCCATTGCGGGAAGGAGCCCCCATCCGGCTTCAACCGGTCTCGGTGCACGTCGTCGAGATCACCGCGCCGTCCTGCGATGCGGCGTCCTTTGGCACCGCCCGGACCGGCGAGATCCGGGTCCGCCTCGATGGCGCCGACGCCCTGTGGGTGGTGGGCGCATGCGCCGCATTCCAGCCGGACAGCTGGCAGGTGGGCTGCAACGACATGGGCGCGACGACCTGCCGGGCGGCATTCACCGGCTGGGTATTGGACGCACGCTGGATCGCCGCCGCGCCGGCGTTCGCCGCCGGCACCCGCCAAGGGGCGCCCGTCGGCCCAACAACGCCGGCCACCGAATAGGCCGCCGGAAAAATAAGCATTTACCTCCCCGGCGGACTCGCGCACTTTGGCGGGTCTGCCGTCTTTCAATTTTGCCATGTCGTTCCGGACACGTCTGTTGCCCGTTCTTGTCCTCGCCGCCTGTGGCTGGCTGACCGCCTGCTCGGCCTCGAAAAGCACCCGTCAGGCGGCAGATGTCGCGGAAGCCGACCGGCTCTACCGGCGGGCCAACGACTATGTGACCCGGGTGACCGAGGGTGATTTTTCGTATTCCTACATGCAGTTCTACTGGAGGGACGCCCAGTACAACGTGGACCGCATCCTGCGGGACTATCCGGACACCCCGGTGGGCCGTCGCCTCCAGGCCGGCGAGCTCAAGCTGGGCCCGTTCGAACTCGGGTATTTCCGCAAGCGCGTGCTGCCCTGGCTGGAGGTCAAGCGCCTGGGCGCCTTCGACGCCGTCAATTGCGCCATCTTCCTGTACAACATTGACGAATCGCGCTGGGACGATGTGCGGCTGGCCGCGTTCTCGCGCATCATCGAGGTGCTGGCGCGGCAGCAGCGATGGTCGGAAGCCCTCATCTTCCCCATCCTCCCGCAATACCGCGCACTGCTGCTCAGCAGCGTGTTCCGTGTGGCCGCGCGTTTCGACCAGACCAAGATCGTCCACCAGTTGCTCGGCACCTCGACCCCGGCGGAGCAGGCGGTGCTGTATCCGATCCAGGGGGAGGAGCTGGCCATTCGCGGCGTGCCGCGGACCGAGATCGTGGCGTTCCTCGACCAACATCCGCAGGTCGCCGTCAAGCTCGCCGTCCTCTCGGGCATGATCCAGCGCGAACTCAGGATCCGGCGCGCCGCGGCGCTGCGCCTGCCGCTGCCCAGCGTGTTTCTCCAGGGCGGATCGATCGAAAACCCGCAGGTGCGCGACGATGTGGACGCCGTGGCCCGCCAGTTCTTCCCCGCGGGCAACGCCACCGCCGCCGGCCAGCTCGCCGCGTACCACGCGGCGCTCGGCGATCCCGCCGCCGCCCGCCGCCTCGCCGCGACCGCGGGGCTCACCGACCTCACCGGCGTGCACCTCGCCTACCTTGACTACCTGGCCGCGTTCGAGAAATTTGACGAGCTCGCCGCCTATCCCACCCGGGCCGACCTCAGCGCCGACGAGCGGCGGCAATGCCGCCTCAAGATCCTCGAGCTGCTCGCGCGCGCCGGCCGGACCGCGGAGTCCCAACGCGCCCTGCAGGAGTATCTCCAGACCGATGCGGCCGGTAACCCCGCCGCGGCTGACGCCGCCGTCCTCGCGTGGTTCCGCGGGCGCATTCAGGCCACCAACGAGAATCTCCTCGAGGTGCGGGCGAATACCTTCGCCGACCTGCCGATCAAGGACCCTTGCGTCATGGCCGATGCGATCATGGAGTGGAGCCTCGCCCCCGACCACAGCGTGCGGGGCGCCTCGCCGTGGGACGCCGTCGTCTACAAATACGCCGGCGGCTTCGTCAACCTCCCCGAACCGCGGTCGCGGGACGTGCAGCGCGCCGCGGCCGAGCTGCCGCCGTATTGAGGCCGGGCGGCCCGCCGCCCGCCGTGCGCCCGATTTTTCCCGCCGTCGCGTGAACATTCTCTTCGTCAACTACGGCGACTTCACCACCAACAGCCTCAACCACATCGCAGGCTTTGCGAATGCGCTGTGTCTGCGGGGCCATGCCTGCACCGTCGCCGTCCCGGGCGGAAAGGATTCCTTCGCCGCCGTGCGGGAGCCCCTGTTCACGCCCGCCACCTACGCGGAGCTGCTCCTCAAGCCGGCCGCCTTCCCGGACGGCCGCCCGGCCGACCTGATCCACGCGTGGACGCCGCGCGAAGGGGTGCGCAAGTTCGTCCTCGCCTACCAGACCCGCGCCGCCGCCCGGCTGATCGTCCACCTCGAGGACAACGAGGAACACCTGCTGGAGGCCTGGACCGGCCGCCCGCTGGCCGAACTCCGGGACCGCCTCGACGCCGAGCTGCTCGACGCCCAGCAGGCCGGCCTGCCCCATCCGGTCCGTTACCGCAACCTCCTGCGCCTCGCCGACGGCGTGACGGTGATTGTTGACGCGCTGCGGCGGTTCGTCCCCGCCGGCCCGCCGGTGCAGCTCCTGCCGCCGGGGGTGGATTTCACGCTCTACCAGCCGCAGCCCCGCGATCCGGCCCTCGTCCGCGAGCTCGGCCTGCGCGGCTACGAGAAGGTTCTGGTCTACACCGGCAGCCGCACCTTCGCCAACGAACCGGAGATCCGCGACCTCTACGCCGCCGTGCGCCTGCTCAACCAACAGGGCCGGCCCACCCGCCTCGTGCGCACGGGCTTCAACTCGCCGGAGTTCGAGGCGGGCTTCGCGGCGGACTTCAAGGACGTCGTCATCGATCTCGGCTTCGTCGACAAAGCCCGGCTGCCGCGGCTGCTCGCCCTGGCCGACGTCCTGGTGCAGCCGGGCCGCCCCGGCCCCTTCAACGACTGCCGCCTGCCCTCGAAGCTGCCGGAGTTCCTCGCCATGGCCCGCCCGGTCGTCCTGCCGGCCACCAACGTCGCCGCGCTGATGACCGACGGCCACGACGCCCTGTTCCTGCGGACCGGAACGCCGGAGGAAATCGCCGCGGCCTGCGGTCGCGTGTTCGCGGACGCGGACCTGGCGGAGCGGCTGGGCCGCGGCGCGCTGGCCTTTGCCCGCCTCCACTTCGACCTCGCCGCCAACGCCGACGGCCTCGCCCGCTTCTACGACGTCGTGCGCTCCGCCGCATCGCGCACGGAGTGGACCGCCGCCGCCTCCACGCCGCAAGGCGACGTCCCGCTCCTCGCCCGCCAGCTCCGGGAGCAGGCCGCGGCGCTCGCCGCCAGCCTCCCGTCCGCACTCCGCGGCGCCGGGGCCGAACTCGTCGGGCTCGCGGACGACGTCGCCCGGCTCTGCCGCCAGATTCAGGCCGATGCCGGCGAAACCCCGGCGCGCGCGGCGCTCGAACGCCTCGAAAAGGAGCGGGCGGAGCGGGCCGAGGTGCATCAGGTGCTCGACGCCGTCCGCCGGCACACCGCCGACCTCGAGCGGACCCGGGCCCGGCTTGAGAGCGAACTCGCCCAGGCCAACTATCAGCTCGCCCAGACCCAGGCCCGCGCGCTGTCGCTGGGCCAGCATTCCCAGCAAGAGCTGAACCGTCTGCGCGAGGCCCTCGGCGAATTCCTGCGCGAAAGCGTGCGGCAGCGCGAGGACCGGATTTTCCAACGCGAGGAAAAGATCCGCCAGATGCAGGCGTCCGTGTCCTGGCGGATCACCGCGCCATTGCGGTTCCTGCGGCGACACCTGGTCGATCCCTGGCACCGCGGCCGCCCCACCCCGCCGCCGGGCACGCCCCGCTACGATTTCCCCGCTCCGCCTGACGTTCACTTCAATTTTCAACCGGCCGAATTCCAGCCGCAGACCTCCGAGTTCCATCTCAGCGTCGACTACCCGAACACGTGGAGCTTCCCGCCGCGCATGCTCGGCCTCCGCGGCTGGTGCGTCTCGGCCGCCCGCCGGCCGTTGCGCGCCGTGCGCGCGACCATCGACGGCCGCACCTACGACGGCCTCTACGGCCTCAAGCGCATGGACGTGCTCGCCCGGTTCAAGGACCTTCCGCTCGCGGAATATTGCGGCTTCAAGATCGACCTGGAGCTGCGCCAGGGCGACCGGGAGCTCGTCCTTGAGGTCGGCGACGACGCCGGGGCGTGGCATCGGTTCTTCGCCGTGCGGCTGCATGTCGACCGCGACACCGGCCAGCGGGAGCTGACGGCGTACGAGAATTGGATCAACGTTTACGACCGCCACACCCTGGGGTCGATGACGGCGCTGGCGGCCAACATCCGGCACTTCGCCCACCAGCCGCTGATCTCCGTGCTGCTGCCGGTCTACAACACCCCGGAGCCCTGGCTCATCCGCGCGATCGAGTCGGTGACCGCGCAGGCCTATTCGCGCTGGGAGCTGTGCATCGCCGACGACGCCTCGACCGCGCCGCACGTGCGCCCGGTGCTCGAACGCTTCGCCGCCGACCCGCGCATCAAGGTCGTGTTCCGGGAAACCAACGGCCATATCTCCGCCGCCTCCAACTCCGCCCTCGCCCTCGCCACGGGGGAATGGGTCGCCCTGCTCGACCACGACGACGAACTCGCGCCGCACGCCCTCTACGAGCTCGCGGCGCTGCTCAACGCGCGTCCGGACACCGACCTCGTTTACAGCGACGAGGACAAGATCGACAAGGACGGCCGCCGCCACAGCCCCTATTTCAAGCCCGATTTCCTTCCCGACCTCTTCACGGGGCAGAACTACCTCACCCACCTGGCCGCCTACCGCACCGCGCGGGTTCGCGAGCTCGGCGGCTTCCGGATCGGATTCGAGGGCAGCCAGGACTGGGATCTCGCGCTGCGCTACGTGGAGCGGATTCCCCCCGGACGCATCCGCCACGTGCCCAAGGTGCTGTACCACTGGCGCACCCTTGCGGGTTCGACCGCGCTCCAGCCGGACGAGAAGACCTACCCCGGCGAGGCCGCCCGCAAGGCGCTGGCCGAGCATTTCGAGCGCCTCGGCGAGGCGGTGGAACTCGTGCCGATCGCGGGCGGCCACTGGCGGGTGAAGCGTCCGCTGCCCGCCCCGCCCCCCCTGGTGTCGCTGATCGTGCCGACGCGCAACGGCGTGCAGTTGCTGCGGCGTTGCGTCGGCAGCATCCTCGAGAAAACCACTTACCCCGCCTACGAAATCCTCGTCGTTGACAACGGATCCGACGATCCCGAGACCCTCGCCTACCTGCACGCGCTGGAGGCCCGGACCGCGCCGGCGCTGGCCGGCGTGCCGCCCGGGAGGATCGGCGTGCGCCTGCTCCGCGATGCTGCGCCGTTCAACTACTCCGCGCTCAACAACCGCGCCGTGCGCGCCGCCCGCGGCGAGATCGTCGGCCTGCTCAACAACGACCTGGAAGTGATCAACGGCGACTGGCTCGAGGAAATGGCCGCCCAGGCCGCACGGCCCGGCATCGGCTGCGTCGGCGCCATGCTCTACTATCCCAATGACACGGTCCAGCACGCCGGCGTCGTCCTCGGCGTCGGCGGCGTGGCGGCGCACGCCTTCCGCGACCTTGAGCGCGGTCGCGAGGGCCGCTTCAACCGGGCGCGACTGGTGCAGAACTACAGCGCCGTCACGGCCGCCTGCCTCGTCATCCGCAAGGCGGTCTACGAACAGGTCGGCGGGCTCGACGAGACGGAGCTGGCGGTGGCCTTCAACGACATCGATTTCTGCCTGAAAGTGCGCGCCGCCGGCTACCACAATCTCTGGACCCCGTTCGCGGAGCTGTACCACCACGAATCGGCCAGCCGCGGAGCCGACGACACGGAGGCCAAGCAGGAGCGCTTCCGCCGCGAGACCGAAACCATGCTGGCGCGCTGGGGACCGGAGCTCGCGGCCGATCCGGCGTACAATCCCAATCTCACGCTCGAGCTCACGGATTTCTCGCTCGCCGCCCTGCCGCGCGCCTGGAAACCGTGGCAGACGGGCGAGGGCCGCCTGGAGTAACGGGTGGCCGCCCCGCGGTCCGCCGCCACTGGCCCGTTGACCCGGGCCCGCCGCCGTCGACAATGCCCCGCATGGTCCCCGGTCTCGCGCGACTTCGCCTGCCGGTGATGGCGGTGGCGCTCTTCTTCCTCATCTGGGGCGTCAAACTGACCGTCATTGCCGACTACGGCAGCGACCTGCCCAACTGGGATCAATGGGACGCCGAGGGCGTGCAGACCTTCCTGCCCTACCTGCGGCACCGGCTGCACTTCCTCGATCTCTTCGCGCCGCACAACGAGCATCGGGTGGCCTGCACCCGGCTGCTGGCGCTGGGGCTCCTGCGGCTCAACGGCCAGTGGGACTCCCGCTTGGAGTGCGTCGTCAACGCCGTCCTGCATGCCGCCGTGGCGGTGGCGATCTTCCTGTACGGCTGCCGTCTGATCCACCGGCGCTGGCACGGCGCCTGGCTGGCGGCCGTCGCGGCGATGATCGCGCCGCCGATCGCCTGGCAGAACGTCCTGGGCGGATTCCATTCGCAGCAGGTCTTCCTGCTGGCGTTCTCCCTGGCGGCGCTGGCGCTGCTGCTCACGGCCCGGACCGGCTCCGTGGGCTGGTGGGTGGGTCTGGCCTGCGCCGCCATCGATCTGTTCACCATGGCCTCGGGCCTGCTCGCGGCCGCCGTCGTGGTCGCCGTGCTCGTCGTCAGCGGACCGCCCCGCGAGTTTTGGCGCCGCCACGGACTCACCGCGGCGGCCTGCCTGCTCGTCGTCGGCGCCGGTTGGATGCTCCGGGTCAGAGTTCCGCAGGACGCGCCGCTCGCGGCGCACTCCGCCGAAAGTTTTCTCGTCTCCGCCTGGCACAGCCTGGAATGGCCCGCCGTCTTCTGCGCCCCGCTGGCCTTGCTCCTGTGGCTGCCGTGGGCGTGGCTGGGCTGGCGGGCGTGGCGCGGGCGGGATCCGCTCCGGCCCCGGCAATGGGTGATCGTCGCCGCCGGGCTGTGGGTGCTCCTGCAGATCGCCGCCACCGCCTATGGACGCGGGGCCGGCGGAGCGTGGCCCGCCTCGCGCTACCTCGACACCGTGGCCACCGGCGTGCTGGTCAACGCCCTCGCGCTCCTCATCATCCTGTCCCCGGACGCGCCTCCCGGCTGGCGGGCATGGGGGCGGGCGGCGCTCGCCGCCGCCTGGGCCGGGGTCGTCGCCGCGGGCACCTGGCAGCAGGTCACCGAGACCTGGCGGGCCGAGCTGCCCGAGGTCAGCGCGGAGATGGCGCGGCGCGACGCCAACACCGCCGCCTATCTCGCAACCGGCAACGACCATTTCCTCGACGGCGACATTCCCTACCCAAGCAAGGGTTCGCTCATGGAGCGTCTCGCCCCGCCGGAAATCCGCGCGATTCTGCCGGTGAGCATCCGGGCGCCCCTGAGGCTCGCCGGGGAAGCGGACCCCGCGGGAAGCTTCGCCGCCCGCGCCGTGGCTCCGGCGACGCCACCGCGGGCCTCGCCGGCGTACTGGGGATCCTACACCGCGGCGGGCGCGGCGGCGCGGGGCGTCTGGCGCAGCGCGACGCTGCCGGCCGACCCGCGCGGCGGCTACTGGCAGATTGAGGTGACCGGCGGTCTGGGGCGCCGGGCCGGACTGTCCCTGGAGGTGGTGTCGGCCGCGAGCGGCGCGCGGCTGGCTACGATCGCACCCGTGGATGCGAATCCGACGGCGTGGACCACACTTTATCTGCCGGCACCCCGGCAGGCGGTCCGGCTGGTCGCGCGCGACGCGAGCCCGTCCGCATGGTTCGGGTTCGGCGCCCCGGTCGAGATGGCATCGCTTTCCTATTGGGCGATGCGGCTCACGTCCGTCGGGTGGGTCCTGGCGCTGATCGCCGGCGTCGCCGCCGGCCTGATCATCGCGCCCTTTTCCTGGCTGTTCGCCGAGGATGATCCGCCGCCCGTCGCGGATGCCGCCGGAGGCGGCGCGGGAGAATAATTGCCTTGCCGGTCCCGCGCGGGACCGGGCAAATAGCGCCTTTGCCCACATGAACGGGAAAAGCCTCCTGCCGTGCCTCCTCGCCGCGGCCCTTGCGAGCCTGGTCCTGGCCCTGCCCTTCATGGGGTCCCCGCCGGGAACGACCACCAACCACTTCTTCCAGCTCCGGCTGGCGAGCTCGACCGGGGGCATGGTCCAGCTCTTCTACGACGTGGGGCGCGGCTTCAACGAGGCGGACTCGGCGCGGCTGAACGTCGACGCCGGCGAGCAACCGGTGTGGCTGCGCTTCCCGCTGCCACCGGGCGTCTACCGGGCCCTGCGCTTCGACCCGCTCGATCGCGAGGCGACGGTGACCTTCGGCCAGGCTCGGATCATCTCCGCCTCCGGGGCCGTCATCCGGTCGTTTGCGCCGGAGAATTTCACGCCGGCCAACCAGATTGCCAGGCAGGAGGTGCACGGCGACTCCCTGACCATCGTCACGACACCCGGGGCCAACGATCCCAACCTCATGGTGGCCATGTCCGGCCCGGTGAAGCTGGAGCCGCCCGTGGCCCGCGAGTTGGCCGCCGAGGGGAAGCGTTACCTGCCGTTCCTGGCCGTGCTGGGCGCGGCGATGTTCCTGCTCTGGCTCGTGCCGGGGGCGCTCCGCGCCCGCGTGGCCGCCGCCGGCGCCGGCGCGTGGCGGCGCCTGGCGCGGCGACCGCGACGCACGATCGCGCTGGCCGGCGCCGCGGCGGTGATCGCCAGCTGCTACCCGGTGGTGTTCTTGGGACGGAGCTTCGTCTCGCCCAACTACGGCACCCACCTGCTCTACGACCACTTCCCGACGCTGCCCGATTCCACCGCCACGTTCGCCGCCGATCCGCGCGGCGCCGACGTGGGCGCCATCATCTGGCAGCAGGTGCCGGAGTCCATGTTCCAACACCGCGCCCTCTTTCAGGACGGCCAGTGGCCGCTGTGGAACCGCTATGACTCGGGCGGCGTGGCGCTGTACGGCCAGGGCCAGTCGATGTTCGGCGATCCCCTGCATTGCCTCGTCGTACTGGCCGACGGCGCCGCCTGGGCGTGGGACCTGAAATACCTGCTCGCCAAGTGGCTGTTCGCGTTCGGTCTCGGGCTGATCGTCTGGCGTCTGACGCGCCACGCGCCGTCGGCGGCGCTGACCGCCTTCGGCGCCGCCTTCATCGGGTTCTTCGTCTTCCGCATCAATCACCCGGCCTTTTTCAGCCTCTGCTACGCGCCGTGGATCCTTTACTGCTGGCTGCGGCTGGCGCAGGCGGAAGCGCTGCGCCCCGCGCTCGGCGGGGCCGCCGGGCTGCTGCTGGCCAACTGGGCGGAAATGAACAGCGGCACGGTCAAGGAGGCCTACATGCTGCTGGTGGGCGTCAACCTGTCGGGCGCGATCCTGCTCGCCGCGGCGGCCGGCCCGTGGCGGTTCAAGTGGTTCCGGTTCGGCGTGGTCGCCGCCGCCGCGGGCGTGTTCGCGCTGGTGAGCGCGCCCGTCTGGCTGACCTTTCTGGAGACGCTCAAGCAGTCGTACACCAGCTACGACCAGACCCGGGTGTACCAAATCCAGCCGGGGGTGATCCTCGGCCTGTTCGACGAGATCTTCTACCGCCCGCTGCAGAAACAGGACCGGGTTTTCTGCCCGTCGGTCAACT
>Ga0335078_10012836_pt1 | contig 12408 bp, 9 predicted proteins | sample Lox_Sample_32_FD_206711 | JGI IMG/M metagenome (GOLD analysis project Ga0335078, IMG submission 206711) | Soil microbial communities from Loxahatchee National Wildlife Refuge, Florida, United States - Lox_Sample_3.2 | ecosystem: Environmental > Terrestrial > Soil > Wetlands | place: USA: Florida... | reverse complement strand
AGGGACTCGATGGCAAGCAACCGCTAGTCGCTCGCGTCGAGGACATGGCGGCGATTTATGTAAGGGAAATTCAGCAGATTCAACCACAGGGACCATATTTTTTAGCGGGCTATTGCATGGGCGGATCGATCGCGTACGAAATTGCCCAACAGCTGAGAGCCGAAGGTGAAGCCGTCGCGATGGTGGCTCTGTTTGACACGATCAATTGGTCAAAAGTCACCAAGCGCTCGCGAACCTCCAGACTGAAGTACCAAATGCAACGACTCTGGTTTCATCTCAGAAATTTTGTTTTGCTGAATTCTCAAGAGAAAGTCAGATTCGTTCGCGAAAAATGGAATGAACTGAAGAGGCGTGCAATTGTGTGGCGTGGCTCATTTCGCGGCGCGTTCACCCGTTCTGACAAATCAGACCAATCCAAGTCGCTCTTGCTATCCAAAATTTGGAAGATGCATGACGCTGCCGCCCTGCATTATGTTCCACGCCCGCTGGACGCGCGCATTGTTGCCTTCCGTCCGCTGAAGCAATATTCCATGGTTGGAGACACCTTCGAGCACTGGGACAAACTCGCGCTGCGGGGCCAGGATGTGGTGACCCTTCCGGTGTATCCGGCTGGAATGCTTGTCGAACCCTTCGTGCAAAAACTGGCAACCACGCTAAGACAACACATGGACACTCTGAGTTGCGTCGAACTTTCCAGGTAGTCCCGCACTATCCGTTGCCGTCAGGGGTGCAAGTACTTCAGGTGCGGAGTGAGTGACACTCGCAATCGCGCGATAATCGAGGAACTCACCAGCCTCTGGCGGCGTGTGTTGCGATTGCCGTCCGTTCAACTTTTTGATAATTTTTTCAACCTCGGTGGAGATTCGTCGTTGGCCGTTGTGCTTTTTAACGAAATTTCCAAACACTTTGGGCGGGATTTGCCTCCCGTCATGATCTACCAGGCACCGACGATTGCAGCTCTCGCTGAAATCCTTGAGGCGCCATCCGTACCCCAGGTTGCGCCGCTTCTCATGTTGAAAGAAGGATCAAAGGAGCCGCCAGTTTTTCTTGCGCACGGACTCGGTGGCAGCGCTATCGATTTTTATCAGGTCGTCCGGCACATGCAGACGGAGCGCCGTGTATACGGCATTCAATCCGCCGGTGTCGACCGTATGGAAGAAACCTTGCAGACCATTGAAGAAATTGCGCAATCTTGTTTGAACGCCGTTCGGGATTTGCAGCCACATGGTCCCTACCTATTGGCCGGGTTTTCGCTGGGCGGCCTCGTCGTGTTCGAAATGGCCCGGCGCCTGTTCGAGCAAGGACAGCGTGTGGCCTTACTCGCAATGTTCGAGGCATATCCTCATGTGAGCCAACTTTCATTCGAGCAGCGAGTCCTTATCGCGATGCGAATGGGTAGACGCAAGGCCACAAAATTGATGGGTTTCCCTTTGAACGAAACTGTTCTGCCGACACCATCCGGAAACGGCGCCGGCGCTTCGTCCGCCATGCAGCGTGCGAGAGACAGCGCATATCACGCTTTAATGCGCTATCGCCCGAAATCCTACAAAGGCACAATCAAGTTTGTCAGGGCGCAGATCACCACCACATTTCCCTCAAATCCAATGGCTGTCTGGGGTGGCCTTGCGAAACGCATCGACGTTGAAACGCTGCCCGGCGATCATCTGGGAATCATGACCGCGCACTACGCTAAGCTCGCAGACGCGCTTTCACGATATCTGCGCGAGGTCTCGCTCGAAGATGTCGGCTAGCCCGCGCGCATTTCACCACCGTCTTGAACGAAGTCACAAGGACCGACGCGCATGAACGGCGCAGAAAGCTTGGTGGGTACGCTGGCAGCCGGCGGCTGCGAGGTGTGTTTCACCAACCCCGGAACTTCGGAAATGCACATCGTTGCTGCGCTGGACCGGCAAACGAGAATCCGCAGCGTGTTGGCGCTTTTCGAGGGGGTGGTCACGGCTGCGGCGGATGGTTACGCACGCATGACGGGGAAACCGGCCTGCACGTTGCTTCATCTGGGCCCGGGCTTCGCGAATGGAATCGCGAATCTTCACAACGCTCGTCGGGCGCGCGTGCCGATCGTGAACATCATCGGAGATCACGCGACTTTTCACCTCAAGCATGATACGCCGCTGCAGTCCGATATCGAAGCATTGGCGCGTCCTCTCTCGGCGTGGCTGCGCACGTCGCGGAGTGCTTCTGAAGTTGGGCAAGATGCGGCGGATGCGCTGCTGGCCGCGCAGTGCGGTGGTGGCCAGGTCGCCACGCTCATTGTTCCCGCTGATCTTGCATGGCTAGAAGTTGGAAAAATTGCACCAATTGCGCCAGCGCCGAACTTGCCCATTCCTTCCAGCACTACCGTCGATCGCGCAGCGAAAATGCTTCGCGCAAATCTTCATACGGCAATCCTTGTTTCCGGCAACGCACTGTATGGTGGAGGTTTGGCCGCGGCCGCGCGCATCACGGCCGCAACAGGTGCCCGGCTTCTTGCGCCTTATCCGATCACGCGCATCGAACGCGGCTCGGGCCGTGCAGTGATCGACCGGATTCCATACGTGCCGGAGCAGGCGACCGAATTGTTGAGGGAATTTCGCCAACTCATCTTGGTGGGAGGGATGTCTCCTTTCTCCTATTTCGCGGCGCCGGGCAGAGGAAGCAAATTGACGCCCGCAGATTGCGAGATTTTCTCCCTCGCGGAACCGCAGCAGGATTGCGCCGGCGCGTTGCATGCTTTGATTGATGCGCTGTCACTGCGCGGCAGTTCGGCCGCGCTCCTCGAGAAGAAGGCTGAACTCGCTATTCCGCATGGTGACATTACTCTTCCGGGTCTCGCCACAGCGATAGCGGCCACTCTACCCGAGAATGCAATTCTGATTGATGAGTCCATGACGTCCGGCCGCGGCATCTTTGCCGCCACCCGCGGTGCGAAACATCACGATGTGCTCGTAAATACCGGTGGATCGATCGGAATTGCAATGCCACTCGCCGTCGGAGCGGCCGTTGCGTGCCCCGATCGGCGCGTGCTGTGTCTTTCCGCCGACGGTAGCGGCATGTACACATCGCAGGCGCTGTGGACGATGGCGCGAGAAGATCTCAAGGTGACGACAGTGATCTTCGCGAATCGCGAATACACAGTTCTAAGGCGCGAATTTGCAAATCTCGGCATCGGTAAGCCCGGCCCGCAGGCGCGGAGTCTTTTCGACATTGGCCGACCGAATCTTGATTGGGTCGCGCTCGCGAAAGGTATGGGAGTGCCTGGCAGAAAGGTCGCTTCGCTGGAAGAATTTGGAAATGCCCTGCAGGCCGGCTACGAAAGCCAGGGGCCTTCGCTGATTGAAGTACCCGTGTGAGCCGTGCGAGTGATTGGATTCATCTCTCCGACGGATTCGATGAAAATTGCTTTGCGAGTTCCTCTTTCAGAACTTTTCCTGTAGGCGATACCGGCAAATCGTTCGCGAAAATGATCGCCGTCGGCCTCTTATAAGGCGATAGATACTGCGCCGCGTGTTCTGAAATTTCATCCGTTGTGACGGGGGAATTTGGTTGCGGCTGGACGAACGCGATGATCTCCTCTCCGCACTCACTTGAAACTGTACGACCCACTACGGCCGAGCGCACAACCTGTGGATGCGCGTTGAGGACGCCTTCTACCTCAGCAGGGTAGACATTGAATCCAAAGCGGACGATCAAATCCTTCGTGCGGCCTACGATAAAGAGATGATCGCCTTCAAAGCGCGCAAGGTCCCGAGTGTTGAACCAACCATCTGCGTCAATTGCAGCCGCGGTTGCTTCCGCGTCGCGGTAGTAGCCTTTCATGATGTTTGGCCCGCGCACGCACAATTCGCCGACTTCACCATTTGCAATTTGCTCCGCGGTCAGACCGGCGAGCTTCACCTCGACGCCGGGAAACACACGGCCGATCGACCGATCCTTGCGGGGTGTGTCTGGACGAGTCTGCGCAATGGTCGGCGAACATTCTGTGACGCCGTAACCATTGTGGAGTACACGGTGAAAGAGATTTTCAACTTCCGATTTTAGATGCGGATGAAGCGGCGCTCCTGAAGATGAAATAATTCGCAACGCAGGTAGGTCCAGCGATGCGATTCCCTTCATCTTTGCGTAATCGACCAGCAATGCGAAAAACGCCGGCACGCCCAGCACGATCGTAAGTTTGTCCTGTTCGAGCGATCTGAAAGCCCCGGCAGGATCGAATCGTGGCGCGATATACAAAGTCGCTCCACTATAAAGCGCGCCAAGCAAAACGACCGAAAGTCCCACGGCGTGAGACATCGGTAGCACGCCGTACATGCGGTCTGCGGGAGTGATGTTCCGGACTTCCGTTGACATCGCGGCCATATACAGCAGGTTTTTGTTTGTCAACATCACGCCTTTTGGCAGGCCGGTGGTTCCGGAAGTGTAGATCAGCGCTGCGACGCGTTCCGCCTCATTCGCATCCAGCGGCTCCGACCCGGCGTCGTGATTCAGCGAGCCAATCCCGATTAGGCCGAGATTCGCAATTTCGTCCATCGCGGCGCCATGCCGATTCGCGTGTTCCCGGGCTTGATGCGAGAGGTCGGCAGTATAAAACGCGCGCCGAGCGCCGCAATGTTCTCGAATCTCGTCAACTTCGCGGGCGGAGAGCTTCGCATTGACAAGCACGGGCAGCGCGTCCAGCGAAGCCACAGCGAGCAGAATTGCCACTAACGCGCGGCAGTTCTCACAAACAATTAGTACGCGATCGCCCGGGCGCACGCCAAGGCTGACCAGCCACGATTGAGTTTCATCCACGGCGGTTTGCAGTTGGCCAAACGTCCACGCCCCGGACGATTCCACAAGAGCGAGATTCTGCGGTGAAGCTTGCGACCAACGCCGCGCAACATCGCTGATGCGCGTCGGGAGATTGGCCAGAATCTGCGGAACGCGATCTTCCAGTGAAACGTTCGGCATATATCTCATCGCCAGCGGGACATTACAGCCAGGCGACTACTTGCGGTTCGCAGCATGCGCGGCACGCATCGCGGGCTTCGATCGAGAGCTGAAGGTGCGACGTTCCTCACGAGGTTTTCTGCCCGACTGAATAATGTTCAGCCAGTTGCGATAAAGCTGCTGGGCTGATTGTCTCCATTTATTTTCCAGCGTATACGCGATGGCCGCCGATGGGAAACTGTCCATCTGAACATTTTGCCGGTGCGCTTCGGCATTTTCCTGGAAATCGTTCAACAAACGCGCCGACGCGTCGTCAAAATAACCATGCGGCAGCGGCGGGTATGAATCTCGCTCTTCGCGGAGATACCGTTTTACATCTCTCACATATTCGTGCAGCAATGTCCGCGCGCCATATTCCGGATGTCCCTGCAGGTGAAGAAATAAACTGTTGCCATTCTGCTTCACGAAGGAATTTACGCCCGCATCCCTCGATTCCGTCAGAATCTTGTAGCCACTGCCCGCCAGGTCTTCGCGCCGCAAGCCGTTCCACCGGGAATGAGGGAATGAAACGCTGTTCGCAGCTTTATTCAACAGCGGATGCTCAGTTGATTTCACAAATTCAAAAACGCCGAACAGCTTCTGATTCAGTGGCTGTCGCTCAATGCCATCGAAATGCAGAACGCTGGCGTGGGCCGCCAGGCAGGAAAGAATCACCGATCGCGTGTTCCGCGCGGCAGAATCCAACACGTCGGTTAACGTTTTCCAGTACGGCTCATCTTGCAGGTTGGGTTGCTGCGGCTCCGTCCCCGTTACGATCAGCGCGTCAAATTCGCTGCTCCAAAAATCTACCATGTCGAAATAGAAATCCTTCACATGCTGTTGCGCTCGCCCGGTCCTGGCATATTCCGGCAAAGAATAAAGCTTCACGCGAACCGGCGTTTCGCCGACGATCGAATTCAAAAGTTCCAGGAATTGAAATTCTGTTTCTTCAAGCGCCGCGTCGGGCATGTTGTTGACCAGAGCGAGCCGGACGCCCGCGGCTCCATTGTCATCGACGGCCAACGATGCGCTCCTTGGATTAGCCGCAAACATCTCAGCCAGTCGTGGGGGAGTGCGGGCGCCTTCAATTACGATGGGCATGGACCGCTCCTTCCACGACGTTCGCGCTCCTTCGCAATCACCGCAATCACCATGCTCATATCTTGGCCTTGTCCAGTGCCTGCGCGAGGTCATCTAGAATATCGTCGATATGCTCGATGCCCACACTGAGCCGAATCATTTCGGGCAATACGCCAACTTTGCGTTGCTCTTCGGGAGTCAGTTGACGGTGCGTTGTCGACGCCGGATGGCATGAAAGCGATTTCGCATCTCCCATGTTCACCATTCGCTTGAACAGCTGAAATGCGTTGAAGCATTTTCGCCCGGCCTCAAACCCGCCTTTCACCCCGAATGTCAGAAGCGACGAAAAATTCGAGCCCAAATATTTCTTCGCCACGGCATGACGTGGGTTATCCGCAAAACCGGCATAGTTCACCCATTCCACGCGCGCATGTGCGCGCAGGAATTCGGCTACGCGGCGGGCATTTTGTACGTGCCGCTCCATGCGCAGTGGAAGTGTTTCGATCCCCTGTAACAACAGAAATCCGTTGAAAGGTGAGAGCGTCGAACCCGTTGTTCTCTGGCACACCGTTCTGCACCGCGCCACAAAAGCCGCCGCGCCGAATTGCTCCGTATACGTCACGTCGTGATACGCCGCTTCAGGCTTGGTCAGCATGCCGAACTTGTCGGAATGCTGCTTCCACGGGAATTTTCCCCCGTCGACAATGATCCCGCCCAGCGTCGTTCCATGCCCTCCCATGAATTTCGTCATGGCGTGAACAACCACATCCGCGCCGTAATCGATGGGGCGGAGCAGAATTGGCGTGGCCACCGTATTGTCCACAATCAATGGCACGCCGTGTTTGTGAGCGACGCGAGCGAGGGCTTCGACGTCAGCGACGTTGCCGTCAGGATTCCCGATGCTTTCGCAATAGACGGCGCGGGTATTGTTGTCGATCAATTTCTCCACCGCTGCCGGTTGATCGCTCTCCGAGAATTTCGTCTGAATCCCTTGCCTGGGCAGGATGTGCGCCAGCAGCGTGTATGTAGCGCCGTATAGTTGCGGCAAAGAAACGATGTTGTTGCCCGCTTCGGTGACGTTGGCCACCGCGTAGTGAATGGCGGCCATGCCGGAACTCACGCTCAGCGCTTCCACTCCCCCTTCCAGCGCCGCGACCCGCTTTTCCAAAACTGCGTTCGTCGGATTGCCAATTCGCGTGTAGATATTTCCCTGCACTTCCAGGTTGAACAAGGCAGCGCCGTGTTCCGCGCTATCGAACTCGAACGCAACAGTCTGGTAGATCGGCACCGCGACCGCTTTTGTGGCCGCATCTCCGTCATAGCCCGCATGAATGGCAATTGTTTCTGGTTTCATGGATTCGCCGCGCGGCGTTCTTTACGCGAGCGATAGCTTCGCATTCCGCACTTGCAATCGTCCACTCCGTTGCGCATTGCTTGATCTAGGCCGAGCGAGATTCTTCGTTCTTCGAGGGCGCCAGAACCGGGGTGGCTAGCGGCATGCGCTCCGCAGAAGGCGCGTGTTGGAATGCGTGCGTCAGGCGTCGTGCGGTAAAACCGGCGCCGTAAACAAATCGCATCACAGGGCCGAAACTGTTTGCGGCCGCGATACCGACGAAGTGAAGGCCAGGCACGGACGATTCAAATTGCGAAGAAAGCACGGGAGACTTTTCCACCGTCTTCAAGCTTGCTAGAATTTCTTCGCTCAGGAAAGTCAGTCGGCTCACGTCCACTTTATAACCTGTGGCGGCGATCACGTGGTCTGTGAAGATTACACGCTCGCGGCCATCACACGCGATCACTCTCAGATGCACCTGACCATTCTTGATCTCCGTGTGGTCCAGCTTGTGCCCAAGCATGAGCGGCACCCGACCGATCACTTTCCCGCGCGTGAACCAGCCCCCTGAAGGACCAAGGGCATTCCGGACGACGTCCACGCGCAAGCGTTGCGGCAGATAATGAAACAGCATCGGCGCATTCGAATAAAAATATGAACGTAGGCCCGGTCCCAGCCCCGAATCAGGATGCCTCAGTCTTTGCCAGAGCGTGCGCGGTTTTCCGGAAGGGCCCGTGTGAAAATTCAGTGTTTTCCGCCGACTGATCAGCATGACGTGTGCGCCCGCTTCGTCCAGCAATCCGGCTAGATCCAAAGCGGAAGCGCCGGCTCCCACGACAACGACACTGCGGTCTTTGAATCGCTGCAACTCGTTTACTTGTGAGCTGTGACAAACAAACTCAGCTGGCAGCTGCGCCAACTCCGGCGGAACGTGGTCGAAGTGTGTCGTACCGACGGCGAGAACGATTCTGCGCGCAATGAATTCCTCGCCGTTTTCCAGCCGGACTTGAAATCCCTTCGGTCCCCGCTCTATAGCGACGACATTCTTTTCTTCCAACTCTGGCGCCACTCGATTTTGGAAGTCCAGCCCGTACTCTGTGAAGGTTTCCAGTCGAATTGGATTATTCTTATCGGAATATTCGATCCCTCGACGACTGCAAAACTCCTGCAGCGTGATTTCGCCGTTTGGATCGTACAGGTTGGAGGCAAATCCGTCGGACTTAAGCAGCATGCCCTTGGGCATATGCGACTTCCAGCTGTCCATTGCCTGGCCGAATATGCGAAAGGGAATGCCGGCGCGGCGGAAATGTGCGGCGACGGATAATCCATAGGGCCCTGCGCCAATGATGGCGGTATCGGTCATGAATCCCTGAGGCCGAAATGCTAGTCTTCCAGCCTAAGTCACTGAAGATATAACTGCTGAAATTAGAGTCTTACGCAGCGAAAGAGTGCAAATCTGCGGCCACTGTGTCCCATTTCGAACTGACACAATACAAATCACTTACATACGTTTGCCACAGGATTATGAGTAGATAAGTGCCCATTATGGACATCGGCGTTCACACATTCTCTTGCCGCTTGCCTGTGGAACCCTCCCATCGGTTGCTTCCCGCTGCCTCCAAATTTGGCTGCCAAATGCGGCCCTCTGGGCCGTAAGATTGCAGTTCCATTTAGCTGAATGGTTTCTCTGCTTCTCCGGCGAGCCATGCTACGAAGGTGAGACAACAGGTGAAGCCAAGAATTCTACTCGTCACAACTCGCCGGTGGGTCCCCACCGCTCGGCTGGCCTTGGCTTTGGACCGTGCAGGGTTCGAAGTCGCGGCGTTATTTCCTCGTACGCACCCGCTTGAGAAACTTGACGCCGTCCGCGATAGGTACGTTTATCACGGACTTGCGCCGATGCGGGCCTTGTCGCGCGCGATTGTTGGATCGAACCCCGATCTGATCGTCTCCGGCGACGATCTGGCGACTCAGCATCTGCATGCATTGCACTCTCAAAGCGCGCAATATGGCGCGCAGGGCGCGAAAGTCCGTGACTTGATCGAACACTCCCTCGGATCGCCTGAAGGTTACGCCATCGCATACGCAAGAGCGCCGTTCCTGCACCTCGCGGAAGAAGCAGGTATTCGCGTTCCGGCAACAGTTTCGATCGTTGCCGCGCATGACGTCGAGAACTGGGCGTCCGAGCACGGCTTTCCGGCGGTCATGAAGGCGGATGGCATGACGGGAGGCGAGGGCGTCCGGCTGGTACGTTCACTCGAAGTTGCACAGCGCGCTCGCCGCGAGCTGCGTGCTTCACCATCGTTTGCTCGAGCGGCAAAGCGGGCATTGCTTGACCAAGACTGGACGCTTGTGCGGCCGTCGCTCCTGCGAAAGAGGCGGGACGTGAGCATCCAGTCTTTCGTACGGGGCCATGAAGCCACAAGCGCCATCGTATGTCGGGAAGGCGTACTCCTGGCGAGTCTCCATTTTGAGGTTCTTCAGAAAACCAGTCCGCATGGCCCCGCAACAGTTTTGCGCTTGATTCAGAATTCTGAGATGCAATCGGCTGCCGAGAAAATTGCGAAGCGCCTTTGTCTTTCTGGCTTTCACGGATTGGACTTCATGTTGGAGGAAGAGACCGGCAGACCTTACCTGATCGAACTCAATCCGCGAGCGACGCAAGTAGGACACCTCACTCTAGGAGCCCGGCGGGATTTGCCTGCTGCTCTGTACGCAGCGATGACCGGCGAACCGATCCGTCCCGCAGCAAAGCTCACTGAAAATCAAATCATCTGTTTGTTCCCGGGAGAGTGCTTGCGCGATCCAGAAAGCGAATACTTGCGGACGGGGTATCACGATTTGCCGTTTGGCGAGCCGGAGTTGGCGCGAGCGTGTCTGCGCAAGAAGGGAATCTCTGCAAGTTCGGCTGAAAGGTGGATCCTCGCGGCGTCTGTGATGCCAAGCGCTTAAAAATAAGATGAGAAATAACAGGCGTCCGAGCAATTTCAACTGACAGCTTTTTTCCGGAACTGCCGCAGCCCTACCGCGAAGAGCACCGCGTCAGAGATCGATAATCCAGCAATCACGCCGAGATGCGAGATATGCGGGAATTGAGGCACCAGCGTGCCACGCAAACCCTCACTGGCATAAACCAGCGGATTGATTAAGACGATTTTTTGCAGGATCGGAAAGCTGCTCAGAGCGCTCCACGGATAGTAGGTACAACCAAAGAAAACCAGCGGCGTGACCACCATTGAAAACATCAGTCCCGTGTTAGCCTGGCTTACGCTACAGCCCAAAACCAGCCCGGCGGTAGCCGCGAACAAGGCCGCGAGCAACGCGATAATCGCGAATACAACGGGCTGCTGCACGTTGATATTTACTCCGGGCCGCAGAAGCAGCAATGCCAGCGGTATAACCACGAACCCGGAAGCCAGCGCTTGCAACGCGCCGGAGACCACTTTTTCAAGCGCGACATATTCGATTTTCATCGGGGCCAGCAGACGGTCTTCGATTTCGCGGCTGTATTGAAATTCAAGAATCAGCGGCATGGTAACCGCCCAAATTCCTGAAGCGAACATGCAGATCGCCATGATGCCGGGCAGCAACAGACTTTTGTATTGCTGCGGCATGTAACCACCGCTCACCATGACCCGGCCAAAAATAAAGGTAAAAAACAACGGTTGGAGAAAGGTCTGCAGTAAAATCGCAATAAGATTGCGCCGGGCCACGCGTCCGTCGCGCGCCAACATCGCCGTGAACGCCCGTAAGTTCATTCGCGCAGTTCCCTTCCCGTGTGGTGAAGAAAAAGTGCTTCCAGGCTGGGCTCGGTGACGTGAGCGTCGGCTAAATCGATGCTCGCAGCGGAAGCGAGAATTGCGATTTCAGACATCAGTGAACCGCCTCGATCCGCGTAAACGTGAAAGCCGTTGTCGTCGGCAGCCCGCACTTCGCGAACACCTGCCAGAGATTGCAGGCGCGGAAGCAGATCGGCGGATTGGCGGTTGAAGCGAATTCGCAGCAGAAAACCGCCAGGCACGGAAGATTTCAACTCCGTAGGCGAGCCAAGCGCGATGATTTTCCCGTGGTCGATGATCGCCAGGCGTTGACACAAGGCATCGGCTTCTTCCATGTTGTGCGTGGTCAGAAGAATCGTCTGCCCGGTTTGGTTGTATTCGCGGATGATCTCCCACAGCAGCAATCGCGTCTGCGGGTCCAGGCCCGAGCTCGGCTCGTCAAGAAACAACACCTTCGGATCGTGCATCATCGCCCGCGCAATCGAAAGCCGTTGCATCATGCCGCCTGAAAATTCACGCACCAGCTGATCGGCGCGATCCGTCAGCCGGAAGCGCTCCAGAAGATCGGCCGCGCGCTTCGCGCTTTCGTGCGATGGGACGCTGAAGTAAGCCGCGTGGAAGGTCAAAATTTCTCTCGCGGTGAGAGAAAAATCCAGGTTTGGCCGCTGTGCGACCACGCCGATCAATCGCTTGACGGCCACCTGCTCTTTCCAAACATCGTGATCGCCGATCCACGCTTGGCCACCGGTCGGTTTAATGCGAGTCGTCAGGATCCCAACGGTAGTGGATTTCCCCGCGCCGTTCGGTCCCAGGAGCCCGAAAATTTCCCCCGGATGTACATCGAGCGAAATTCCCTCGAGAGCCACAATTTCCGCCTTCGCCGATTTTTTCCGATTTTGCGGCGAACCAACAATTGATCCCCCGGCGCCGGCAGCCGGCGCGGCAGCCGCCACGTACACCTTTCGCAAGTCGCGAATGCGAATTCCGGTTGCCATAGCGGCGCCTGCGTCTGCCTCAGCGATGGTCAGGGTAAATTAAGAAAATGATTGAACATGATGCCACGCCAATCGGGATAATTCAAAAGCTCATGAGTGTTTGCAACTTGGCGATTTGGCGTTGGGCTTGCCGACAAACCATTCAGGAAGCGTCGTATAATTCTCTTTCTGAACGTTTGAACGCTCCGCTCTTATGTGCGGTCGCTCGAATTGCTCTCCAGTGGAGATAGGTTGCCCGCGAAAAAAAAACAATTTG
>Ga0335078_10012832_pt1 | contig 12413 bp, 13 predicted proteins | sample Lox_Sample_32_FD_206711 | JGI IMG/M metagenome (GOLD analysis project Ga0335078, IMG submission 206711) | Soil microbial communities from Loxahatchee National Wildlife Refuge, Florida, United States - Lox_Sample_3.2 | ecosystem: Environmental > Terrestrial > Soil > Wetlands | place: USA... | reverse complement strand
CCAAGAGGCAGCACGCCGGGATTCTCGATCTCCAGGCGATCGTCGTACAGAGCGACCCGGATTGGGGCTCCCCGTTGCGCGTAGTCGGCATGCACGATGGCGTTCATGAGCGCTTCACGGATAGCCAACAGCGGCAGCGTCCAAACATCGGTTCGCTTGACGGGGCCGATGACTGCCGCGCGCGTCATGTGTTTCTGCAGGAAAGCGAGCGTATCCTCCGCGGCCTTCGGGAGGAAAGTCCTCACTTCCGCGGAGTCGAGAATACGCCGCCGGTCGTTCCCGGCGAACCGGCCAACCTGGACCCAGGCATCCGGAAAGCGGCCCAGCCGGTTGATTCCGAAGAGCAGAATCCCGCCTACCGTGGGTACAATCTTGCCCTGATAGATTGTCGTAACCTTCAAGCTCTGCAGCTCATTCGGCGTCAACTTTCGGAATGGCGCAAAGTACTCGGAAGCAGCTCGGAAGTCGATCGCTTCCGAGTTCAAATCCGGAAGCGGCTCCTCGTCGAACGAGAAGGCCTGCGTATAACGCCGCATCTCCTCGATGAGAACCGCGTCGGCACGGCGATTGGTGGAACCCATGCGGACGAACACGCCATCTTCCTGGCCCAACCGTTTCAGGTAGTGCGGCCTGTTTTGACTGGGATGTACTTCGACCGCCAAGACCTGCGTTTTCCTCCAGGGCATTACCTCCAGGCCGGGGAGCAACCTCGGAGCGATGCAGTCGGCAATCAGACTGGCGAGGCGTTCTTCTTCCGCCATTACGTCGGAAACGCCTTTCACTCTCCTGGTTCCGTCCTCTACGCCAATCAGCACGACGCCGCCCGAAGTATTAGCGAAGGCCACGATAGCCTTGAGCACGCCATCCGGGGAGGACAGATCCCGCTTGAACTCCAGCGTTTTCCCTTCTGGCCGGCTCAGCAGCGTAAGCAAGTCCATACTCTGCATTTTACTCGGAAGTGGAAGCCTTCCGAGCAACTTCCGAGTAACCCCTACCGCCGCACACCATGCACGTGATACGGCACATAATACCTTGGGTCGTCGCGCATCACGATCTCGAATCCCGCCTCGGCCACGACCTTCTGAACATGCGCGAGCGTGCGAAAGTGCTCGCCTTCGCCGCGGACCGCGCGAAAATCATGCGCCGCGATACAAACAAACCGCGTGCGGCGCAGCGCCTTCCCGCATCCGGGCAGCGCCAGCCGCTCGGCGCCTTCGATGTTCATCTTCAGGAAATCGATGCGGTCGATGCCGTGCTCCGCGGCCAGATCGTCGAATCGCACGCCCTTCACCGGATGGCTGGTGGGCGTAGGCTCACCGCTGCGCACATAGTTGGACTCCCAAACCGGCAGCGTCTCGATTTCGAGGTTCCCGGGCGCGTCCAGGCATGCGTGGTTCAGTGCCTTCACATTCCCCAGCCGGTTGAGATCGCAAAACCGCCGCAGTATCTCGAATGAAACCGGGTGCGGCTCGATCGCCCAGACACGTCCGCGCGGTCCAACTGCGTGCGAGAACGCGAACACATCCTCACCGCGTCCCGCGCCGATATCCACGATCGTGTCGCCCGGCTGCGGCTTGTATACATGGAACCAGTAATCCGCCGCGTCCCGCAGATACTTCCGGGCCTGCCCGGCCCAGCGCTGCCAGTCGGGCTCCGGCTCGCGGAACATATCGGGGTCCGGAAAGTAATCGAGGCCCACGCGGCGCACCCACATGCCGTCCCACAGGATCTCGATATCCACCCCTGGCAGAGCTGCTCGGGCAAGTTCCGTAGCCTGGAGCGCCAGCCCGGCCCGGTCTGCGGACGAGGTTTCAGTCACCCACATGTTGCTTCGCACGCTTTAGACGGAGCGCCAGCAGCCGCCGCCGTTCATCGGAGAGCTGCGCTCTCGGAATCCGCCGGCCTGCCGTTGCGCGCCGTCTAGGCGATCTCAAGACCTCGCGCAGATACGCTTCGAAGGGGCGAACGTCCAAGTTACGCGCGTAGGCGAGCGCCGCCCTGCGAGACCCCGCGGACAACTGCTCATAATGCGCGCGGTCGTTTAGCAGCCGTGCCAGGACCGCCGCCCACGGCCGCAGGTCCTGCGGCGGGATCTCGGCCATCGGCACCATCAGTTCATCCACCATCGGCCGGTAGCGGACCACCGGGTTTACCGGCAACAGGTAATCGACGCCGAGTTTGGCCTCCGCAAGCCCGCCGACATCGCTGGCGATCACCGGGATCCCCCGCGACATCGCTTCCAAAATCACGCGGGAGCGCGCCTCGGCCCACAGCGATGGGACCAGCATCACACGCGTTTGGCGAAGCAGGCCGTCGATGTCATCCACCGGCGGCAGCACCGCGACGTTAGGCAGTTTCCGCAGAGCCGTGAAATCCGCCGCGGTAGTGCCCCACGTGGGGACGGCCGCGAACTCCACGCGCGGAAAACGCTCGGCCAGCGCCAGGAAAATAGAAATGCCTTTCACTGCGCATGGGTTCACCATGCTGACGAAACGATTGTCGAAGCGGCCCAGATCCGGATGCTTGCCGGGATCGAGCAGCGAAATCGGAACGTGGACCGCCGTCACTCCACCCCACTGCTGGGTATACCGGGCCACGTATTCGCTCACCGCCACCACGCCGTCCACTCGCCGCAGATCCTCCGTTTGGAAGGCGCTCGCCAGCCCGCTATCCGGACCGAACGGCAGCGCAATCGTCGCGCGGACCAGGTAGACCACGCGGGCCCGTGACGCTCGCAATGCGATCTCCAGCATCAAGTGCGCCGGATCGTCCGTCGAGGTGACAATGATCTCGGGATCGAACGCCTGCACCTGGGCCGCGAAAAACGCCCGCAGGCCTGCGTCCCGGGTCAGTATGTGGACTGCCACGCCGTTCAACCGGAACTCGACGCTGGCGTTGCCGTGCGCATCCACGCGGATTCCGCGGCCGGTCAGTTCCCGGACAAGCGCGGTGTGCGCCTCCTCGCCAAACTGCTCCACGCGCGCGACCACCCGGACGTGATGTCCCAGGGCCGCCAGAGCCTCCATCAGCAGGCGGTTGGATCTGTCTCCGCCCCCGTACGACGGATAGTAGAGCGAATTATGAGCCAGCAGAATGCGCAAGTTTCATGTTGCCACACGCCACCTTCACTCCGCCCGTGACTGGATCGCATCTACCGCGCGGCCAGATCGGCTTCACCGAGGCGCCAGCCAGCGGCGGATGGCGATTACCGGCGGTACCGCCGGCTGCGCGGCGAGCCACGAAATGGCTAGCTCCAGCATGGTCCGCTCGCAGCCGCGAACTCGCTCAATAACTCAACCAACGCCATGTTAAGGCGCTGGATTCAACCGCCGGCTGCGGAAATCCGCACGTCCGGTGGTGTGGGAGGGTGCCGGGGCGCAATCCCGTCACCCGGCCTAATCCCAAAGTCCGCGTGATAGAGTGGAAAGCCACGGGAATGATACCGTTTGCCGAATACTGCGGCCGGATACAGGAGCACCTGGAGCATTTCTACGGCATCCCCGTAGTGACGCGGGACATTCCCGACCCGCTGACCGGCGACCTGGACGGGGCCCAGATTCACATCGATTGCGCGGTCAGTCCGGAGCAGCGGCTCTTCCTGCTGGCGCACTTGTTTGGCCACACGGTACAGTGGAACCTGGACCCCCGCGCGTTCGAGATTGGCAGGCCGCACACGCCTCCGGTCAGGCCGGATCTGCTGCCGGCGATTATCGATTATGAGCGGGAAGCGGCCTGCTATGCGCTCGGCATGCTGCATCAGATCGCGATCGCGGATATCGATCGGTGGTTCTGCGACTATACGGCGTGCGACATGGCGTACCTGCTGCATTACTATCGAACCGGCGAGAAGCGGCCCTTCCAGAGCTTCTGGCGGGATGGCACTCCGCCCATAGAGCCGAAGGCGATCCCGCGCTTTGTCCCGGCGAAGCGAGTTTTCCGGTTGGATGGCATCGTAATTTGAGAGCCACCTTCCGGCTATCCATTCGGTGTACAATATTGGCCAAAGCGGATTTCTTCGCTTTGCCCGAGAGGGCCTGGGGGAAGCTATGGATAAACCAGCGCAAAATATTCAAGACAGTTTTTTAAACAACGCGCGAAAAGACAAAATTGTTCTCACTATCTATCTGATGAGTGGCGTGAAGTTGTCGGGCCGCATTAAGAGCTTCGACAAATATTCCCTGGTGCTGGAAACCAACAACCAGGAACAGCTCATCTTCAAGCACGCCATCTCGACGGTGGTCACTTTGAAAACTGCCCACTCCTACACCGCAAGCACGCAAGTTGCGGTCCAGAGTTCCGCGGCCGGCGGTGCGCTAGCGAGCGCGGGCGGGCACTCGGAAGCCCCGGAGGCCTAAATCTCCACCACCCCACACGCGCCGCCGGAACGGGCGATCCTGGTCGGGGTGGATTGGAAGGGCCGCCGCTCCGCTCCGGGCGACGCCGAAGAGTCTCTCGAAGAACTCGCGGAGCTGGCCGGCAGCGCGGGCGCTATGGTTGCCGGCCAGATGCTGCAATCGCGGGCCGCCCCGGAAGCCGCCACCCTGATCGGCCAAGGAAAGGTCCTGGAGTTGGCGCAATTGGGCCAATCCGCGGATGCGGACGTAGTCATTTTCGACTACGACCTAACGCCTACTCAGCAGCGCAACTTAGAGAAGCAACTCTCGCGCAAGGTCATCGACCGCACGCAATTGATCCTCGATATCTTCGCCCGCCGCGCGCGCACGCGTGAAGGCCGCCTCCAGGTGGAGTTGGCGCAACTGAATTACCGGCTGCCGCGCCTGTCCGGCCGGGGGATCGAGATGTCCCGGCTGGGCGGCGGCATAGGCACCCGCGGCCCCGGCGAAACGCAACTGGAGACCGATCGCCGGCGCATTCATCGCCGTATTAAGAAAATTGAGGAGGATCTGGAGAGCGTGCGGGCCGGGCGCGCGCTGCACCGCCGCCAGCGGCATGCCGTCCCCTTGGCGACTATCGCGCTGGTGGGCTACACCAACGCGGGCAAATCCACGCTCTTCAACCGCATCACCGAATCCGGCGTGCTGACCGATGCGCGCATGTTCGCCACGCTCGATCCCACTGTCCGGCAGTTGACGCTGCCCTCGCGGCGCCGCGTGCTGGTAAGCGATACGGTGGGCTTCATACGTAACCTGCCAACTACCCTGGTCAAAGCTTTCCGCGCCACCCTGGAGGAAGTCACCGAGTCCACCCTGATCCTGCACGTGGTGGATCTCTCCGCGCCGCACGCTTCCATGCAAGCCGAGCACGTGCTTAAGGTCCTGGCGGAAATCGACGCCGCCGCGATTCCGCAACTGCTGGTGCTGAACAAGGTGGATAGGCTGCCGGAAGCCGATACGGACGTCGAAGCCGCCCGCCGCCGTCTGCTCGGCGATTCCGACGCGCCCGGGCCCGGTGCGCGGCCTGCCCGCGCGGTCGCCATCTCAGCGCTGAACGGACGCGGCGTCGCGCAACTGCTTTCGGCCATCGACGAGGTGTTGCCGTTCGACCCGGTCGTGCGCGCCCGCCTGCGTCTCCCGCTGAGTGAAGGCGCGCGCATTTCGCAGGTGCACGATCTCGGCCGCGTCCTCGAAACGCGCTATGTGGAAGGCTCGTGCGAGATGGATGTGGAGATCCCCGAATCGCTCCGGCGCAGTTTGGCCCCGTATCTGGCCGGAAGTGCGTGATTGTGCAAAAAGCTGTGCGAAAATTCGGCCTGGAGTCTTGTAACCTATGCGAAATTAGGTACTTACTACGAATTGAACTGATACGCAGCAACTGCAGGTAACCCATGCGCACGGAATCACTTGCGATACACTTCGAACCTCCGGCCAGCAGCGCGTGGTGGGAGTCGCGCAGGCGCAGTCCCGGAAACTCTCGTTTTCCACAGTTGTTCCACCGATGGGTTACGCATTATATTTGGGATGGACGATGAATATTCCGAACCTATTGACGCTGCTCCGGATCTTCTTCGTCCCTTTGCTGGTCGCCGCGCTGGTCGAGGAGAGCGGGGCGCTACACATCCGGGGCGTGGTCGTCACCAACGTGTGGCTGGCGCTGGCGATCTTCCTGATCGCGGCCAGCACGGACCTGCTGGATGGTTACCTGGCTCGCCGCTGGCGGCAGATCACCACCATCGGCACGCTCCTCGATCCCATCGCGGATAAACTGCTGGTGTCGGCGGCGCTGATCGCGCTGGTGCAGGTGCGCGCTGTCCCTGCGTGGATGGTGATCCTGATCGTGGGCCGCGAATTCGCCGTCTCCGGCCTGCGCGCGATTGCCGCCGCCGAAGGCTACACCATCAAGGCCAGCGATCTGGGCAAGACCAAGATGGTCTCGCAGGTCGCTGCGGTTTCCTGCCTCTTGCTGAGCATCCGGTATCCGATCCTCAAGCAGCCGGCCATGGTGCTCATGTGGGGAGTCGTGGTGTTCGCCATTCTCTCGGCCGTCAGTTACTTTCGCAAGTTCTGGCGCAAGATCGACGAGCGCGTCAAGAAACGCCGCAGGCGCGAGTTGCTGTTGATCGAGAGGCGCAAGAAGATGATGGCGATGCGTCAGAGCGGCTCGGGCGCCGGCGCAGGCTTGGGTGGCAGCGGCAGGATCTGAACCCCATCGCGGGTCACTTGCACAACGCGAACCTGGCCCTTCGGTCCGATCGGCCCCAGGGCCTTTCCGTTGAGGGTGATCTCCAAGCTTCCGGCGTCGCCTGTGCGAATGCGGATCTCGTCCACGGCTTCGACCGTCTTGGTCAGGGTCGGATTCAACACCCTGGTCATCACTTCTTTGCCATCTGCCCACGCGCGTACCCAGTTATTTTCGCTGGCGGTCATCGAGACGTGTAGCGTGGCCGCGGGATTGGTGGCGGCTGGCTCCGCCGGCGCAGGTGTAGTGGATTGCGCTACGTCGGTCTTGGCCGGTGTCTCCGGGCTGTGCGCAACCGCGGGCGTAACGGGCGCCGGTTCGGGAGGCCTTGGAACGGTTGACGACGCGGTCGCGTGGGCTGCCGGTCTCGGCGCGGGCGGTGCGGGCCGGCGGCTCCGCTGCCACCACGCATAGATGCCCGAACACACCAGCATGACCGCCACGACCATCGCCAGCGACGGCAGAGCGGAGGACGTCGAGGAACTTCCGCCGCTCTCCCATTGCGTGAGCTTGGGCACCTTGAAAGCGGGCTCCTGCGGCGCCGCCGCGAAGCTGGGCACGGCTGTCTCCGTTTGGATCGCCTTCTGCACTTCGGCGGCGAGTTCCTCTTCATCCAGCGCCAGAACGCGGGCGTATTGCCGCACGAAGCTCTTAGCGAACACGCCGCCGGGCAACTGGTCGAACTGGTCGTGTTCGATGGCGTCCAGCATGCGCGTGGAGATTTTGGTTTCGCGGGAGATCTGCTCCAGACTGCGGTCCTTGCGCAGACGTTCCCGGCGCAACGTTTCGCCGACGGAAGTCATACCCCAATACGGCCCCTAAAGCTATAATACAACGGAAGACTGTGACGCTGTTTTGGCAGAAGAGCAGATATGCGCGGACAGACGCCGGCAGGAGCGCCGGCGGGCAGGCAGGAGTGCCTGCGCCACCAGCTACATGACCGCCTGTCTGGTCTGCGGCCACGCCGGTAGCCGCGCGCTGTTCACCGCCACCGATCGCCTGTACGAGACCACCGCACGTGAGTTCCAGATCGTGGCATGCGAAGGCTGCGGGCTGATGCGGATCGAGCCGCAACCCAAGCCCGAAGATCTGCGCCTCTACTATCCCGCGCATTACTGGTACACGCCGGATGATAGCCTGGCGGCGGGTCTGGAAGAGAAATTCCGCCGGCTGGTGCTGCGCGACCACGTGCGCTTCGTGAGCCGCGCGGTGGCCGCCAGCGGGGAAACCGGCCCGGTGCTGGACGTGGGCTGCGGGGGCGGCTTATTTCCGCGCATGTTGCGGAAGCGCGGCTTGCCTGCCATCGGCCTGGATTTTTCGCCGGAAGCCGCGGCCCTGGCGTGGCATACGAATGGCGTGCCCGCGATGTGCGGGGATCTGGCGCGCGCGCCGCTGGCTTCGGGCGCCTGCGCCGCCATCACCATGTTTCATGTGCTCGAGCACCTCTACGATCCGCGCGCTTATTTGGAATCCGCGCGGTCGCTGCTGAAACCCAACGGACGCCTGATCGTGCAGGTGCCCAACGCGGCGTGCTGGCAATTCCGGCTGTTGGGCAGCCGCTGGAACGGCATGGACGTGCCGCGCCATCTGGTGGATTTCCGCGCCCGCGATCTGGGGGCGCTGCTGTCGGCCGCCGGATTCGAAGTGCTGCGCCGCAAGTACTTTTCCCTGCGCGACAATCCCGCCGGACTGGCCATCAGCCTGGCGCCCACGCTCGATCCCATGGCGCGGCGCGTCCGCGGCCTGCCCGAAACGCCGCGCGCGAAACTGCTCAAAGATCTCGCGCATTTTACGCTGTGGGCCGCCGCTATTCCGTTCACGCTTCTGGAAGCGGCTTTTCAGGCGGGATCCACCATCATGATCGAGGCGCGCAAAAGGCCATGAGTTGTTCCGCCATTGCGGACCGTTTGCCGGCCTGGCTGAGCCGGTACGTGCTGCATTTCGAAGCCGCCATCGAAAGGGCGGTGTGCCGTTTTGCGGCCGGGCTGCCCGCGGGCGCGCGCGTATTCGATGCCGGCGCCGGCCAGGGCCGTTACGCCCCCTATTTCGCGCGGCAGCGCTATTGCGGCGTGGATCTGGCGGTGGGCGATGGCGCGTGGGACTACAGCAAACTGGACGCCGTGGCGGATCTCGCCTGCCTGCCGTTCGCTTCCGGCTGCTTCGACGCCGCCATACACATCGTCACGCTGGAACATGTGCGCGAGCCGGGCCGCGTTTTGCAGGAGATTGCGCGCACCCTGGCGCCCCGCGCGCCGCTGCTGGCGATCGTTCCGCACGAGTGGGAAGTCCACCAGGCGCCGCACGACTACTATCGCTACACGCGTTATGGCATGGCATACTTGTTGGAGCGCGCGGGCATGGTCGAAATCGAGATCCATCCCATAGGCGGATATTTCCGCCTGCTCGCGCGCCGCTTGTTGAACGGGCTACAATTCTTTGCGGGGGGCTTGCGATGGATTGGTTTTCTTCCAGCCGCCCTGTTGCTGGTTCCGCCGGCGCTGCTGATTCCGGCTCTGGATTTCCTGGACCGGGACCGCAATTTCACACTCGGATATATATGCACGGCAAGAAAATCGTTGCGATCGTAGGGCTCGCGCTTCTCGCGCTCCTGACGGCGGCGGAGGCGGCTGCTGCGCAAGCCCGCGATTTCAGCGGCGCGCACGCCATGGAGTATGCGCGCAAGGTGGTAGCGTTCGGGCCGCGCCCGCCGGGGTCCGCGGAGTTGCGCAGCTTGCGAACTTACCTGCTGGCGCAGTTGAAGTTGCGCGGGTGCCAGGTCACCCAGGATAGCTTCACGGCTCAGACGCCGAAAGGTCCCATCGCCATGGTGAACATCATCGCGCGCTTTCCGGGCAAGTCGGGCCGCGCCGTGGTTTTCACCGGGCACTACGACACCAAGCTGAAACCGTTGGTGCGCTTCGTGGGCGCCGACGACGGCGGCTCCTCCACCGCCTTCCTGCTGGAAATGGCCGAAGCGCTCCAAGGCGCGGCACGTAAAGACGATGTTTACCTGGTGTGGTTCGATGGCGAGGAGGCCATCCGCGAGGAATGGACCGCGGAGGACAGCCTTTACGGCAGCCGCCATCTTGCCGAACGCTGGGCCGCAGACAGCACCCTCAGCCGGATCAAGGCGCTGATCAATGTGGACATGATCGGCGACAAGGATTTGGACATTCTGAATGAGCAGAACTCCTCGCCCACGCTCCGCAAGCTGATCTGGAGCACCGCCGAGCGGCTGGGCTATGGGAAGTATTTCCTTAAAGACGGTTTCCCCACCGACGACGACCACATGCCGTTCATAAAGATGGGCGTCAACGCCGTAGATTTGATCGACTTCGACAAGACTTATTGGCACACTCCGGACGATACTATCGACAAACTGAGCGCGCACAGCTTCGAGGTAGTGGGGACGGTGCTGATGGAAGTGCTGAAAGAGTTGGAGGAACGTTGAATTGGCGATGCCCCTGTATGCCGGCCGTTGCCGGAAACGATATCCTGTCTGAGATGGGCAAGACAAAGGGTTTGTACAATCCGGAATACCCGCCTGGCAAGCTCGCACGGGTAGTAAGCCGGCCGCGGTTAGAGGAGTTCATGAGGGCTTGGCGCTACCATCACCCGCTTTCTGAGGACCAACTCGCGTATGCCGGCGTTGAAGGTAGGGTCGTTGATGTGGGCTTCTATCACGGCGGCGACGAGCTATATCAGGTCGAAGGCCTTCCGGGTATATGGCACGAAGCGTGTCTTGTCGACTGCCGAAGGAATTGAATGGTAACTTACGACGCAATCGTCATCGGCACCGGTCAGGCCGGCCCCTCTCTGGCGCAGCGCCTCGCCAAGGCGGGGATGAAAGTCGCCATCGTCGAGCGCAAGTTGTTCGGCGGCACTTGTGTCAATACCGGTTGCATTCCCACCAAGACCATGGTCGCCAGCGCCTACGCGGCCCACATGGTCCACCGCGCAGCCGAATTCGGAGTCGATGTCGGCGGCGGCTCGACCGTCGATATGAAACGCGTGAAGGCGCGGAAGGATGCCATATCGGGGAAATCGCGAACGGGAGTGGAGTCGTGGCTGAAGAACATGGAGAAATGCACCGTTTACGAAGGCCACGCCCGTTTCGAGTCGCCCCACGAGATCAGCGTGGCCGCGGACCGGCTGACAGCGCCGCGCATCTTCATCAACGTGGGGGGGCGCGCAGCCGTGCCGCCATTGCGCGGGGTGGAGGAGGTCCCCTATCTCACCAACAGCTCCATGATGGATATCGACTTCCTTCCGAAGCACCTGATCGTCGTCGGCGGCAGTTATGTCGGTCTGGAGTTCGGGCAAATGTACCGGCGTTTTGGAAGCGAAGTCACCATCGTCGAAATGGGGGCGCGCGTGGTTCATCGGGAAGACGAAGATGTGTCCGCCGCCATACAGGAGATCCTGGAGGGGGAAGGCATCGGCGTGCGCCTGAACGCGAAATGCATCGCCCTTTCCAAACGCGGCGGGGAGATTGTCGCGCACGCGGATTGCGCCGAGGACTCCCTGGAGATCACTGGTTCGCATGTGCTGCTGGCGACGGGACGGCGCCCGAACACTGACGACCTCGGCCTGGAAAAAGCGGGCGTCGCGGTAGACCAGCACGGGTATATCGCCGTCGACGATCAATTGCGCACCAGCGTACCGGGGATATGGGCGCTGGGTGACTGCAACGGCAAGGGCGGGTTCACGCACACCGCTTACAACGATTTCGAGATTGTGGCGGCGAATCTTCTGGATAACGACCCGCGCCGCGTCAGCGATCGCATCCTTGCCTATGCGCTGTACATCGATCCGCCGCTGGGACGCTGCGGCCTCACCGAGGCCGAGGTCCGCCAGTCGGGCCGCAGCGCGCTGGCCGGCAAGCGCCCCATGACCAAGGTCGGACGTGCCGTGGAGAAGGGCGAAACGCAGGGCTTCATGAAGATCGTGGTCGACGCGCACTCGAAGGAGATCCTGGGCGCCGCGATCTTGGGCGTCGGCGGCGACGAGGCCATTCATTCGATCCTGGATGTCATGTATGCCAAGGCGCCCTACACCACGATTCAGAGGGCCGTGCATATTCACCCCACCGTGTCGGAGCTGATTCCGACGATGCTGGGCGAGCTTCAACCACTCACGGGATAGGAGCAGACCATGTCCATATACGTTTTGGCGTTTCTCATCGGCGTGGTTGCCGGACTTCGTTCGCTGACCGCGCCTGCGGCAGTCAGTTGGGGTGCACGCCTGGGATGGCTCCATCTGAACAACACCCCGCTGGGCTTTCTAGGCTTCGCGGCTACACCGTATATTGTGAGCGTGCTGGCGATTGGGGAATTGATCGCCGACAAGCTGCCGAAGACGCCCAGCCGGAAAGCGCCTCCGGGGTTCGTTACCCGCGTGGTAACCGGTGCATTGTCCGGAGCCGCAGTTGGCGCGGCCAGCCAGTCTCTCGTCGGGGGCCTGCTGGCGGGCGTGCTGGGCGCGGTAGCGGGAACGCTGGGCGGCTACGAGTTCCGGGCCCGGTTGGTTAAAGCGATTGGCGGCAACGATCTTCCGATCGCTCTTATTGAGGACGTTATCGCCATCGGCGGCGGATTTTTGATCGTCTCCCGATTTGCCTGATGGGGCGAGCTTCGCTCGACTGCGCCGGCAAGGGTGCCGACGCGGCAGGCTGAGAGCCCGGCAGAAGTGCCTGCGCCACGTCACAGTACCGCGGTTTCTTCCAGCATGCGGCCCTCGGCGAAGCGCGTCAGACTCAAGTCGCGCGCGTCGAGCAG
>Ga0335078_10012831_pt1 | contig 12413 bp, 8 predicted proteins | sample Lox_Sample_32_FD_206711 | JGI IMG/M metagenome (GOLD analysis project Ga0335078, IMG submission 206711) | Soil microbial communities from Loxahatchee National Wildlife Refuge, Florida, United States - Lox_Sample_3.2 | ecosystem: Environmental > Terrestrial > Soil > Wetlands | place: USA: Florida... | reverse complement strand
GCCGCGCCGGCCGCGGGGGACGTGGGCGCCGTGGCCGCGGGCGTGGGTGGCGGGGGCGTTGTCGTGGTTTGGGCCCGGGCGGAGGCGGCCCAAAGGGAAACGGCGCCGATGCACAGGGCGCGCACCATCGCATTCATGTGGTTGGTAACGGGTTTGGTCATTTCTTTAGGTGGTTGTTAGGTCGTGGCAGGTTCCGCCCGAATAGCTCTCACCGGTCGTCGGGAGTGGGTCGGCTTAATGTTTAAGCAAGAACTTTGCCACATCGCGGATATGACGCGCACTCTCTCATGCTATCGGTTCGCGCGATCGCCGGATAATCAAAATGCCGCCCGATGGCGTTTCGAGGATGTTAAGCCACGGCACCTTGACGCCCCCCCGTCGGCCGTGTCACTCCGGCGGCACAATAATGGCCAAAAGGGGAGCCGATCGGCCAACTTTGGCATCGGCTATGCTCAAGGGCATCCCGGACGCGCTTAATCTTTTCTCAACACCGACCCGTCTCCGGGAGCCTTTTCAGCAACAATTCTCTCGAATGGATTGACCGCCGGGCGTTCCCCGGCAAGAAGGCTCTTTCCCTCTGGCCAAAACACCGATACTCCCAAGCCCTCACCTATGACCGCAAAAGAAGTCATCAACCTAGCCAAGACAAAGGAGGTCAAGATCGTCGACCTCAAGCTCTGCGACATCCTCGGGACGTGGCAGCATTTCGCCATACCGGTTTCCGAACTCACGGAATCGGTATTCTCCGAGGGCGTTGGTTTCGACGGTTCGTCGATCCGCGGTTGGAGGGCGATCAACTCCTCGGACATGCTGGTGTTCCCCGACCCGGCGACGGCGTTCATCGACCCCTTTGCGGCGAACACCACGCTGTCGCTTGCGTGCGACACGTATGACCCCCTCACCAAGGAACCCTACGACCGGGACCCGCGCGTGATCGCCAAGAAGGCCGAGGCCTACCTCAAGAGCACGGGCCTCGCCGACACGGCCTACTTCGGGCCCGAGGCCGAGTTCTTCATCTTCGACGGGGTCTCCTACGACTCCACGTCGAACGCCACCCACTACAAGCTGGACTCGATCGAGGCCATCTGGAACCGCGGCCGGGAGAAGGAGGACAACGGCTCCCTCAACACGGGCTACAAGATCCGGCACAAGGAGGGTTATTTCCCCGTCGCCCCGTCCGACAAGCTGATCGACATCCGCAACGAGATGATCCTGACGATGATCTCGCTCGGCGTCGCGATCGAGCGCGAGCACCACGAGGTCGCCACCGCCGGCCAGGCCGAGATCGACATCGTGTTCGACACGCTGCTGCGCACCTCGGACAAGATGACCCTCTACAAGTACGTGGCGAGGAACGTCGCCTACAAGTACGGCAAGACCGTGACCTTCATGCCGAAGCCGCTCTTCGGCGACAACGGCTCCGGCATGCACACGCACCAGTCGCTCTGGAAGGACGGCAAGCCCCTGTTCGCCGGCAGCGGCTACGCGGGCCTGAGCGAGATGGCCCTCCATTACATCGGGGGCATCCTCAAGCACGCGCCCGCGCTGTGCGCGATCTGCAACCCGACCAACAACTCCTACAAGCGCCTGGTCCCGGGCTTCGAGGCTCCGGTCAACCTCGCCTATTCCGCCCGGAACCGCTCGGCCTCGATCCGCATCCCGACCTACAGCCCGAGCCCGAAGGCCAAGCGCATCGAGTACCGCACGCCCGACCCGGCCGCGAATCCGTACCTGGCGAACGCGGCCATGCTCCTTGCCGGCATCGACGGCATCCTCAACAAGATCCATCCGGGCGAGCCGCTCGAGAAGAACCTGTACGACCTGCCGCCGGAGGAGAAGGCCAAGGTCCCGACCGTCCCCGACTCGCTCAAGGGCGCGATCGAGGCGCTCGAGAAGGACCACGCCTTCCTGTTCAAGGGCGGCGTGTTCTCAAAGGACTTCCTCGACAACTACGTCGAGATGAAGAAGAGCGAGTACGATGCCGTGCGCCTGCGGCCGCATCCGTACGAGTTCTTCCTCTACTACGACGTCTGAGCGGCGCCGCTCAGGGGTGCCTGCGGACCAGCAGGTAGATCACGACAAACGCGGCTAGCTGAAGCAGGACGAAGCCGGCCACCAGGAGAGCCGTGGTGCTGCGGCTCTTCCACGGCTGGGGCGCCCGCAGCTTCTGGTCGCGGTGCGTGATCTCGACCTTGTCGAGGTTCTCAAGCTCGCGCTGCATCACGCCCGCGGACGGGTACCTGTTGCGCGGGTCGCGCTCCATCGCGTGCAGGATGACCTCCTCGAGGGCCGGATTCAGCTCGGGGTTGACCTTGCGCGGCGCCTCCGGGTCGCCGGTCACCCGGGCGTTCATCACCACGTAGGGGCTTTCCCCCTCGAACGGCGCCGCGCCGGTCACCATCTCGTAGAGGATCGCCCCGAGGCTGTAGATGTCGCTGCGGTGGTCCCCCCGCTTGCCGCGGACCTGCTCGGGCGAAATGTAGTCGGGCGTGCCGAGGGTCGGCGTCAGGCCGACGAAGGTCAGGCGGCGCGCCTTCTCCACCCGGGCGATGCCGAAGTCGAACAAACGGATGCTGCCGTCGTTGCAGACCATGACGTTCTGCGGCTTCAGGTCGCGGTGCGCGATGCCGTTGGCGTGGAGGTACTCGAGCGCGTCGCAGATCTTGGCGGCGTACGCCACCGCCTCCCCCTCGGACAGCTGCTTCCGCTTGGCGAGGACCTCGGCCAGGGTCTTGCCCTCGAGAAATTCCATGACCAGGTACGGCCGGCTCTTGTGCCCGTCGACCTTGACGACCTTGAGCACCGACGGATGGCTGAGGCGCGCGCCGATCTCCTCCTCCCTCTTGAAGCGCTCGAACCCCGCCACGTCGCTCTCCAGCGACATGAGGGGCACCTTGACCGCCACGCTCTGCCCGGTCGTCCGGTCGATGGCCCTGAAGATCGACGCCATGTTGCTGCGGGCGACCAGGTCGGTGAGCTCGAACCGGCCGTCGAGCAGCATGCCGGGCCCCAGGTCGCCGGTTCCGGCCACGGCGGCCGCGACCGCGACCGCCGCCTTCTTCGGCGGGGTGTCGGCCCCCAGGGCGACGCGGGCCGACTGCGCGACCTGCTCCAGGTTGCGCACCTCGATCAGCTGGAGCGAGATGTTGTCGTCGCTTCCCCGCTTCATGGCGAGGGCCACGAGCTCCTTGCACGCGTCATAGGGGTGCGACCGGGCCACGATCTCGCGCATCTCCTCGTCAAGCACGCACGCGTGCAGGCCGTCGGTGCACTGGAGGACGAAGTCCCCGTGGGAAAGCAGCTGCGTCGCGAAGTCCGGCTGGCAGAACGGCTCGGTTCCCAGGCTGCGGGTGAGCTCGCTCCGCCTGGGGCTCGCCATGGCCTGCCTCTCGAGGAGAAGCCCGAGCTTGACCGGCACCGAGGTGGCCACGTGGTCCGTCGTCAGCCGCCGGATCGTCTTCTGGCGGATGAAGTAGGCCCTCGTGTCCCCCACGTTGGCCACGCACACGGCGCCGTCGCGGAAGACCGACGCGACCAGGGTGGTGGCCATCCTCTGCCCCTGGTGCTGGACCAGCGCGTTCTCGTGCACGGCCGAGCAGGCGACCGTGAACATGCGCCGCAGGAGGGCGTAGGGTTTCGTGCTCGGCGGCGCCGACTGGAACTCCCGCTGGGCGGCCTCCACGGCGAGCCGGCTGGCGACCTCCCCGTTCTCATACCCGCCCACGCCGTCGGCCAGGAGCGCCACGCTCCCCTGCTTCTCCCGGGTCAGCGGGTCCGGCGATTCCCAGAAGTCCAGGAAGTCCTCATTGACGGGCCGGACGGGGCCCGCCGTTGAAAGGCGTGCGTAGCGCAGGCGCATGGATCAGGCGAAAAAAATGGCCCCGCTGCCAGGGGCAGGCGGAGCCATTGATTGTCGTTCGGCTCAGGGCCGGGTCAATGAGATCTACGCCGGTTTCTCCGTGAGGATCATGGCCTTGCCCGTCGCCTTGCTCCCGCTGACGAAGTACCACCAGCCGTAGAGGCCCCAGAGGGCGGCCACGCCGAGGGCCATGTACGACTCGTGCCAGCTCATGCCCGCCACGCTGAAGGGCCCGATCAGGTAGAACAGCATGCAGAGCAGGTTGGCCAGGAAGCCGAACACCGGGATCAGCATGTGCTTAACGCCGTTGAACATGTGGTGCTCCCGGAAGGCGACGATGGCGACGATGCAGGTCGTCATGTAGAGCAGGAACGTCCCGAAGTTGCTGACCAGCGTCACGATGAGCAGGGAGTTGGGGATCCACGTGTAGACGTGCGGGCTGAAGATCCCGAAGCTGTACCATAGGTTGTGCTTGTCGAGCGCCGCGGGGTCGGACGCCTGGCCCCCGAGGTAGGTCGTCACGGTGATGATGCCGATGACGATCGAGAGGATCGTCAGCGTCCAGATGGAGCGGTGGGGCGTCAGGTTCTTGCCGTGGAGCAGGCCGAAGTGCGCGCCCACCTCCTGGTCGCGGCCCATGGCGTAGGTGACGCGCGCGCCGGTGTTGATGCAGGCGAGCGTCGTGCCGACGAGGGCGAGGAAGACCGTCGCCGCCTGGACCAGCATGAACGCCTTCCCCGCGGCGTAGCTGCCGAAGACCCATGTCCCGGCGAGCACCATCATGTCCCCGATCGGGGCGCTCGAGGCCCCCGCCGACGAGAGCGTGTAGCCGCTGTTCAGGAAGTAGTTCGCCGCGTAGTACTCGAACAGGTAGCAGATCGCGCCCTGGATCGTGAGCGAGAGGAGGATGGCCCAGGGCAGGTGCCTCTTCGGGTCCTTGGCCTCCTCGCCCATGGAGGTGACGGACTCGAAGCCGACGAGGATCAGGATGGCGACGCAGGCCTGGACGATGATGTAGCTGAACCTGTGGGGCCCGACGACGGACTTGGCCGTGGGATGGTAGTTGAACGTCTGCCCGTTGGTCGGGTCGGTCGTGTAGGCGCCGTCCTTGTAGTCGATCGTGAACGGCGCGGCCTTGTCCACCGTGGTGGCCTTGCCGTTGGCGTCGGCCGGCAGCGGGTTGCCGTCCTTGTCCGTGCCGTCCTGCATCTGGTACGCGGGCGTGCCGTCGGCGTTCTTGGTGGGCTTGCCGTTCGCGTCGAGCACCGGCAGGGGATTGCCCTTGTCGTCGTTCACCGTGACCTGGGCGACCTGGTAGTTGACGGCGACGCCGTTCGAGAGGTGGAAGGCCCTCGAGCCCTGCGGATGGGAGCCGCGGTAGGCGAGCGCGATGATGCTGAAGACGACCAGGGCCGTGATCTGGATCACGTTGACCGCGATGTTGACCGCCGTGCTGCCCACCACCCCGCGGTAGGCGATGTAGCCCACGAAGACGGCAAACACGATGCAGAACAGGTACATCTCGAGCGGGCTGTTGTAGACGCCGCTGAACGTGTCCGGGAAGACGTATCCCGAGAGATAGCCGACCAGGAGCGCCGTGACGCCGACCATGCACCCCGGGTACACCCAGTAGTACAGGTGGCTCGCCCACCCGGTGAAGAACTTCGCCAGGCGGGCGAACTTGAAGGCGTGGGTCTTGGACAGGAAGGCCTGCTCGGCGTAGTAATAGGACGAGCCGGCCCCCGGGTAGAGGCGGGACAGCTCGGCGTAGCTGACGGCCGTCGCATAGCAGAGCAGCAGCGCCATGAGGATGCCGAACCACATGGCGCAGCCCGCCATGGGCGCCCCGTAGAGGGACTGCTCCTGGAAGGTCAGCCAGAGGAAGGCGCCCGGGGCTATCAGGGCCATTGCGTTCACGGTCAGGCCGGTGAGGCCCAGCGTGGGCTTCATGGTCGGCGTGGCGGGGGGCGTGGAGGTGGTGGGAGCAGGCATGGGTCTTGGGAGTGGGGCGACGGTTGTGCCGGGGTGTCTGGGTGGGAGCTGGGCTTGGGATGCGGGTGTTGATGCGGAATTGATGTCCGCCGCCCCCCTCCTAGCCGCTTGCATGCCAATTCCGCTAAAATTTTATTGAGCGCCCCCGGTGTGCCGGGCGCGGACCCGGCCGGAGCCGCGGCCGCGGCCGGGGACCGGGGGCCCCCGGCCTACAGCAACTGACCCGCGCGCACGGCCGGCGCCGGGGCGCCCCGCCACTCCGTGCGCGTGAGCTCGAGCGCCCCGTCGCCCGTCGCGACGACGAGCGGGGAAACCGAGAGGATCTCGCCCGGCCGCCCCCTGCCGGCGCGGGCCGCCGGCGAGTCCGGCTCGGCCCACCACACCATCAGGCGCGCCGGGCCGGCGTCCGTGAACGCGCCGGGATAGGGGTCGGTGACGGCGCGCACCAGGTTGAAGATCTGCCGCGAGGGCCGGGTCCAGTCGATGCGGCCGTCCTCGGGCGTGCGCCCGCCGAAGTACGTGGCCTGCGAGGCGTCCTGCGGGGTCTCGGGCGCCGTGCCGGAAAGCAGGGCGTCGATCTGGCGCATGAGCACGCGCCGCGCGCACGGGAGCGCCTTGCGGAAGGCCTCCTCGGCCGTGTCCCTGGGGCCGATGTCCACGCCCTCCTGGTCGACGATGGCGCCCGCGTCGGGCTCCCGGACCATCCGGTGGAGCGTCATGCCGATGCGCGGCTCGCCGTGGAGCACGGCCCAGTTGATCGGCGCGCGGCCCCGGTACTTCGGCAGCAGCGATCCGTGCATGTTGAAGGCGCCCAGGGGGGCCAGCGCGAGGACCCTCGTGCTGATCATGCTGCGGTAGTACACCGACAGGATCAGGTCGGGACTCATCTGTCCGATGCGCGCGACCCACTCGGGCGTGCCCACCTTGTCGGGCGTGTGGACGGGCACCCCCTTCGCCCGCGCGGCCGCCGCCGGCGTCCTGAACCAGATCTTCTCGCCCGGCTTGTCCTCGTGGGTGATGAGGGCCACGACGTTGTCGCCGCGGGACAGCAGAAGCTCCAGGCAGTCGTGGCCGACCTCGCTGTAGCCGAAGAAGAGGATCCGGGGGCCGGGCATGCGGGGCGCAGGCCTTGGCCTATTCCGTGGCCTCGATCATCTCGCGCACGAAGTAACGCTGGCGCACGCGGACCACCTGGTAGGTCCGGCCGACGTACTCGCCGATGAGCCCGATGCCTATCATCGCCACGCTTAGCAGGAAGAAGAGGATGCCGAACAGCGTGAACACGCCGAAGGTCTCGCGGTCCAGGTCGAGCACGAAGCGGCGGAAGAACAGCACCATCACGAGGGCCAGGCTGCCGCCCGAGCAGGCCATGGCGAACATCGTGAAGGCCTGGAGCGGCGCCAGCGAGAAGCCCGTGATGAGGTCGAAGTTGAGCCGGATGAGCTTGTAGACGGAGTAGTTCGAAACGCCCGCGTGCCGCTCCTCGTGCTTCACCCCCACCTCGGTCGGGTTGCCCGAGAAGCTGTAGGCCAGGGCCGGGATGAACGTGTTGTTCGCGCCGCTGCGCACGATCGCGTCGATGATCGGCCGCCGGTAGGCGCGCAGCATGCACCCCTGGTCCGTCATCTCGATCGAGGTCGTCGCCCGGCGCACGAGGTTGATGAGCCTCGACGCCATCGTCCGGAAGGTGCTGTCGCGCCGGTTGATCCGGAAGCCCCCGACGTAGTCGTGGCCCGCGTCGATGAGCGCCAGGAGCTTCGGTATCTCCTCGGGCGGGTTCTGGAGGTCGGCGTCGAGCGTGACGATCACCTGGCCCCGGACGCGCTCGAACGCCGCGATGATCGCCATGTGCTGGCCGTAGTTGGCGTTGAAGTCGATGACCCGGGTGACGCCGGGGCGCGCCGCAAACTGCGCCCTCAGGAGCTCGAGCGACCTGTCCGCGCTCCCGTCGTTCGTGAAGACGACCTCGTAGGCGCGGCCGAGGCCGTCGAGGACGGGGTACAGCCGGGAGAAGAGGAGCGGAAGGTTCGGCTCCTCGTTGTAGACCGGGATGACGACGGACAGGTCGGGTGCGGCGCTCATGCCTTGGAGTGTCTCCCCAGGATCGAGGCCAGGGTGCGCACGACGCGGGGCACGTCGGCGCGGCTCATCGCCGGGAAGAGGGGCAGCGTCAGGATGTTGCGCCCCGCGTACTCCGCGTGCGGGAAGTCGCCGTCCTTCCAGCCCATCCGCCGGTAGAGCCTGAAGAGGTGGATCGCCGGGTAGTGGACGCCCGTCCCGATCCCGGCGGCGCGCATCTCCTCCATGACCTGGGACCGGCGCACCGCCAGGCGCTCCTCGGGCAGGACGACCTGGAACATGTGCCAGTTGCTGTCGGTGAAGTTCTCCGGCGGGAGCCCGACCCCGAGCGAGCGGGCGCCCGCGCGGCCAAACTCCTCGAAATACGCGCGCGCCAGCTCGCGGCGCCGGGCCAGGAACTCGTCGAGGTGGGGCAGCTGGCCGAGCCCTATCCGCGCGGCCACGTCGGTCATGTTGAACTTCCCGCCGACCACCTCGACCTCCATCCCGTCGTGGCCGGTGCGCACCACGCCCTGGAGGCGGTACTGCTCGGCGAGCGACGCCTCGCGCTCGTCGTTCACGACGAGGCACCCGCCCTCGCCGGTCGTGATGTTCTTGTTGGCGTGGAAGCTGACCGAGACGAGGTCGCCGAAGGAGCCGATCCTGCGCCCCTTCCAGGTGCTCCCGATCGCCTGCGCGGCGTCCTCGACCACGCGCAGGCCGCGGCGGGCCGCGAGGGCGTGCAGCCGGTCGCGGTCGACCGGGAGCCCGGCGAGGTCGACGGGCAGGATCGCCCGGGTGTGCGCCGTGACGGCCGCCTCGGCGCGGTCCAGGTCGATCGTGCGGGTCGCGGGGTCGATGTCGACGAACACGGGCCTCGCCCCCGTCTCGAGGATCACGTTGCTCGTGGCGACCCAGGTGAGCGGGGTCGTGATCACCTCGTCCCCGGGGCCGACGCCCGCGATCCGCAGGGCGATCTCCATCGTGCACGTGCCCGAGTTGAAGGCGCGCACCGGCCGGCCCCCGAAGTACTCCGAGAGCCTCGCCTCGAACGCCTTCACCTGCGGCCCGGACGAGATCCAGCCGGAGCGCAGCACCTCCCCGACCCCCGCGATCGTCGCCTCGTCGATGAGCGGCCGCGTGAAGGGAAGGAACGGCGGCGGGGGCTTGGCCGGGGGCTGCGCGGCGGCGGGCGATGGCATGGCGGGGGTCATTCTGGCGGGCGGCGGCCAATCCTCAAGGCTGGTTGCTGAAAAGATAGTGGTGCGCCCCGGTCGCCAGGATGTGGAAGCGGAACCCCGGGTCGGCGAAGAGGGGCGCCGCGTCGCGGGCGCGGGCCACGGCGAACACCCTCGCCTTGCCCGCCCACTGCCTGCGGAACTCGGCGTCGTCGATGAACCGGGCCCGGCGCTCCGAGTCCTCTAGGAACTGCAGCTCGAGCTCGTCGCGGTAGCCGACGAGGCCGACCGCGCGGCCCGCGTAGTAGGTGAAGTCGTGGAAGAACCCGTGGTAGGCGTAGACCCGGTCGCCCGGGCGCACGAGCCTGCGGGCCTCGAGGGCGAGGTCCTTGGTGCTGCGCGTGTCGATGATCGGCATCGCGAAGGTGAGGACGCCGAACACGAAGACGAGCGTGGCCGTCATCGCGACCACGGCGCCGCGGGCGCCCCCGGTCGCCGCGCGCGGCACCAGCGCGCGGATCCCGCCGACGACGAGGACCGCGGCCACGACGAACGCGAACGGCTGGAGCGCCGAGGCCTGGGAGGCGTCGCGGATGAGCCCCGGCCTGAGCACGGCCGCGCAGAGGAGTGCCGCGAGGAGGCCGCACAGGAGCGTGAACACCCTCAGCCCCGGGCGCATCCGCGCGAAGCCGTCGGGCCGGGGCACCGTGCCCGCGAGCCACCGGCCCACGAGGACGGCGACCGCGGGGAAAAGAGGCAGGATGTAGTTGATCAGCTTGGACTGGGACGCGCTGAAGAAGAGCAGGATGAACGCGGCCCACGTGACGAAGAACCAGGCCTCGGCGTTCTCCCGGCGGCGCGGCCAGCCCCCGGCCAGCGCGTCGCGGATCGCGTGCCACACGAATCCCGTCCACGGGAAGAGCCCGGGGACCAGGACGAGGACGAAGAAGTAGGCGGGCTGGTAGCGGCCGTGCCCCTTGTCCGTGAAGCGCTCCCAGTGCTCGTAGACGAAGTAGAAGTGGGCCCAGCCGGGGTTGCGCGACGCCACGAGCAGGTGCCAGGGGGCGGCGATGGCGAGGAACAGGGCGACCCCGCTCGGCAGGTACAGGGGCCGCAACCTCCCCCACTGGTTGAAGGCGAGGAGCCAGAGGAACATGATGGCGCCGGTGACGAGGAACCCCTCGAGGCCCTTGGTCAGGGTCGCGAGCGCCGCGCTGGCGTAGAGCCCGTAGAAGAGCCAGCGGCGCCGCGCCCCGGGGGCCTCGCGCACCCCGAGGATGAAGCAGAAGAGCGTGGCGCTCATCAGGACCGTGAGGGGCACGTCCGGGGTGACGAGGTGCCCGAGGGCGAGGTACAGGAGCGAGGTCCCGAGGACGGCGGCCGTCCAGAGGCCCGCGCCGCGCCCGTAGATCCGGCGGGCGGCCGCATAGGATGCCAGGATCCCTCCGAGGGCGAAGAGCGCCGTCGGGAGGCGCACCGCCCACTCGGACGGCCCGAGGGCCTCCTCGGACGCCGCGACGATCCAGTAGGTGAGCGGCGGCTTCTCAAAGTAGGGGACCCCGTCCAGGCGCGGCGTCACCCAGTCGCCGCCGGCGACCATCTCGCGGGGGACCTCGGCGTACCGGCCCTCGTCCGGGTTGGTGAGCGGCGCGCTGCCGAGCCTCCAGGCCAGGAGGAACCCGAAGACCGCCGCGAGGAGGAGCAGGTCCCGCCCCCACGAGGGCTCGGCGTCGGGGCGGGGCGGGGCCGTTGGACTCACGCCCACGAGATACGAGCCGGGGACATCCCAAGCAAGCCTTGCGCCCGCCGGCGCCGGACCCCGCGGTTTTTAAATTGAGGCGGGCCGCGGCTTGCGGCCAAATCGGCCGCATGCCCGCCGCGCCCGCCCGCAAATTCACCTTCATCTGCGGGCAGGACGACTTCCTGGTGGGCCGGATGGGCCGCGAGCGCTTTGAGGAGCTCTCCGGGGCGACGGCCGACGAGTTCTCGCGCGAGGTCGTGAGCGGGTTCGCCGCGAACGTGGACGAGGTCGCGATGGCGGTTAACCGCTTCCGCGAGGCGGTGCTGACGCTGCCGATGTTCGGCGGCCGGCGCGTCGTCTGGCTCAAGGACGTCAACTTCCTCGCGGACACGGTGACGGGCAGGGCCGAGACGACGGTCAGCCTGGTCGGGGACCTCCAGGACGTGCTCCTGGCGGTCGACCCGGCGGAGACGGCGGTCCTCATCACGGCGGCGCCCGTGGACCGCCGGCGCTCGTTCGCCAAGTGGTGCGAGAAGAGCGCGGACTTCGTCCTCGCGGGGGGCGGGGACGACTCGGACGCGCTCGCGGCCGTGGTCGCCGCGGAGGCGCGCGCGGTCGGCGCCGAGTTCGGGCCGGGGGCCCAGGAGCTCCTCCTGGCGAGGACCGGCGCCAACACGCGGCTCCTGGTCGAGGAGGTCCACAAGCTCGCCGCCCACGCGGCCGGGGCGCCGATCGACGAGGCCAGCGTCGCCCTGCTCACGCCCAACGCCGCGCAGGGGGACTTCTTCGAGACAGCCGACGCCTTCTTCAGCGGCGACCTCAGGTGGACGCTCGAGGCCCTGAGGCGCCACTTCTTCGCCGGCGGCGACGCGCGGCCGGTCCTCGCCGCCCTCCAGAACCGCAACCGGATCCTGATCCAGCTCCGGGCGCTTGCGGACGCCGGCGCGGCGACTGCCGGCCCGGGGGGCGTCCGCGGCCTGGCCGAGGCGGCCGGCGCGTACGGGCCGGCCTACGGCGACGCCGTCGGCGAGAAGAGCTCGTTCAACGTCTTCACCCAGAACCCTTGGTACCTGGGCAAGCTGGCGGGGGCGGCCCCGCTCCCGGCCCTGCGGCGCCTGATCGACAACCAGCGGGCCTTCGTCGGGGCCTTCGAGGAGATCATCCGCAGGCCCGACGAGCAGGAGGACGTGCTGCGCGACATGGCGGTCCGCTGCCTCGCCGCCTAGGCGCGCGCGCTTTTCCGGTGGCTTTCGCGCCAAAGCGGCGTTTACTCGGCGGCTTGCCGTGAGCGAGCCGTCCGACCCCGTCCCCAGCGAGCCCGTCCCTAACGTCCTGGCGGAGCGCTACGCGTCGGCGGCGATGAAGGACGTCTGGTCGAAGCGCGGGCGCATCCTGCTCGAGCGCGACTTCTGGATCGCCGTCATGAAGGCCCAGCGGGACCTGGGGGTCCCGATACCGGCGGAGGCGATCAGGGACTACGAGCGCGTCAAGGGGAGCATCGACCTCGAGTCGATCGCCAAGCGCGAGCTCGCGACGCTGCACGACGTGAAGGCGCGCATCGAGGAGTTCTCGGAGCTGGCGAAGC
>Ga0335078_10012830_pt1 | contig 12413 bp, 9 predicted proteins | sample Lox_Sample_32_FD_206711 | JGI IMG/M metagenome (GOLD analysis project Ga0335078, IMG submission 206711) | Soil microbial communities from Loxahatchee National Wildlife Refuge, Florida, United States - Lox_Sample_3.2 | ecosystem: Environmental > Terrestrial > Soil > Wetlands | place: USA: Florida... | reverse complement strand
TGGGCCCAACAAACAGACCGCTGAACAAATAAGAGAGCGCCGGATGGTTGTGCCAGTATCCGACCAGGCTGCTCAGCAATGCTGGATTGCGCAGCAGCGGGGAATCGGCGGGCGTCGGTCCGCCAACCACAATGTGATTGCCTCCACCGGTCCCGGTGTGGCGCCCATCGAGCATGAATTTTTCCGTGCCCAGGCGCGCGAGCCGCGCTTCTTCATAGAGAACTGTCGTGTTGTTGACCAACTCATCCCAGCACGCCGCCGGACTGGTGTTGACCTCAATCACGCCCGGATCTGGCGTCAGCTTGATCGTGTTGAGGCGCGGATCACGCGGAGGCGTATACCCTTCAACGAGCAGAGGCATTCCCAGGTTGGCGGCGGTGTCTTCGATCGCAGCCACCAGGTCGAGATAATCCTCCAAATAATGTTGCGGCGGCATGAATACCCGCAGCACTCCCCCGCGAACCTGCGTACACAAGGCTGTGCGATTGATCCAGTGCGCCGATTCTCCCTTGGCTGGCGCAAGGTCCCCGGCAGGAAGGCCGGCGGGGCGGCTGAGCTTTCGCGGGCCGACCTGTGCCGGGCCCAGGACCTGCTCGGCGTATCCCTGAGGGTCTCGCGGGCCGGGAGCGCCGGGAACTCGGGCTTGCTTCGATATGGATGCACGGTCGGGCAACGGCGATCGGGCCTCCATCGGGTCCCGTTCGTAGATGTGGGGATAGTCAGACTTGCTGACCCACGGAATTGAATCCAACGGCAGGCGAAGCCCCATTGGTGAATCGCCGGGGATCAAATACATCCGCTCATCCCGCAAAAACCAGGGACCGCTCACCCACTCCCTGCTTCCGTCGTCGTAAAGTTCGCGCCGTAGCGGAAGCGCATAGCCCACCACTCGCTGCAAGCCCTCCTCGAACACTTTGGCCAGCCGCGCCCGGTCTTCGGCATTCTCAAGCTTGTTATCGAAGGGATCAACATTGACCGGCAGCCGCCGCTCTTTCCAAAGGTAGTACCAAACGTCTTCGTAGCCGGGAAGCACGTGCTTGGAATTCAAATCCAATCGTCCCGCGATTTCGAGGATGAATATCTTTGCCTCGTTCTCCGTCAGTTTGCCGGGCGCGCTTTCATCGGCGGTCAAAGCCGGATCTCTCCAAACCGGCTGTCCGTCCTTGCGCCAGTAAAGCCCCAGCGCCCAACGCGGCAACGATTCACCCGGATACCACTTTCCCTGCCCGTAGTGCAGCAACCCACCCGGCGCAAAGCGTTTGTGCAGCCGGCGAACAAGGTTGTTCGCCAACTGGTACTTATGCGGGCCCAGCGCCGCCGTGTTCCACTCCTCGCCATCCATGTCGTCAATAGAAACGAAAGTCGGCTCCCCGCCCAGGGTAAGCCGGACATCCTGTACCTTCATCTCCGCGTCCACCCGATGGCCGAGAGCTTGAATCTCCGCCCATTGCTCATCGGTATAGGGCTTGGTGACGCGCGGGTCTTCATGAATGCGCGTTACCGACATGGAGAACTCGAAATCGGTGTCCACCTCGCCCCCGGCCCCGTCTTCCGCTTTGACGATCGACTCGTCGTCGGTGGAGAAAAAGCCGGTGATAGCAGCGGCAGTAACCGGATCGGCCGAGCACGCCAATGGAATATGTCCTTCATCCGCCAGCAATCCGGAGGTCGCATCGAGGCCTACCCACCCCGCGCCGGGAAGATAGACTTCCATCCACGCGTGCAGATCGGTGAAATCTTTTTCAGTTCCGCTAGGGCCATCCAGTGACTTGACGTCGGGCGCGAGTTGAATAAGGTAGCCGGAGACGAACCGCGCGGCCAGCCCCAGGTGCCGCAGCAACTGCACTTCAAGCCACGCGCTGTCGCGGCATGAGCCGCTTTGCAGGCTCAGCGTCTCTTCCGGCGTTTGAATGCCCGGCTCCATGCGGATCACATACTTGATCCGCCTCTGAATCGTCTGATTGAGCTCCACCAGATAATCCACCGTCCGCATCTTTGGTCGGCGCAGTTCGCGCACCAGAGCCTGCAGCCTGACTCCGGGAGGGGCCGCTTCGAGATAAGGAATCAACTCCCTCGACAGGATCGGATCGTAGCGAAAAGGAAATTGGTCGGCGTACTTCTCCAGAAAAAAATCGAAGGGATTGATGACGGTAAGCTCCGCCACAAGATCTACCTCTACGGAAAACTCATTCGTCTTCTTGGGAAACACCAGCCGCGCCAGCCGGTTGCTGTAAGGGTCCTGCTGCCAATTGAGAAAGTGCTCAGCCGGAGTGACCTTAAGCGAGTAACTGGGCACGGGGGTCCGGCAGTGCGGCGCCGGACGCAAGCGTACAACATGGGGCGAGAGCCATACCGGTTTGGCATAGCGGTACTGTGTCTTGTGATTGAGTGCGACTCGTACGCCCATGGCTTTTATTGCCGCCGGATTCGGACCTTCGACGTGGAAGCATCCTGTTAGTTCCGTGGTGTAGAATTATACCCAATCGCGCTATGCCAGCCCGGACAAACCGCTCGACCCATCGCCAAACTCGCCAATACTCACGTGGTGAAAACGCGCGCTCGAATGCATTGAGCGAAAGCGATAAAACTCCAGTCATTCCGTTGTAGCCGGGCGCAGTATTCGGGTAGCCGACTTCCGCCAGCACCAAACTCCCGCACCGCCAACCCGGAATGTGGTAATTCGGAAACCACCGCGGCCCCATATCGGCGAGAGCGATTTGCCGGCGCGCGCCGAAGCATTAAACTCTTTGCGATGACCCTCCTCGGTCGCGGCTGGTGTAGCCCCTTATCGGTTGGCCTTTCGCTTCTCGCGATTACTTTCTTCCAGCCGTCATATTGCCAGCGGCCTACGCTCGACCGCTTGCCGGTTGTAGGCGATGCCCCGGACGATGTCCCGCCGCTAGCCGCTGACTTGTCGCCCGCTTTAAACCGCCGTTCCGTGGACAAGGCCATCCGTAAGGTCGCCGATTGGCAACAGGGACGGCTCGACTCGAAGTTCGACACCGACTGGACGCTGGCCGCTCTCTACGCCGGTTTCATGGCGGCCTCCGAGGCAACCGGAGACAAGAAGTATCGAAACGCGATGAAGAGAATGGGAGAGAAACTGGATTGGCAGCTCGGCCCGCGATTCAACCATGCGGACGATCTCGCAGTCGGGCAGACCTATCTGGAACTCTATTTCCGCTACCACAAGCCGTATATGATCGCCCGACTCCGCGACCGCTTTGACGCCATCATGAAAACTCCGGACGACTCCACCACCTTCGCCTGGTGGTGGTGTGACGCGCTATTCATGGCGCCGCCCGTCTGGGCGCGGTTGTACAAAGCCACCGGAAACGTCGCATATCTTGACTACATGAACCGGGAATGGTGGAGAACCTCCGCGCGTCTTTATGATCCGCAGGAGCATCTTTACTCGCGCGATGCTTCCTTTCTGGATAAGACGGAAGCGAATAGCAAAAAGCTATTCTGGTCGCGCGGCAACGGCTGGGTGATGGCCGGGCTGGTTCGCGTGCTCGAGGACATGCCCGCAGATTATCCTGACCGTCCGAAGTACATCGCACAGTTCAAGGAAATGGCGGCAAAGATCGCGTCATTACAGGGCCCGGACGGGCTCTGGCGCCCGGGCTTGCTGGATGCTGCCAGCTATCCGCTGCCCGAGATTTCCGGCTCGGCTTTCTACACCTACGCCCTGGCTTTGGCAGTGAATCAGAAGATTTTGGAAGATGCCGCATACCGGCCGGTTGTGGCCCGAGCATGGAAAGGGATCCTCGGGCACATCTATTCCGATGGCAGGCTGGGCTGCGTTCAGCCGGTAGGTGCGGCGCCAGACAAGTACAAAGCGACCAGCAGCTACACCTTCGGCGTGGGGGCGTTCTTGCTGGCAGGGTCGCAAGTGCATGATCTGGCAGTTAAACACTGAAGCCCGCTCTTCAGCCCTCCCGAGAGGAACGAATCAGGCCACCCCCTGAGTTAACGTCATAAATTGAACGCGACCAAGGGTGTCCGCGAAACATCTAACCCCGCGAAAACTAAGTCATTCCTTAGGAAGGCAAATCAAATGTTCGAGAACCCCTGCGACTTGCAATCCACTCAGCGTCTCCGCCGGAGGCCTAATGTCTAAAATGCGCGCCGTACAAATCTCTCAGCGGGGCGGACCCTTCGAGTTGGTTGAACGAGACATTCCTGACCCTGGGCCGGGCGCAGTGCGAATCAAAGTCCAGGCGTGCGGAATCTGCCACAGCGACAGCGCGATAAAAGAAGGCGGCATGCCGGGAATTACCTACCCTCGGGTTCCAGGGCACGAAGTGGTCGGAATCGTGGATGCCATTGGCTCCGGCGTTGCCCAATGGAAAGCCGGTGACCGCGCCGGCCTCGGCTGGAATGGGGGCTATTGCGGCTACTGCAATGCCTGCCGCCGGGGAAATTTCTTCGCCTGCCAAACTGCTACGTTCATCACCGCTCACCAGCGACGGCGGCTATGCCGATTACACTATCGCCCGCGACGAAGCGCTGGCGCGTGTTCCCGAAGAACTTTCCGCAGTGGAGGCTGCGCCGTTGATGTGCGCCGGCGTCACCACTTTTAACGGTTTGCGCAACAGCGGTGCGGGGCCAGGCGAGGTAGTTGCGTTGTTGGGCCTGGGCGGTCTTGGCCATCTCGGGTTGCAGTTTGCTGTCAGGTTGGGCTTCAAAACCGTTGCCATCGCGCGCGGTCAGGACAAAGAACCGCTGGCCAAAAATCTGGGTGCATGGCGATACATTGACAGCCAGTCCCAGGACCCCTCTGCGGAACTCACCAAGCTGGGCGGGGCCAAAGTCGTTCTCGCTACGGTAACTGCAGGCGATGCCATGGCCGCAGTCCTTGGCGGCTTGGGCGCCAATGGAACCCTGCTCGTGCTCGGCGCTGCGCCATCGCTGCCGCTCTCTCCCGCCCGGCTTCTGGGCGGACGCCATTCCATCAAAGGCTGGTATTCCGGCACCTCCATAGACTCCGAGGATACCCTCGCCTTCAGCGCGCTCTCCGGCGTGCGTTCCATGAACGAAGTGTTTCCCCTGGATCGCGCCGCCGAGGGCTATGAGCGTATGCTAAGTGGCAAAGCAAGGTTTCGAGTTGTGTTGACTACGGGGAATTAGGTAGGTTCCCGAAGAGGTTTCCGCCGAACAATGGGTGAGGTTTCCGCGCACCAATACTACATCCTGGTTCTGAAAGGACGCGCATATGATTCTCGGCATGTCAACCGCGACATACACTCTCCTGCACGTCGTGATCAGCCTGGTGGGAATTGTTTCTGGTCTGATCGTCATGTTCGGATTCTTGGCCGCCAAACGGATGGATGGCCTTACCGCCATTTTCCTCATCACCACAGTTTTGACGAGCGTAACCGGCTTCGGATTTCCCTTCACGCACCTTTTGCCGTCACATAAGGTCGCCCTCATTTCGCTCCTAGTGCTGGCAGTTGCAATCGCCGCGCGCTACCTGTTTCACCTCGCTGGAGTGTGGCTTAAGACTTACGTCGTCACAGCTTCCATTGCGCTCTACCTCAACGTTTTCGTGCTGGTGGTGCAGTTATTTGAAAAGGTGCCGGCTTTAAAAGCATTGGCGCCGACGCAAAAAGAGCCGCCGTTCCTGATCGCGCAGCTGGTTGTCATGGCTCTTTTCATCCTGCTCACCGTTCTTTCAGCGATCAAGTTTCAACCCGAACCAGCTCACGCTTAACCCTAAGCGTTTCGCATTCTTTTTTTCGCTGGGCCGGAGGAAATCTCCTCCGGCGAAGCCCGCCGCCAATTAAGGCTGGCGGTAACATCCACCACAATTAATCTCTAAGGAGAAAATCTTATGAGCACCATCACGACCAAAGACGGAACACAGATTTATTACAAAGACTGGGGCAAGGGACAGCCCGTAGTTTTCAGCCATGGCTGGCCGCTCAGCTCGGACGCCTTCGAAGACCAAATGATTTTCCTGACCAACCACGGCTACCGCTGTGTCGCCCACGACCGGCGCGGTCACGGCCGTTCCGGCCAGCCCTGGGAAGGCAATGAAATGAACACCTACGCCGATGATCTCGCCACCCTCGTCGAGAAACTCGACCTGAAAGACGCGATCCATGTCGGCCACTCCACCGGCGGCGGTGAGGTCGCCCGCTACATCGGCCGCCACGGCACCAAGCGCGTCTCCCAGACTGTGCTCATCAGTGCGGTGCCGCCGCTAATGTTGAAAACCGCCGCCAATCCCGTCGGCTTGCCAATAGACGCTTTCGACCAGATTCGCGCCGCTGTCCTCAACGATCGCTCGCAGTTCTTCAAAGACCTCAGCCTGCCCTTCTACGGCTTTAATCGGCCGGGCGCAAAAGTGTCGCAGGGTCTGCGCGACTCATTCTGGCTGCAAGGGATGCTATGCGGACTGAACGCTGCCTATGACTGCGTCAAGGCTTTCTCCGAAACCGACTTCACAGAGGACCTCAAGAAGTTCGATGTGCCCACCCTCATTCTTCATGGCGACGACGACCAGATCGTGCCGATTGGCGCTGCCGCTCTTCAGTCCTCCAAGATTGTTAAGGGAGCGACCCTGAAAGTAATTCCCGGCGCCCCGCACGGCATGTGCTCGACGTTGAAAGACCAGATCAATGCCGAGCTGCTGGAATTTTTCAAGCGTGCCAACCGGGCGGCAGCTTAACTGATCCGCGGCCCGGCCCTGTGCAATGGCCTGCAAGGGCCGGGCCGCAACATTCTTCGAGCTCTTCTTCGCGGCCTTTGCGATCTTAGCGGTTAGAATTGCAGCCGTATCGCAACCGTGTGACGCGAACTGAGCCGCCAAGTTCCGCCCAGGAGGACAAATGTCCCTACGGCCCGTCAAACGAGTCATCAAATCGAAGCCCACTCTGGAAGGCGCAGGCGTGCACCTCCGCCGCGCATTCGGCTTCGGAAACACCAAAGACTTCGATCCCTTTCTCTTGCTCGACGACTTCCGCAACGACGTCCCCGAAGATTATCTGGCTGGATTTCCCTGGCATCCCCATCGCGGCATCGAGACCATCACCTACGTTCTCGCCGGGACCGTGGAACACGGCGACAGCATGGGTAATCGCGGCGTCATCGCCTCCGGTGACGTGCAGTGGATGACTGCGGGCAGCGGCATCATTCACCAGGAAATGCCGAAAGGCGATCCAGCCGGCCAGATGCACGGCTTCCAGCTATGGGCCAATCTTCCGGCCTCGCTCAAAATGACTGCGCCGCGTTATCAGGAAGTGAAGGCGCTCGATATTCCCGAAATCACCGACGACGATAGTACCCACGTGCGCGTGGTCTGCGGCACTTTCTGGGGAAAAACCGGCCCGGTGGACGGCATCGCCGCCGACCCGATCTATATTGACGTCTCGGTCTCTCCGGGGAAAAGAAAGACTCTGCCCGTCGAGACCACGCGCCATGCCTTCGCCTACGTTTTCGCGGGAAGCGGAAAGTTCTGCAACGCCTCGGGGCCGCTCGCCGTGCCGACCGAAGCCATCAAATGGTCAGACACCACGCCCCCGGTGGAAGCGGACAATCGCTCGCTCATTCTTTTTGATTCGGGAGACGAAGTGACGGTGCAGGCCGGAGACGACGGCACCCGCTTTCTGTTGGTCTCAGGCAAGCCACTGCAGGAGCCCGTGGCCTGGTACGGCCCGATCGTCATGAACACCCAGGAACAACTCCGGCAAGCTTTCACCGAACTCGAACAAGGAAAATTCTTGAAGCAGGGATGACCATTGGCAGAGCCGTGTGGCGCGGGCACCTCTTGTCCGCGACCATAGCGGAAAGCGTTGTTGGCGGAGGCAAGGATTTCACTTCAATGCCGCCCCAAGCAGGAGTGCCTGCGCCTACCGCTTTGCGTCGCGGTCTCGCTTTTAGTATCGAATGACCAGGGGAAGGTCTGGCCTAAGGTCTTTGGATTTCTTTCTTTTCCCGCCATCGAACGTCAATTCCAGAAGCCATTCATCTCCTCGCGTGACGCTGAGCACATGCTCGGTCTGCAGATAATTGAGCGCCGTAACGGGTTCGTACTTCTCCGGCGATACCAGCCGGATTGCGGTGATCCGGTCGGTGCCGATGGGATGGTGATAGCGCGAAGCCCGCGCCGCTTGCGCGACAGTGTTCGTCAGAACGCCTGGTTCTATGAATAACGCCGGGCTTTGTGTCTCATCACGGGCGGTTAGCATCTCCATTTTTGAACCCTTCGGCATCCAGTCCGCTGTCCAGGACCAGGTGGGAAACGGCAAAGCATCATTCGACGGCGTCGTTCGCCGAAGGCCAATGCCGATTGGACACCAGCCGCTGGAACGCCACAGCATGCGCTGCCGGAATTTCTCCGCTGCCCGCTCCAGGCCGGGCTCAACCTTCACGGTGGAATCGGGCCACATCAGCTCCAGGTAAGAATTCTCGAACTCTACCGTAATAGATGCCGTCCCTTGTCCGTCGTGACGGTTCATGTATGGCGATATCTGGAAACCTGCGCGTTCCAGCGCCTCGCGCTCTGGAGCGTTCGGCGAAACCATAATCCAAACATGGTCAAGCTCGATCGGCGACTTGGCCGGTGCTGGCACTGCGGCAGCCGCGAGCAGAATCAGGGCAAGGGTCCCGAGCACTGGTGCTTTGCTCATAGGTACTGTTAGACGTGCGAGTACTTTGCATGGTGAGCATGATTCGAAACGAAGCGACCAGAGGGCAAAGGCCGGCCGGCAATATTCAGTTATCGAGAAGTCACACCCATTATTTTGGTCACATCCACTATCATCGTGTGGGCGGGCCTGACCGCAAACAGAATGCGCTGACGCGTTGCAAAAGCCAGGGAGGATTCAGCCATGCGAGTATTCCTCACCGTAGTACTAGCGGTCGCTTTCATCGTTCCAGGGCTCGGCGTGACCTCCTTCGCCGCCGAAACGCCCAAACTCATTCACAAGGACGGCCGCTACGCGCTGCTGGTAGATGGCCAGCCGTTTTTCGTTCTTGGCGGACAGATCAACAATTCCAGTGCCTGGCCCGCAACCCTACCCGAAGTCTGGCCGCTTATCGAAGCCATGCACGCCAACACGGTTGAAGCGCCCGTCTACTGGGAACAAATCGAGCCGCAACCCGGCGCCTTCGACTTCACGGTAGTCGACGACCTGGTAAATCAAGCGCGCGCGCACCATGTGCACCTCGTGCTGCTGTGGTTCGGCACCTGGAAAAACGGCAGAATGCATTACGCCCCCGAGTGGGTGAAGACCGATCCGGCGCGCTTTCCCAGGGTCATCAACCCGCATGGCGAGCCGCTTGACGTGCTCTCAGCCAACGCTCCCGCCAACCTCGAAGCGGACAAAAAAGCCTTCGTCGCGCTGATGCACCATCTCCGTGAAACCGATGGCGACCAGCACACGGTAATTCTCATGCAAGTAGAGAACGAATCCGGTTCGCCTGGCAGCGTGCGCGATTTTTCCCCGGCGGCGGATAAGCAATTTCAATCCGAAGTTCCGCCCGAGCTGGTCAAAGCTTTGCACAAGTCTTCCGGAACCTGGTTCCAGGTCTTTGGTGCTGACGCCGACGAAACCTTCGCCGCCTACTCCGTCGCTCGCTACATCAACGAGATTGCCCGCGCCGGCAAGGCCGAGTTTCCCATTCCCATGTACGTCAACAACTGGCTGAAGTATGCGCCCGAAGCCGTTCCTGGCGTGCACTATCCCAGCGGCGGCCCCACCTACAACATGCTCGATGTGTGGAAGGCCACGGCTCCGTCGCTCGACATGATCGGCCCCGACATCTACACCGACGACTCCGACAGCTATCGCGAAACCCTCAAGCAATACAACCGCCCCGACAATCCCCTGTGGGTGCCTGAAACCGGCATGGAAGACGTGTACGCCCACTACTTTTTCTACGCTCTCGGCGATGGCGCGGTCGGTTTTTCGCCTTTCGGTATGGATCAAACCGGCTGGACCTTCAAATCCGGCGAGATTCCCGCGCTGCACAGCGAAAACTTCGCGTTGATCGCTCCTATGGACCGTGAAATCGCGCAACTGAATTTCGAGGGAAAACTCAAAACAGCGGTAGAAGAACCCGGCCAGACGGAACGCGATCTGGACTTCGGCAACTGGCAGGCGACGGTGAGTTTCGGCTTCCCGCAATTCGACGGTGGCCACCGGGCACCCGGCACCAAAGACCACACCGGCCGCGCCCTGGTAGCGCAACTCTCAAGCAATGAGTTCCTGGTGGCCGGCTTCGACGCCCGAGTGAAATTCCATCTCCCCGCCTCGGCCGCCGGCCGGCATATGCAGATTCTGCGCGCAGAAGAAGGGCGCTATGAAAACGGAGAATGGAAATTCCTGCGCCTGTGGAACGGCGATCAAACCGACTTCGGTCTCAACTTCACCAACCTCCGCCGGGTAGTTCACATCCGTTTGGGAACATACTGAGAATTTGTAATTTCGTAATTTGTGAATTAAAAACCTTGTGCATGCCTTTGGGCGCGGCTCGGATCACCAAATTAACAACTCACGCGGGGAAGGTTTCAACTCACAAATTACAAATTACCAAATTACAAGTTTCCTTAATTTGGCTTGCGCCCCTTCCCATCAGTAAGGAATCGCAACAGCGCCGAGTTCCCCGCGGCTTCGAAGTCCTTGAGCAGCGCCGCATCGGGGCTGGACGGTGAATCCTCGGAAGTCCGCTGCCGGATAGCCTGGCGCAGCCGGTCGGTCAACTCCGACTCGTTGGTCATGATCTGCATGTAGAACCACAGGAAGTGCCGCATCTGGTCTACGGCCGATTTCAACACCTGCAGCGAGTCCATCTCCGGCAACTGCGAAAGTGCCTCCAGCAATTCCGGATCGCTGGCCGCTTCCATGGCGGCGCAGTTCAGCTCGCGCTGAATGGCGCGCAGATCTTCGGTCACTCGCTCTACGCGGATGTGAATGTCGTCCAGATAATCCTCTCGCGCCATGCCCACCTTCCAGGGATGAAGACACATTTACATGAAGCCAACTCACCATCTCACCCGCAATGGGCAGGGAACAGATGTCCCTTGTGCATGCGCTTTCGTAATTGACCATTGGTTTGTAAAGCGTCGGTAACTGTCTGTAGGACAGTACTTTAGGTCGTACCGGAGGCGAACGACCCGTACTGGCGAATCTCGGGCACGCCGGCCACTCGAACTCCCTCGCAGGGGTGGTCCACGGCATTGGCCAGGGTGAGCGTCATCTGCCTCAGGGTGACCAGGCCAAGGCGGCGCGCACCCTCACGGGTAGCTGGCAAAAGGCTGAAAAGCCAGTACATAGGAATGATGGCGTAGGGCCAGCGATGGCCGGGGCCGAGCACATACCAGGGGCGCAAAATCGTGGCATTCATGCCGGTAGCGCGAAGCAGCGCCTCACACTCAGCCCGAACTTGGACGTATGCCTTCATCATGGGCGCAGGATGGGCGACGCTAAGGTAAATGAAGTGCTTTATGCTGGCCTCCGCGGCAGCTTTGATTGCACCTGACCCCGAAGCAAAGTCAATGCTGCGGAATTCTGCAGTCTTGGACGGATTGGGATGGGAAACGCCGACCAGTTGCACGAAAGTGTCGGAAGGCGGAATTTGCACGGCGTAGGAACGGGCGTCTAAAGCATTGCCCAGCACGGGTATGCAGCCCGAGGGTAGTTTGCGCGCGGAGCCAGGCCGCACCAACGCCCGCACTTCGTGGCCGCGTTCGAGCAGCAGCGAGATAAGCGGCCGGCCCAAATAGCCCGTACCACCGGCTATGAATACGCTGTGCCGCGCGCTGTTCGATGTTGCCATCACAGACATTACAAATCAAGCCGAGGTGTGGATTTGCGGCGGAGTAAACACGGAGGCGGCTGTCCCTGCACGCATCATTCTCGGCTTTTCCCGACGACTGACGACTGACGCCTAACGACCGACGACTACTAGCGACTACCCTTCCGGCTGCGGGTTACGGCTTCGCGGGCTTCTTTATCGGCGGTACGGCGGCGCTCGGTTTCGCGCTTGTCCCACAGTTGCTTGCCCTTGGCCAGGGCGAGTTCGACTTTCACACGGCCATTCTTGAAGTACATGCGAGTGGGAATGAGGGTGAGGCCGCGTTGCTGCGTCTTGCCGATCAGTTTGCGGATTTCCTCCTTGTGCATCAGCAGCTTGCGCGTGCGCAAGGGAGCGTGGTTGAAGATATTGCCATGTTCGTAAGGCCCGATATGGCAGTTGAGCAACCAGAGTTCACCGTCTTTCACTAAGCCATAGGAATCCTTGAGGTTGGCCAGTCCCGCGCGGACTGATTTGGCCTCCGTGCCGGTCAGGGCCACGCCGGTCTCAAATTTTTCCAGCAAGAAGTAGTTGTGTGAAGCGTTCCTATTAACAGAGGCATCGCGCTCGCCGGCGGCAAGAGAGTCGCGGCGCGGATTTTTCTCCGG
>Ga0335078_10012827_pt1 | contig 12414 bp, 12 predicted proteins | sample Lox_Sample_32_FD_206711 | JGI IMG/M metagenome (GOLD analysis project Ga0335078, IMG submission 206711) | Soil microbial communities from Loxahatchee National Wildlife Refuge, Florida, United States - Lox_Sample_3.2 | ecosystem: Environmental > Terrestrial > Soil > Wetlands | place: USA... | reverse complement strand
GAGATGGACATCGACCCGGAAGAGGAGGTCCTCGGCCTTTTTCGAGGGGTTCCCCTGATTGAAAGGTCGGTATCCGCGCCCCCTCTCTTTCCGGACACCATATTCCTCTTTCAGGGCCCCCTCGAAAGAATGTGTGCCACAGTCGAAGAGCTGGAGGAACAGTTAGAGATAACGGTCGTGCATGAAGTGGCCCATTTTATCGGGATGGGAGAGGAGAGGCTCGCGGAGCTCGGGTATGAGTGAGCGATCGACCCTTTCCGCGATGAAAATATGCGTGGGACTAAGAGTTTGTCTTCGCGGCTCTTTTTGTTACAGCGTTCCGCAGAATAAAGTAACGATTGCCCCAGCGCGATCTTTTCCCAAAGCGGAGCCTGCATAGCGAAGGAAACGATGGAGCCGGTCGGTAACGGGCATGAATTCTGCCGAACGCTATAGGACCTGGTTTGGCGGGCAAACAAAGAAAAGAATTTATTAAATTGTTTTAAGATTTCCCTTGACATATTATTTCTGAGTCAATTATCATTAAAAAGCAGTAGTATTCATTCTTTCTGAAAGGAGCTTAGCAGGATGCCAGCAGGTAAGGTGAAGTGGTTCAACGACTCAAAGGGGTATGGGTTTATTGAGCAGGACAACGGGGGGGACGTATTCGTGCACTATTCCGCCATTAAGCAGAACGGCTTCAAGACTCTGAAAACTGGGGAGGCCGTAGAGTTTGAGATCGTGAGCGGACCAAAGGGGCCGCAGGCATCGAATGTCGTGAAAGTCGAACCGTAGGAGTCGAACAAGAGGGGCTCATCTCCCCTCCTTCTCCCTTTCTTTTGTCTCATTCCAAAGGGCGTCCATCGCTTCCAGGTCGCCCTTTGCCGATTCCAGGTGGCTTTCCACGTGGCCGAACCTCCTAATGAACTTCTCATTGGTGCGCCGCAAGGCGGCTTCCGGATCGATGCCATGGAACCGTGAGATGTTGACCATGGCGAAGAGAAGATCTCCCATCTCCTCTTCGATCCGGTCCGCGACGCCCGATTTCTCCGCCTCTTTCAGCTCGTCCATCTCCTCGCGCGCCTTTTCGTAGATGTCCTCCAGTTTCTCCCAGTCAAATCCGACTCTCGCAGCCCTCTTCGAGATGACGAAGGCCCGAAGGAGTGCCGGAAGTATCCTCGGGACGGATGAAACGGGGGAATAGCCCTCCTTCTCCTCCTTCTTGATTTCTTCCCATCTCTTTTCCACGGGCTTATCATCACCCACGACACCGAAGACATGGGGGTGTCTCCTATACATTTTCTCGTATGCGCCTTTGATCACATCGTCGATATCGAATTGCCCCTTTTCCTTGCAGATCTGGGCTATGAAAACTATGTGGAAGAGGAGGTCCCCCAGTTCCTCCTTCAGGGCGTGAGCGTCTTCCCTCTCGATTGCCTCGATGACTTCGTACACCTCCTCGAGGAGAAAGGTTCTGAACGATTTTTCGGTTTGCTTCTTGTCCCAGACGCAGCCCTGCGGTCCCCGCAAGGACTCCATCAGACCTACGAGCTTCCTGAATTCTTCCATACCATCTCCGATATGAGGGAGGCCGCCTTTTCCATGGCTCCCCTTTGCTTCTCCAATACGGACTTCCCTGCTTTGGCGAGCCCCATTCTTATTTCCGGGTCGCCAAGGACCCTCGTCAAGATCGCCAGAAGATCATCACCGTCCCTCACCTGGAAGCCTGCTCCGCTCGCCACGATCTCTTCGGCGGGTTCCCTGAAGTTTTCAACATACGGGCCGAACAGGACAGGGGTTCCGACGAAGTGGGGCTCGAGGACGTTCTGCCCACCATAGGGGGCGAGGCTGCCACCTACGAAGGCGGCCATGCTTCTCCCATAGAGCGACACGAGGTCCCCTACCGTGTCGACCAGCACCACATCCCCCCCCTCGCTTTGATCCTTCTTCATGGCCGAATAGCGGGTCACCCTGTGATGCTCGGAGAGCCCTCGCTCCATGGCGGGAACGAGGCTCAGCTCTCTCGGAGCTACGAAGACAGTGAGCTCCGGAAACCGCCTCCTCACTTCGTCTATGACGGGGAAAACAATGGGTAATTCCTTCTCCTTCAAGCTGCCGAAAGTGACCGCGTGCTTTCCGTCGGACTCACCCGGCCTTTCCCCCATCTCCCTGAAGTACTTGAGATTGCCCGTGTCGATGACCTTTGAGGGCGCCATCCCGAGAGAGACGAACCTGCGTGCGTGCTCTTCCGATTGCGCGAGCACAAGGTCCACGGAGGAGAGGACTTTTCCCACAAAGAATGAGAGGAGCCTGTATCGGCCGATGGTACGGTCAGAGATCCTCCCGTTGACGATCATGACGGGTATGTGCCTCTCCTTCGCGATCCATATGAGGTTCGGCCAAATCTCGGTCTCCACGAGGAGGAGGGCGGCAAAGCTCGACCTCCCCATGAAGCGCTCGATAGACCGACGGAGATCGATGGGCAGGGAGCGGATCGCCGCGGAGTCCCGTAGCTTCTTCCGGAGAAGGTCCCTCGCGTAGTGCGTGTTCGTGGTGACGAGGAAAGGATTGGCCATGGTCCGGTGCAGGTACGTCACGAGGTTCTCCGCTATCACTGCCTCACCCAGGGAGGCTGCGTGTATCCATACCCGGTTTTCCACGCCCGTGTCGATGGGCTCAGGGAAGAGCCTCTCTGCGAGATTGGCTCTGATCTTCTTCTTTGTGAGGGAAAAGAGCAGGAAAAAGGGCAGGGCAAGGAGGACGAGAAGGTTATACGTCAGCCGCCACATACCATACGATCCGCTGCCTCGGTCAGAGAGACGAGGGCATTCTCCAAATCCCGGCGTATCTGCTCGACGGCGTTCCCGCTTGCTTCCTTCGGCACATAGACAGGGTCCCCCCACAGGAAAAGGATCCGTGAAAAAGGGTAGGGGAGGACGAAACGGTCCCAGGACGCAAAAACCTTCTTCCTGTCTGCGCCGTAGGCAACCGGCAGAATAGGTCTCTGGGCGAGCTTTGCGATCTCTACTATGCCCTCCTTGATCCGGTACCTCGGCCCCTTGGGGCCGTCGGGGGTTATCCCCACGATCGTGCCCTGCTTCAGCTCCGCGAGGATTTCCCTGATAGACCCCACGGTCGCCTTCCTATAAGATGCTCGGACGGCGCCGAGGCCGAAGTATTTGATGACCCTCGCGATGAACTCACCGTCACCGTGGCGCGAGATGAGCACCTTGGCCCGGCTCCCCTTATAAGCAAAAGGCATGGCGAGTAATCTGCCATGCCAGAAGCAGACGATGACGCCCTGCCTGTCCCGCCACAATCGATCGGCCTTTTCGCGGTTTACCTGAGTGATTCTCATCGTCGCTCCCAGAAGGAGAAGGAAAAGGTAGATCGCCGGGGGCAGGAGATTGAGCATTATGAGGTACTTGAGGCGCTTAAGCATGCCTCGGCCTTTTGGTCATTCTTATGACCTTCTTTTGGGCCTCGTCCTTGAATTGAAGCTGGTAGAGCCTTTTGTAAGGACCTTCGGCCTCGATGAGCTCCCGATGGGTCCCTTCCTGCACTATAGTGCCCGCTTCCAATACGATGATACGGTCAGCATTGATTATGGTCGAGAGCCGGTGGGCTATCACTATCGTTGTCCTGCCCTTCATGAGATTGTCGAGGGCTTTCTGGACTTCGGTCTCAGATGCGGCGTCGAGGGCGCTCGTCGCCTCGTCGAGTATAAGGATCGGGGCGTCCTTGTAAAGTGCCCGTGCGATGGCTATTCGCTGCTTCTGCCCTCCTGAGAGCCTCACGCCCTTCTCCCCCACGATCGTCTCCAGCTTCTTCGGCATCCTCGAGATGAAATCTGAGGCATAGGCCGAATCGGTCGCGTGGGCCATCTTCGCCCGGTCCTCGGCGATACCGTGGACAATGTTGTTCGCGATCGTGTCGTTGAAGAGGATGACATCCTGGGTGACGAGGGCAATATTGCGCCGCAGGGAATTGAGCGTGGCATCCCGTATGTCGATCCCGTCGATGCTTATGGAGCCCAGAGAGACGTCGTAGAATCGGAGGATGAGATTGACGAGAGTGGTCTTACCGACGCCGCTCTCCCCCACTATGGCCACTGTCTCGTTCCTGTTGATGCGCAGGTTGATGTCGTTGAGCACCATCCTGTCTTCGTACTTGAAGGAGACGCCCCTGAACTCCAGGGTGCCCTGCACCGCGGCAAGGTCTACGGCATCCGGCTTGTCGGCGATTTCCGGCTGTCTGTCGACGATCTCAAATACCCTTTGCGCCGCTGCGAGTCCCTGCTGGACGTTGTGATTCTCCCTATTGAGCCGCTTTATGGGCTCGTACAAGAGAAGAAGCGCCGCAATGAAGGAGAAAAGATTGCCCGGCGTCGATTTCCCCGAAATCACCGCGCTACCGCCGTACCAGATAATCACCGCGACCGCGATGCCTCCAATTACATCTGTGATGGGAGAGGAAAGGGCTCTGATCTTATACCGTTTCAATACGATCCGGAACAGGCTCTCATTCTCGTCCCGGAATTTCCCATACTCGTATCCTTCCATGGCAAAGGCCTTAACGATCCTCTGTCCGGTGATCGTCTCGTGGAGGAAGCTCGTGAACTTTGCTACGGCCCTCTGATTCTGGGTGCTGTTCTTACGCAGCTTTCTCCCGAAGGAGACGATAGGGTAAGTGACAATGGGCAGGACGATGAAAGCGACGAGGGCCAGCCGCCAGTCACGGTAGAAGATCACGAAGAGCAGCCCAACGATGGTGAACATGTCTTTGAGAATTGCGGTGAAGGAATCGGAGACCGCGCCCTGGACAAGGGAGATGTCGTTCGTAATGCGGGAGATGATCGTCCCGGTAGGGGTCTTGTCGAAATAGGAGAGGGGTTGAACCTGGAGACGCCTGAAAACGAGGTTTCTGATATCCGTTATTACCTTCTGCCCCACAAATCCCATGAGGTAGGCCTGCATGTAATCGGCTCCACCCTTTGCCAGATAGAAAAGGATGATGGCGAATGGGATGAGAAGGAGCATGCTGCCGTTCTTCTCAAAAAAAATCTGGTCCATCACAGGTTTGACGAAATAGGCGGTGAACCCATCCGTGCTGCCGACAAAGGACATGAAGATCACGGCGAAGACGAGCTTTACCCAGTAGGGTCGGAGGAACTTAAGGAGTCTGAGGTACAGGGCCATACTTACGCTCTAAAAGGCTGAGAATTGTCGTGGCTGCTGTCTGGTATGGATCGGAGCCGGAAGGAGCGCTCAATTTCCTTTTTATCTCTTCCAGATCTTTCTCCACAGCGGACCTACCATTTTTTAACATAGTTATCGCAGTCTTGGCAATCCTTTCAGGGTTCACCGACCGGACGAACTCAGGAAAAACCTCCTTTCCCGCGATGATGTTGGGCAGGCTTATGTACGGCACTTTCACGATTGCCCGGGCGGCAAGGTACTCCGGTATGGAAATCTTGTAGAAGACGACGGATGGCACCCCGAGGATCGCGGCCTCCAGCGCGGCGCTGCCTGAGGCGATGAGGGCAATATCCGCGTAGGCGAGGCAATCGTGGGCGAGGCCTCGTACGGGAATGAGGTTTTTCCTCCCCTCGATGAAAGGATCGAAGAAGCTTCCGGCGAGGGTATCGGCCACCGGCAGGAGGGCGGTGTAGCGCCCCACATCCCTGTCGAGGCAGGCAAGCACCTCCATGAGGATGGGCATATGCTTTCCCGCCTCGTTCTGCCTGCTTCCCGGCATGACGGTGATGACAGGCCCTTCCGCGGCCACGTTGCACGCGGCAAAGAAGTCCTCTTTCGAGTAGACGGGCCTTACCCCTTTCGCATAAGGGTGGCCCACGTATGAGACAGGGATGTGAAAGCGCCGGAAAAAAGGTTCTTCGAAGGGCAGGATGGAGAGCACAAGATCGACGTTTGCCCTGATTTGTCTGACCCTGCCCCTGTGCCAGGCCCACACCTGGGGGGCGACGAAGTAGACTACGGGAATGGCGAGCCTTCTCGCCACGCGGGCGAGCCTCAGGTTAAAACCGGGAAAGTCAACCAGTATGAGGAGCGCGGGACGCGTCGTCGCTAGGTGCTCCTTCAGGGTTCGAAAGGCCCGGCGGATGTGGCCGGCCTTTGAGAGGAGCAGGGAAATGCTCATCCCGGTGATGGAGATCTCCCGGTAGTCCTGGATTACTTCGACGCCGGCATCGGTTAGGGCTTGGCTCCCCATTCCGCTAAAGCGCATTGGGGAGAGGGCGTTGACGGCGCGGACCAGATGGGCTGCGTGGACCTCGCCGGACAGCTCCCCGGTGACGATCGCCACCCGCTTATTCAACCTTACCCCGCTCTTCTTTCCGAGAGCCTGCGTTCAATCTCCGCCGAGATGGCATCCGCGGTGACGAGGGCTCTCAGCCCGTCTTCGCCATCGACGACAGCTATGCCGCTCTCTCTGACAGCCCTGATGAAGGCCCTCAACTCATCCTTCAGGGGATCGGGTCGGGGCGCCTGGTAATGGGAGACCTTCTTCCTGCCCAACTTGTCCGATTCTACGGAAAAGAAGCTGCCCACGCCCAAATCGAGGTAGACATACCTGCCTTTCTCGACTACGGCGAACGATCTTTCCTTTGTCTTGGAGACCCTGCTTGCGCACAGGCTGGCCACACACCCGTCGGCAAACTCGATGCGGGCCCGGGCGACATCGATCTTTTTCGTAAGTACCGGCGTGCCTTGGGCAGAAATGCGCGCGACGGCCGTCTTGTTGAGAGACAGGACAAGGTCGATATCGTGGATCATGAGATCGTGAACCACGTCTATGTCAATCGACCTGCCGGTGAAAGCACCGGTCCTGCGCGCCTCCATCGAGAGGGGGGCACCGATGGAGCGGCTCACCCGCCGGAACACCGGGGAGAAGCGCTCGATGTGTCCCACCTGTAAGAGGACTCCCTTCTCCAGCGCCAGCCCGATGAGGGCTTCGGCCTCTGCAGGGTCGGCGGCAATCGGTTTTTCCACGAAGACGGGGAGGCCCCTTTTCAGGAACTCCCGGGCTACGGCGAAATGGGTCCCCGTGGTGGAGGCGATAACCGCCCCCTGAACCCCGTCGGCCAAGGCGTCCTCGAGTCTGTCCGACCCCTTGACCCCAAGGCTCCCGGCCGTCTCCTCCGCAATAGCCCGGTTCGTGTCAACGACGCACGTGAGGGTGACATCCTTCATCCCGGCCAGCTTCAATGCGTGAATCCTTCCCATGTGGCCGGCGCCTACGAGGCAGAGCTTCAGCGGCATATTCCCCGCTCCGATGAACGGATAAAGGCGACAAGCTCCTGGACGTACGCGCCTTCCAGCTCCTCTTCGATTTTCTGCACAGCCGCTTCCAGGGAGAGTCCCAACCTGAAAATGAAGCGATAGGCCTTCTTCAAAGTGGCGATATCGTCGGCCGAAAAGCCGTGCCGTTTAAGGCCCACGATGTTAAGGCCGTGAAGAGTGGCCCTGCTTCCCGCAGTATGGGCGGCCATGACGAAGGGAGGGATGTCCTGGGGGACGCCCGTCAGGCCGCTCACGAACGCGAATCTCCCGATCCTGCAGAACTGGTGTACGGCCACGAGGCCGCTCAGTATGGCGAAATCGGCCACATAGACATGGCCTGCCAGGGTCGCGGCATTTGCCATCTGCACCTCGTTTCCCACGACGCAGTCATGGCCGATGTGGCTGTAGGCCATGATGAAGTTTCCGTTGCCCACCCTGGTTACACCGTCAGCCTTTGCGCTTGCTTTGTTGATGGTGACGTACTCTCCGATAATGTTGCGGTCTCCTATGACGCAGGCAGTATCCTCGCCTTTGAAACCGGTATCCTGCGGGTCGCCTCCGAGGCACGTGAAGGGATCGACGGTGCAGTGCTCGCCTATCTCGGTCCGGCCCGCGATGCAGACATGACTGACAAGCCTCGTGCCGCTCCCTATCTTAGCCTCTCCACCAATCACGCAATAGGGCCCGATCTCCACGTCGTCGGCAATTTCCGCCTTCTTGTCGATCACTGCCGTGCGGTGTATCACAGGTCCTCCTTCTCCTCCTGCAGCGTCGCCATGAGTCTCGCTTCCGCCACCTTCCTATCCTCCACGAAGGCGGCCCCGTCGAAGACCCATATTTCCCTTCTGTGCTTGACCACCTCCAGCTTCAGCCTGAGCTGGTCGCCCGGCGTTACCGGCCTTCTGAATCGCGCGTTGTCGATGCCGATAAATCGCACGTCGCCCTTGAGATTGGGGAACGACTTGAAAGCCAATATGCCGCCGGTCTGGGCAAGGGCCTCGATGATGAGCACGCCGGGCATGATCGGTTTTCCGGGAAAGTGGCCGGGGAAGAAGGGTTCGTTATAGGTGACGTTCTTTATGCCGACGATGCTCTTTTCCGGCTCGAATTCGACTATCCTGTCGACGAGCAGGAAAGGGTACTTGTGGGGAATGAGCGTCAGGATTTCATCGATCTCGATCATCTTCGCCCTCTTGGGGGAGTCTCGACTCCATCTTCCGCACCCGTTCGAACAGGTCGGGAAGCCTCCTCAGATAGCCCTGCATCTTGAGCCAGTCACGATGGGCCATGTGGGGATTGCCTGCCACTATGGAATTGGCTTTGACGCTCTTGGTGATGCCTGTCCCCCCCGCGGCCATCACGTTGTCGCCGACAGCCACGTGGTCGGCCACTCCGACCTTGCCCCCGAAGACGACGTTCTTTCCGAGGGACGAGCTTCCCGCTATGCCCACCTGTGCAGCCATCACCGAATTGTTACCCACTGACACATTATGGGAGATCTGGACGAGGTTGTCTATCTTGGTGCCCTTTGCTACGACGGTCTTGTGAAGGGTGGCGCGATCGATGCATGTATTGGCCCCTATTTCCACGTCGTCTTCGATCTCAAGCATGCCTATTTGCGGCTTCTTCTTATGCCGGCGACCGTCCCAGACATAGCCGAACCCGTCGCTTCCCAGCACCGCCCCTGCGTGGACAATGACCCTTCTGCCGATGACCGTTCCTGCGTAAATGGATACGTTGGGGTAGATAACCGTATCTTCACCCACGATGGCGTCACGGCCTACGAAACAGAAGGGGTATATGAGGACGTTGGCCTCGACGACGGCGCCTTCATCGACGTAGACATAGGGAAGGATGGAGGCCTTACCCGAGACGTGAGCCCTCGGGGACACGTAAGCGGATGGGCTCACCCCCTTTTCGAAAGTCCGCGGGATGTCGAACAGCTCGGCGGTGAGGGCCTGAGCAAGGTCAGGGTTCGCCACGGCAATCACGCTCCTGCCGGCCAGCAGCGCTTGATCCGCGTCCTCACCGACAATATAGGCCGAGGCACGGCAATCGGGGATGAGCCTCTCGAAGGAGCGGCTCAGCAGGAAGGTTATGTCCCCTTCCTGCGCCTCTCCTAAGGCGGCGATGCCCCGAATCTCGGTTTCGCCGTTGCCGGACAGCTTACCCTCTATCCTGGCGGCGATCTCCGCGAGCTTCATGGTTTCTTTGCGGGAGGGGCGCCGGTGGCTGGCTTCCTTTTTGCCGATTGGTTATAGAGGATGATCACCTTCTCGGTGACGTCGGCGGCAGGGGTCGCGTAGAGAAGCCCCGCATGGTTCTTCTCGAAGATGAGTGTATATTTCTCGCTTTCGCCCATGCCCTTGACGATATCCTCAAGCTCCTTCACGATCCTCTGCGTGAGTTCCTGGTCTTTCTGCCGAAGCTCGGCAGAATAGTCGTCGGCGATTCTCTGGTAGTCCTTCAGTTTGACCTGATACTGTTTCTCCTTCTCAGCCCGCGCCTCCGGCGTGATCGTGGCCGTCTGCTTTTCCAGGGCGTCTTTCATCTTCTGGAGCTCGTCCTGCTTCTGGGTGATCTCCTTCTTCTTCTTCTCGAACTCGTCGCCGAGGTTCTTTTTGGCCTCCTTCCCTTTTTCCGACTCATCCATCACTCGCCGCAAGTCCACGTATCCGATTTTGAGCGGAGGTGTCTGACCCTTTACCTGGAAGGGTAGAAAGACAATCACCATCACCAGAGCCGCAAGGGCCACCGCACTTCTTTTCATACTTCCTCCTACTAAAATGGTTTTCCCATAGAAAAGTTGAAGACAGTTAACGGTTCTCGGGCGGGTCCCGTTAAATTCGTCTTCCTGTCGAGGTTGAATCCAAGCTCTACCCTGATGGGACCCATGGGGGAATACCAGCGCAGGCCGAATCCGGCGGCAGGGCGCAGGGCCTCCACAAAGCCGTTCATCGTGTCGAAGCCTTTGCCGTAGTCGAAGAAAAAGTCGCCTTTCAGCCCTGCAGGTTTAAAGATATTGAAAATCCATTCGGCGTTGAAAAAGAGCTCGTTCGTGGAGCCGAGCACGTCGCCCGTGTTGGGGTCACGCGTGCCCGCCGCGCCATAATTGAAGCCCCTATTCGTGTCGATGCCCCCCACGAAGAAATTGTCATAAATAGGCACTGGCACGCCGCCGTACTCTCTTGCGGTACCCGCGGTGCCCCTCAAGAAGAAGGTGGTATCATACTTCCAGGGGAAATAGCGGCCCCAGGACGCTACCGTCTTGGAGAACTTGTTGTCTCCCAGGAGCGGGCCCCCGGCAATTTGTTCAGATATTGAGGCAACGGTCCCTTTCATGGGGTTGAGGACATTGTCTATGGAGTTGTAGAAAAGGCCGGGGGTGATGCTGCTCGTCGTTGACGAACCTTGCTGCTTCAGCAGGAATTCAGAGGCATTGGGTGCCACGCGGGTGACACTGTAGTCTTCGAAGCGATAGCTGAGGCTGGCGCTGAGATAGTCCGTGATGGGACGACTCTCCGTAATGGAACCACCGTCCCCGCTGAAGCGGTAGGTGGTGAAGATCCATTCCGTATTGAAGACGTTGAAGGCGCTCGATATGTTCGTGTCGAAGGTATAGGGCTGTACGTAAGTTAAGTCGTAGAGGTGCGTTATGGAGCTCAACGAGGCATTGAGAAAGACCTTCTGTCCCGTTCCCATGATGTTCTCCTGGCTGATGCCGCCCGTCGCCATGACCTTCTCGTACGTGCTGTATCCTACTCCCAGGGAGAGAGTGCCTGTCGGCTTCTCTTCGACGAGCACGTCCATGTTGACCAGGTCGGGCTCGTCCGTCTTTGGCGTCTTCAGGTCGACGCTCTTGAAATAGGTTGTGTTCGTGAGTTTCCTCTTGCTTTCTTTGAGCTTCGAGCTTGAATAGAGATCTCCTTCGGCGACCTTCAGCTCCCGTCGAACTACTTTGTCCCTCGTCCTGATGTTGCCCACGATGTTGATCCGGTTGAAATAGACCTCGGAGCCCCTCGCTATGTCGAAGTCTACGTTGACCAGCCGGCTTTCGTCATCGATGGAGGTGAGGGGAGCGATGTCCGCGAAGGCATATCCCTGGTCCTGGTAGAGATCGGTAATGGTCGTGATGTCGTCCTGGAAAAGGGAAGACCTGAAGGTTTTATCCTTCTGGCTCTTGAACTTCTTCCTCATTTCGTCCTCGTCGAAAACGATGTCCCCCTTGAATGTTATGTCGCCGACCTTGTACTCATTTCCTTCCTCCAGGGGTATGGAGATCGATATTGTTTTTCCGTCCTTGGACAGGGTGACATCCGGTCTCCCTACCTTGACCCTCACGTAGCCGTGGTCATGATAGAATCCCTCGATCTGCTTTCGGTCATCCTCGAGGCCCTCTTCGTCAAGGAGTCCTGAGCCGGTGAACCATGAGAAGATTCCCTTCTCCTGCGTCTTCATGACGCTCTTAATGTCCTTGGCCTTGAGGTGGTCGTTGCCCAAAAAGGTGATCTTCCGCACATAAGCCTTTTCCGGCTCCTCGATGACGAACCGCAGGCCTGTTCTGTAGCCCTCCTCGGTTTCAACCTCGTAGCTGACTTTAGCCGCGTAATACCCCTTGCTGGCGTAAAGTCTCTTGATTTCGGCGATGCTCTCGTTTACCTTCTCCAGATTGAGAATCGCACCTATCTTTATCTTCAGCTTATCCCGTATGTCTTCGGTCTTGACCTTCTTGTTCCCCGTTATATAAATCGCGTTTACCGGCGGCCTCTCCACGACGACAAAGGTGACCGCCTTTCCTTTGTCCGTGTCCTTTACGTCGACCATGACATCGCTGAAATAGCCTGTCTTGTATATGCTCTTCAGATCTTCCCCGATCTTGGCCGGGTCGTAGACGTCACCTTCTCTCGACTTTATGGCGTTCGTGACGACACCCTTGTCGATGCGCTCGGTGCCTACCACGTCGATCTTGGCTATCCTTCCGTTCTCCTGGGCGAATAGAAGGGTGGTGAAAACAGTGCAAAAGAGGACGGAAAAGAGCAGATGTCTCATTCAGGTAGGAAAGTTAGCAAAAAAATGGGCAATTGTAAAGGCAAAAAGGTACGGAAGGACGGGGGCGGAGCAGAAGCGCTCTTCG
>Ga0335078_10012826_pt1 | contig 12415 bp, 12 predicted proteins | sample Lox_Sample_32_FD_206711 | JGI IMG/M metagenome (GOLD analysis project Ga0335078, IMG submission 206711) | Soil microbial communities from Loxahatchee National Wildlife Refuge, Florida, United States - Lox_Sample_3.2 | ecosystem: Environmental > Terrestrial > Soil > Wetlands | place: USA... | reverse complement strand
AGCCAAAATTCGCCGGCAGTTCGGACACCGGCGGTTCGGCAGTCCGCACCCGGCGCCCTGCCACCGCCCCCGCCGGGCACGATACGCGTGCAATCGTCTCCCTCGGATATGGGGACGCAGTTGATTCCGATCGAGAAAGACCACTAGGGAGACGATGCGGACCGGCGAAGTCGCCGCGGCACGCTAAAGTTGGCCCACGACCGTTTGCTGACGCGCGCGGCTTCGATCAGCCGCCACCGACGAATTGGACGATCTCGATACGTGCGCCCGCGGCGATGGTGGTGGCAGCCCATTCTTTGGGCTTGACGATGCGGGCATCCAGTTCCACGGCGACGCGGGCCGGGTCGAGATCGAGCGCTTCGAGCAGGCGTTGAATCGTCTGGCCGTTGGGAATCGACCGCGACTCGCCGTTGATGGCGACCTCGACCTGTTCTTTGGTTGACACTCTTCTTTGGCAACCATTATAGTCAAATTTAAGCGCCATGCCCGAAACCTATGCGGAGACCTACTGGCCGGTTCTGCTCCAGGCGCTGATCGCCATGGCGGTGGCGGCCGGCATGATCGGCATCTCGTATATTCTGGGCCACAAGCTACGGAACCGCGTCAAGGACATGCCGTACGAATGCGGCATCGTGCCCACCGGCGATGCGCGGCAACGCTTCAGCGTGAAGTTTTACCTGGTCGGGATGCTGTTCATCCTGTTCGACATCGAAGCCATCTTTCTATATCCGTGGGCGGTGGTCTACCGGGAACTGAAGTTGTTCGCGTTTTTCGAGATGTTGATCTTCATTGTTTTGGTGCTGGCCGGCTTTTTCTACATCTGGAAAAAAGGCGCGCTGGACTGGTCGGGCGCCGACCGGCAAAGCAAGCCGTGATCGAACCTACATGCTCCCTGAGAATCTGAACCAACACGCGACCGCGGCGGCGGTGGAAGCTTTCGACGCGGAGGCGGCCGCCTCGGGCAAATTCGACCGGGGCGAGCTTACGCTTGAAATCGTGCGGCAGAAGATCGTGAGCGTTTGCCGGTTTTTGAAGGATGAACTGGGCTTTGTGCGTTTGAGCACGGTAACGGGCGTGGACTGGTATCCGGCGGAACCGCGCTTCGAGGTGGTATATCATCTGCATTCGCTCGATCGCAACGAGCGGCTGCGGCTGAAGTGCCGCGTGCCGGGCGGAGATCCGGAAATCGATTCGGTGACCGGGGTCTGGCGTGCGGCGAACTGGTTCGAGCGCGAAACATTCGACCTGTTCGGTGTGCGTTTCCGCAACCATCCGGATTTGCGCCGTATCATGCTGCCGGACGACTGGGAAGGCCATCCCCTGCGAAAAGATTACTGCGTGACCGGGGACCGCGTTTGAGCCAGGAAACAGCGTGAGCGATACAACCATTCCAGTCGTAGCCCCGGGCGAGGTAGAGCCGACGAGCGTCAAGCCGCGCCGGATGACGCTCAACATGGGCCCGCAGCATCCTTCGACGCACGGCGTGCTGCGGCTGCAGCTCGAACTGGATGGCGAGACCATCGTCAAGTGCCAGCCCGATATCGGATACCTGCACACGGGAATCGAGAAGGAGTTCGAGGTCAAGACCTACCAGCAGGGAGTGACGCTGACGGACCGTATCGATTACCTGGCGCCGCTGTCGAACAATCTCTGCTACTGCCTGGCGATGGAGAAGCTGTTGGGGCTGGAGATCCCGCCGCTGGCGCAGTGGACGCGCGTGATGCTGACGGAGCTGACGCGGCTGAACAGCCACCTGGTCTGGCTGGGCACGCACGCGATCGACATCGGCGCGATGAGCGTGTTCCTGTATTGCTTCCGGGAGCGCGAAGACATCCTGCGGATATTCGAGATGTACTCGGGCCAGCGCATGATGACCAGCTATTTCCGGATCGGCGGGCTGGCGCTGGAACCGCCGCGCGGTTGGCAGCAGCGCGTGCGGACCTTTATCGACGCGTTCCCCAGCAAGGTCGATGAATACGAGGAGCTGCTGACGAACAATCGGATCTGGATCGGACGCACGCGCGGGATCGGCTACATTTCGATGGAAGACATGCTGGATCTCGGCGTGACCGGGCCGATGCTGCGGGCGGCGGGCCTGAAATGGGACACGCGCAAGAGCCAGCCGTATTCGAGTTACGACAAGTTCGATTTCGAGATCCCGACGCGCACGGAAGGCGATGTGTACGCGCGCTACCTGGTGCGGATCGAGGAGATGCGGCAGAGCGCGCGGATCGTGAAGCAGGCGCTCGAAGGCATGCCGGAGGGGCGCTGGACCGCGGATGCGCCGCACGTGGTATTGCCGGATCGGGAAAAGATGAAGACGCAGATGGAGGCGCTCATCTACCACTTCAAGATTGTGACGGAGGGTTTCCGGGTGCCGGCGGGCGAAGTGTACCAGACGATCGAATCGCCGCGCGGGGAAGTGGGATATTACGCGGTGAGCGACGGCACGACGCATCCGTATCGGGTGCATGTGCGGGGTCCGAGCTTCGGGAATTTGCAGGCAGTGCCACGGATGGTGGAGGGCACGTTGATCGCGGATCTGATCGCGTCGATCGGGAGTATGGATTTTGTGTTGGGGGATTGCGACCGGTAAGGTTCCATAGGTCTTCATGACTTTTTCCGCTGAGTTGGAAAACAGGTTCACCAAGCTGCTGAACAGCTATCCGCCGGGGCGGCAGCGCTCGGCGGTGATTCCGATGCTGCTTTATGCGCAGGACGAGATTGGGGCGGTGACGCCGGAGTTGGTGGAAGAAGTGGCGCGGCGGGTGGGTGTGACTCCTCTGCAGGTGGATGAGGTAGTGGGCTACTATTCCATGCTGCACCGCAAGCCACTCGGTAAGTATCACGTGCAGGTTTGCACGAACATCAGTTGTCTGCTGCGCGGCGGTATGGAGCTTTGGGAACACGCTTGCCGGAAGGTGGGGGTCGGGCACCGGGAAGTGACAGCGGATGGGCAGATTTCGCTGGAGGAAGTGGAGTGCATCGGCGCTTGCTCGTGGGCGCCGGCGGTGCAGGTGAATTACGATTTTCATCACAGTGTCACGCCAGAGAAGCTCGATCAATTGCTCGACAGCTTGAGGAAGATCCAGTAAGGCGATGCTCTACAACGAACCGCATCCGCTCGAAACCAAGGTCCTGACGCGGCGATTCGGCCTGCCGAACTCGGCGTCGCTGGATACTTATCTGGCGACCGAGGGCTATCTGGCGTTTGAGAAGGCCGCCGGCATGAAGCCGGAGCAGATCATCGAGGAGATGAAGGTCTCGAACCTGCGCGGGCGCGGCGGCGCGGGCTTTCCTACGGGCATGAAGTGGAGCTTTGTGCCGCGGACGTCGCCCAAGCCAAAGTACATCGTGGTGAATGCCGATGAGAGCGAGCCGGGCACTTGCAAGGACCGGCTGCTGATGGAGAACGATCCGCACCAGTTGATCGAAGGCGTGTTGATTGCGGGGCTGGCGGTGGATGCGCACGCGGGCTACATCTATATTCGCGGCGAGTACCGGTATCTGATCGAGATCATGGACAAGGCCATCGCGGAGGCGTACGCGCACGGGTATCTGGGCAAGAATATCCGCGGCACGGGTTTCGATTTCGATCTGTACACGCATACGGGTGCGGGCGCGTATGAGTGCGGCGAAGAATCCGCTTTGCTGGAATCGCTCGAGGGCAAGCGCGGGATTCCGCGGATCCGGCCGCCGTTTCCGGCGGTAGTAGGCGCGTTCCAGTGTCCGACGGTTTTGAACAACGTGGAATCTTATTCCGCGGCGCCGGCGATCATCCGCGAGGGCGGAGCGGCGTTCGCGGCCTTGGGTGTGCCAAAGGCCGGCGGAACGAAGCTGACGTGTCTGACCGGTCATGTGAACCGGCCCGGCGTTTACGAGCTGAAGCTGGGATTCCCGGTGAAGACCATGATCGAGGAAGTCGGCGGCGGGATGCTGGGCGGCAAGAAGTTGAAGGCGTTTATTCCGGGCGGGTCGTCGTGTCCGGTGTTGACGGCGGCGGAATGCGAGGGCCTGACCATGGACTACGACTCGATGGCCAAGGCCAAGAGCATGCTGGGATCGGGCGGCGTGATTATCATGCACGAGGACACGTGCATGGTGAAGGCGGCGCTGCGGATTATGCGGTTTTACGCGCACGAAAGCTGCGGGTGGTGCATCCCGTGCCGCGAGGGCACGACGTGGATTCGCAAGCTGCTGCAGCGCTTTCACGACGGCATGGGGCAGCGCAGCGATATCGCGCTGATCGGCGATTTAGCGAAGAATATGTTGGGGAAGACTTTTTGTCCGCTGGGCGACGCGGCGGCGTTGCCGACGATTTCGATTGTGGAGAAGTTTTCGCACGAGTTTGAAGATCATCTGAATGGGAAGCCGTGTCCGTATGAAGAGGCGGGACGGCTGGCGCCGGTGTAATGGCTGATTTGATCAACCTCACAATTGACGGCCACGCGATCCAGGCCGCGCCCGGGACGTTGGTGATCGATGCCGCGAAGCACTCCGGGATCGAGGTGCCCGCGTTCTGCTACTACGAAGGCCTGACGCTGCAGGCTGCCTGCCGCATGTGCCTGGTGGAAGTGGAGAAGATGCCCAAGCTCATGACGGCTTGCACGCTGCCGGTGGGCGAGGGCATGGTGGTGCGGACGGAGACTCCGCAAGTGGCGGCGGCGCGGAAATCGATGCTGGAGTTCCTGCTGGCCAACCATCCGCTGGATTGTCCGGTGTGCGATAAGGGCGGCGAGTGCGAACTGCAGGACATGACGTTCCGCTACGGCGCGGGCGAGAGCCGCTTCACCGAGACCAAGGTCCACGTGGATGAAAAGCAATGGTCGCCGGTGGTGTTCTTCGATAATCCACGGTGCATTCTGTGTTACCGGTGCGTGCGCATTTGCAACGAGGGCATGGGCGTGGGCGCGCTCGGCGTGATTAATCGCGGGGTGGTTTCGGAAATCGCGCCGAATAAGGGCGACCATCTGGAATGCGACGAGTGCGGCATGTGCATCGACATTTGTCCGGTGGGCGCGCTGACCAGCGGGATTTATCGCTATCACACGCGGCCGTGGGAGATGCAGCACGTTGGGACGATCTGCACGTATTGCTCGAACGGCTGCAAGACGACGCTGGGCGTGCGGAACGATGAGATCATCCGGGGCAACAATCGCGATCATTCCGGCATCAACGGCGAGTTCCTGTGCATCAAGGGCCGGTATGCGTTCGATTTCTACAAGCATCCGGAGAGGCTGCTGGCTCCGCTGGCGCGTGTGAACGGAAAGCTCGAAGAAGTGTCGTGGTCGAAGGCGCTGGAGACGGTGGCGGCGAAGTTCAACGAAGTTCGCGGGCGGGGCGGAAAGTTCGGCGTGATCGGCTCGAACCACACCAGCAACGAAGAGAATTATTATTTGCAGAAGTTCGCGCGGCAGGTGTTGGGGACGGGCAATATCGACCATCATCGTACGGGCGATGTTCGTGCCCTGCTCGACGCCCTTAGCGGCAAGACGGGCAAGCTGGCCACGACGGCGGACCTTTATCAAAAGAAGGCGGTGCTGGTGATTGGGGCGGATCTGGCGCTGGAGCAGCCGTTCCTTTCGTTTCAGATTCGCGCAAACTACCGGCATCACCAGGCGCGTGTTTACGTGGTGACGGCGGGTCCGGTGCGCGAAGACAAGTACGCCGCCGCGAGCTTGCGGGCGGCGCCGGGCGGCGAACTGGATGCGGTGGAATCGCTGCGCGACCGCCTGAAGGCGGAGCCGGAGCTGGTGATTGTTTTCGGCGATGCGATCAAGGGCGAAGGTGTGGGACGGCTGGTGGAGTTTGGCGAATCGCTCGGGATTCCGGCCGGGTATGTGTGCCTGGTGGATGGTTCGAATTCGCGCGGTGCGGTGGATATGGGGCTGCTGCCGGATGCGGGCTCGTTGGCGCTGCCGGACATGCTGGCGGCGGAGGATCTGGATGTGTTGTGGGTGGTGGGGGGGAATCCGCTTCGCGGAAGGGGACCGGAGGCAGGGGGCGGGGGGCGGTTCCTGGTGGTCCACGACCTTTTCCTGACCGAGACTGCCCAGGCTGCCGATGTGGTTTTTCCGGCTGCTTCGGCTTATGAGAAGAACGGCACGGTCACCAACGTTTGCGGCGAAGTGCAGCGGCTTCGCAAGGCGGTCGGCGCGATGGGGACGAAACCGGATCTGGAGATCATGGGGCTGTTGGCTCGCGAGATGGGCGTCGCCGCGGAGATGGGGCCCTGGATTCCGGATTCCGTTTTCGATGAGATTCGCAAACGCGTGCCTGGATATGAACTTCCATTACCGGTGCTGGAAATGGGCGGCGCGGCCCAGACCGCGGCCGTGAACGGGCGCCTGCCGCTCGACGGGCGCCCCGAATTGATCTATTCGGCGCACGATAATCTTTTCACCGCGGGGACGCTAGGGCGTTATTCTAAGGTTCTGAACTCCGTCGTGGAAAGACACGGCTACCGATAAATGAACTTCTTCCTGCTAAGCCTGATCAAGGCCGTGGTGGTGGCGTTCGTCCTGCTGACCACGCTGGCGTACCTGCAATGGGTGGAGCGCAAGGTGATTGCGCACATCCAGGTGCGTTTGGGTCCGTCGCGCGTCGGACCGCACGGGTTGCTGCAGCCGTTAGCGGATGTGATCAAGCTCATCACGAAAGAAGACCTGATCCCGCCGCACGTGAATAAATTTCTGTTCCTGGCCGCGCCGTTTTTTGCGATCACCATGGCGCTGCTCTCGATTTCGGTGATCCCGTTCGGCTCGGACGTGCATGCCTTCGGCGACAGCACCTGGATGCAGTTGACGGATTTGAATATCGGGGTGTTGTTCGTGCTGGCGGTTTCGTCGATGGGGGTGTACGGCATCGCGATCGCGGGCTGGGCCTCCAACAACAAGTACGCGCTGCTGGGCGGGTTGCGCAGCTCGGCACAGATGATCAGCTATGAGCTGCCGTTGAGCCTGGCGGTGGCCGCGCCGCTGCTGCTGGCGAACACGCTGAGCCTGCGGGGGCTGGTCGATCACCAGGCCGGATATTATTTGGGGTTTATCCCGCGCTGGAACATTTTCCAAACGCCCATGCCGCAGATTTTCAGTTTTGTTATTTTTCTAATCGCGGCGTTCGCGGAGACGAACCGGATTCCATTCGATCTGCCGGAAGCGGAGAACGAGCTGGTGGCCGGATACCACACCGAATACAGCAGCATGAAATTCGCGGCGTTCTTCATGGCCGAGTATTCGAACATGGTGACGGTGTGCGCCATGACGACTACGCTGTTTCTGGGCGGATGGCTGCCGTTGTGGCCGCCTGCCGGGGGGTCGAGCTTCGTGCCGGCGGTGGTGTTCCTCGGGGCTGGATTGATTGCGCTCTACCATGGGCTCAATCCCGCGCGGCGGCGCGACCGGTTGACGCTGCCGGTGGTGGCCGTGGTGTTCTTCGGGCTGGCGGTGTTGTTCCTGATTCCAGGCGCGCAATCGGTGCTGCTGCCGCTATTCTGGTTCGCGGCCAAGACTGGCGGCCTGCTGTTCGTGTTCATCTGGATTCGCGGCACGCTGCCGCGCTTCCGCTACGATCAACTGATGGCTTTCGCGTGGAAAGCGATGTTCCCGATCGCAGTCGTCAACCTGCTGATCACCGGCCTTATGGTGGCGGTATTTTCCTGACATGGACGCGATTCTGTTTCTCATCTTCGCGCTGATCGCCGTGGTTTGCGGCGTCAACGTGGTGGTGCAGTCGCACCCCATATCGAGCGCCATTTCGCTGATCGGGGTGATGGGTTCGCTGGCGGTGCTCTATCTGCTGCTGGGCGCGGAATTCCTGGCTGCCGCGCAGGTGATCGTGTATGCGGGCGCCATCATGGTGTTGTTCGTCTTCGTGATTATGCTGTTGAACGCCGGCGCCGAGACTCGCCGCGGCCGCTCTTTCATGGCGCAGTTGCTCGGTGTCCCCTTGTTGATCGCGTTTCTCGGGCTGATGGCGTACTTCGTCCAGCGCCTGTTTCCGGGAGCGGCTCCGGTGCATTTTGGCGCGTTCCGCGGCGGCACCGCGCTGGCGGTGGGGCGCGCGCTGTTCACGCAATTCCTACTGCCGTTCGAGGTGGTTTCGGTGCTGATCCTGATCGCCATTCTCGGCGCGGTGGTGCTAGCGCGAAAGGAGATGGAGTGACGACGGGCGTTCCGCTCTCGTGGTACCTGATTCTCAGCGCGGTGCTGTTCACGCTGGGAATCGCGGGGTTCGTGTTCCGGCGCAATATCATTACGGTCTTCATGTCGATCGAACTGATGCTCAATGCCGTGAACCTGAGCTTCATCACGTTTTCGTACCAGTTGAAGCAAGTCAACGGGCATATCTTCAGCTTTTTTGTGATGGTGGTGGCGGCGGCGGAAGCGGCGGTGGGGCTGGCGATTATTCTGACGGTGTTTAAGAACCGGTCGACCTTGAATATCGACGACGTGAGCTCGATGAAGAACTGACGATGCAACTCTGGCTCATTCCCATCTTTCCTCTGGCCGGGTTCCTGTTGAACGGGCTCTTTGGGCGGCGTTTTTCGAAAGCCATCGTCAACACGTTTGCCATCGGCTCGGTGCTGCTATCGTTCGCGTGGGTGTTGAAGACACTGCTCGGCCTCGGAGAGTTGACCGCGCCGCACGCCGAGCACTATTTCACGTGGATCCAAAGCGGCACATTCAGCGTAGGCTTCGATTTCGCCGTGGACCGGCTGACCGCGGTGATGCTGCTGGTGGTCACCGGCATCGGATCGCTGATTCACATTTACAGCATCGGCTACATGGCGCACGAGGGCGGCTACTACCGCTTCTTCGCGTACATGAACCTGTTCATGTTTTTCATGTTGACGCTGGTGCTGGCGGCCAACTACCTGCTGCTCTTCGTCGGCTGGGAAGGAGTGGGACTGTGCAGCTATCTGCTGATCGGCTTCTTCTTCGATAAGAAGTTCGCCACCGACGCCGGCAACAAGGCGTTCATCGTGAATCGCATCGGCGATTTCGGTTTTTCGCTGGCGATGTTTCTGATCGTGGTGAATTTCGGATCGCTCGATTTCGGGACGGTATTTCAGGCTGCGGCGGGGAAATCGGAAGCCGCGCTCACGGCCATCGCGTTCCTGCTGCTGGTGGGCGCGTGCGGCAAATCGGCACAGCTTCCGTTGTACGTCTGGCTGCCGGACGCGATGGCGGGTCCGACGCCTGTGTCGGCGTTGATTCACGCGGCTACCATGGTGACGGCAGGAGTCTACATGGTGGCGCGCTCGTCGGCCATTTATGCGCATGCGCCGGCGGCCATGGAAGCGGTGGCGATCATCGGGCTAGCGACGGCGTTTTTCGCGGCCACCATCGGGTTGCTGCAGAACGACATCAAAAAAGTGTTCGCCTACTCGACCGTGTCGCAGCTTGGGTACATGTTCCTGGGGGCGGGTGTCGGCGCGTTTTCGGCGGGAATCTATCACCTGGTGACGCATGCGTTCTTCAAGGCGCTGTTGTTCCTGGGCGCGGGCAGCGTGATCCACGCACTCGGGGGAGAGCAGGATGTGCGCAACATGGGCGGCCTGCGGAAAAAGATTCCGTGGACCTTCGCGACCATGCTGTGCGCGGCGGTGGCCATCGCGGGCGTGCCGCCCTTTTCGGGGTTTTACAGCAAGGACGCGATACTGGCGGCCGCGGATCACCATGCGCCGTGGATGTACTGGGTGGGTGTGATCACGGCGGGGATGACGGCGTTCTATGTTTTTCGCGCGATCTTTCTGGCGTTCTTCGGAAAGTATCGCGGCGAGGCGCATCCACATGAGTCGCCGGTGGTGATGATCGCGCCGCTGGCGGTACTGGCGGCGCTTTCGCTGGCGGGCGGATATCTTTTCAAAGTGCCCGAGTTTTTGGCGCCGTTGTTTCCGCTGGCCGCGGAAGGTCACGATACCGGCCCGGTGGTCGTCTCGGTGGTGTTTGGCTTGGCCGGCATCGCGCTGGCGTGGCTGTTCTACGTGGCGCGGCCCGGGCTGCCGGATGCGCTGGCCGCCAGTTTCAGCGGTCTCTACAAGCTGATCTACAACAAATATTTCGTGGATGAAATTTACGCGGCCGTGGTCGTCGATCCGGTGGTTGCGGGCTCGCGCGAAGTGCTTTGGAAGGGCGTGGATGTGGCGGTGATCGACGGCGCGGTGAACGGTGTAGGCACGCGTTCGCAGCGGCTCGGCGGATTGTTGAAGCGGCTGCAATCCGGCAATATCCGCAGCTACGCGGTGTGGGTGCTGCTGGGAAGCGTGCTGGTGTTGGTGGCGATGGGCGTAGCGGGAGGGCTGAAATGAATCTCCTGGACCTCGTGCTCGCCGCGCCGCTGATCGGATTCCTGGTGCTGCTGCTGACGCCGCGCTCAGCGCACCAGGCCATTCGCGCGATCGCCTTGATGTTTTCGCTGGTGGTTCTGGGGGCTTCGCTCGGGCTGGCATTCGGATACCACATGGATTTCGCCGGCGAGCAGTGGGTCACCGATATCGTTTGGATTGCTTCGCCGAACATTCACTATCATGTGGGGCTCGATGGCTTGAGCCTGTGGCTGGTGATCCTGGCGACTTTTCTGACACCCGTCTGCATCCTGGTTTCGTGGAACTCGATTCAGAGCCGCAGCAAGGAGTTCTTTGCCCTGATGCTGCTGCTCGAGTTTGGATTGATTGGCGTGTTCGCGGCGCAGGATCTGTTCCTGTTTTATGTATTCTGGGAAGTCTCGCTGGTGCCCATGTATTTCCTCATCGGCATCTGGGGCCACGAGCGGCGGATCTACGCGGCCGTCAAGTTTTTCCTGTTCACGATGGCGGCATCGGTGCTGATGCTGGCGGCGATCATTTTCGTGTACAATCGCGCCGGCACGTTCAACTATTCCGATATTCTGGCGATGGTGGCAAGCGGCAAACTGGCGTTCACGGCCCGCGAGCAGATGGCGCTGTTTCTGGCGTTCTTCGTGGCGTTCGCCGTGAAGGTGCCTCTGTTTCCGCTGCACACCTGGCTTCCGGATGCGCACGTGGAGGCGCCCACGGCCGGCTCGGTGATGCTGGCGTCCGTCATGCTGAAGATGGGCACGTACGGCCTGGCGCGCTTCTGCCTGCCGATGTTTCCGGGCGCCGCGCGGGCTTGCGCTCCGTGGATCGTGGCGCTCGCCATCACGGGCATCGTTTACGGAGCGCTGGTCGCGATGGTACAGCCGAACATGAAGAAGCTGGTGGCATATTCCTCGGTGAGCCACCTGGGCTTGGTCGTGCTCGGCATCTTCTCATTCACGCAGATGGGCATGGATGGCGCGGTGTACCAGATGCTGAATCACGGCATCTCGACGGGCGCACTGTTTGTGCTGGTCGGGTTTCTCTATGAACGGCGGCATTCGCTCGTCATCGCGGACTACGGCGGCGTGGCCACGCCGGCGCCGTGGCTTTCCACCGTTTTCATGATCACCATGCTGGCCAGCATCGGCCTGCCCACGCTCAATAACTTCGTGGGCGAATTTCTGGTGCTGCAGGGTTCCGCGCAGGCGAATTTCCACTGGACCATCTTCGCCGCGATTGGGGTGATCCTCTCCGCTTGCTACATGCTCTGGCTGTACCAGCGCGTGTTTTTTGGCGAGACTCCCGACGAAGTGCGCCATCACGTGTTCGACCTGAAGCCGCGCGAGTGGGCGGTCGCGGTTCCCTTGATTGCGATGATGGTTTGGATGGGCGTGTATTCGCAGTCATTCCTGCCGGCGGTGAGCAAGACTACGGCGTACATTCTGGAGCAGACGCAGGTGAACGTGCAGTTCCGGGTCAAGGCGCCCGCACGCGCGTTGACAGACGCCGGCGCCGGTCCCACGCGGGCCGGAGCATCGTCCCACCAGCCGCCTCCTTCGCGGCTCGCCGGCCCGCGGCCCCTCGCGGAGGTGGCGCGTGCCCGTTAACTTCGCGCCCAGCGGCGTAGAGTATCTCCGCTTCCTGCCCGAGATCGTGCTGATCGCGGCCGGAACTTTGCTGATGGTGCTGGACGTGATCCTGCGGGAGCGTTTTCGGGACGCCTACGGGCACATCTCGATCGCGGCTTTGGTGGCCGCCATGGCCGCGTCGGTTGTGGCGTACGCCTCTCCCGGTCCGGCATTTTCGGACATGCTCATCGTGGACGGCTTCGCCACCTTCTTCCGCGTGCTGGTGACCGGCGTCGGCATCCTCACGGTGCTGCCATCCTACCGCTTTCTGCGCCGCGAAGGCGCGGAGACCGGCGAATATCACGCGCTGCTGCTGTTTTCCATCGCCGGCCAGTGCGTGATGGTTTCGGCCAACGAGCTGATCATGATCTTCATCGGTCTGGAGATCTCGTCGATTTCGAGCTACGTGCTGGCCGGGTATCTGCGCGACGACAAGCGCGCCAACGAAGCGGCGCTGAAGTATTTC
>Ga0335078_10012823_pt1 | contig 12417 bp, 8 predicted proteins | sample Lox_Sample_32_FD_206711 | JGI IMG/M metagenome (GOLD analysis project Ga0335078, IMG submission 206711) | Soil microbial communities from Loxahatchee National Wildlife Refuge, Florida, United States - Lox_Sample_3.2 | ecosystem: Environmental > Terrestrial > Soil > Wetlands | place: USA: Florida... | reverse complement strand
GGCAGCACGTTGGTGCCGCTCGCCGTAGCCGCCGCCGGCGGGCCGCCGGGAGCCTGATGCCGTGAGTCCCATTGGTTGAAGGCAGGATCGCCGTAAGCAACCGGCTTATACGTCTGATTCTGCCCGTAAGACAGTTCCCCGCGCAGGTACTGATTGATCGCAGTTGAGTAGGCGGCCGAGGTGGCGTTGGAGACCGGATCGTAATCCGCTTCTTCGCTCAGGCGATTGTAGTCAGGACCTACGTAGCGAGTATCGAGCCGTCCGGTCGTTATGCCGCCATCATCCGGCAGCATCTTGGAAAACCCTCCGCCGCTCACCCTGAGGTTTGCCTTCAGCAGATAAGCAACAGGCAAGCCGGTGTATTCATGAAGTTTTTCGGCCACGGCGCGCCGGCGGGCGTCGGACAGTTGGGATCCCTCCAGCAGTGCGGCCATATATTCGCCCATCGCGAATTTCTCGACCTCCTTGAGGAATGGTTCCAGTGCTTTGGGTTGCTGAGGCAACTTGTGATGGTAATAAGCCGTGGCTGCAAAGGTCGGCAGCATGAGAGCATAGGGTTGCTCGATTCCAGGGTTCCATCGCGGACTGTCCCCCCAGTTGTCGAAGCTTAGCGTGACTGACAACAAAACGATTCCGTTCAGGTCGACGTTGTGCAGCATTGCGCTCAATACCGCGCTGCGCGGGGTGCCATAACTTTCTCCGAGTAAATATTTCGGCGAGTTCCAGCGGCTGAATTTTGTCAGAAAGCGCCGAAGGAACCGCTCGAAAGCATGGGCGTCCTGGTCGGTTCCCAGGAAAGCCTTTTCTTTGTCCTTGCCCATGATTCGGCTGAACCCTGTGCCGGGAGCGTCGATGAACACCAGATCGCTGGCATCGAGCAGGCAGTGTTCGTTGGTGACCATTCGGTAGGGCGCTCCCGGGTCGTGCTGGGTATCAGTGATCAACACGCGCCGCGGGCCAAACGCCCCCATGTGAAGCCACATCGTCGAGGAGCCCGGGCCGCCGTTATAAAGAAACGTGATGGGCCGTGTCTCAGGGGGCACGTCTCGTTTGAAGTAGGCGGCGTAGAACATGCGCGCCCTGGCCGGCGCCTCATCCGGCTTGGAGGGGTCTGGTTCTTTTTCGCCGCTATCGGGTAATGTCTTTCCGTCTGGTCCGAGACTCTCGTCTTGAGAGTCCGTAGAACCGACTGTCAGGGTTCCGGCGACGGCACGATAAGCAATGGCCTGTCCCCTCACAGTTACGGTTCCTTCGGTTATGGAGTCAGGCTGAGCCGTGGGTTGGGCGGCAGTTTCGGCAGGAGTCGATTTCGAATCCGGTTTGTGTGTCTCCTGGTTCTGGGCGGACGCCAAGAAGAGAGAACAGCTCACTGCTGCGCAGAGCACCCATGATACGCGTGTCATTTCCATTTCCTTTGTTGGTGTTTTGAAATTGGGTGGTAAACGATTGTACACCAATGGCGCATTTCCACCTTAACGGCCTGGTGCTTAACTGAACTGGGGAAACCTGGCCGCTGGAGAACGCTCGCTAACGCTCGCGGCTCTCTAACCCGGTGCAAAAGCCGGACGGAAACAGAGCCGCGAGCGTAAGCGAGGTTTGCCCGAGCTAAAAGCTTCGCGATCCCCAAAACGGTTACGCACTCCTAACGGCCCATTGTTGTCTTGCCGGTTGTCTGCCGCAGCGGCCGGATGAAACGGGCCGGGGGCGAGGCTGAGGATGCGGGTTTGCGCGGGCCGGGCGGGAGTGATGTTATTGAGCCGCTGCGAGTTCCCGGGCGTGTTTCGCAGGATGAACGCCAAACCGTAAGCAGTCCGGCGTACGGCGCCGGGCCTGGAAACCGGCGAATGGTGGTTTCCGTTCGCCGGCATAGCCGCACGGGAAGAAGTAGGGGCGCTCGCAAGAGATCACTTCTTGAGCTGATTCGGCCCGCGGAAACAGAACACCGCTCGCACGTGCCGGTCGCGCGCTTCTTCCGCGGTCCACACGAGGCTGCCCGGAGGCAGTCCCGCACCCCAGAACACGGCTTCCTCGGCGATCCAGTGGTTGCGGGGAAAACACTGCACCCAGATGGGACCGCCATACTGGCGGGCGATGCGGATCAACTGTTGGGTGGGCTCGGCGCGCTCCAGAAACTGGCGGCGCTTGCGGAACCAAACCACCCCTATATTCTGGGCCAGCGCCACAATGACGACGGCTACCAGCAGTTTGTGGTTGATCCGGGGCACGGTCTCCAGGTGCGCCACCGCCAGGCCGAACAGCAGCGCCAGGCCCACGCTGGCGACATACGTCTGGCGGCTCGGAATCTGCGTGGAATAGATGAGGAAGGAGTAAGGCGCCAGCGCAATCGCGCACCACTCGAGCGCCAGGACGGCGGCCCGCCACAGATCGCGTTTGCGTGTCCAGGCTACCGCCGCCAGCGCCAGCCAGCCCCAGACCCACAAGAGGCGGCCCATGCCGCGCGGCCAGGTAATCCAGAACGGAGCATGCAGCGAAAAGCTGCCATCACTGAAGCGGAAGGATTCGCCGTGCTGCGCGAGAATCGATGCCGCCACCACGGCGGCCAGCAGGGCGTAAGGAATCAGCCGCATCAGGGCGCGGCGCCAGTCCGTTCTTGGCGTCGCGAGTAAGAAAAGGGGCAGAAGAATCGGGGCGGTTTCCTTGGAGACCAGCGCCAGCCCAAAGGCCGCCACTCCCAGCGTGTTCCACAGCCACCCGCGTACGCCGCCCGCAGCCCGCAGCCAGCACAGCATGGCAGCCAGGCCGAATACCAGCATGGCCGGTTCGGTGAAGCCGGCGAACCACACCACCGCCTCTTGATGGCCTTCCGCGACGGCAAACAGCATCGCTGCCCAGAACGCGCCGGCCCTCATGGGCGGCCACATCCGCGCCAGCGCGTATACCAGCCACGTCGCCAGGACGTGGAAGAGCAGGCTGGCCAGTCGGAAGCCGATCGGCGCGAGTCCTGAGATGCGGGCAACCGCGCTCATCACCCAGTAAGTGGTGGCACGGGTGCGGTAGACGGGGTTGTGATACAAAGCCCCCAGTTCGTCGGGCGCGCCGTACTGCGACGCCAGAGTCAGGGTGGGATACTCATCCTCGAACAGCGGGACATTGAGAGTGGCTGCGTAAGTCGCGCAGCAAAGCGCCACGAGAATCAGCAACCGTGGGGAGGAGGGACGGTTCAACTCCCAAATCTAACATGTGGTGGCATCTGACATGGGCGGCGCGGTCAGGCCTGGTGCTTAACCGAACTGGGGAAACCTGGCCGCTGGAGACCGCTCGCTAACGCTCGCGGCTCTCTAACCCGGTGCAAAAGTCGGACGGAAACAAAGCCGCGAGCGTAAGCGAGCGGTTTGCCCGACCTAAAAGCTTCGGGATCCCCAAAACGGTTACCCACTCGATCAGGCCGGCGGGCGCGCCGGGCGGAATCGGGCGATCAGCATCCCCAGCGCGCCGCTCACCGGCACCACCCCCACGTGCCAGACGATCACGTGCGGCGCTTCGAAGTTGGGGCAGTGCAATTCCAGCATGGCGAGACCGGCGAGACCCGCGAGGGCCCCCTGTGCAAACCCGGCTGCTATGGAATTCACCGCGAAACCGCGCCGCAGAATCCACCATGTGCCTGCTGCCGCCGGAACAGCCTGCGCCAGGCCGGCGGTGAGACACGCCAGGCCCTGATGGACGAAGCGCTCGGTACTGTAATCGTGAAACAGCAGCCCGAATACCAGCGCCGGTGCTAGACAGCCGCAGACGCACAGCACCCAGGGAGCCACCGGGCGACGGCTTCCCGGGACCGCTTCGGCGGCGCACAGCGCGGCCGCGAGCCAGATCAACAGGCCCACCACCGGAAAAATCACAACTATATCCGCGGTGCTCATCTTCCGCACACCGTGGGGGCCGAGGATCAGTGCGCCGGCAATCGCTACGGCCACGCACACGGCCACCAGACCCCCGGTCAGCACCCATGCAGGAGCCAGTGGATGGACCGGCCTGGCGGTTTCCACCGAATGGGCGATGCGGTCGAGCAGCCCCGGATCCACATCCGGCGAAGCGCTGGCAGCGCGTTTCAGAAGATCGTCGAGATCCCGGTCGTTCATGCGAGATCTCCTTTCGATGCCCTCACGCCCATCGCGGCCAGTCCCTTGCGCAGGGTTTCATAGGCGCGATGCGCCTTCTGCTTGACCGATCCGACGCTGGAAGCGGTGGCTCGCGCCACCTCTTCGAGCGACATCCCGGATACCTTCAGCATAAGAATCACGTCGCGTTGGCTTTCCGGCAGAGCCGCCAGCAGGCGATCCATATCGGGCGCGCACGCTCCAGTGCGGGCGCCGCCGGGCGCCGCCTGGGCGACATCAAAACCCTCTTCCAGGCGCTCTTCGCGGCTTTCCGCGCGGTGTGCCTTGCGGTAGTGGTCCACCCGGACATTGCGCGCAATCGCGTAGAACCAGGGCAGAACCGGGTGGCCGGGACGATAGGTGTGCCGCACCTGGTGGATGCGCAGCCAGGTTTCCTGCAACAGGTCGTCAGCGTGCCTGCGGCTGATGTGCTGCATCAGGAAAAACCGGTACAGTTGGGCGCTCAGGCGGTGGATCAGAGCCGCTGCCGCAGAGGAATCGCCTTGTTGATAGCTTTCCATCAGGAGGGTCAGGTCGCTGTCCGAATCCATGGAGGAAGGAATCGCTCACCCAATTATTACTGAAATCGGCGGCGGCGTGCGTTCCGGGATTGGGACCGGCCAAATGCGAAGATGGGGACCGCTGCCGGCGGTCCCCATCGTTCCTTCCCTGGTTTGCGGGTCGAATTTACTGGATGATCGCGGCGCCGTTGATGGCTCCCGGGATCTTCACGCTGAAAGTCAGTTTCAGCTCGCCCTCCGAGTCGATGGTGAAAATCGAAGCATTGGAGTTCGTGCCGTCGCCGCCGTCGATTACGCCCAGGAGTCCGCCTTGCACATAGAGATCCGTCGGAGCGCCTGAGAGCGTCGCCACTCCGGCCTTATCGAAAAACACATTGGTGTCGCTCACCAGAAACCGCACCAGTTGCTTGCCCGGGCTATCCGCTGAATATAGGAACTGGCCGGACAAAGCGTTCCAGCATGGAGCGTGAGTGATGTTGCCGAAGGGATCCATGAAGGGCGTCGGTCCGTTCGCGGTGCTGACGATCTTGGCGTTCGAGACCAGCGCCTCGAGGTCCGAGTGCGCGATGGTCGCGTAGACGTAAGGGCCCCGCGCCACCATGCCGAACGGAGTATTGTTGTTCGGCGCCGCGGGAAGCGGAATGGAAACGTTCGGCCCGGACACGCCCGAAGCGGCGCTCGTGGACAGGCTCAACTGGGCGATATCGCCGCTCTTTTCCGAGTACATCACGCCGCCATCGAAACTCACAACTTGCGCCGCGGTTCCATCGCCGCGCAGGAGATTCGCGATGCCATCGTTGTTCCCGACCGTATTTCCATACACCGGGAACGACTCCATGTTGGTGAGGCACAGGACCACCAGGTGATCGTGCCCGAACGTTACGGACAGGGGTTGAGAGGTGGTCTTGACCATCTGAATCGGCTGCATGGAGTTGCCCTTGCGCTGGAAGATGGTGACGTTCGAAGAACCGAAGTTAACGACTGCGGCGAGGTTGCCGGAAACGGCGATCCCGCCGGCATTCCCGCTGGCCCCGCCCGCGCCGCCGGTGGGCACGAAATCCATTTGATGGGTGCGGGTGTTGATTACGGCCAGGGAGTTGTTCGTGGCGTTGGTGGCGGTGAGGAACAGCGGCGCCGGGCTGGCGGCCGCGGCGGGTTGTGCGTGCAACGGAAAGGCCCCCGGCACAGCGGCGGCCCCAAGCGCCCACAGCAGCGTTAAGGTTGCCGGCCGATTGCCGGCGTGATTGTTCTGGGTAAGCATAGGTCTCCTCTTTCAAAAATCTGCGGTTGCAATTCAATTGGCGAGTTTCGGCCGGCAGTGCGTTGGCGCGCCGGGCATGCGTTGCTTGGACTTCGCATGTGTATTCGTCACAAACGGCGCCGAAGTTACGGTCTCATTCCGCAGGCGCGGATTTTTTTTCGAGCGCTCTTTGCCGTCCAGGTCCTGGCCGTCTCCTTGCCGTCCGCAGCGTGGGGCGCCTGAAATTGATATACTCGCCGCAGCGCGTTCATCGGGCGAATTGCACCGGTGGAACGTATTTATGACCTGGTGACCGGCTGCCGGGATCCAGGCCGAATCCGGGGAACAAAACGGGGACCCACAACCTTCCAGATTTGAGGAGAGATATGTCTGCACAATCGATCGACGAATTGAAGAGCGCTTTTCGCGGAGGGGTGATTCAAGCTGCCGATGCCGGCTATGAATCCGCGTGCAAAGTCTACAACGGAATGATCCGCAAACGTCCGCTCCTGATTGCGCGCTGCGCAGATGTGGCGGATGTGATCGCGGCCGTGAAGTTCGGCGCGGCCAGCGGCATGCTGACTGCCATTCGCGGCGGCGGCCACAACGGCGCAGGGCTGGGAACCTGCGATGACGGCCTGGTGATCGACCTTTCTCCCATGAAAGGCGTCCGCGTGAACCCCGTGGAGCGCACAGTTCGCGTGGGGGCGGGATGTGTTTGGGGCGATGTCGATCATGCCACGCACGCCTTCGGTATGGCCACCCCATCCGGTTTCATTTCGACGACCGGCGTGGCCGGTCTCACGCTGGGCGGAGGGATCGGCTATCTCACCCGCCGCTACGGCCTGACCATTGACAATCTGCTCTCGGTAGACGTCGTGCTCGCGGATGGCAGCTTTGTGACCGCCAACGCGCAAGAGAATTCCGATCTGTTCTGGGCCGTGCGCGGCGGGGGCGGAAATTTCGGCGTGGTTACGTCTTTCGAATTCCGGCTGCATCCGGTCAGCATGGTGAACTTCGGCCCCACGTTCTGGCCGCTCGAAGATGCAGCCGAAGTGATGCGCGTCTATCGGAAGTTCATTCTGGACGCGCCCGAAGAGGTCGACGGCTTCTTCGCATTTCTGGTGATTCCGCCCGTACCGATGTTTCCCGAGCATCTCCACAACCGCACGGTCTGCGGCATCGTGTGGTGCTCGACGGGTTCACCCGCGCAGTTCGAAGAGGCCACCAAGGTGGTGCGCTCGACGGGACACCCGCTTCTCGACCACGTCGGGCCCGCGCCGTTTCCGGTGGTGCAAAGCCTGTTTGACCCGCTGTTCGTGCCCGGCATGCAGTGGTACTGGAAGGCCGATTATTTCACGGGATTGAGCGATGAGGCCATTGCCCGGCACGTCGAACACGGATCGAAAATCCCCAACCTGTTTTCGACCATGCACCTCTATCCGGTGAACGGTGCGGCCCAGCGTGTCGGCCGCAACGACACGGCATACAGTTTCCGCGAAGCCGTGTTTGCCGAGGTGATCGTGGGTGTGGATCCCGACCCGGCCAACTGCGACCTGATCACCAACTGGTGCAAGGACTACTGGACGGCTCTTCACCCGTACTCGGCGGGCGGCGCTTACGTCAACTTCATGATGGAGGAGGGCCAGGATCGCGTTCAGGCGACCTACCGGGATAACTATCCGCGCCTGGCGGCCATCAAGAAGAAGTACGATCCGGCGAACTTCTTCCGGGTCAATCAGAATATCCGCCCCGCGGAGTGATGGACGGCCGGGGGCGGCGCGCCGGCCAACCTCGGGGTAGTAGTGAAGTGATCATGCTCTGCCGTTCAGGCGCGCCGGACAGCCTCGGGGTAGTAGTGAAGTGATCATGCTCTGCCGTTCAGGCGGGCCGGACAGCCTCGGGGTGGTGGTGAAGTGATCATGCCCTGCCGCCCAGGCGCGTCTGACAGTCTCGGCGTGGTGGTGAAGTGATCATGCCCTGCCGCCCGGGCGCGTCTGACAGTCTCGGCGTGGTGGTGAAGTGATCATGCCCTGCCGCCCGGGCGCGCGATCACCAGGCGGGGTCCGTGCCGGCGGCGGGCATTGCTTGGGCCGCTTGGCGGATGCTCTTGTCTGCTATGGTCAAAGAGATGTCCCCGGAAACTCCTGGCGAAGGCGCCAAGGCCCGCCGCTATGTCCGGGTGCGGCGGGTGGATGAATGCGAAACCCTCGACGAGCTGTTCACCCATTGCCTGCCGGCGTTCGGAGGCGCCTATCTGCGGCGGATCTACCGCATTCTGGATCACGCCATCGGCATGGGCTGCCCGCTCACGCTGGCAATTTCCGGTCCGGTGACTGTCTCCGGCCAGCACCAGGCCTGGCTGCTGCCTCTGCTCGAGACCGGCTGGGTGGCGTATCTTTCGACCACCGATGCCGTCTGCTACCACGATGGCCACCGCAGCCTGGATGCTTACCGCTCCGGCCCCGTCCACGAAGTGCCGATCTTCAGCGATGACGCAGCGTTGCGCGAGGAGGGCACCATCCGGGTCACGGACATGGCCTTCGATGAAGGTGTGCTGCTCGACCAGGACCGCTATCTCTCGGCCGTCCTGATGCGGCCCGAATTCCAGCGCAAGATGACCGGCACGGAGCTGCGCCATCTGTTGGGCCGCTATTATGCCGGGCAGGAAGAACAGAACGGCGTCGCGGCGGGTCTTCTTTCCACCTGCTACCGTATGGCTCTGCCGGTGTTTGTCGGCGCGCCCGGCGACGGCAGCGTGTTTCTCAATTCGATGAAGTTGTGGGCCATGCGGCAGGCCGGCGTGATTGAAAACTACGCCTTCGACCTCGATCTGCACGCTGAAGTGTTCGAAGCCTGCGCCTATCACCGGTGGGGGTTGTTCGACCACCCGGCGCATGCGCTGGCCACTCTGATCCTGGGTGGCGGCGTGCCGAAGAATTACAACCTTCAGCCCGAACCGGCGCTCGGCCAGGTGCTGGGCCTGCCCGATGTGCGCGGCTACCAGTTCGACGTGCAGATTGTGACCGCGCCGGTTACCGATGGCTCGCTCTCTTCCTGCCCGCCCGCCGAAGCGGTGACGTGGGGCAAGGTGGACAAAGACACTTACCTGCAAACCACCGAGAGCATGCAGGCCGATTATTCCATGGCCATGCCGTTCCTGGTGAAGGCCCTGCTCGACAACCGGGCGCGCTTCGAACGCCAGGCCGAAGCCGAGGGCGCCGAGGCGCTCTTCGCCCGCGAGCCGAAAGCCGGCGGCTATCTGCGCTCGCGCGCGGGGTACCGCCTGTTCGACGAACGCGCCACCCTGGTCAGCCGGCTCAAAAAGGATGTGCGCCAGAACCGCGAGTGGCTGCTGCGCAGCGTCGAGTATCCACTGGCGCTGCGAGTCGAATAAAGAGGCGAGGGTGCGCCCGATTTCACGGCTCCCGCCGCCGGAGCCGCGGCGGCACAAATCCGGGCCAATCCAGCCCGTCAGCCCGGCGCGCGATTTCCGCCTCGTTATAATTGACATTCCATGACAGCCGAGCTTGCCTGTTTCGAGGAGCGATGCCGCGCCCGCTTCCCCATCACCGAAGTGATCTATAATTGCCCGCGTTGCGGGGGACTGCTCGAAGCCGTCTACGGGGATCACGAGGCATCGCCCGAGGCCTTGAAAAAGCGCTGGCGCGAGCGGCGTCTCTCGAATGACCCTTTGGACCAAAGCGGCGTCTGGCGTTACCGCGAGTTCATCCCGTTCCTGCCGGACGCGAGCCCCGTAGTCACGCTCCGGGAAGGCTGCACTCCGCTGCTGGATGCGCCACTTGCCGCCCGCTATGGAGGCCTGCGCAGGCTGGTGTTCAAACACCAGGGATTCAATCCTACGGGTTCGTTCAAGGACAACGGCATGACTTGCGGGGTCGCGCAGGCTCTCCGGCTGGGGATGCAGCGCGTCGCCTGCGTTTCCACCGGCAATACCTCCGCCTCCATGGCGGCTTACGCCAGCGCGGCGGGCCTGCAACCGGTGATCTTCCTTCCCCATGGCAACATCGCCCACGGCAAGCTGGTGCAAGCCCTGGAATACGGCGCACGCACCTTGCAGGTGGAGGCCAACTTCGACCAGATTCTGGCGCTGGTGCGGCACCTCGCCGAGCGCCTGGGCATCTACCTGCTGAACTCCATCAACCCGTTCCGCATCGAGGGCCAAAAGACCATCATGGTGGAAATGATGGATCAGCGGGATTGGCGGGAGCCGGATTGGGTCGTGCTTCCAGGAGGCAACCTGGGAAATACCTCGGCCTTCGGAAAGGCGTTGCGGGAAATGCGCGATATCGGCTTGATCGGCCGCCTGCCTCGGCTGGCCGTGATTCAGGCCGCCGGCTCGGCGCCGTTTTATGAGCTGATGCAAGGTGCCGATCGGACCCGGTTGTCGAAAGTCGAAGACCCGGAAACCCTGGCTACGGCTATCAAGATTGGCGATCCGGTCTCCTGGCCCAAGGCCGTTTACGAGGTGACCGCTTCCGCCGGGGTCGTGGAGCGGGTCACCGAACAGGAGATTGCCGATGCCAAGGCGATTATCGGGCAGTCCGGGATCGGCTGCGAGCCTGCCTCCGCCGCCACCCTCGCCGGAATCCGCAAGCTGGTCGCCGCTGGTACTATGGACCAGAACGCCGACGTGGTGGCAGTTCTAACCGGGAATGTCCTTAAGGACCCTGATTACGTATACCGGTACCATACCGGAGTACTGGAAGCGCCGGATGGGAGCCAAATCGTGGCAAATCATGGCAATCCACCCACCGTCGTGCCTTGTGACGGCGAACAGATAGCGAGACTGCTCGGACATTAACCCTTGGCTTAGGGTAAATACCCCTCTTTGGGGGGATTACTTTTCCAGGATAGATAGTACTAGATCTTCTATTGAAATTTCTTAGAACTTCTGGTAAATCTGTGCTATGCCGCCGGTGAAGAAGCCCATAGCACGTGTGGACAGCAGTCCTGCCTTCAAGAAGCACCTCGAGTACCTGTACGCGCGCCGTTCCGCCATTGACGTGCTCATCGAGTCGTTGCGGGCTTATGAGCAGTTCCACCTCAAAGAGGACCCCCGGCGGCGTAGAACAGCCTGAGTTGGTCTATTGACCCAGAACTTTGTGAATCCGCTGTGAGAGTTCAGCTTGGCTGACCGCACCGGGATGGTAGAAGCGCACTATTCCGCCGGTATCCAGGAGCAGGATTGTGGGAGTGGTGCTCGCTCCGTAATTGAGAAAATTCGCAGCCGAGAGCGGCACCGCCGCGCTCTCCAGAACCGGGTAAAATTTCTCCTTAACCATCTGAATATACTGCTTTTCGGCCGTCGGAGAAGCGGGTTCGCCACCGGCCGCGTAGCCGTATAGTTTCGTCGGCGCAACCAGCATCAGCCCCTTGGAGGCGTATTGCTTCATGATCGATGCCAGAATCGGGGCTTCGCCTTTACAGTCCACGCACCAGTGCGCCCAGAAGAAGAGCAATACCGGGTGGCCGCGCAGGCTGGCAAGGGTGGGAGGCCGCGCTCCCAGCCAGTCGCTCAAATCCAGGGCAGGTGCGGGCTTGCCTTCGAGGTCCAGCAGGTTGATGTTCTTGCGAATGCGCTCCGCGATCGAGGTGGTGCTGTACAGGCCCAGTTGCTGTTTCAGAAAGGCGATCGCTTCCGGTCGTTCGCCCCGGGCCGCCAATACCTGGGCATGGACCTCTATCGCGGCGCCGATGGCGGTGGGCAGCCAGGCATCCGAATCCAGCCGCCGCATACCCAGCAGCCCGGTGGCCATCTTCTGCGCCTGGCCGGCGTACTGCTCCGCCTGCGGAAGCTGGTGGGCATCCCATTCGCCGCGGGCGATCCAGGAAAGCGCCGCCGCCAGCTCGGGCGTGGCGCCGGCCTGCGCCTGATAGGTTCGCGCCGCAGCCTGCGCTGCCGCGAGATCGTGCCGCGCGATCAGCTCGCGGACATCGTTGACCACCGAAAAAAAGAACAGCAATCCAGGCAGCATCACTACTATTTTACGCGCCTGCTGTCCGGTAATCCCGCGGGAACCGGTGTCGTCTCGGTGTCCAACCAACCGGCATCCGGACGTGAAACCTCCGCCTCATGATCCGTACCGCTCGGGGGAAGCCAAAGAGGAATACCTTTCGTTCTAACGATCGGTGCGCGAAGGCGTGGCCCACCGCTTCGGCGGAGATCATCTCCGGCGCGGGTCATGACTTTCTTCTGGCCCAAGCGGAACTGGTTAACTAACCGGAGGATGCTGGATGTTCTCGCGCCGGCCTCAACTTAACTGGAAGTGGACGTCCACTTCGGTTGCCACCTCGACTGCGCGGCCGTTGAGATACGTAGGCCGGTAGACCCACTGCTTAACCGCATCCATAGCCGCTTCCGCCAGCAATGGGCTGCCGCTGACCAACTTCAGGCTTTTGATCCGCCCATCGGTGCCGATGACTGCATCCAGCGTTACTACGCCTTGTACCTCTGCCATAGCCGCCAGCCGCGGATAAACCGGCTTGGGAGCGTTCATCAGCTGGGCCTCCTCCACGT
>Ga0335078_10012822_pt1 | contig 12417 bp, 7 predicted proteins | sample Lox_Sample_32_FD_206711 | JGI IMG/M metagenome (GOLD analysis project Ga0335078, IMG submission 206711) | Soil microbial communities from Loxahatchee National Wildlife Refuge, Florida, United States - Lox_Sample_3.2 | ecosystem: Environmental > Terrestrial > Soil > Wetlands | place: USA: Florida... | reverse complement strand
CCGTGCGAAAATGTAAAAACGATTTTCGATCATCGCTGGACAAAGCGCACGTATCGCAGCGATGTCATTAACATTCAATTTTCTTTCGTCGTCGGTAATGCAATACTCGAAGCTCCTCTTGTTGGGGAACAAAAATCGCGCCGGCGCGGTATTTCGGATGCGATCGAATGCAGGCACTTCTACACATTCTCTGAAGAATGCGACGCCTCCTGGACGGAGCACGCGCATGCATTCTGCAACTGACGCGGCAATCTCCACATGGTGCAGGATATCGATTCCCACTACGACATCGAAATAGTCGTCTGAATACTCCAAGCGCTCCGATGTCTGAACGGAAAGGTGGATGCTGTTTGACAAACCGTGGGCTTTAGCTACCTGCCTGGCGATTTCTATGGATCGCGGTGAGACATCAAAACCGCTAACCTCGTAGCCTATGGCTGCGAATGTAACCGCATTGGCGCCGCCGCCACAACCGAAATCCAAGAGCTTGCGCGCGCCGGCTTCATACCGCACTTTGGCGGCTTCTAAGACGTACCAGTAGGAATTCCAGAGCTTCGGCTCGTCGGCCTGAATGACATCGAACTCAGGTTGCGGCAGTGGATACCGTAACCAGTACTCATCGAAGAATGCTCGCTCCCTTTGCTGCCTGGGAGTCAAACAGGAAGACATTACAAACTCTCCGCCGGTTGGCGCACAAGAGCAACTTCAACTGCAACAATTGCAAGTATCTGTTTGGGGGCTTCCCCTTCCGACTCCCGGCAATGGTATTGTATTTCTCCTATTCGTCAAGGGTGAATCGCCCAACCATAAGCTAACAAAGCGGCTACTCCATCGGGCCGACGCCGAGGCTGTCCTTCTCCCCGAACGGCAGAAGGATTGAACCGCACCCATTGACCGCAAACGACTCTTCACGCTCCGCATGAATCGGACTATCTACTCCCTTCGTGATGCTGCATCGATAATCTTGGCGACCGCCTGCGTCTGGATTTCTCCGTTGAAATGTCCGCGAAACCAGTCGTTGATCGGCGTGGGCGTGTTGGGAAGGCGCAGCAACTCCAGCAGCTTGCGGTCGGAAAGCTCCGGAGGGTCGTCGGGACAAAGGCACGCATTCGGCACGGCCGCATTCACCAGAATGGTCTCTATCGGAGAGGAGCGGGGAATTATGGCCAATATCGGCCTGCCGATGCAGACATACTCGAAGAGCTTGGCCGGCACTTGCACTGTGGTGTGCGGCTGAATCAGCAGCAGCACGTCAGCGGCTTGCATGATCGCCTCCGCCTCAGCACGCGGTACGGTGCCGCGCAGCTCCAGCCAGTGCTCGCGTTGTGCCCGCTCGTACAGTGGCCAATTCGCCTCCGTAACTTTCAGCGTTGAGCCCACCAGCAGCACCTTGGCCTTCATCGCCTCAGGCAAGCCGAGGCTGCGCAACCGGGCGAGGCCCTCGATCAGTACATTGGGATTTCTGCCGCGATAGATTGTTCCAGCATGAACGATGAGTTTATAGTCGCGCGCCGGGATGGGCCGCGGCCGGGGCAATTGCTCGGGATCGTAGCCGTTGTAGATGACGTGGAGCTTGTGCTCGGCCCAAGGATATCGTCCACGCCAGATCTCGGCCGCAGGTTCGGTGTTGGCGATGACGGCGGACGCTTTCCGAAATACACGCTTCTCGAGGAGTAGGTGCCAAAAGCGCTGATACCATGTCGTATCGCCATGGATCAGCCCTGCCAGCGGGTCGCGAAAATCGCAAATCCACGGGATGCGCCTGCCGCACGGGAATAAGCCTCCCAGCAATGAACCCAGCGGTGGATACGTCGAGAACACCACGAAACGCCCGCCGGGAGTGGCCGCGACGATCCTGCGGCACTCGGCGGCGGCAGCACGCGACCAGAGCAAGCCGATGTGCCCCGGGAACATCAGGTGGCGCAGCAGAAGCTCAAGGTACCAGGCGAAAGAGCGATGCCCGACGGTCTCGCCCTCCCAGAGGCTGCCCAACGGATCGGGGATCACGGTGATGCCGGCGGCTGGCTCGCATTGCGGTGATGCGCTGATGATATGGCAGCAGTAGCCCATCCGTTCCAGATACTTGCGGAGGCGAAACGGCCGAAGCGAGCCGATCTCCCGGTGGGGAGGGTAGTAGTAGGCCAAGAAAATGACTTGAGGCTTCTCCACTGAAATCAAGAGGGCGACAGAATATCAGAGGGTTCGCGATGCTCAGCGACAATGCCAGGGAATCGGCGCTGCCGATGGTCTTAGAAACTGTCGAAGTCTCCCGCCCCCAGCTGCCGACGTAAGCCAGTCACATCCTGCATCTGCATCTGCTCGCTTAGCGGGCGCACTGCGAAATGCAGTAGCGGCTTCTGCACGAATCTACAAGTACGCCTCAGCAGGTTATAGCTCGCCGACAGCGCACCATGCTGCAACGTCCAAGCGTAAATCACGTCGCTCCCGCGTTGCAGCATGTCTCGAAGAGCCACATGCAGCAAGGTTGCTGCGCCTTGTTCATCCTTGGGATGAGTAAACAGATCCAGTATCGTGGCGACCGGCTGTCGCCGGGCCCGAAATGCCACCAGGTATCCAGCGAGTTCGCTACCTCGCCAGGCAGCCCATGAGCGATATGGGGTTGGACCATCGACATATCGCCAATTCAAATGACGGCTGGTGCGTACCAGCGCGAAGCTGTACTGGTCCTGAGTGCGCGCCCAAAGCTCGTCCACATCTTTGCCGAAACGATCGAGAGCATCGACCTTCACGGACGCGGACATTTTGGGAAGTACCAGCGCTTTCGCGATTGCATCGAAGCCTATGCCGCGCACCACGCTTGCCGGCAGTCCGACCTTGCGCTGCACCAGAGGGCCAAGCTCCACGTAACGGCGTGGTTCAATTTGCTCAGGCTCGACGAACGAAAGCCGCGATAGGAGCGACCGGAAGATCGCTTCGTGCGGCCTGACGTAAACGAAGGCCGCTCCTCGTTCCCGGGCCACGTCACAAACCAGGCTGACCAGGGCGGTGGACAAACCACGTTTTCGGTGCTCGGCGGTGGTGATGAAGTCTCCCAGACGGAAGGCCAGAACGGTGTTCTTCCCCAGTCGCACCAGTTGGGGGATGCCGGCCACGATGCTCACCACACGGCCGCCACAAAGCGCCACGCCGACAGCGGCATCGCCGTCCGGATTGTGAAAATACTTCCACCGAACGAGGTCGGTACAGGATTTGCCAGGGAAGCGCTCGCTAAAGGAGTCGCCGCCCAGCTCCGGAAGCAGCTCGATAACATTTGGCATGTCCTCCGCACATGCCAGGCGGATCTGATACTCGCCGGACGTGTGGAGGCCTATCATGCAAGTGCAATCGGCTCGGAAAATTGCGTTCCGGGATTATGCCATTCGGGCAACGCGATGTCAGCATCGCAGGTGGGTACCCAAACTTATTTTGGTAAAAATTTCCTTGCAGAGAGCCAAATATTCTGTGAAACTTCTCGCGATTCGCAGCTTCCCGGGCATGTAGTCGAAGGCGGCCTGGAGCAATCGGCGGCGGCGATGGTGCGAAGACTTGGGTTTGGAGCTAAGGACCCGGAGTACGTCGGCGCCTAGGATGATCCCGGTAACGACAAGAGTTTGGTGAGTCGGCGCCACATCTTCTTCTTGCTGTAAGCATCACAACGGCCTGCACTCTCGCTGGCAGGGGAAGAACGTTGGCTGGTGCTCCACTCTTGTGCGCAGGACAATGCGATTGCTAAAGGGTTGCGGCGAGCTGCGAATCTGATCCGGCGGCTACGATAAAGCATCGGCGCCGCTTTCTCACTTGTCTATAAAATTGGTCTGGACGAGGACGAAAGCGGTGGGCGGAGAATATCGATTGCCATAGGTCAGATCGAATGCAAGCACTTATGGAAAGTGCTGTGATGCGCAACTCATTTCTACCTTACTGCCTTCCTTTTATCGGTGACGAGGAAATTTCGGAGGTCGTCGATAGTCTACGTTCAGGATGGATCACGACCGGACCGAAGGTGGCGCGGTTTGAGCAAGAGTTCGCAGAGTATGTCGGAGCCAAACATGCTATTGCCACCAACTCGTGCACTGCCGCTCTCCACACCAGCTTGAGCGCGCTCGAAGTCGGCCCGGGTGATGAGGTGGTCGTGCCCACCTTAACTTTCTGCTCAACCGCCAATGTCGTCTTCCATCTCGGTGCTACACCGGTGCTCGTCGATATAGATCAGAACTTCCACATCTCCATCGATGCCGTTCGTCAGGCGATAACACCACGGACGAAAGCGCTGATTCCAGTACATTATGCCGGACAAGCTTGCTCTATAGGGGAAATTCTGGAAGTGGCGGACAGGCATGGAATACCGGTAATAGAAGATGCGGCTCATGCGGCGGGAGCGGAGTACGACGGGAGCAGGATTGGAGTGCATGGCCGTGCGGTGTGTTTCAGCTTCTATGCGACCAAGAACATGACCACCGGCGAAGGAGGGATGGTCACAACCAACGATGAGGATCTTGCCCGCCGGGTGCGCCTTCTCTCCCTGCATGGTATGAGCTCTGATGCGTGGACGCGGTACGCAAAAGAAGGATCCTGGTGCTACGAAGTCGTTGAGCCCGGTTACAAGTACAACATGACGGACCTGCAGGCGGCACTTGGTATACACCAGTTGCGGCGTTTGCAGGAGTTCATCCGTCGCCGCCAGGAGATTGCGGCCATGTACAACAATGCTTTTTCAAGCATTCCGGAGATACTCTTGCCGCCTCAGCTCGCCGGGAGAAATCATACTTTTCACCTATATCCCATCCGGCTTCGTACAGATCTGCTGCGGGCTGGCCGGTCTGAATTTATCCGAGAATTACATGCGCGCAATATTGGCACAAGTGTTCATTTCATTCCTTTGCACAGACACCGCTTTTACCGAGAGCGGTACGGGTATCGTCCCGAGCAGTTTCCGGTTGCTGAGCGAATGTGCAACGGACTGCTCTCGCTTCCTCTCTATGCGAAGATGACCGACCAGGATGTCAAGCATGTGATCGAGGCAGTACACGACACCGTGATCGCTCGCCGCCAGCCCAAAGTGCGAGCTTGCAGGGCAGGGAGCCATTCTTGCTGACATATCTCCACCACGTCCTGAAGAGGCGATCGCGCCGTAGATCGGAAGCGGCTGTGTCGATGGTGCCTCGTGGCGGCCGGGTACTGGTAGTTGGCGGCGCCGGATACATCGGTTCGCTTCTGGTAGAGCGGCTCCTCAAAGATGGATATCGAGTGCGCGTTTTGGACAGCTTGCTTTATGGTGGAGAATCTCTGCGCCCAGTCAGAGGACATCCGGACTTTGATTTGATTGTGGGAGATTGCAGGGCGAGCAGAGATGTAGCACGTGCGATGTGTGACGTCGAGTCCGTCATCCATCTAGCTGCTGTTGTGGGCGATCGCGCGTGTGATCAACATCAGAGCATGGCTTTGGAAGTCAATGTCGGCGCCACTCAGATGTTGATCGATTGCGCGACGGAATTCGGAGTAAATCGATTCTTGTTTGCATCCACCTGTAGCGTGTACGGCGCCTCCCGGTTCGAAATGGATGAGGACGCGGCGGTCCGGCCGCTTTCGCTATACGGGCAGACCAAAGTCGATTCCGAACGGGCCATCTTAAGCGTACGCAGCGGCGTCTTGCATCCAACGATCCTCCGTTTAGCTACCCTTTTTGGCCTCGGACATCGCCTGCGTTTCGACCTGCTCGTCAACCTTCTTACCGCGGGATGCCACAAGGAAGGCGTGATCACAGTCTACAATGGCCATCAGTGGCGTCCGTTTCTTCATGTGCGCGATGCGGTAGAGGCAATAACTCTGGTTCTAAAAGCACCCCTTCCTCTGGTGAGCGGACAGATCCTGAACCTGGGCGATGCGAGATTAAATTATAGATTGGCCGATGTCGCGGTATTTCTGCGGAACATCTTCCCAGATGTTCGAATCGAGTTTCTCGATACTTGCGATCGTCGAAGTTATAGTGTCAATTTCGACAAGCTGCAAAGTCTAACCGGATTTCGCGCCCGCTACACCCTGCTCGATGGAATCGAGGAGATCAAGAAAGCTTTCGACGAAGAGCTTATAGCGGACTACACCGATGTTCGCTACGATAATGCGCGCTATCTGGATACGCTGAATATCGTGCCGGGAACTGACCAAGCACCTGTTTCAACAGACCAGGATTATGGCAATGACAATAGCCGCGTTATCTCTACGCTGACAACAGGCAACATATCTCTTCCAGCTAACACCCTGGTCACCAAAATTCCCCGATGAAGCCACGAATTAAAGTTCTGTCGGTGTTGAACGAGATTGGCTGGGGAGGCGACGAAAGCCGGTTGCTCAGCATGGCTGCGGGTCTCGATTCCAGTCGCTTTGAGCATCTAGTTATTACCCTGTTAGACCATGGTTCCGAGATGCAGCACGCGGGGCTCTCTGACCGAGAGAGGCAATACAGGGACATGGGTGTCGTCGTAAAGAGTCTTTCAAAGGAGGAACCAGACACTATTACGAGATCGAAACCCGCAAATGGCCTGCAAAGAAAATTGGCGGTTTTTCGGAGGGCCCGGCGGCTGGCTCGAATCATTAGGCGTTGGAAAATCGATGTGATCGACGCCCGCACAGCGGCATATCTGGTGGCGGCGGTGGCGGGCAAGATGACGCGAACGCCAACGTTGATAACCTGGTACGGCCTGTGGGACGAGGATACGATTTCCTGGACTTGGCCGGTAACCACCTCCTTGCTGCTCGCTGACGGGATACTAACGGACTCTGAAGTCAGAGCGTCGCAGTTTCGAGCACATTTGCATGCCGGACAAGGCAAGGTTTCCGTAATTCCGAACGGCATCCCTCAGCCTTCCTCTGCCTATAACCGCTGTGAGTCACGTAAGCTATTTGGGTTTCCCGATGACCCGGCACTTCGAATCATCGGCCAAGTGGCCCGACTGATCGACTACAAGGGGCAACACGTCCTCCTCCGTGCGGCCCCGAAGGTTCTGGCGCAATGCCCGGATGCCGCGTTCCTGCTCGTCGGCTACACCTTGAACGAAGATTATCAGGAAGAATTGGAGCGCTTGGCTCAAGAATTGGGGATTGGCGATCGCGTCCGGATCGTTTCGTATCCAGGTCGCATAGGCGATGTGTGGAGCGCGATCGACATTCACGTTCATCCTTCACTTTTCGACTCCCAGCCGATCGCGATTATTGAGGGCATGTCGCTGGGGAAACCGGCAGTAGTAACTTCCGCAGGAGGCATTCCCGAGATGGTGGAACACGGGCGCACAGGACTGGTTGTCCCACCTGGCGATCCGATGGCTTTGGCGAATGCGATACTGCAATTGCTCGAAAGTCCGCAGCTTGCCGGCCGGCTCGGAGAGGCAGCACGGCAGCGATATGAGGAACGGTATCGACCTGAAACAATGATCTCTGCACTAGAGAACATTTTTGTCCGGATGGCGAACTGAACTCTGATTGTTGACGGAGGGCCTGCGATGGTGGGTTAATACGCAGTGGCTCACCCCCGTCGTGACATCCATCCATAACATGTTTGATTGCAATGCCTTGGTACATGCGATTTCGAAACTGCCGTGACTCGGAGATCGTTCCCCGGCGTGCGCTACCGCGATTTCCACGGATGATCGGAATCGTGCAGATGCCGATCCTCCTGAATGGTTGAGGCGCTATTATTATCGACACTGAGGAAGACGGAACGTGCACCGGAAGACCGGTTTGATCGCGTTTCTCGGAAACTGATGCGAAAACACCTCGTAATGCTGGTTTTGATATTCGTAGTGCGTTCTGAGGCGCAGGTGAAGATCACCCCCTCGATTCCGCCCGTCGTTGGCGCAGGAAAATGCGTTCAGTTCACCGCCAACTTTCCCGGCGCATGGAGCGTCGCCTGCCGGGGCGCTGGATGCCAGGCTGGAAAGATCGACTCCAACGGGCTTTATTGCGCGCCACCGGTCGTAGTCGCGAAAAACCAGAGCCGCGGCTGCCAGCTCGGGCCGAATAACAACGTCTACAACATCCCCGTGAACAGGGCGCCGGTAAGTCCCTACAGCTCGCGCTGGCTCTCGCGCATTGCCGGCGAGAACGACGGCGGCGCCGTGTCGTGGGTCTTCCATCGTTTTCACGTGCCCACGCCCGGGATGCTGAGCCTGTACGACAACGTGGTGGATAACGCGACGCCCGTTCAGAAGCGGCATTTCTACTACGGCGGGCCATGGCAGGATACAGTGTTTTCGCAGCCGCTACCGCCGGGCATCGAAATGGAGAGCGGCTGGTCGCAGGACGTCAACGCGGGGCTGGACCGGCACATGTTCGCCATCAACCGGCAGACCTGTGACGACGCCGAGATGTACAACGACTACGTTGACTTCAAGAGCTTCAGCTTCACGAAGGGGAATCCGACCAAGGTCAAGTTCACCACGGACACGATCCGCCCGTTGCCCGATCCGCTGCGCGTGTACATCAGCGGGGGCGGGGAGGGCTGCGACGGCACCTGGTTAGCGAAAGTCGTCAGTCCCAGCGAACTGGAAGTTCCCCTCGACTCGACATCGTGCAGCCTGCACGGCGCGCTGATTTCCGGGATCATGGTGAATTGTGCGGAATGCAATTCACAAGGCGGCGCGCACTGGCCGGCGGGCAGCAATGCGATTCTGTACGGCGTCGATGCCGCCGGATCGCCGATGTCTCGGACCTCAATTCACCCGCAGGAGTGGTGGAATGCAGTGCAGAGGGACATCCTCGATCCAGCTTGCAACTGCATCACGCTCGGCCACGCGATCCGCACCACGCTGACGAATTCCGATATCGCTCCGGCCGACCTTTGGCCTTCGGTCAGTGGATCGGCAGTCACCTGGGGACATCCGCACATCCATCCGCTGAAGGTCGACAAGTCCAATCCGGCGGAGTTCGTGCTCTCGCCGAACGAGTGTAATGGCCAGTCGTACATCCAGTGCGTCAAGCCGTGCGACAACTGGACGTTCGCGGTCGGCTGCCGCTTCGCGGTCGTGCTGGGCGGAGGTACGGGGGCCTGGGCGCAGGTAAACGGCAAACACTACATAGCCGAAGTCACGGGAAATGCCAGCTTCATCATTCCGCTGAACACCTCCGGCCACTCGGTCCCCGATACCCTCTATTTCTACTTCGACTGGGCGCCGTACGGCAGCCGCTTCCGCCTGAAGCCGTCGTTCGACGTAGAACACTTCTGCACAAATAACTCGCTGGCCGACAAGTGTCCTTACGAAAAGGCGCTGCTGAACACGATGCAGGTGTACGGACTGATCCTGCTGGACGGCACCTACCCTTCGGACAACTGGGATTCGAACATCGTCTCCGATGAGTTCTTCCCCGATCCCCTGGTGGACGCCATCGACGATATGAATCACAGTCCCGCGCTCGGCTTCAACCCGAAGTGGCCCACCGGAGGCGGCTTCGAGCAGTATCTCGAGGTGGTGGATGAGGCGGATTTGCAGGTTTCTCACGACCCGAATTTTTTGGGGGTCACCGATTACGGCCGGGTCATCGTGACCCTGACCACCGAGGGGCGTGGGCCGGCATATGCAGATGTCAACCTCCTGGGCACGACCGTGGGCGTCCTCCAGGGCCGCATGGCAGTTGCCGCCATGCCGGGCAACAGTTATCAGATCGATGCCTGGGTCAACGGCAATGTCGATCCCGGCCTGACTTACACCATGTCGCCCGCGGTGCCGGGAGCGTCGGTGTCGCGCTCGGGAGTGGTCAAGCCGCCGTCTTCGCTGGCCGCGGTCACAAAGACGACGGTCAGCGTATGCAGCGCGGCTCCTGGTTCAGGTAGCGCTTGCGCTTACGTTGACATCTATTTCATCCCTGTTTCGCCCGACGGCAATATCCGGTTGTGGATTGGTGGGCACGAACCTTCATACACTGATCGCGCGCACAACACCTGGTGGGGAACAATCACCCGCAGAAATTTCAATTCCAACTACGAGATTGCCGACGGCGTCAACTTCGGATCGCTGAATGGAACGTGGAACGCCAACTCCAAGGATTGGGGCGACACCCCCGACGCGCGGCTCTATGCGCAGAGCACCTCGGCGGGGGAAGACACGCTGCTTAACATCGCCGTGCCGAACGGAGCCTACACTCTCACCTTGCATGCCGAGGCAGGCTATGGGACCGAGAAGCCGGGGCAGAATGTCTTCGACCTGGAACTCGGCGGACAGGTCGTCGAGTCGTACCTCGACGGCTTCAACCTGGCGGGCGGGCGGTTTAAAGGCTGGACCAAGCAACTCAAAACGACCGTGAGCAACGGAGTGCTGGAGCTCGGCGAACGCATTCGCGTCGCATCCACGTATGGAGTGTCTATGAGTTCGCTCCAGATCACCCCGGAGAAATCTCGCTGAAAACGAAAAATTGCAAAGCAGGGACTCGTTGACATATTGCAGTCAGGGAGCCAGGTCATCTCTGCCCTTGTTCAAAGTAGTAGTCGCGGATGTCCTTTAGGCTTTCGTGCAAGCTTCGTTCTGTTCGGAACCCAAGCCGTGTAATGCGAGCTATTGAAGCATAGTGTCTACGAATGCCACCATCGCATTGTCGAGGAACAACGTTTACTCGATTTGTTAATCCGTTTTGCTCCAGGACAGTATTAAGGAGAGAGGCAATATCGGTTTCTATGCCACTGGCGACATTATAGGTTTCGCCAGGTAATCCGGACGCTGCCAGAACAAGCAAAGCGCGTGCGCAGTCCCGAACGTCAATGAAATCGCGAGTGCTCTGCAACGCTCCAGTTTCCATTTCGAGCGGCTTCAATCCACTCGAGATTGCGACAGCATCGGCGACAAAACGCCCGCAGACATGCCGCTCATCCTGGCCGGGGCCGACCAGATTGAACACGCGGGCGTAGATCACTGGTATTGCGTGTTGCCCGGCAAGTACCCTGCACGCATGCTCTGCCGCCAATTTACTCACGCCGTAGAGGTCGGCAGGTCTGGTCGGGGAATCCTCGGTAATTGGAAGCAGATGCTCGGGCACTGCGCCATAGACTCCCCCGCTGGAACACAGCACAACACGGGGACGATACTTGCCGAAAGAAGCCAGTCCTTCCATCAGCCCAACCACCGCCTCCATACCACTGCGCATCAGCCGGTCAACCGGATCTCCCCTGAGACCTGACGCCAGATGAAATACAACATCGGGCTCGAATTCTCTGACGAGCGCATTTGTGGCCGCCGGATCGAGCAAGTCGAGGACGCGATACTGGTACCGGTCGTCTGTGGTTCGGAGATAGGTTGGAACAGGAGCACGAAAGGAGCGGCCTGCCAGCGCACACGAATGTGTGAAGAATTCCGTCAACGACGAGCGGCCAATGCCGACCACAGTTGCGGCGGGATAGCTGGTCAGTACTGCATGGACCAGGTAACGACCAACAAAACCTTGCGCCCCTGTGATTAAGAACCGCGTTGCTGGGACCATGTAATCGTCTCTTCCAGGCCAGCGTTGAGTGAGGTTCGTGGCTTCCATCCCAGCAGCGTTGCGGCCCTTCCAATATCGGCGATCAGCTCATAAATTTCTCTGCCCTGAGGACGGTCAGAGCTTTTTTTCTGCTGGACGGGAACCTCGATGCTTTGCAAACGAAGAATCATTTCAGCCAAATGTTGCACATCTATTCCTTGGCCGGAGCCTATATTGCAGGTGCAGTCTTCCAGGTCGGCAACAGACCCAATCGCAATTGCTTCCGCCACGTCCTGAACATAGCAATAATCTCGGACAGGTTTGAGGTCATTCAGCCAAATGCCCTCACCTTGCATGGATTGAGACAGAATGGTGGCGACCAGCGAGCCGGGCGACTGCCGGGGACCGAAGACGGAGAACGGCCGCAGGATGCAGCATTCCATTTGGCCCTCCAGGGCCATTGTGCGGACGAACATCTCCGCCGACGCTTTAGCCGCGCCATAGGGAGAGAGCGGCCGGATCGGACAGTCCTCGCGCACTGGGTTGCAAGGCGGCCGCCCGTAAACTTCGGCGGAGGACAGATAGACGATTCGTCGCACCTGCGCAGCTCGACAGGCTTGCATGACGGCGACTGTTCCCAGAACGTGAACTGCTGCGCATTTGCCGGGCTCATCAAAGGAGTCTCGCACGGAAGGGGGACCGGCGGCGTGGACGACGACATCAGCCCCTTGCATGAGCTCTGTCAATCTTGGAGTATCGAGTATATCGGCAAAGCACGTTTGAACACGGCTGGGAGGATGCCACACCGTGTCACCCGGTGCTCCAAGAATTGCACGCACCTCGGTTGCATACGGAGACAGCAAGTGCAAGAAGTTAGAGCCGATGAACCCCCCAGCTCCGGTCACAAGAATGCGCTTGCCGGATAACCGGAGGAGCAAGTTGGCTCCGTCGCCTGCGCGCTCTGAACATGTCATGGCA
>Ga0335078_10012821_pt1 | contig 12417 bp, 10 predicted proteins | sample Lox_Sample_32_FD_206711 | JGI IMG/M metagenome (GOLD analysis project Ga0335078, IMG submission 206711) | Soil microbial communities from Loxahatchee National Wildlife Refuge, Florida, United States - Lox_Sample_3.2 | ecosystem: Environmental > Terrestrial > Soil > Wetlands | place: USA... | reverse complement strand
CAGAAATGCGGCTTTGACCTGATATTCCAGATTCGGATCGGCAGCATAAGTCGAGATACACAGCAGGAAAATGGCAGTACTAGCGAGGCAGCCACGTCGCTTCGCCGGCCGGGCCATACGGGCTTCACTTTCTCCAGGCCAAGCTTGCGAACACGCTGCGCCTGATGGCAACCGGCCCGCCCGGATCGGCGGCATATTCTACGTGATAAGGCTGGAACAAGTCGCGACCGGCAACGGAGAGCTCGAGGTTGGAGACGAAGCGCCAGGCGATACGTGCGTCGCCGGTCGAATAGGCGGGAGCGCTTACGGCCGGAAGGGCGCTTACGTAGCGATAGACCAGATCCAGCTGCAGCTTCTTGGGAAGATCGAAAGAGGATTGGGCGTCGATCTCGTGGCGCGGGCTGGCTCCCTCCACGCTGGCAGGCGTCCCGCCGAGGGCTGTCCCGGGAGCCTTGGACAAGTTCATGTTCAGGTAGGAGTAAGAGGCCCGGAGCCGCCAGAACTGCGTCGGCCGCCATTCAGGACCAATTTCTCCACCGGTGGTGAAACCATAAAGGTCGTTGCGAAACTGTGCCGGAATGAGAATGTGGAAGGGCGGAGGTGCGGGCTCCGGGAAAGGCAGAGTGCTTTCCGTAGTGATGGGGCCGGCGAGGTCCTGGCTGAAGAGATCATGGTAATGATTCCAGAACCCCGCAAGATCGATAAAAACATTCTTTCCGAGCAGCGTGCGGTATCCCAGTTCGTAACCGTTGAGTTTTTCAGGCGCGAAATCCGGATTCGCGTTGAAGCGGGCGAATAGCGGCAGGCCGCCGGCCGGGCCGAGATAGCTGGACAGATAGAAATCTTCTTCGGCTTGTGAAGGAGTCCGGACGGCGTGTGTGACCGAAGCCCAGAAGGTGTGCTTGTCCGTCGGCGTCCACATCAGTCGGGCGCTTGGCTCCAACTCAAAACCGGTGAAATTGGTGCGCAGCACCTTGCTGCCGGCACTCAACGACAGCTTCCGATCGACCAGGGTGATGTCGTCCTGAAAGAATCCAGTGAGCAGATAGTCCAGTACATTGGCCGGATAGAACACCAGCCCGGAACCAACCTCCAGAAATCGTCCATCGCTGAAACGAGCTCCCAGTCCATAAATGAACTGCTGGCGCGATTGGACCTTCATTCGCACGACGGAGTCGACGTCGAAGGTATCGCGGTTTTCGCCGAAATTGGGCTCGTAACGGTTGGTGCGGTCGTAATAGGCCTGGAGTTGAAAGTCGTCATCGCCGCCCAGTTTCCGCGTCCAGCGGGCGAGGAGGTTGCCGCCGGAAAGATCCGCATTTCCATCAAAGGTACTTTCCGTGGGGGGCGTGTAGGTGCCGAGGGTGACGCGCTCGCCGTCGGCCTGCTTGTAGAGGTCGCCTTGCACGGTGAATGAATCGCGGCTCCCCGTTTGCCAATCCATTCGGAACCCGCCCTGGGCGCCGCGCCAATCGTCGAAGTTGTCGTTGTCGAAATGGAACTCGGGACCGCGCGTGTAGGCCTTCGCGTAGACGCGGTAGGTGAGCCCACCGGCGGCGGTGCTGCCGCCATATCGGACGTTCGCAAATCCTTGTTCGATGTTGCCGCCGCCTACCGAGGCAAAGGTTCCCTGCGTATCCTTGGTACTCTTCGAGATGATGTTGATCACGCCGTCGACGGCATTCGGTCCCCAAATGGTGCCGCCAGGCCCGCGAATCACTTCGATGCGGTCGATGTCCTCGAGCAGCGTGTCCTGAACTTCCCAGTACGTGCCGGCGAAGAGCGGCGTGTAGACGGTGCGCCCGTCAATCAGGACGAGAACCGAGCGGGAAAGGCGCGTTCCAAAACCCCGAATTCCTACGGACCACTTGCTGCCATCGATGCGCGCCACCTCGACGCCCGGAGCCAGCCGTAGCGCGTCTGGAATCGTAGTGACGCCCGACCGGCGAATGTCATCTCCAGTGATCACATAGATCGCTACCGGGGTTCGAAAGGCGGGCGTTGGCACTTTGGACGGCGAAGTGACGTCGATTTGAGAAAGCTCTTCGAGACTCAGGTTCTTGAGCGTGGCGGGAGCGGGCTGGTCAGAGGCGCTCTGCCGGGGCTGGTCCGCTTTTAGTGCCGGAATAAACACCGCGGCAGCGCACGCCAGCCGCAGCCACCACAACGGGAAGCGAAGCGGCATGAATCCTTCGATTGTAAAGGCAAATGCCTCTCGATTACTGTTTTTTGTTGGGACGGTGTTTTGGAGCGGATTCGGGGGCAGGATTCGTGCCGGGTGCCATTCCTACCCGCGAAGCGCCCACGCTGGTTTCAGAAACACGCAGAGGAGGCCCAATGAAAACCGTTACGATGTGATTGTACGAATTGCTACAGCCGCCATCTGCGGTAGTGACCTTCATATACGCCGAGCCCGGCACCGTGTTCGGGCACGAGAACATGGGGATGGTCGAAGAAGTTGGCCCGGCCGTCCGCTCCATGTTTGACGGCCAACCCCCAGGGCGCTACCGCCGGCTAGGGATATGCGGGCAGGGGTCCATACCGCGGGGCACAAGCCGAATACCACCAAACAAGCGAACGTACAGGCAGGCGACAGGGTCGCTGTTTTCGGCGCGGGCCCGGTCGGATCTCTCCGCGTACAGCGCTTAATTGCGGGGAGCGTAGCAGGTGTTCGTGGTTGATCGCGCTCGATTCATTGAAATTCGCACCCGGGCTTCAGTTCGCACCGAAACAGCTTCGTTCCATCCGACCCTACGCGAAGCTGGCAAAACGCCCACGAAAGTGTGAGGGATGGACCCAATGGGTAAACGATCTCGGAGCCGTCTGTGGCTGCCTCGATGCTCGGGCCCTCGGCCGCCGGCGGCAAAGTGAAACTCATTTCTCGCCCAACGATGGCGGGATAGGCATTGAGGATCAAATCCGTTCGCCGGGTTTGAATCACCTCGGCCTCCACCAGGAACGTGGTGGTGTCCGACCAATCGAGTGCCGTTATCTTCAGGATGCGGCGGCCACTGGAGAACTGATCGGATGCGATTCGGGTGAACGGGCAAGGGCCGGCAATGCAGGAGGCCCGCACACTCCGGAATTCGTTGCCTTCACCGGCATCCAGGGTCAATCCGCCGGTGGCCGCTTTCCATCTGCCGTCCGGTGAGCAGGGAGCCGCCTGGTTGCATGGAACATTCCCTTTGTTGGCGACTTCAAATGCTTTGGCGACACTGCCAACGTTGATCGGCGTGGTGGCCTGGGTGGCATATCGTAGCCGAACATCCTTGAGGGCCGTCGGTTTGACGCTCGCCGGTTGCTCAGTGCTCAGGCTGTTGATGGGTGCCATGCGGATCACGTAGATTTCGTTGTTCAGCCGTTCGGTAAGCTTCAGAGGCCGGTATCGCGGATGCTGGAACTGCCGAAGCTGGCGACCAAACTGCTAAGCAACTGATGGTTCGCGCACGCCCCGCACTTAGGGGTCTGAACATTTATGGCAACCAAATCGTCTCGTTCTCACTCAAGCTCGCGGAGCGGTTCCAAGGGCAACCGTAAAATCCGCAAAGTCATGAAGGAGCACAAGCAGGGCAAGCTGAAGTCGGGCAGCGGCAGGAAAGTGAAGAGCCGTAAACAAGCGGTCGCGATTGCTCTCAGCGAAGCCCGGCGATCGGGTGCTAAGATTCCGAAAAAGAAGGCGTCGTAAGCAAGACGTAGTGATCGCCGCGGGATCGAGCCATCCCCGAGGCGGCTAGCCTGCAATATCGCTTGAGGGATACGCTGCCGGCCCGGATCAGACCCTCGAGAAGGCTCTTGGCGTCCGCGGACGCGAGTTGTTCGAATGGTTTTGTCTATGCGCGGCTGGGAGGGAACGGGCGAGAGTCTATTCGCCGGCATAAATGTGAGCGGACTCGGTTATCGTTGCACCGGCCACGTCGCCACCGAGTCCGCATTACATGTAGCGCGGACGCCTAGACCGCAACGCGCCGGGAGTCATAGCAACCCTAAGGCATCCGGTGAAAACGCCCGACGTATGCGGCCTTGCCGATGATGTGGCCCTCCATCGCCTTTAGCAACTCGTCGCGCGTCGCGCTGGCGGGGAGGTCCAGTTTTGTATCCAAAGCGTAGAACTCAAACACGTAGTGATGGAACGGGCCGGGGCCGGCGCCGGGTCCGAAGTAACCTGGCGTTCCGTTGGGGCGGCTGGCCGCAATACCGGGGCCATTGCGCGTGCCGTCCGGCAGGTCGCCAGTCGCCAATCCTTCGGGTAGACCTTTAGCCATTCCGGGGATATTGAAGGCGGACCAGTGCAGCGTGTCCGTGGGACCTTTGTTGGTCGCGTTTTCGATGTCATGGAAGATCACGGCATAGCTCTGCAGGCCTTCCGGTGCCGGTATGGCCGCGCCGGCAAGGGTCCAGTTGAACGTGAACTCCGGTGATTTGTTATCCCCGTAGAACGAGTTCTTCACAGGCACTTCGCCCCCGTCCGGAAATGACGAAGAAGTGACGGAGAGAACCGGCCGGGGCGGGGCTTTTCCCGGACCTCGACCACCGCCCGCCGGTTGCGCCACAAGCAGGGCGGAGGAGGTTAGCGAGAGAAGTGCCGCAGAGAGAATTGCTTTCAGCAGGTGGATTGGCATACGGAAATTGTATCCGATACGCAATCGCGCCGTACGAAATCAGACCTGCGGGCGTTGTCCGGATCGCCCTCCATGCCGGCCCGAATCATCTAACCCGGCTCGATAAATCGCTCGCATCCGGCAACATAATTGCTACGCGTTCATTCTGATGGGGCGCTCCCTTTGGTCGCGGAGCCGGTAACCGCCATTGTTTTTGCAGAGCCGCGACTAAAAGGAGCGGTCCATCCCGCCAGCGGCGTCAGTCGATGCAACACGAATACGGGAAACGGAGTTTTTTCTGAGGCAACCCAAGGAAGGGACGAAGCTGGTACGCACCGATCGCGCCGGATCATTTTTTCGGGATCTTGGTCCAGGCTTAATCACTGGCTGTGCCGATGACGATCCGTCCGGTATCTCCACCTACTCGATTGCCGGGGCTGCTTTCGGTTACGGAACGCTCTGGACCGCGTTGATCACGTTTCCGCTCATGGTCAGCGTGCAGATGATGTGTGGACGTCTCGGCCTGGTTACGGGCCGCGGGCTGGCATCCGTCATCCGTCTGAATTACTCGCGTTGGGTGCTGTGGGGCGCGTGCTCAGTGCTGGTCACGGCAAATGTCATCAACATCGCTGCTGATCTCGGAGGCATGGGGGAGACGGCCGCGATGGTCAGCGGTGTCAGCGCCAAGATCTGGACGCTTTTCTTTACGGCCGTGATTGTCAGCTTTCTTTTTTGGTCGTCCTACCGGCAGATCGCGCGTCTGTTGAAGTGGACCACGCTGGTATTGCTCGCCTACGTGGGAACAGCGTTTTTTGCGCATGTAGACTGGAAGACCGCGGCGATGGCGACCATCGTGCCACGGCTCGCGTGGTCACGCGAGTCTCTGTCGGTATTGGTTGGCCTTCTCGGGACGACCATTTCGCCGTACCTGTTTTTTTGGCAGGCGGCGCAGGAAGTCGAGGAAGAGCGCGCCCAAGGACGCAATCCCGCGCAGCGCAAGGGCGCAACGGACCGAGAGCTTCGTAGGGCGCGCATCGACGTCCTCACAGGCATGTTCGCCTCGAACCTCATCATGTATTTCATCATCCTGACGACCGCGGCGACGCTGCATGTCCACGGCGTAACACACATTGACACGGCGAAGCAGGCTGCCGAGGCGCTTCGTCCGCTCGCGGGAGGCGCGGCGTACTGGCTGTTTGCCATCGGGCTGATCGGCACTGGAATGCTCGGAGTACCGGTGCTCGCTGGCTCATCGGCTTATGCCATAGCGGAGGCCTCCGCCTGGCGCGGATCTTTGGAAAAGAAGCCCCGCGGCGCGCGACGTTTCTATGCGGTGCTCGCCATGGCCATGATCGGCGGCCTGGCGATCGACTTCGTGGGACTGGACGCTGTCAAGATGCTCTTCTGGTCCGCCGTGATCAACGGGGCGCTGGCGCCGCCGCTGATCCTTTTGGTTGTTCTGCTGACAAGCAATCGACGGGTAATGGGCGGGCGCGTGAATTCTCCCTTGCTGCGCCTGTCTGGATGGCTGACCTTCGTCGTGATGACGGCGGCCACCCTCGGCATGCTGTTGGGATGAAAAGCGCACCATCGCGATTCCGGCACACGCTACCGGATACTGCACAATGAAGACATGAGCATCGGAAGAAAGCACTGGGCAATCGCCGAGGGATATATTCCTCCCTACAGCCACGGCCCCGCCCCACAAATGACCAGCCACGAGGCTGTATGCATTCTCAACTCGGGGGATGAGCCGGCTCATATCGAAATCACCCTTTACTACGAAGCGAGGGAGCCTGTCGGACCCTACAAGTTCGACATCGCACCGCGGCGAAGCCGGCACCTGCGCTTCAATAATTTCGAGAACCCCGAACCAATCGCGCCCGATACGCCGTTTTCCAGTGTCATCGTCAGCGATGTGCCGGTAGTAGTTCAACACACACGCCTGGACTCGCGCCAGGCGCAAAATGCATTGTTGAGCACGATCGCGTTCGCCGGCGACCAATAGCACCGAAACAACTCATTTCCCATCCACATCTACTTCCATGGTGGAACGCGCTTCTACCCCGCGCGTGGAGCGGCTGGAAGTGTCCGCCTTTACCGTTCCGACGGAGACGCCGGAAGCAGACGGCACTCTGGCCTGGCATGAGACTACATTGGTACTCGTGCGTGTCGCCGCTTGCGGCAAGAGCGGCTTTGGCTATTCCTTCGCGGATATCTCGACTGCCAATCTAATCGAGAGGCATCTGAAGCAGACTGTAATCGGCGGATGTTGTCTGAATGTCGCCGAGCTCTGGCTGGCCATGGTTCACGCCATTCGCAACCTTGGGCGGCCGGGCATCTGCTCGATGGCCATTTCGGCTGTTGACAACGCCCTATGGGATCTTAAGGCACGCGTGCTCGGCCTCAGCGTCGCCGATCTGCTTGGCCGCGCCCACCACTCCATCGCCGCCTACGGGAGTGGCGGTTTCACTTCTTACACCGACCACGAGCTGCGGCGTCAATTGGGCCAATGGATCGAAGAAGGCCTTACCGACGTCAAGATGAAGATCGGGGCGGATTCGGCGGCCGATGTGGCGCGCGTGCGATCCGCGCGTGAAGCCATCGGTCCCCGGGCGGGCCTATTCGTCGATGCGAATGGTTCCTATGATCGCAAACAGGCTCTCGCCCAGGCAGCGGCCTTCGCCGATCTGGGCGTCAACTGGTTGGAAGAGCCGGTTTCCTCCGACGATCTGGAAGGGTTGCGGCTGATTCGCCAGCAAGCGCCACCAGGCATGCGCATCGCAGCCGGGGAATATGGTTACGATTCGTTCTATTTCCGGCGGATGCTGGAGGCCGGCGCGGTAGACGTGCTCCAGGCGGATGCCACCCGATGCGCGGGCGTGACAGGTTTCACTGCAGCAGGCAATTTGTGCGCGGCCTTCGCCACGCCATTTTCCGCCCACACCGCGCCCACGCTGCACGCACATGCGGCCTGCGCTGTCCCTTCGGCGATCAATGTTGAGTATTTTTTCGATCACTATCGGATAGAGCAGATGTTCTTCGAGGGCGCCCTGAAGCCTTCCGGCGGGTGCCTCCACCCCGATTCCTCGCGTCCGGGATTCGGACTGGAATGCAAATTGCCGGATATGGAGAAGTACAGGGTTTATGGCAACATTACTGCATGAATCGCAGATAAGTTGGGCACGACCGCGCTCCGCGGGATATCCTGCTTCGGAAGCAGAGGCTCTTGAAAGCAATCTTAGACGCCGGATTGAGGGAGAGGTTCGCTTCGACGATGGCAGCCGGGCTCTCTACGCGACGGACGGCTCCAACTACCGGCAAGTGCCGATCGGCGTCGTCATCCCCAAAACCGTAGAAGACGTTCTCGTCACAGTGGAGCAGTGCCGGCGCTTCGGCGCGCCGCTGCTCGCGCGCGGCGGTGGAACCAGCCTCGCCGGCCAGTGCTGCAATGTCGCCGTGGTTCTCGATTTCACAAAGTACCTGAACAAGCTCATCGACCTCGATCCACAAGCCAAGACCGCGCGCGTGCAACCCGGCATCGTCCTCGACCGGCTTCGCAAAGAGGCCGAACACCACCACTTGACCTTCGGACCCGACCCCGCCACCCACAACCACAACACCCTCGGCGGAATGATCGGCAATAATTCGTGCGGCACGCATTCCGTGATGGCGGGCAAGACCGAAGAGAATGTCCTGGAGCTCGACATCCTGACCTACGACGGGCTGCGGATGCGAGTCGGCGCGACAGGCGACGAGGAATATCAACGCATCCTCGGTGCTGGAGGCCGCCGCGCCGAAATTTGCTCGGGCCTAAAAAAGATCGCGAATCGATACGGAGAGGAAATCCGGCGCCGGTTTCCGAATATTCCGCGCCGCGTGTCGGGCTACAATCTCCCGGACTTGCTTCCTGAAAACGGCTTTCACGTCGCGCGCGCCCTGGTGGGCACGGAATGCACGTGCGCGGTGACACTCGAAGCCACAGTGAAACTCGTGTGGAGTCCTCCAGGCCGTTCGCTGGTTGTGTTGGGATATCCGGACATCTATCAAGCCGGCGATCATGTCCCGGAAATTCTTCAGTTCCAGCCGATCGCCTGCGAGGCAATCGACGCCCTGCTCGTCGAAAACATGAAGATCAAAGGACTGCATCCACGCGACCTCAAGCTTCTGCCGGATGGGCGTGGTTGGCTGCTGGTCGAGTTTGGCGGAGAGGACCGGAAGGATTCCGACAATCAGGCGCGCCGCATGATGGACAGCTTGAAAAAACATAGCGACGCGCCTGACATGAAGCTGTATGACGACCCGAGCGAAGAACATCTTGTTTGGGATATTCGCGAGTCAGGCTTGGGTGCGACAGCGTGGGTGCCGGGCGGGCACGTGACTTGGGAAGGCTGGGAAGATTCCGCGATACCGCCCGACAAGGTAGGGCCTTACCTCCGAGAGTTATGTGAGCTTTACGAAAAGCATGGCTACGAAGGCGCGCTGTACGGGCATTTTGGTCAAGGCTGCATACATACGCGCATCACGTTTGACCTGCTGACGGCCCAAGGAATTGCGAATTATCGCTCCTTCATGGAGGATGCGACCTCTCTCGTGGTCAAATACGGCGGCTCGCTTTCCGGCGAGCACGGCGACGGGCAATCGAAGGCCGAATTTCTGCCGAAAATGTTCGGCGCGGAAATCTGCGAAGCCTTCCGGGAATTCAAAACCGTCTGGGACCCGCGAGGCCAGATGAATCCGGGCAAGATCGTCGATCCGTACCCGATTACGGAGAATCTTCGTCTGGGGACCGGCTTCGCACCGGAGGAGCCGGAAACGCATTTCCACTTCATCCACGATAAGGGCAGCTTTACGCATGCCGCCATGCGCTGCGTCGGCATCGGCGAATGCCGCCGCCAGGAAAAGGGCACCATGTGCCCGAGTTACCGCGCCACCATGGAGGAAAAACATTCGACGCGCGGGCGCGCCCATCTGCTCTTCGAGATGATGCACGGAGAGGTTATCCGCGATGGCTGGAAGAGCCAGGAAGTCTTTGATGCTCTCGACCTGTGCCTGTCTTGCAAAGGCTGCAAGGGCGACTGTCCCGTCAATGTGGACATGGCCACGTATAAGGCCGAGTTCCTCTCGCACTATTACGAAAACCGCCTCCGGCCCCGCTATGCCTATGCGATGGGTTGGATTCACCGCTGGGCGCGCCTTGCCTCGCATGTGCCACGCCTGGCGAATGCGATGGCACAGTTGCCGGGAACGAAGCTTCTCGCAGGCATTGCGCCAGAACGTCAGGCACCGCGGTTCGCGACCACGACCTTCCAGCAGTGGTTCCAAAGGCGGGCAGCCCGCAACCAGGGAATGCCGGAGGTGATTCTCTGGGCGGACACTTTCAATAACTACTTTCACCCGGAAGTCGCGGCGGCTGCGACGGAGGTGTTAGAGGATGCGGGATTCCGCGTGATGGTGCCGCGCGCGCCCCTGTGCTGCGGCCGCCCGCTCTACGATTACGGATTCCTCGATGAGGCCGACGCGCTTCTGGGCGATGTTCTGGCACATCTGAAACGGTCGATCGAAACCGGAACGCCGATGGTCGCGCTAGAGCCGAGTTGTCTGGCCGTCTTCCGCGACGAGATGCTCGACCTGCGGCCGCATGACGAAGATGCCAAGCGCCTTCACGGTCAGGTCTTCACGCTGGCCGAGTTTCTGACGAGACAGGATTACCAACCCCCGAGCCTGCACGAAGATGTTGTGGTTCACGGGCACTGTCATCAGAAAGCGATCGTCAGCCTCGATGCCGAAAAGAAGCTGTTTAAGGCGATGGGCGTGAATGCTGAGATTCTCGATGATGGATGCTGCGGCATGGCCGGGAGCTTCGGTTTTGAAGAACACAAGTACGATCTTTCGATGAAGGTCTACGAGCATCAACTCGGGCCACATCTTCGAAAATTGCCTTCGGAGAGAGTCGTCCTGGCTGATGGCTTCAGCTGTAAAACCCAGATTGAGCAGGCGACCGGCCGCCGCCCTCTGCATCTTGCGCAACTTCTCCGGCGGGCAAAACGTGGTAGCCCTCTGGATGGTCGCAACGACATACTGCTCGAGGAGCGCTCGCATGATAGTTCTCGGTTGCGAAAGAGCGGAGCCATGCTCCTGGGCGGCCTCGCCTTTGGTTTCGCGGCCTCTTATTTCGTACGGAGGATATTTCGATGAAGAGCAAAAAGCTCGAAAGGGGCACTGTCCTGGTTTTTGATACGGGAGAGGAAGTCGTCTCCACGCTCGCCGCGTTTGCGAAGGAGAACCATATCGCTGCCGCTCACTTCACGGCGATCGGCGCCTTCAGCGATGCGGGACTTGGGTATTTCGATTTGCAGAAGAAGAGCTACCGCAAGAACCAGGTCAATGAACAGGTTGAAGTGGTCTCGCTCATCGGCGACATCGCGCTCGATAAGGGCGAGCCTAAAGTCCACGCCCATGTCGTGGTCGGTAAGGAGAATGGTGCGGCGATGGGCGGCCATCTTCTCGAAGCGCATGTGCGGCCCACTCTCGAACTTGTCCTGGAAGATTCGGGAGAGCAGTTGAAGCGGAAATTCGATCCGGAGAGCGGCTTGGCCCTGATCGACTTGGGGCAGAAATGAAGACTTCCATGCAAAAACCGAAACCTGGCCGAGTCGTCGTGGTCACCGGCGCTTCGGCGGGAGTTGGACGCGCGACGGTTCGCGCTTTTGCGCGCGAGGGAGCCCATGTCGGACTCATTGCGCGGGATACCGAAGGTCTGCAGGTGGCTGCTCGTGAAGCAGGCGATCTGGGCGGGAAAGGCTTAGCGGTACCGGCCGATGTCGCCGATGCCGCTCAGGTCGACGCCGCGGCAGCGAGGATCGAGCAGGAGCTGGGACCGATCGAAGTCTGGGTCAACAATGCCATGACGACGATCTTCGGGCGCGTCACCGATGTGACGCCGGACGAGTACAAGCGCGCCACGGAAGTGACCTACCTCGGGACCGTCTATGGAACTATGGCCGCACTGAGGCGGATGCTTCCGCGCAATCGAGGCAATATCATCCAGGTTGGATCGGCGCTCGCATACCGGTCTATCCCTCTGCAGGCTGCCTACTGCGGCGCCAAACATGCCATCGCGGGTTTCACCGATTCCCTTCGCAGCGAGCTGATTCACGATCAACAGAATATTTACCTGACCATGGTGCAACTGCCTGCGATGAATACGCCGCAGTTCACGTGGTGCCGCTCCAAAATGCCGCGTCATCCGCAGCCCGTTCCGCCGATTTTCCAGCCGGAAGTGGCCGCCGAGCGGATTGTGTGGGCCTCCCATCACCATCGCCGCGAAGTATTTGTAGGCACACCGACCGTTCTTGCCATCGAGGCGAATAAGGTCGCTCCGGCGCTGGCCGACTACTATCTGGGCCGCACCGGTTTCGATTCACAACAAACGAAAGAAGAAGTTCGAAGAGACCGGCCCGACAATCTGTTCGAGCCCGTGCCTGGTGACTTTGGCGCCCATGGTGTGTTCAGCCAGCAGGCACATGACCAGGCAGCTACCACGTGGCTAGCCGATCATAAAGGATTTTCGGCCTTGGTCGGCATGGCCGCTGTCGGCGCCCTCGCGTTCGTTTTAAAGAAATGAATGGCATGCCCAATTTTGAAGGCCAAGGGGGCGCGTGCCAAATCCCTCACTAGGGTCACGGCTGGCGGCCGGGCGTTGGCCGAATATGTCGTGTGCCATCCCCGATCAGTCGATTGATTCTGAGTTTTCTCGCCATGCCGGGGCCGATCGATCCGCCGTGTCGCCAAACGCGCAGCTTCCGGATCGAGTGCG
>Ga0335078_10012820_pt1 | contig 12417 bp, 12 predicted proteins | sample Lox_Sample_32_FD_206711 | JGI IMG/M metagenome (GOLD analysis project Ga0335078, IMG submission 206711) | Soil microbial communities from Loxahatchee National Wildlife Refuge, Florida, United States - Lox_Sample_3.2 | ecosystem: Environmental > Terrestrial > Soil > Wetlands | place: USA... | reverse complement strand
ATCGCCGTACGCTGGGGCACGCGCGCCGATCAGCAGACGCTCGCGGGCACCCTGGCGACACTGCCCGCGCAAATCGAACAGCACGGCCTGAAGCCCCCCGCCACGATTATCGTGGGTGAAGTCGTGCGTCTGCGCAACAAGCTGAATTGGTTTGAGCGGCTGCCTCTTTTCGGAAAGCGAATCGTCGTAACCCGCGCCAAAGGCCAGGCCGAAGCTCTCTCCGGGCGCCTGCGCTCCCTGGGCGCCGATGTCGTGGAACTGCCTACCATCGAGATTCGGCCCGCGGCGGATTCCGCGGCCCTCGATCGGGCCATCGACTCGCTCGCCTGCTACAACTGGCTGATCTTCACCAGCGTCAACGGTGTGCGCTTCTTCCTCGATCGCCTCGATCGCTCGCATACCGACCTGCGCGCGCTGCGCGCCAAGATCTGCGCCATCGGTCCGGCTACACGCGCGGCTGTGGAGGCGCTGCATCTGAAGGTGGATCTCATGGGCAAGGAATATGTCGCGGAAAGCTTGGTAGAAGCCTTTGCCGCACACGACCTCGCCGGCAAGCGCCTGCTTCTTCCGCGCGCGGCCGTGGCCCGGGATCTCGTCCCGGCGGAGCTAACGCGCCGCGGAGCGCAGGTCGATGTCGTCGAAGCCTACCGCACGGTGGTCCCCGAGGATGCCGCCGAGCGTGCCGCCGCTGTGTTCGTTCGCAAACCCGACTGCGTCACCTTCACGAGTTCCTCCACCGTACAGAACTTCGTCCAGGTCGCGGGCGTCGCCGCGCTAGCTGGTGTGAACGTGGCGACCATTGGCCCGGTCACGTCCGCGACCGCCCGGAGCCTGGGAATCAAGGTGACCGCGGAAGCCCGCCCGTTCACCATCGACGGCCTGGTGTCGGCGATTCTAAAGCTGTAGCATCCGCGGGGTGGCGCCGAGTGCTGCCCAGCCCTTGCAAACCTCCGCGCCTTGCGCGATGGTTTAGGGGATGCCCGTCTCCCTGGAGTTCCTGAGGGGCGTGCTCGGCGTGTTGTGCGTGCTGTTCGCCCACTTTGCCGGACGCACCGCCGTTGCCGTGAAAAAAGGCCGCCAAAAATTGCCGCGGCTCTATGCTTGGGTGATCCGCGCGTTGCTGTGCGCCGTCGCGATTTCGCTGCGCCACCCCACCGACGTCATCGACGTGAGCGTCTGGCTGCTGAGCGCGGCGGCCTTCGCATTGGGCTGGTGGGAGGCTTCGCGGGAAAAGAAACCGGAAGACCTCGCGCACCAGATCTTTCCCGAATAGAGCGGTCACTGGATCGAAACTACCGTGAGGGTGTCTCCTTCCTGGGTACCGCTGACTTTCGCGGTGATCGTCTTGCCGTTGGACGCGTCGCTATTCCACTTCTTCTGATTCTTGATAGCGTCCATGGCCCGCTCGTTTCCGACCGCGTCGAAGCGTAGAACTTGCCCATCGGTGGTCCGCAACGCGAACTCCCTGGTGCTTGTGGATGCCATGCACGCCTTGTTTTGATCGGTCGTTCCCGATTGCTTGGCCGGCGCTTCCGTGTTGGTCCGATCGGCCGCGTTCTTCTCGGTTTTGGCGGCGGTGTTGTTATTGCTTGCGTTTCCGTTTCCGGCGCACGAAGCGTCCATCAGAGTCCCTTTGTAGGTCTTGGCGGCGGCGTTCTGGGATTTGTCGGTCTTGGTCTGCGATTTGTGGGTTGCCGTCGAATTCTGATTCGACTCCTGGTAAGTTGGGGACTTCTGGGCCCACAAAGTGCCCAGCAGAAAGCAGGCTGCCACGGCAATAACGAATGTCCGCATACAAACCTCCTGCCGTTTATTCTCCAAACGGCCTTGGGGGCCTGTCCGTGCTAAACCAAACCATCGCAATGAGCTCCGTGGCGAATCGAACCTCTCCCAGCCATAGGGTACAATCTCTGTTTATGTCTCTGGTCATAGTTGGGTCGGTTGCGTACGACGGCGTGGAAACGCCCCATGGAAAAGTGGACCGCATGCTGGGTGGCGCCGCGACTTACATTTCACTGGCAGCCAGCTATTTCACGCCGGCTAAGATCGTCGCCGTCGTCGGCGACGATTTCGCTCAGGAAGATCTGGACCTGCTCTCCTCGCGAAACATCGATGTGTCGGGAATCGAGCGCGTGAAAGGCGGCAAAACGTTCTTCTGGGCGGGCGTCTATTCGGCGGACATGAACGACCGCACCACGCTGCGCACCGATCTCAACGTCTTCGCCGATTTCAACCCCAAGTTGCCGGCTGGCTACCGCTCCGCGCCCTATCTTCTGTTGGGCAACATTCAGCCGGCTCTGCAGAAGAGCGTGCGCGGCCAGATGAGCTCGGTCCAGTTCACCGGCGGCGACACCATGAACTATTGGATCGCGGATTTTCGCGAGGAACTGCTCAAGACTCTCAGAGACTGGGATTTCCTGCTGATCAACGACAGCGAAGCGCGCATGCTCTCGGGCGAGCACAACCTGCGGCGCGCGACGGCGAAGATTTTGGAGATGGGTCCCCAGATCCTGGTGGTGAAGCGCGGCGAATTCGGCGCGGTTCTGTTCACGCGCGATTGCCACTTCATGGCGCCGGGATACCTGCTGGAAGATGTCTTCGATCCCACGGGCGCGGGCGATTGCTTCGCCGGCGGGTTCATGGGATATCTGGCGGGCCGCGGGATCGCGCCGCGCGACGGCAACATGGATATGGCCGAACTCCGCAAGGCCGTCATCTACGGCTCCGTGATGGGGAGTTTCTGCTGCGAGAAATTCGGCGTCGACCGCTTTCGAACCTTGACCCGCGAGGAGATCGACGGCCGGTATCAGGAGTTCAAGAGCTGCACGGCGTTTTAAAGGCGCGCGACTATCCCACTCCCTGGCTCTGCCTGCTTCTTCTGGCCTTGTGGAGTGCGATGGCCGTGTGGTTCTTCTACGCGCACGGCTGGCTGCTCTACTACGGCGACGCGGAAGCGCACCTGAACATCGCGCGCCATGTGTTCGATTCGCAAACTCCAGGGCTGATCCAGTTTGGAACGGTATGGCTGCCGCTGCCGCATGCGCTGATGCTGCCGTTCGTTTACTTCGATAGCCTGTGGCGCAGCGGCCTGGCGGGGGCGATTCCCTCCGCCGCCGGTTTCGTCACGGCGGGGACGTTTCTCTTTGCGGCCGTCCGGCGCATCTTCGATTCCACCTCGGCCGCTGTCGCTGTCGCCGTGTTCGCCACGAATCCCAACGTCCTCTACCTGCAATCCACCGCCATGAACGAGCCGTTGTTCTTCGCCTGCCTGGCCGCGCTGCTGTACGCCACAGTGCGATTCCGGCAGACCGAGAGTTGGGGCGCGGTCGCCGGCGCGGGTGTGGCCTGTGCGCTGGCGGCGCTCACCCGTTACGAAGGATGGTTTCTGATTCCGTTCGTGGCTGCGTACTTCCTGATTGTTGCCGGTAAGCCTCGCGCCGGATCGGTCGCATTGTTCGCCGTCATCGCGTCGCTGGGACCCGCCTATTGGCTGGCGCACAACTGGTGGATGGTGGGCGATGCGCTCGATTTCTACCGCGGTCCCTATTCCGCCAAGGCCATTCAAGGTTCGGCCGGCTATCCGGGCCTGGGAAATTGGCCGCTTGCCTGGCTGTACTTTCGAACGGCTGTCGGCCTGTGCGTAGGCCCGGGCCTTCTGTGGATCGGCGCGGCCGGCGTGATCGCTGAACTGGTCAAGCGCGTATTCTGGCCCGTGCTCTTGCTGATTCTGCCGAGTATCTTTTACGTTTGGAACATCCACTCCATAGCCAGCCCCATCTTCGTCCCGACGCTCTGGCCCAACACGTACTACAACACCCGCTACGGACTGGCAGCGTTGCCTTTGCTGGCGATCGGAGCGGCGGCGATTGTAGCCATTGTGCCTGCGCCCCTCCGTGTGTGGGCGGCGCTGCTGGTGATCATCGCGAGCCTCGGTTACTGGATGATTCATCCGCGTGCGGAAAACTGGATCACCTGGCGGGAGTCGCTGGCGAATTCCGAAAGCCGGCGCCAGTGGGCGCGCCAGGCCGCGGAGTATCTGGGCCCGCGTTACGTGCGCGGCTCCGGCATCGTCACCTCGTTCGGCGACTTGATGGCGATCTATCGCGAAGCCGGGATTCCTCTGCGCGAAACCCTCACTGGCGACGACCAGGTCCCTTGGCTCGCGGCGGTGGCGCGCCCGGATCTTTTCCTCTGGCAGCAATGGGCGGTCGCGATGAAAGATGACTTAGTGGCGCACGCCGCTAATCGCTCCGGAAGCTATCGCCTGGAAAAGTCGATCGCTGCGCCGAAATCTCCCGTGATCGAGATCTATCGCCGCAACTGACCATGAAGATTCCGTTCACCAAAGCTCACGGCGCCAAGAACGACTTCCTGCTCACCTGGCAAGCCGATGTCCCTGATGGCGATCCGGTAGCGATGGCGCGTGCCATTTGTGACCGGCACACCGGCGCCGGCGCCGATGGATGGCTGCTCGTCACGCCACCCGCAGACGCCGATGCCGATGGCTCCATTCAGCTCTACAACTCCGATGGCAGCATCGCCGAGATCTCCGGAAACGGCACGCGCTGTGCCGCCGCCTTTCTGATTCAGCACGGTTATGCTCCCGGTCTCGCCCGCATTCGGACCGGCGCCGGTATTAAAACATTGCGTCTAGTGCGGCGCTCCGCCTTGCATTTCGATTTCGAGATGAACATGGGCCGGCCGGAGATCACGGCACTGCGCTTTTCCTTGCCGCTCGCTACCGGCCCGCGCGACGTGACGCTGTTATGGGCCGGCAATCCGCAGTGCGCCGTTCCGGTCGAGCACTTCGATTTCGACTGGCGTTCCATGGGCGCCGAGATGGAATCGCACGCCCAGTTTCCCAATCGCACTAACGTGTCCTTCATCCGGCGAGCTGATGACCACACCATCGAAGCGCGGTTCTACGAGCGCGGGGCGGGGGAGACCATGAGCTCCGGAACCGGATCGACGGGGGCGGCCGTCGCCGCAGTGGCGCGCGGCCTTGCGGAGTGGCCGGTGCGCGTATTAACACCCGCGGGCCCGCTCGATCTACGGTCTGAGGGGGACGTGTTTCTGGCCGGCCCCGCCGAAATCGTGGCCCAGGGCGAATTTTTCATGTGAGAATGAAATTCGACTTGGTTTCTCTACGCGCGTTTCCGAGCCGCGACCGTAAGGGAGTGTCCCCATGGCCCTGCGGGCCACCAATAGGGATGAAAGCGTTCGTGGGGCAGGCCTTCCGGCCTGCCGCCGGCTTTCCAGCCGGCGCGCCGAGCGGAAGCTCGGCGGCGGCCCGGAAGGGCCGACCCCACGAACGCGTCTTCAAGGGAGCGGAGGTTCTTGATCGCAAATGCCCGAAGCTGAAGTAGCCTCCCACGCCACCGCCAAAATCCTGGAAGAGAAGATCCGCACCCGCCGCGCCCGCGTGGGTATCATTGGCCTGGGTTACGTGGGCCTGCCGCTGGCGGTGGAGTTTGCCAAAGCTGGCTTCGCGGTCACCGGTATCGATATCAGTGAAGCCAAAACCCGGCGCGTGAATGCGGGCGATTCTTACGTCGGCGACGTTCCCAACTCCGCCCTGGCCCCTCTCGTCGAATCCGGCAAGCTGCGCGCTACCACCGATTTCTCCGCGGTGCTCGAATTGGACACCATCAACATCTGCGTTCCCACTCCGCTGCGCAAAACCAAGGACCCCGATATGAGCTTCATCGTCTCGGCATGCCAGGAAATTGCGCAGCATTTCCACGCGGGCACCCTGGTGATATTGGAATCCACCACCTATCCCGGCACCACTGACGAACTGGTCCTGCCGATGCTTTCGAAATCCGGTCTCGAGGCAGGCCGCGATTTCTTCCTGTGTTTCTCGCCCGAGCGCGTGGATCCGGGCAACACCCAGTACCAGACCGCCAATATCCCCAAGGTTGTGGGCGGCTGCACGCCGGCTTGTACCGAAATGGGCCGGCTATTTTACACGCAAGCGCTCGAGCGGGTGGTCCCGGTCAGCTCCACCCAGGTCGCCGAAATGGTGAAGCTGCTCGAGAACACCTTCCGCATGATCAATATCGGGTTGGCGAATGAAATCGCGCTGATGTGCGACCGCATGGGCATCAACGTTTGGGAGGTCATCGATGCCGCGGCCACCAAACCCTTCGGTTTCATGCCGTTCTATCCTGGGCCGGGTTTAGGTGGCCATTGCATCCCGATTGATCCTTTTTATCTCTCCTGGAAGACCAAACAGGCCGGGATCGAGGCGCGGTTCATTGAACTGGCCGGCTACATCAACGGCCAGATGCCGCTTTTTGTCGTCGATAAGGTACAGAACGCGCTCAACGACGCGGCCAAGCCGGTGAAGGGATCGCGCATTCACATCCTGGGAGTCGCTTACAAACGCAATATTGACGACGTGCGGGAATCGCCTGCGGTCGATTTGCTCCTCCTGCTGAAGCAGCGTGGCGCAATTGTCAGTTACAGCGACCCCCATGTGCCCACCTTGCAGCTCGACGGGCTCGATTTGGTTTCCCAGCCTCAAAGCGCCGCAGCTGTGGCGGATTGCACCGTCATCGTGACCGATCACGCGAGCTTTGATTATCGGGCGCTGGTCGAGGAAGCCGTTCTCATCGTGGACACACGAAACGCCCTGAAAGCGTTTCCATCCCAGAAGATTGTGCGCTTGTAAGCTTAACCCGCCTGCCGCAGCAAGCGGTACCGGCGGCTGGCCCGGATCCCGATGAGATCGGCTACCTGTTCCAGTAGGTTGGGGATGTTCTCGGTGTGAATGGAGACGTGCTGCCGTCCGCGCCCTAAGGCGAGCGGCAGGCCTTCATGGGAGGAGATCAAGGCTGTCGCCGGGCGGTACTCCTTAATCCGCGCATAGGCCAAAAGGTCGGGACCGCCTCGGCCCACGGCGAACTTGCCATCGCTCAGGACCAAGTCATAGACGCCCGTATCCAGTTTGGCAACCGCTTCCGCGGGAGTCGCTGCCCAATCCACTGCATAGCCCGCCGCTTGGAGGATAGTTTTCAACGCCAAGCGGGGCGCCAGCTCCCCTTGCACCAAGAGAACGCGGGCCAGATCCAGATTCGGGCTCTGCCCATGAAAACGCGGCGATCTCACCAAGTCGTTCCGTACTCCCAAGATTACTTTAACCGAAAAACCCACTTCTTCAGCCAATAAAATTCAGTCGATGGCTCTAAAGAGCAAAAGACTGGGCGAGAAATTGCACGACCATTGCAAACGTACTGTATGTACTGAATCCTCAATAAGTTACGCTATATGGGCCGACCGCCAAAGACTCGCTCCTGATGTGTTGGACGGCTGATTTCCGGTAACGGGTATAGGTCAATTTGGGCTTTGGTACTGAACCCGATCCAGCCATTTTCAGAATAGTTTGGAAACACCGCTCATGGTACTGTCAGCTTGGGACAGCTATATGCGTACGACGATCGCAACTATTCTCCTAAATGTTTTAGCTTCATCGTATTCGTTCGGTCAGGCGATCGCTGGAGGAACACCAGCGGATGCCTATCAGATCAAGTACTTTGCCAATCTGGGGTCCGGAGATGGGGCGGTGAATCTGAGCAACGGAGGATTTCTGGGTGGGCTCGATCCGGGTGGCGACATCTGCGCTAATGTGTACGTATTTGCACAAGACCAGCAGCTGGTGGCTTGCTGTGCCTGTCCCCTCACGCCTAACCATCTGAGCACGCTGTCGGTGCACAACGACCTGATCTCGAACACATTGACCCCCGCCGTCCCTTCCGCGATCACGGTTGCTTTGGTGGCGACCCAGGAAACCGGTGGCCAGTGCAATGCCGCGGCGATTAGCACCAATCAACTGGTGTCTGGCTTGGTGGCTTGGGGGACAACGCTGCACGCCCTGCCGGGCGGCGGCTACACAGTCAGCGAAACCCCTTTCATTCAGACACCGCTCGGCTCGGGCCAATTCAACAAGATGACCGAGTACTGCGCATTCATTCAAGCCATCGGCAGTGGCTATGGCATATGCAACTCCTGCCGTAGCGGCGCCGCCGGGGCTCAGAAGCAATAACCTCGGATGGGGCGTTGTCGCACTTGGCCAGACATTTGGTTAGCAAGCTTCGCCGCCGGCGCAATGGATCGTCTATAGTGGGATAAGTCATGACAATCCGCAGTACCCTCCTTGCCGCAGTCCTCACTATCGGCAGCACGGGCTTGGCCCTCTTCCTTCTCCCAGCAGCTCAAGTTCGCGCCGCCGCCTCCTCCGATGAGGAGTTGGAGCGTGGACTCCACTCCATGACCGAAGCGCTTTCGCTGGTCGAGAAGAATTTCGCCGACCCGGTCTCCACCGAGCGCGCCATTTACGATGGCGCCATTCCGGGCATGCTGCGCACCCTGGACCCGCACTCCAATTTCCTCGATCCCAATGAGTTTCGCGACATGCAGCGCCGCCAGCACGCGCAGTATTTCGGCGTGGGGATGGAGATCAGCGTGGATGCCGACAACATCATCGTCAACCAGCCGTTTCCAGGTTCTCCTGCGTGGAACGCCGGGCTGCGGCGGGGTGACGTAATTAAGGCAGTGAACGGCCAGGACACGAAGGGTATGGATACGGGGCAGGTAGCCGACATCCTGCGCGGGCCGAAAGGAACTCCTGTTTCGATTGCGATCCTTCGCCAAGGCGGCGGAGATCCCGTTACGTTGCAAGTGGTTCGGGGCGAGATTTCAACCAAACTGGTAGACGCCTTCTGGCTGCGCCCGGGAATCGCCTATCTCGGAATTGCCAGTTTTGAGGCGGAGAACGTATCCGATGATGTCGAAGCTGCCCTCAAACAGCTGGGCGAGTCCAACATCACCGGCCTGGTTTTGGATCTGCGCGGCAATCCCGGCGGTCTGTTGAACGAAGCGGTTTCCGTAGCGGGACGCTATCTTCGGGACGGCCAGACGGTGGTCTCGCATCGCGGGCGGGCGGAAGAAGAGCAGGTGTTCCGCGCCAAGGCTAAGCCCGAGGGGCAGAAGTATCCGATCGTAGTATTGGTCGATCGCCGTTCGGCTTCCGCGTCCGAGATCGTATCGGGGGCGTTACAGGATCATGACCGCGCCTGGGTCATTGGCGAAAACACTTTCGGCAAAGGTCTGGTACAGGGACAGTTTCCGCTTTCCGAAGGGGCCGCGCTGCTACTCACCATCGCGCACTATTACACCCCCAGCGGCCGTTTGATCCAGCGCGATTACCAGCATCGCTCGTTCTTCGACTACTATTACGCGGGCCGCAACGACGGCCCCAATCTGCAGGATGTCAAAGCTACCGACAGCGGACGCAAGGTCTACGGCGGGGGCGGCATCACGCCCGATGAGAAGTACGAAGCCACGCACGCCAATCCGTTCGAACGCCGCCTCGTCTCCGCATTCGTGTTCTACCACTTCGGCTCGCAATACTTCAGCGGCCATGCTCCATCGCTGCCGGACGGCTGGATGCCCGACACCGCGACGCTCGATCGCTTCGCGGCGTTCCTGAAGAAGGAGAACGTCCCTTTCACCGACGACGAGCTCGCTGCGAACCGCACCTGGCTGCTCGACCAGATCCGTTGGGAGCTGTACGCGCGGGTGCAAGGCAAGAAGATGGCCGACCGTCTGGTGCTCGCCGACGATCCCGAGGTGTTGTACGGTGTCGATAGCCTCCCCAAGGCGCAGGCGCTGTTCCAGCAGGTGCAGCACGTGCTCGCGCAGCGGGCGGCCCGGTAGTTCGTTCGCCGGTCCGGCGGACTTCAGCGGCCAGCTTGCCAACCGTTCTTTGTTGAACGGGCACTTCCGGCCAGCGGCAGCCGTAGACGCCCGCTGGCCGGAATGCCTCACCTGATTACTCAGTGCGTGAACAGCACATCCACCCAGAAGTTGTAGCCGTTGGTTGCCTGGTTCGGGACATGGCCGCCGCTTCCGAAATAATAGACGCCGTTGTACCCGGAGACGCCAGTCTGCAAGGCGTGCAGCGGGGGATTGTCCACGCCGTGCGTCTGTAGATCCAATCCGACCGCTCCTTCACCGGCATTGGTGTGATAAGAGGCGATGTAAACCGTGTTCGCCGCGATGCTCACCGGCGAAGCGAACTGAAGTGTTTGCCATCCGCTGGCCGTTTCGTTTACGAAAGTGCCGGTGGCGAGAAGTTGACCGGACGTGGTCCACAGCGATCCTGTATGAACGCCCGTATTGCTGGAGATTTTATAGAAGCGGATGCCCGTAATCTTTCCCGCCACGTCGGAACGGAACTTCAGTCCGAATTCGATTGGGGCACCGGCCATGACATACATCGCCGGCGATGCCGTGGCGGGCCAGATACTGATGGTCGATGGCGTGGTCGTGGTGCTTACCGTGACCGTAGTCGAGGCGGTTACCGTACTGCTGGTGTTGCTCGCAGTCAAAGTGTACTTCGTGGTGACGGCCGGCACGACCATTTTCGTGGTCAAGCCAGTAACGCTGCCAATGCCATTGTCGAGAGTCAGCGAGGTGGCGCCCGTTACATTCCACGACAACGTTACGGATTGTCCCAGAGAGATGGAGGAAGGCGTCGCCGTAAAGGAACTGATCACGGGCGCGCCGGAGGGCGCAGTACTTAAAACCTGGTCTACCACGCCGCCGAAATCGGTCGTCCAATACCAGCCATAAGCGGAAGAAGCGCCGTACGCGCGACCGATGCCGATTACTTTGTACGCAGGATTCAGCATGTTTTGGCGGTGGGCGTAGGTGCAGGCGCCGTTGGAGCCGGGATCACAGGCGGTCTGCCACTGCGTAAACGTATCCTGGGCGTCGGAGTTACCGGCGGCAATGTTCTCTCCCTCATACGTGGCGTAGTTGTATCCGAAGGCAGCCATTCGGGTGAACGGATCGCGGCCCAGGCTGTCGGTATGGCTGAAGTAATTCTTGGTCGCCATATCGGTACTCATCCATTGGGAAGAGTTCTCCAAGTCAACGGAAACCTGCAAGGGCCCGGCCCCGTTCTGAGCCCGGTAATTATTGATAAGCGTCAGGAAAGAAAGCTGTTCGGAGTCGAGTGTGGGCGTCTGTCCGTAGGCAGTACGCGCCATGATGAACAAAGGGGAGAGGCTGAATAAAAGACACACGCATCGCGTATTGTTCATAAAAAACCTCATCGGCTGTATTTCGCTAGTTCAGAAGGACTGCCCTGAACTCCCGGCGGAGCTTAACGGAAGCGGTAGCCAGAATAGTTGCCGGCGCGATCAGGCTCACCCTAACAAACGGAGGCTGGTTTTGTAAGCTAACATTTAACGTTCGGAAGGATGCCTTTGGTTTTCAGGAGTTTCACGCTGAACCGGAACCGGCCCGCGGTGTACGACGCCGCCCGGCAGGTGCTGCGGGCGACCGCGCCGCCCTGCTCGAACACGCCGCGGCAATTGACCCGGCGCGGCGCTCACGGCATGGCTTACCCACCCTGGTCGCCCGACGGCAGGGGGATCGTTTTCCATGCCGGCGTGCCCAACGTTCCCCAGCTTTACGAACTCGATCCCGATTCGCGCGCCTTGCGAAGGGTCACCGCTGCTCCGCTCGGTTTCATCGCGCCCGACCGGTTGCCGGATGGCCAGCACGTTCTGGCTTGGCGCAACGTGAACGGCGAAGGGCAGATTCTTCGCGTGCGCCTTTCCGGCGGCTTGGGCGAAGAGCTTTTCCAAGGCACCGTACCGGTTCGGTTACGCGACTCACCGCGCGATTGACGTCGCGCCCCTCCCGGCGGCCCTGGACTACGGCCTTACCGTTTCGCCCGACCAGCGCGAATTGTTACTCCGCAAGCAGGGACCTCTTCGGAGACGATCTGATTATGCTCGACTTTCAGGCGTCACAATGACGTTCGATCGGCAACTGTCATCACCCCGGCGGCGTGAACAACGATAGGGGTTCCAACGATGTAATCCGCCATCGTTTCCCCTGCTTCACCAGCGTGCAATGCACCTCTACCCGCCGCCGCACGACATCACCGCCTTGTTTCGGCTGGACGAACTGCAAAAACCAATCCAGTTCCAGCATCCGCGCTGAGTCCGTACCGTCGTCGTTGAGCACTTCGATAGACGATTGCACGTCTTGTTGCTGGACCAGGGCTTCCACATTGGCCGCCAGCTTGTCATAACCCGGCATCGATCGATCGAAGCCTTTCATGAACTGGTCTGCGTTGCCTTCGCTCAGCGCCGATTCCAGTTGACCGAAAAAATCGCGGACGTCTTGCGCTTCGTCGGCGCAAAGAAGTGGTGCAACGGCCACAGTGAGAAGTGCTTTACGACGCGTCATTCCTCTCCTTTCAGAAGAAGCATCTGAAACCACCGCTCCATTGAAAACGCGTTCGTGGGGCCGGCCCTTCCGGGCCGCCGCCGAGCTTCCGCTCGGCGCGCCGGCTGGAAAGCCGGCGGCAGGCCGGAAGGACTGCCCCCACGTTGCGAG
>Ga0335078_10012819_pt1 | contig 12417 bp, 13 predicted proteins | sample Lox_Sample_32_FD_206711 | JGI IMG/M metagenome (GOLD analysis project Ga0335078, IMG submission 206711) | Soil microbial communities from Loxahatchee National Wildlife Refuge, Florida, United States - Lox_Sample_3.2 | ecosystem: Environmental > Terrestrial > Soil > Wetlands | place: USA... | reverse complement strand
TTTTCGCTCGTATCGAAACAGCGTCTCGAGATTATCCAGCGCGAGCTGTTCGAGCAGCTCGATCGGATTGAGATGGAGTGAGCCATGGCAGCAGCGAAACCCATAGCCATCGACGTGCAACGCCTCATTGACGAAGTGGCCGCGCGGCACCGCGTGCTTCTCAAGCCGGACGACGCAGGCTTCGCCCTCGTGACCATGAATCGCCTGGTGCTGGAGGAGTCGCTCGAAACCATCCATGCCCGAATTCGTGAGGAGCTCGCATTGTTTGAGGCCGCGGCGCAGAAGGCGCAGACCCGCGCGGGCAGTCTTCTTGCGGCGGAGGTCCGCGAGTCCGCCGCCGGGATTCGAAAAGAGCTCGAGAAAGATATTCTGGACGCCCGTCTGTACGCATCAAACATCGTTCGACAGATTGAGGCGGCATACCGGCGACCCATGTCGGCACAGAAGCTTATGATCGCGGTCCTTGCCGCCGTGCTGCTGTTCGTTTGCGGAATATGGGCTGGACGGATCAGCGCGCTGTGGTGGCCTCTATAAGCAACGGAGATCGCGATGAGCACCGCAACCTTATCGAAAACTCAGCTTCTTCCGGTGAACGCCTCGCTCGCGGGCGCCGGGGACGATGTTCCGCTTACGGTCCGGCAGGCCGCCACCTATTTGGGTGTCAGCGTGCAAACGGTGTATCTTTTGGTAGAGCGAAAGCAGATTCCCCATCTCCGCGTGATGGGCCGCAACATCCGGTTTTTGAGATCGGATCTGGCGCCCTTCCGCGCAACATTCAAACAGGAGGTGGGAATTGGCAAGACCGAGTAAGCACGATGGTGTCGTGTATCGTCGTAAAGACAGCAACGTTTGGTGGATGCGCTACCGGGACAAAACCGGTCGCCGCCGCCTGGAATCAACCAACACAACCGACTGGAACGAGGCGCAGCGGCAGATGCGCGAGCGCCTGGGCGCCAGAGACAATAACACCCTTGACGTTATTCGCAAGGGCAAAGGACTGACGTTCGATGAATGGGCGGAATTTTTTTTTTGAAGAAGTACTCCAGGCCGCCGATTCGAGAAGCAGCAACGCACGAAGCCAATGAGAACGCGCTGAAAGCACTGAGGCCTATGTTTGGACCGATGAAGCTCGTCGATATCGATGCCACGCAGATCGAAGTTCATTTGCGCCATCGGCTCCAGCAGAAAAAGCACGTTCGCCGCCGTGCGGGCGTCGCCGAACTCGGGACGCTCAAGCCCGCAACTGTGCATCAGGAATTCCGCGTCTTGCGGCGCATTCTCAACGTGGCGGTGAAGAAAAAGCTGTGCCCGGCCAACCCGTGTGCCGGCGTTGAGTTTCCGGTGATCCTCAAAGGTCTGTTCCGGCCGCACTACATGACTTGGTCGGAGCAGGTCCAGATTGAAGAGCATGGACCCGCGTACCTGCGGAACGTGATCCGGATTATCACCGAGACTGGCCTTCGGGTTTATAAGGAGCTGGCTTTAATGAAGAAGGACCAGGTGGAGATCGCCAACAAGGTGGTGTTCATCGCGGACTCGAAAACTCCCACCGGAGTCGCCGAGGTCCCGTTGACGGACATCGCGGTGGAGGCCTTTCGCAGCCAGATCGAACTGGCCGGCCCTGGGCGCTGGTTGTTTCCCAGCTCCAAGAAACCGGGCGAGGCACAGACCGACTTCAAGAAGACTTGGGAGCGTTCGCTACGGAAGGCGGGTATCCCCTACTTCCGGCTCTATGACCTCCGCTCCACGTACGCCACCCGGTTGAGTGCGGGCGGGGTGGCCGACGAGTGGGTGACGCAGCTGCTCCGGCAGACGGACGCCAAGGTGTTCAAGAAATACTCGCAGATGAAGCTCCAGATGAAGCGCGAGGCGCTAACCAAGCTCAACCGGAAGGCCAACGAAATTAACCTCTTCAAACAATTCTGATACGGAGCAACGCGCTTGATCGGGTTTTGATACGTTTTGGGGTTTTGAGGACAGGGTGGCAAATGAAGCTCAGATGCAAAAAGCTAATTCAGAAGCACTTGAATGGTGGGCGCGACAGGACTCGAACCTGTGACCTCCTGCGTGTGAAGCAGGCGCTCTAACCAACTGAGCTACGCGCCCGGTGCCCGGACATTCTCCGATTGTAGAACATTACGCTGGAGACGTGCTACGGGCCGGGCCACGGCGCGCTCCGCGCTCGGCACGCCGCACGGGCGTCCTCAAAGACGCGGGTGAAAAAATCGCGCGAAGTGGGCGAACAGCCGATGTGCAGGATCGCGGTTCCCGGGGGAGCCTGGATGAAACCCAGATCGCCGTTCCAGCCCAGATCGTCAAGCACAAAGCGGAGGCAGTCCTGCTCGTGCGTGGGGAGATCGGCGAGCGACAAGTCGAACACCTGTCCGTGCGCATGATCCATGAGGCGCGTTCCGGGCACGTCGTCTTCTTTTGGCACCAGCAGCGCCGTAACATCGAGCGGTAGGAAGGCCTCTTCCGGCACCCAGGCTTTGTACAGGCGGCGGGTCTCAAAGGCGACATAGGCCAGCGTGCCGATTGTGGAAGGCATGGCTTTAGCGCGCCATGCGTCACGTGCCTCCGCGTACAACCGAGGATCCAGCCGGTAGCCGAGGAATTCCGGGTCCTGGAGCGCAGTGACCAACCCGTCCTCGCCCGGGCCGGCGACGCCGAGGGCGGCATCACGCACCAGATCGAGCGGCTTCAGCCACACCGACAAGCGATCCGGCGCTCTAGCCGCCAGGTCTTCGGGATACCTGTACTCGGCGAGTAGATCATGGAACGCCGGCGGGTCCTCGTCATACATGCGGAGCAGTTGCTGGGCCCGCATGACGCGGAACCAATAAGTGGGCGAGTAGTCGCGCTCCATCGCCTGTTGAATTGCGCCGCACAGGTCGCGATTCCAGGCCGGGTTGCAACCGAAAAACAGCTTCGCGACACTAGCCGCACCTTCAAGGCCCGGCGTGCGCCTGGCCACAGTTAGGAGGTCGGCGATGCAACCCTCGCCGCAATGGTAGGCCCAGATGGCCCAATCGCGGCCTCCGTAGCGGCGCTCCAGGGTGGCAAGATACATGGCGGCCGCAGGGATGGCCCGATCGGGCCGCAGACGGTCGTCGCGCACCAGGACCGTATATGTCGATTTGTGGCGCACCGTGCGATAGACCAGCTTGCCATGCCGACGCACCGCCACCCGGGTCTTAGTCACGTGGTGGCGCCGGGCGTAGGTGATGCGCAGGCCCATGCGTTTTGCGGTGCCTTCGGAGATCTGCATGATGCCACGCGGACCGGCAGGACTTTGTGCGTTCGGCAGCCCCCAGCTTTCCAGATACGCCATGGCCTGCAAGACAGATGCGGGAAAGCCGCTGCGGCGCTCGGCCGCGCGGAACAGGCGCTCCAGTCGGGGGTTGCTGACCCGCTGAGCGCCAGGTGCGGCCTGCGGCTCGCGCATGATAACAAAGGTCTGGGATTGGATCATGGCTGCCGTTCGCTCCGCGAGCGTGGTGTCCGTCAAGTCCTGGCGACCGAGGCCTATTCCGGGGATGCGGTGGCGGGGAACGAAGTAGGCACGTTGGGCCGCTCCAGCAGGGCCGGCGCCGGCAAGTAGCGCAACCATGGCGCACAGATAGCGCTCGAAGTGGCGTGCCAAATCCCATTATCGCTCCGTCTATGGGGCAGCAAGCGGCTACAAGCCGAACTCCATATGCAGGCGGAGGCTGGCGACCCACAGAGGGCCGCGATCGTGGTTGAAAGCGAGGTTGTTGTAGTGTTCGAGATCCAGCGTGGCGAAGAAGCCCGGAAAGAGGCGCGCGCTGTAATAGCTTTCCCATACGTATTCCGGCGCATAGTTCAGCTTGCCATCTCCAATCAGAAAGTCGAGGCCGCCGCGCGCCAGGTACACCGCATGGACGCCCGAAAGACCGCTTGTGGTAAAGGAACTCGCAGCCACATCATCTTTGCGCTTCCACCGCGCGCCTTTCACTGAGATGCCGCCGCTGACCAGGCGATCAATGGCGGTGAAGGCGAAGTCCTGGGTTTTGCCGTCGTTCCACCCGAGCCGGACGAAAAGGCCCGCATCGCGCGCGATTTCCTGCTCCGCGTTCACGCCCGCACCGTACTTGAGGGCGCCGTAGTGCTTCACGGCATCCACGTCTGGCGGCGTGCCGGTTTCCGCTCCCAGCCGGATGGCATCGGCGTAGCTGCCCGAATGCGTGTGATTGAAGTACTGCAACAGGCGGACGGTCCCCGGATGGCTCGAAAACGAGTAACGGCGCTCGGCCTCCAGGACGTCGGCGCGATCCACGAACAAGCGCCGGTCGAAACGCAGACCGTTGGCCACGGTGGGCTCGGCGGCGCTGGCATATCGCCACGACCAGTTACGCGTGTGAAACTCGTGCACCCACCCCCAGGTGTAACCGCGAGTGTCCGCGGGATAGTCCCATGCCCCGTTGTACATTACGGCCCAAGTCATGAATTGCGTGCGCGGATCGTGCGTGTAAGTGTTGTTATCGAAGAAATCGGTGAGGGAAAAGCGGCCAACAGTGATGGTATAGCGGACCACGGGCCGGTCGCCCGCGAGCTGGTTCTCGTCACTGGCGACATGTTCCACCTCATCTCCGAAGCCCAGGTCATAAGTCAGATACACCCGCGCAAGATATGGTTTGGGTGTGGCGCTGGCCACCCGCGGCAACTCGCCGTTCGAAGGATTCGCAAGTCCATCGACACCGCTGAATCCGCGGCCACCGGCGATCTCCGGATCGAAGACGAGCTGCAAGTGACGCGTGAGTCGCGCATCGAGGAAGAGCGTAGTCGTCAGAGAGACATCGTTCTCACGGTAGTCCTGCAAACTTAGAGGTCCGGTATAAGGGGCATTAAATGTTCCGTGAGTCTGGCCAATGGAAGTCGCCTGATAGTAGAGATTCCAAGTCTCGAAAGTCGAGTCATCAGGTGTCTGCGCGGCCATGCGGCAGATAAATGACAAAACGATTACAGCGCCAATAGCCGGCGCGGGGAAGCGCATCTTCTCACTCTAACAGGCGATGTGCGGACGGAAATGGTAGTCTTTTCTGGAATGCTATCGGGATTTCGTTGGTCTTTACCAGTCGGCGGGGCGCTGGTTCTGGCTTGCAGTGTACAGGTTCTTGGGCAATCAGCTCTGGAGGGAAGAACCGCCGGACAGGAATTCAAGAACATTCAGGTCCTGTAAAGCGTGCCAGCCAGTTGTTTCCCGCTATGCAGTTCATAGCCGCGTCGCTGGGCGTGGAATGCAATTTTTGCCGCGTGGCAGGCAAGTTCGACGCCCACGACAAGCCCGGCAAGAAAATCGCGCGACGCATGACCGTCATGACGTTGGCCATCGATATAGAAAGCTTCAACGGCCGCAAAGAAGTGACCTGCTTTACCTGCCATCGCGGCAACCAGGAGCCGGTGGGCACGCCGCCTGTGGCATCCGGCGAATCCGAACCGAGCCAGGGAAAACAAGCTCCACCCTCCGCGGGAGCAGTTCCGAGCGCCGGTCGGATTCGTCAGATTCTGGAAAGATACATCTCGGCGCTGGGTGGCGCTGAAGCCTTGCACAGAATCTCCAGCCGTGACGAGAGAGGGGAGATCATGTCCGGCGGCCAGGAGATGGCTATCGAGGTGTATGCCAAGGCGCCGAATAGGCGCATGTCGGTGACGCGTTTCTCCGGAACCAAGAGTATCACGCTTTCGACGGGCATAGGGGCTGGCTCGCCAATACTGGACGGCCGGCTCGAGACATGAGTGCTCAGGAATCCGACGCAACCGTTCTGGATGCGGAGTTTTACCTGGCCACGCGCCCGAAGGCGATTCTCGACGGGTTCCGCGTGGGCCGGACGGAGAAGATCGGAGGCGAGACCGCTGACACATCGATATGACTACGGCTAGGCCGCCTGTGCGGCTTTATTTCAGTCGATCGAGTGGGTTGTTGCTGCGAATGGTGCGAGTTACCGATAAGGCAGTGGGCAACAGTCCCGCACAAATCGACTATGCGGATTACCGCGCGGTGGATGGCGTCAAGATTCCCTTCCGCTGGACGCTGGCGCGTGTCAACGGGCGCTTCACGATCCAGATCGCGGCGGCGCGGCAAAACATGCCTATCGCCGACGCCAAGTTTGAGAAGCCGGTTGCGCCCGTCAAATGAGGTCCGAGGAGACCCGCGCTATTCGTCGTGCAGAGCTTTTATGGGATCGATCCGGGTGGCGCGCAGGGCGGGCGCCCAACAGGCTGCCAGCGCGGTTGCCAGGAGTACGGCGGCTACCAGGGTGAGCGTCAGGGGGTCGCGCACGTTGACGCCAAACAGCAGGCTGTTGAGTACACCTGCGATCGAGGCAGTCAGCAACAGGCCCAGCACGAGACCAACGGCTACCAGGATCATCCCTTCCGCCAGGATTTGCTGCAGCACGTTACGCCGCTGAGCGCCCAACGCCATGCGGATGCCGATCTCGCGCGTCCGCTGTCCTACCGAGTAGGAGATGACTCCGTAAATGCCGACCACCGTGAGCAATCCGGCCAAGGCGCCGAAGGCCGCAAACAGAATCGCGCCGAGGCGCGGCGCCCAGAGCGATTCGTGAATCACTTCCGGCACGGTTTGGAGATCCGACAGCAAAACATCACGGTCCAAGGATTGGACTGCGCGCCGCAGCGTTCCGAGCAAAGCCTCGGGCGGTCCGGCTGTGCGCACCCACAGTGTCACGGCGGGCGACCAGGCCTGCCGCAGGCACAGATAGACCATCAGTTGCGGCCGTTCATCCAGGCTGAGATAAGCGCTGTCCTTGACCACGCCCACAATCTGGACAGGCGTGTTGTCGCCGAAGAAGCGCAGGCGCGCGCCGATGGGATTCTTACCGCTCCAGAACCGGCGGGCCATAGCTTCGTTCACGACCGCTACTTGCGGCGCGCCGGAGGAATCGCCCTCAGTGAAGGTGCGCCCGCGCAACAAAGGAATGCGCACGGCCCGAAAGTACCCGGGCCCGATGGCATCAATCAGGGCCACCACGCGGCTATCCTGTCCCTCGACAGACATGCTGCGCGCGCGCTCGACATCAAAAGGACCGTTGCTCGACACAGTGGCGGCCTGCGCCCCCGGCAAACTGCGGACAGCGTCGAGCACGCGCGTATAGTACGCATCGCCGGCTGCCTCGCTGAAGTGGCGATCCTTGGTGTCTAGCGAAATGGTGGCCATGTGTCTGGCTTCGAATCCCGGGTTGATCGACTGAATGTATGTGAGACTGCGGAGGAACAGACCGGCGCCGGTGAGTGCGATCACCGAGAGCGCAACCTGCGCCATGACGACCAGGCTGCGCAGATTCACGCGGTGTCCCGCGCCGGACCACGGGCTGCGGCGCTCCCGGAGTTCGTTTGCCAGGTTGGTGCGGGTGGCCTGCAGCGCGGGCGCCAATCCGAAGATGACGGTCGCCGTCACGGCCAACAGCAGCGTAAATGCGAGCACTCGGCCGTCGAACCTAAGGCCTGCATCGCCTGCCAACATCCAGGGCGGCCGGAAGCTCCACAGCAGGTTCCGAGTCCAGCGCGCCAGGAGCAGGGCGACCGCGCCGCCCACGAGCGAGAGCACGGCGCTCTCGACGAGCAGTTGGCGGATCAAGCGCCAACGGCCCACGCCCAGCGCCAGGCGCAAAGCCATTTCCTTACGGCGGCTGGCGGCCCGCACCAGCAGCAGGTTGGCGAGATTGGCGCAGGCGATCAAGAGCACCAGGCCGCTGACGCCCAAAACCACACCACTCACCAGCGTGAGGCCGCCGCGTGAGTTTGGCTCGATGACCGATTCGGTTACGGGCATCAGGGTCACGGTTCGACCCTGGTTGTCGGCCGGATATTCCCGCGCCAGTTGGGAGGTCACCGTTTTCAGGTTGTCTTCCGCCTGCTGCCGGCTGACGCCATCCTTCAACCGGCCCACCACGGCAAACAACAGGGCTTTGCGGTGCTCGATCCAGTCGGCCAGGGGGAAGAGTTGCTGGTACATCATAAAGGGGGCCCAAAAGTCCGTATTTACCAGGGCGTTGACGCCATGAAAATTCGGGGGCGCTACTCCCACGATGGTGTACGGACGGTTGTTTAGGCCCATGCTGACGCCGATCACAGCGCGGCTGCCGGCGAATTTACGCTTCCAGAAGCCGTAGCTGATCACCACCACAGGCTGCGCGCCCGGCACGCGATCATCATCGGGGACAAAGGTCCGGCCAAGCAGGGGCTTGACGCCAAGTACATCGAAGTAGTTGCCGGACACGATTTGTCCGATGAGATTCTCCGGTTCGCCTCCTCCCGTCAATGTGGCCCCCATCGTGGAGTACAGCGACAGGCCCGAGAAAACCGTGTTACGGTCCCGGTAATCCCGGTAATTCGGATAGGAGCAATAAAGGAAACCGGGGTTAGTGCGGTCCAGGGTAAATAGGGAAACCAGCCGATCGGGTTTGTAGACTGGCAGAGGCTGTAATAGTACCGCGCTCACTAAGTTAAACATGGCCGTATTCAGGCCGATGCCGAGGGCCAGCGAGGCGACTGCCACGGCAGTAAACGCGGGATGATTGCGAAAGGTGCGGAGGGCGTAAAGGAGGTCGCGTGCCAAGCCATAGTATACGTTGCGGCGCGACTAAATCAACGTTGGGGCGCAAGCCTGTTTACCCAGGTATAACCGGTCCGGTTGGTACTGGCACGTACAAAGAGGTTGAAACTTCCGTATCGGGAGACGTGTTGAAGACAGTAAGGGAGGTTCGAAGCTAATGCGTTGGACAAGAAATTTGGGTGTTGCCGTACTCGCCATTGTGGTGACCGCGGGCTTGGCACCAGCGCAGTTCCGGCGTATGAGCCGGGCGCGCTGGGCGCGGGGCGGGCGGAGTGGTCGATGGTTCCGGCAGACCAGCCGCACAGGGCGCAATGGACATACGCGGACGGTGCAATCCAGCGGCAGTTACGGAAACGGGCAATACAGCCGGAACAAGACCGTTACGGGCGCGAACGGCAAGACGGCCACCGTCAACGCGAATGGCACGTACGGTAACGGTCAGTTCACCCGGAACAAGACCATCACGGGACCGAACGGCAAATCGGCCACCGTTAACGCCAATGGGACGTATGGGAACGGCCAGTTCAGCAAGGACAAGACCATCACGGGACCGAACGGCAAATCGGCCACTGTTAACGCGAATGGGACGTATGGGAACGGCCAGTTTAGCAAGGACAAGACCATCACGGGACCGAACGGCAAATCGGTCACCGTTAACGCGAATGGGACGTATGGGAACGGCCAGTTTAGCAAGGACAAGACCATCACGGGACCGAACGGCAAATCGGCCACCGTTAACGCGAATGGGACGTATGGAAACGGTCAGTTCACGCGGGACAAGACGGTCACAGGGCCGAACGGCAAATCGGCCACCGTTAACGCGAATGGCACGTACGGAAACGGCCAGTTCACGCGGGACAAGACGATCACGGGACCGAACGGTAAATCGGCTACCGTCAACGCGAATGGCACGTACGGAAACGGCCAGTTCACGCGGGACAAGACGGTCACAGGGCCGAACGGCAAATCGGCCACCGTTAACGCGAATGGCACGTACGGAAACGGCCAGTTCACGCGGGACAAGACGATCACGGGACCGAACGGTAAATCGGCCACGGTGAACGCGAACGGCACCTACGGCAACGGCCAGTTCACCCGGGACAAAACGATCACGGGACCGAACGGTAAATCGGCCACGGTGAACGGGAGCGGCACCTACGGGAACGGGCAGTTCACGAAGACCAAGACCATTACCGGGCCCAACGGCAAGCAGATCACGACGACAACCAGCGGCTCGACTTCAAAGCAAAATTAGCCCGGCTGACTTACTGCCAGAGCGGCCGGACCACCTCGCCGGCACGCAAAGCGAGATCGGTGGGCAGCGCGACCGCATCGCCTTCCTTCGGTCCTTGCACGATCTGCACGCGGTTGACGCTTGCCACACCAGTGGTGACCGGCTGCCAGGCCAGCCGGTCACCATGCAACACGAAGACGCCGATGCCGCTAGCGTTGCGTCGCAAGCACTCCTTGGGCATCGTCAGAGCGTTGGCGACGGTGGCCGTGAGAATGTGGGCGTCGATGTTGGTCCCCGGGAGCAGCACGTGCCCAGGGTTTTCGATGGTGCACAGGACCTCGCCCACCTGCCGGGTGTTCAGCGGCATGATGTCGGCCGGCCGGCGCTCGACGGTGCCGGACCAGCTTCGGCCGGGCAACGCGTCCCAAGTGATTGTGACGGGCTGGCCCTCAGCGACGCGCCCCAATTCCGGCTCATCCACGTAGACTTTGACGCGCAGGCGGTCTGTTTGGCCGACATTGGCGACCAGGTCGCCGGTCTCGAGGTAGGATCCCGGCCGGGCGGCAAGGCCGTATAGCATGCCGGCGATCGGCGCATGGATCACGGTTTGTGCCAGGTGAGTTCTGGCCAGTGCCACGGCTGCCTGGGCGTCGCGCAGGCGCGCTTCCGCCACAGTCTTATCAGACTCGGTGACGAGCGCCGCGCGCCTCTTTTTCAGGGCTTCGATGGCCAGTTCGGCGGCCTGCAGCTTGCTCTTCATGGCTTCCACCTCCACCAGCGAGGCGGCCTCCTTTTCGGCCAAGCGGTGCAAGGAATCATAGTTCTTCTGGTCGCGGTCGCGCTCCACGCGCAGGCGGGCTAGGTCGTTTTCGATGCTGGTGCGTTCGAGAGCCGGGCCGCCCGCTTCAATGACCGCCAGATGCGCGCGCGCCTGTGCCAGGCTCGCTTGAGCGGCCTCCAGATCGGCCCGCAACCCGGTATCGCTGAGGACCGCCAGGGTGGCGCCCTGGCTCACGGTCTGCCCTTCGTGCACCGGCACCTCGGTCACCAGACCAGCCTGCTCCGCGCGCACCGCCTGCCACTTGATGGGTTCCACTTTGCCGTTGGTGGGTAGAGAGCTGACCAGCGTCTGGCGGACGACTTTGGCGAAGGGTACTTGCGGCGCGCCGTGGTTGCGGCGGACGGCCCACCATCCGAGAACGGCCAGCGCCGCCAGCGGCAACAGCCACGCAATTTTCTTCAAAACATGTGTCTCCAATCACCATTCTAACCGTCCGGCGCGGCCGGCTCCGGTAAACGGCGCTTGCCAGCGAACACGCCGCGCGGGTAAGATATTATTGAGGCCAATATACGGGACTAAAAAATATGACGCCTCCGGACCAGGAATGGAAGAAAGGCAGCGCAGAGCTGCTTGTGCTATCGCTACTCGAGGGCCGGGCGCGCCACGGTTACGACCTTTCCAAGCTGATCGAAGCACGCTCCGGCGGGATGCTCCGGTTTCACGTCACCTCGCTGTATCCGCTGCTTTACCGGCTCGAAAAGCGCGGCTGGGTAGACGGCCGTTGGATGGAGAAGCCGGGCGAGCGGCGGCGGCGCTATTACGCCTTGACCCCCGAGGGACGGAAAGTCCTACGCTCGCAGCGGAAGAGCTGGCAGAACTTCGTGGCCGCCATCAACCGAATCACAGGAATTGAACATGCCTGACACTAGAAGACTCGTGCGGGAACGGATCGCATCGCTGCACCTCGATGCCGCCACGGAAGCCAGCGTCACCGAGGAACTGGCACAGCATCTGGACGACCGCTGCCGCGAATGGCGCGCTGGCGGCGCCACGGAAGACGAAGTCACGGCGCGGGCGGCAGCTGAGTTGGAGGACATGTGCGGTTTGCAGGCGGAACTGGGACGCAGCCGCCGCCTGCCAACCGCCGATCCGGTGCCTGTGGGCGGCGCTTCGCGGGGCAGCAGGCTCGCGGACCTTAGCCGGGATCTGCGCTACGCCGCCCGAATCGTCCGGACCAATCCGTTCTTTGTTCTGTTTGTGGTCCTGACGCTGGGCGCCGGGATCGGCGCGAGCACTACAGTTTTCACCGTCATCAACACACTGATCCTCAATCCGCTGCCAGTGCCGCACTCCGCGCAACTGGCTGGGGTGGTGGGCGCGCAATCGAAGACCCTGTCGAAATCGAACGCCGCGCTGCCTCTCTCGTACCCCGATTTGAAGGACTACATGGCGCGCAATCAGGTTTTCAGTATGCTCGCCGGCTACACCTATCCGCAAATTGTCACGCGCGCCACCGGCAGCGGATCGGAGCGCATGTTCGCCGAACTGGTGACCGGCAACTATTTTGCGACGCTCGATCTGAAGCCCGCGCGCGGCCGCTTCTTCCGCGTGGACGAAGACAGCGCACCGGGGGCTTACCCGGTGGCCGTGATGAATTATGCCACGTGGCAAACGCGCTTCGGCGCCGACACCGACATCGTGGGCCGGACGCTGCGCCTGAACAACATCGTTTTCACGATCGTGGGCGTGGCGCCCCGCCGGTTCATCGGTGTCAACGGCATCTTTGGACCCGATTTATGGATACCA
>Ga0335078_10012818_pt1 | contig 12418 bp, 11 predicted proteins | sample Lox_Sample_32_FD_206711 | JGI IMG/M metagenome (GOLD analysis project Ga0335078, IMG submission 206711) | Soil microbial communities from Loxahatchee National Wildlife Refuge, Florida, United States - Lox_Sample_3.2 | ecosystem: Environmental > Terrestrial > Soil > Wetlands | place: USA... | reverse complement strand
CCGCGGCGGCGAGCAGCGACACCTGTCCGTTCTGGTGGGCCAGCGGGCGCGGGGTGAAGCCGCCGGCGAGCCGGCCGGCGACCTCATAGCCGAGGATCAGCGCGGCGAGGATCTCGCTTCCCGGTCGCCCCGCCTGCTCTGCGACCGCCAGGACGCCGGGCAGCACCTGCATTGCCGCCTGGCCCGAGACAAGGCGCAGCCCCTCGCACAGCTCGATCGCGCGCCCGGCGATGCCGTTGAGGAGCGCCGCGCTGCGCGGGTCGCTCTCGGCCCCGCCCCGCGCATAGATCGTGGCGCCTGAGCCGGAGGTCGCCGCCAGCCGCCCGCGCAGCGCCCGCACCTCGGGGCGCTCGCTGCCGGCGAGGATCACACCGAGCGTGTCGAGCAGCGTGATCTGCGCGTGGCGGCGGACAGCCTCGGGAATTTCGGCCAGCCGCGTCTCGGCGACGAACTTCGCCAGCTCCTCGATCTTCTGGCCCATCTCTCCCCTCGCCTCTCGTCCGGCGTTACACTCGGCGCATGACGCTACCAGAGACCGCGCGGTTTGCCTTTGCCGACGATCTTTCGATCTGCCGCATCCTCAACGGGATGTGGCAGGTGTCGGGCGGGCACGGCCGGATCGACCCGGCGCGCGCCGTCGTGGCGATGCTCGCCTACCACGAGGCCGGCTTCACAACCTGGGACCTCGCCGACCATTACGGCCCGGCCGAGGACCTGATCGGCAGCTTTCGCCGGCAGGTCGCCGCCCGCAATGGCGAAGCGGGCCTCGCCGACACCCAGGCTTTCACGAAATGGGTGCCGCGCCCCGGCCCGATGACCCGCGCGGTCGTCGAACGCGCGGTGGATGTCTCGTGCGGCCGCATGCAGGTCGAACGCCTCGATCTGCTGCAATTCCACTGGTGGGACTATGGCGACCGGCGCTACTTCGACGCGCTGGGGCACCTCGCCGATCTGCGCGACGAGGGTCGGATCCGCCACCTCGCGTTGACCAATTTCGACACCGAGCGGCTGGCGGTCATCGTCGACCACGGCATTCGCGTCGTCTCCAACCAGGTGCAGTATTCGCTCGTCGACCGGCGGCCCGCAGCGCGGATGGCAGCGTTCTGCGCGGCGCACGGCATCGTGCTGCTGACCTACGGCACGCTGCTCGGCGGGCTGCTGTCCGAGGCCTGGCTCGGCCGGCCGGAACCCTCGCGCCACGATCTCGAAACCGTGTCGCAGCAAAAATACAAGAACATGATCGATGCCTGGGGCGGCTGGCCGCTGTTCCAGGAATTGCTGCGCGCGCTGAAGCCGGTTGCCGACAAGCACGGCGTCGATATCGCCGCGGTCGGCGCGCGCGCCATTCTCGATGAGCCCGCCGTCGCCGGCGTGATCGTCGGCGTCCGCCTCGGCATCGCCGAGCACATCGCCGCCAACACGCGAATTTTTGCGTTTGCGCTCGACGACGCCGACCGCGCGGCGCTGGCGCCGGTGCTCGCCCGGTCGCGCGACCTGATGAGCGCGATCGGCGATTGCGGCGACGAATACCGCTAGCAGGCGGGCCCTAGCGGTAGATTTCGACCTTTGCCTCGCGGAACCACAGGAAGTTGGCGGGGCCGGCCGAGAGCGGCCCGTTGATCGCGAAAACCGCGACCTCGAACCGGTCGCCGGGCTGGACGATATTGTCGCCGAGCACCAGCCGGTTCGGCATGTTGAAGCCCTGGATGCAGGCCGGGCTCGGGCGACCGGCGGCACGCGGCAGCGCGCCGTTGACCCAGATTTCGGCATAGTCGTCGATGTTGACGCGCAGCACCGCCTTGACGCCGGCGGTCGCGAGACCCTCCACCTCGCGCGGGATCGTCAGGACCGTGCGGAACCAGACGAACGACAGGAGACCGCCACCGCGCCGGCCGCCGAGATCGGTCGGATCGACCAGCTCCCAGCCCGAATCGTCGAAGCCGGTCACCTCGGCGTGCGGGTCGACGTCGTAGGTGGTCTTGTAGAGCGGCCGCGAGTCGCTGAGCGCCGGCACTTCGACGATCTTCGCCTCCTGCGCGCGCCAGGTCGCGCCGAACAGCGCCGAGCCCTCGACCGTCATGAGATCGACGACCTGGCCCGGCGGGGTCAGCGGTGCGAGCGGCGGCTGCGGCGCCAGCAGCGGGTTGGTCGGCGGCGGCAGCGAGGTCGTCGGGCGGACGTAGGGCATTTGCGGCTGTCCTTTCGTTAGAGCGGCGGAAAATCGGGCGGCGGAACGCGGCGATGCGAGGCAGCTTCATAGGCCGCAGCGATGCGAAGCACGACGTCCTCGCGCCCGGGCTCGGCCCGGAACACCAGCGAGAACGGCAGGCCCGGCGGCGGCAGATCTGTCACACGGTCAGCCGGCGCAGGGACATAGCGCATGTTGTCGTCAGCAAGCTTGAAGACCGGATCGTATACCGCGGTCACGTAACCCGCCGGCACCAGCATCTCGGTCAACCCGGCATTGGGGCCGTACATCGATTCCGGGCGCAGATTGTTCGGGCCGCCGAGCGGATCGTGCGCGCCGCCGATCTTGGCCGGCGGCAGCGGCGTATGCAGGCGCACCAGCGCGTCGAGCCGGTTTTCGAGGATCACCATCATGTCGAGGCGGCGCAGCAGCTCGCGCAGCATGATGCGCTCGTCGACCCCCTGGCGCCCGCCGAGCGGGTTGCGCGGGTCCTCGACCTCCTCCCAATTCTTGAAAGCGGCGCGCCCGTCGTCGCCCCAGAATTTCGAGCGTCGGTTGAGCGCGACGAAATCGTCGAGCGTCTCGAGGAAGCCGCGCGCCCGCCAATCGGCGGCGCGCCGGCTCAGGTATTGCGGGATATGGAAGCGGAAGCTCATCGCCAGTTCCTGATCCTGGATGGTCGCGATATCCAGGTTGCGCGGCGGCCCGATCCGTCCCTCGGCGAGCGCGACGCAGTAATCGATCGGCGCCATCGCGCCCGACCCGAAGTACTTACCCGGCGCGAACTCGGTGCGGCGGATCGCGGCGGCGAATTCCTTGAACACGGGCTCGCCGTCCCGCCCGAGCCGGAACAGCAGGTCAGGCATGAACACCGGCACGAGCCGGGCGAGCCCGACGCGGAAATCGGGGCTCATTTGCTCGATCTCCGGGTCGCGCGGCCAGTCGGGATCGCCGGACTCGACCAGCGTCGCGCCCAGCGTCGCGCCGAGCATCCCCTTGATCTCGGCCGCTGCGGCGCGCGAGATCGGCTCGGCCGCCTTGTCGCCGGGCCGCAGCAGCATCGACTCGCGCACGATGCCGATGCGCATGCCCTTCAGCGTGGGCGGCGGCGTGGCGTGGCGCGCGTAGCCGCCCGCCAGCACCGATGCGCGCGGCACCGTGGTATACACGTCGCGCGGATCGTAATAGCCGCTCTCCAAGTCCTTGAGCGCGTCGAGCACCTTGGCGCAGTCGCCGATCGTGCGGGCGAGGATGCCGCTGCGGTCGCAATAGATGTCGGCGCCGATCGCCCCGCCGTCGAAGCCGAGCATCGCCTTGTGCGGCAGGATCAGCGCCACGGCGTTGTGGTTGGCGGGGCCGCGGCACGAGGCGCGCGTCTCCTCGCCGAGGCTGCACATCACCAAATTGGCGCTGACCGAGACCCCTGACCCCGAGCTCGACCCGAGCGAGGCGGCGCGCGTCGTGTCGTAGGGGTTCGTCGGATTGCCGGCCCACGAGCTGCGCTGGTAGCCGAGCACCGACGGCAGCACCCGCTCGGGCCTGTGCCGCCCGCCCGGGTTGCCGGCGCGGCCGTTGTACTCGGTGTTGACCGCCTTGGCGAAGATGATCGCGCCCTTGCCGCGCAGCTGCTCGACGAGGATATGGTCGCGCGCCGGGAAATCGATGTCGTAGGCCGCGTCGCCGCCGGCGGTCGTGCGCATGTCCTTGGTGTCGAACGGGTCCTTGAACGAGAACACGACGCCGTACATCGGCAGCTCGTCCAGCGGCGGGTTGCTGCCGTATTTGGCGTCGAGTTCCGCGGCGCGCTCGAGCGCGTCGGGCAGCCGGCGGAACTCGTCGCAGACCGGCGGCGCGCCGGGCGGCAACGGCCCCAGCGACGGGTGCCGGTCGTAATCGCCGCGACAGGTGATCGACCGCTCGCCGCGGATGTTCAAGGTCGCCAGCGCATTCAACTGCCCGGCATTGGGCTTGCCGGCGATCATGCCGTATTGCTGCTGCACCGAGGGGTCGGAGGCCGTCGCTTCCATCCGGCCGTATTCGAGCGGCGGGCCGCGATAGCGGTCGAGATCGGGAAACAGCGCCGCGGCAGCAACCGTCTCGGTGGGGAAACCGAGCGGCGACCCGGCGCGCACCGTGCCGATTGCCGTCGGCACCGGGGCGCCGTCTTCGGTGACCAAGAGGCTGGCGACGCCGTTATAAGCGCGGACCCGGGCGAGGTAGTGCTCGACGACCGCGACACAGGTGGTCCGCCCCGCCTGGATCGCGCGATGCAGCTCGGCGATCGTCGCTTCTTCGAGACAAAAGCGCTCGTCCGCCATCGCTACCCCGTCGCGGCTGTGACGGGTGCGATGTTAGGGGCTCGCGGCGGCAAGCGCCACCGCGCCCGCGAAGCGCTAGGCTGCGATCCCGACCGATTTTGCCGGCGGCGCAGCGTGCAGCCGTTCGGGCGGGAAGACGATCGTCGCCTGGGTGCCGACGCCGGGCTCGCTCGTCAGTTCCAGCTTGCCGCCGTGCAGCTCCACCATCGCTTTCACGAGCGGCAGACCCAGCCCGGTGCCCTGGTGCCGACGGCTCAGCGAGTTGTCGACCTGCTCGAAGGCCTCGAGGACGCGGCCGATATCCTCTGGCGCAATGCCTACCCCGGTATCCGCGACAGTGATCGACAGACCGCGCTGCGCATCGGCGCGACAGACGATCGCGATCTCGCCGCCCTCGCGGCTGAACTTGATCGCGTTGGTGGTCAGATTGAGCACCATCTGCATCGTCTTGCGCTCGTCGGCGCGCAGCAGCGGCAGATTGTCGGGGATCTCGACGGTCTGCGTCAGCCCGCTCTCGGCCAGCCGCACGCTGGTCAATTGCGTGACCGCGCGGATCGGGTCGCGGATGTCGAACACCTCTTCGTCGAGCGTCAGCTTGCCGGCTTCCGCCTTCGAGAGGTCGAGGATGTCGTTGATGATCTGCAACAGATGCGTGCCGCTCGCGTGGATGTCGCCGACATAGGAGCGGTACTGCTCGTTGCCGAGCGAGCCCAGCACCTCGCGCAGCATCATCTCCGAAAATCCGATGATCGCGTTGAGCGGCGTGCGCAGCTCATGGCTCATCGCCGCCAGGAACGAGGATTTTGCCCGATTGGCTGTCTCGGCTTGCTCGCGGGCGACCTCGCGTTCGAGGTTCTGCTGGTAGTAGCCGTACGACATCCACAGCCCGACGCCGCCGATCAACCCGAAAATGAACGTGCCGATGACGATGCAGTCGCGGTTGAGGCCGCTGAGGAACGGGCCGATCGGCACGTCGATCGAGAATGCGCCGACAAGGCGATCCTCCCGCTGCCCATCCTCGGCGGGCTCGAGCGCCGGATAGACCGTGCGCAGCACCCGCTCGCCATCGACCAGCGGGAATTGCGTGACCGGGGCAGGGTCCGCCTCGGCCGCGAACGATTTCACGATGCGCGCCATCTCCGGATCGGCGGCCGCGGCGATGGCCGTCTTGCCGTCGAGATCGAACCAGTTAAGCCGCAGCACCTGCGGCACGCCGGGCGCGGTGTTGAATTGCTGCAGCGCGCGCGCGCGGAAGGTTGCATCGTCCTCCACTCCGCGACCGAGCGAATTGCGCATCTTGGCGTAATTGCCCATGAAGGCGTCGACGAGCTGAACCGCCGTCAGCTTTTCGTCGATCTTGCCGGCGACAAAGGATTTGAGGCTCGCCTGATAGAAGCCGAAAGCGGCGGCAAACGCGAGCGCCGCGGCAAACAACAGGATGCCGATCCACCCGTTGCCTTCGCGCGAGCGAAAAAACCCAGAGACGGCCGCGCCTTGCTTCATCGCTTGCTCTCACCAGCCAGGAGAGCGATACGGCGGAAATCCTAAGATTGCTTGAAAGGCGAGCACCTGCGCCGTCCGGATGCCGCATTTTCCGGTCGATCCTAGGGGCCCGGCCCGGTTCCCATCGTCAGGAATTTCTGGCGTCGCTGCCGCCGCAGGACCTCGCCATCGAGCCCGACGAGCGGTCGCAGCACCTCCTCGATCGCCTCACCGAGCCGCAAAATCGCCTCTCGCGGTGCGCGATGGGCGCCGCCCAGCGGCTCGGGCACGATCCGGTCGATGACCCCGAGGCGCAGCATGTCCTGCGCGGTGAGGCGCAGGGCCTCGGCCGCATCCTTCGCGTTGTCGCCGTCGCGCCACAGGATCGAGGCGCAGCCTTCGGGCGAAATCACCGAGTAGATCGCGTGCTCGAGCATCAGCACCGCGTTTCCCGCGGCAAGAGCGATCGCGCCACCCGACCCGCCCTCGCCGATCACGGTAGCGACCACCGGCACGCGAAGGTCGAGACAGGTCTCGATCGCACCGGCGATCGCCTCGCTCTGGCCGCGCGCCTCGGCGTCGACCCCAGGATAGGCGCCGGCGGTGTCGACAAAGCTGAGCACCGGCAGCTGAAAATGCTCGGCGAGCCGCATCAGCCGACGCGCCTTGCGGTAGCCCTCGGGCCGGGCCATCCCGAAATTGTGTTTGACCCGGGCCTCGGTGTCGGCCCCCTTCTCGGTGCCGAGGACGACGACGCTGCGGCCGTGAAACCGCGCCAGCCCGCCGAGCACGGCCGCGTCCTCCGCAAACGCGCGATCGCCGGCCAGGGGCGTGAAGTCCTCGACCAGGCCGGTCACGAAATCGCGGCAATGCGGCCGCTCCGGGTGGCGCGCCACCAGGACCTTCTGCCACGGTGTGAGGCGCGCATAGGTCTGGCGCAGCAGCCGGTCGGCCTGCCCGGAGAGCCGCGCGACCTCCTCGGCGATGTTGAGCCCGTTTTCGGTCGAGAGGTGCCGCAGCTCCTCGATCTTGCTTTCGAGCTCGGCGACGGGGCGCTCGAAATCGAGAAAATGGCGCATCGTCGATGGCTTCTCGACGCTCACTTCCGGCGCGCCAGCGGATGCGCGGTCTCGACCAGGCGGCGCAGCCTTTCGCCCTGCACATGGGTGTAAATCTGCGTCGTAGCGATGTCGGCGTGACCCAGCATCTGCTGCACGCTGCGCAGATCGGCGCCATGATCGAGCAGATGGGTGGCGAATGCATGGCGCAGCACATGCGGCGACAGCCGCGCCGGGTCGAGGCCGGCACCGAGCGCCAGTTCCTTAAGCAGCTGGCCACAGCGCTGACGGGTCAGGTAGCCCTCGCGGCTGCGCGACGGAAAAAGAAAACGCGATGCTTTTCCGTCAGGCAAAAACACCTTTCGGCAGGCGAGGTACGCGGTGAGCGCCCGGCGCGACGGCGGGCTCAGCGGCACCACCCGCTCGCGGCCGCCCTTGCCGCGCACCAAAAGAAACCGCGGGTCGCGCTGGGCCGCAGCGAGCGGCAGGGTCGCGAGTTCGGTCACGCGCAAACCGGTCGCGTAGAGCAGCTCGATGATGGCGCGCAGCCGCACCCCCTCCTCGTCCGGCCAGGCCTGCGCCGCCGCAATCAGCCGTGCGACCTCCGCTTCGCTCAGCAATTTCGGCAGCGGCCGGCCGAGCCGCGGCGCGTCGAGCCCGCCTGTCGGGTCGTCGCCGCGCACGCCGTCGGTCAGCAGAAAGCGGAAGAACTGGCGGATCGCCGACAGCCGCCGCGCCAGCGTTCGCGGCGCCAGCCGTCGCGTCGCCGCAGCCGAAAGATAGGCGTGCAGCGAGCCCGCATCGGCCTGGTCGAGCGCGATGTGCCGCTCGGCGAGAAACCCCGACAGATCGACGAGATCGTTGCGATAGGCGGCCAATGTCGGCCGCGCTGCGCCGCGCTCGGCCGCCAGCATTTCGAGGAACGCTTCGAGTCGCGGCGAGATCGCGACCGGCGCGGGCTTATTTCGGGAAGCGGGCATCCGGCACGACCTTCTCGACCTGGGTTCGCGGCACATGAAAATCCCACGTCGCGAGGAACACGCCGCTGCCGAGCGCCACCAGCACCACGACGAGCACCAGGACAAGGGTTACCCTTCCCATCCGCCGCCTACTGCCTCACGACCCGGTTCGCATCGCGCCCGTCTTACCATAACGGATCTCGCCCCCGCGCGACCCTTGGCGGGCGGGAAGCGCATTTCGCGAACGTCGAAAATGGTTTAGTACCCGGTGTTGCCGCAGCGGCAAACTCCCGCGACGAAGGTCGGCGCGAAATGGACGTGCAAACCGAGGCGAAACACCCAGAACGCGCACCGACCGGCATGTTCACGCCGAATCGCTCGATTGTCCTCGTCGGGCTGATGGGCGCCGGCAAGACCAAGATCGGACGCCGGATCGCGGCCCGGCTCGAGCTGCCGTTCGTCGATTCGGACGAGGAAATCGAGTCGAGCGCCGGCGAGACGATCGAGGAGATCTTCCGCAACCGCGGCGAGGCGGTGTTCCGTGACGGCGAACGCCGGGTCATCGCGCGGCTCCTGGCGGGACCCGTGCGGGTGCTGGCGACCGGCGGGGGCGCGTTCATGGACCCGCAGACCCGCCGGGTCATCGCGCAGCGCGGTGTGTCGGTATGGTTGCGCGCCGATCTCGACGTGCTGTTCGCGCGCGTGTCGCGGCGCACCAACCGACCGCTGCTCAAGGCGCCGGACCCGCGCGCAGTGCTCGCCGAGCTGATCGAGCGCCGCTATCCGATCTACGCCGAGGCCGACATCGCCATCGAAAGCGGCGACGGACCGGCCGACGCGACGGCGAGCCGCGCGATCGCCGCGCTGGCAAAAAGCGAGCGGGCGCTGCTGCCGCCCGAGGACACCTGCGCGCAATGACCGGTTCAATCGAGCAACTGCGTGTCGAGCTCGGCGAGCGCGCTTACGACATTTTGATCGGGCGGGGGCTGATCGGCGATGCCGGCGCGCATATCATGCCGCTGATGCGCCGCAAGCAGGCGGTCGTCGTGACCGATGAGATCGTCGCCCAGGCGCTCGTCGAACCGCTGCAACAGAGCCTTGACGCGGCCGGGATCGCGCACCACACGATTGTGCTGCCGCCCGGCGAGGGTACCAAGGACCTCGCGCATTTCGGCCGGTTGGTCGACGAAATCCTCGCCTGCAACATCGAGCGCGGCACGATGCTGGTGGCCCTCGGCGGCGGCGTGGTCGGCGACATCGCCGGGTTCGCCGCCGCGACGCTGCTGCGCGGCATCGATTTCGTGCAGCTCCCGACGACGCTCCTGGCTCAGGTCGACAGCTCGGTCGGCGGCAAGACCGCGATCAACACCGCCGCCGGCAAGAACCTGCTCGGCGCGTTCTATCAGCCCCGTCTGGTGCTCGCCGACACCGGCGCGCTGGCGACGCTGCCGCGCCGAGAACTGCTTGCCGGCTACGCCGAGATCGTCAAATACGGGCTGATCGCCGACCGCGCCTTTTTCGACTGGCTCGACGGCGAGGGCGAGACGGTCTGCGCGCTCGAACCCGCCGCGGTCAGCCGCGCCGTGCTGACGAGCTGCCGGATGAAGGCCGAGATCGTCGCCGGCGACGAGCGCGAGACCGGCGATGCGCGAGCATTGCTTAATTTCGGCCACACCTTTGGCCATGCGCTGGAGGCCGAAACCGGGTTCGGCGACGCGCTGCTGCATGGCGAGGCAGTCGCGCTCGGCATGGTGCTGGCCTTCGACTTCGCGGTGCAGCTCGGCATCGCTTCCGGCCAGGACGCGACGCGCGTGCGCTACCACATCGCCCGCATCGGGCTGCCAAGCGAGTTGCGCGCCGTCGGGCTCGCGGGCAAAGCGGACCGGCTGCTCGCGCATATGGGCAAGGACAAGAAGGTGCGCGACGGCCGTATCACCTTGATCCTGCCGCGGCAGATCGGCGATGCGTTCGTGATGCGCGAGGCGTCGTCAGAGGATTTACGGGCGTTTCTCGCGGGCGCCGCCTAGCATTTCGACCCGCCGGACACGACAATTGGTCCGGGCACGCGCAATCGGATGGTAACCGGTCGCGAAATTACGGCGCGGGAAAGGGCCTGGCGCGCTCAGCGTGCCGGCACGGCGGGCGCGGGCGGCTCGCCGCGAGGACGTCCGGCCAACGCGCGGGTCAGCTGGCTGATCGCCTCGCGGTGCTCCTCGTTGCGGATGTCGCCGAAATTTCGCACCACATTGAGCAGCATGCGCTGGTTGCGGCGCGACTGTTCCGTGCTCTTCCCGCCGTATCCCTCGAAGAAATAGTCGATCGGCGTATTGAGCACGCGGGCGATCTCGAAGAGCCGGCCGGCCGAGACGCTGTTGATGCCGTACTCGTACTTGACCGCCTGTTGCGAACTGACGCCGATCAATTCGCCGAGTTGCTGCTGGGTCAGCCCGAGCATGAGGCGGCGCTCGCGGATGCGCATGGCGATAAAGGCATCGATGTTCAAGGGGGGCTTTTTCATGTTCGGCTCAGGGCGCTGTCGGATCGGATGAAAGAAAACCCAGGGCAAGCGGTTCAGCCTGCCCTGGGTTCTGCTTAGGAAGCCGTCCCGTGCCCTAGAACTTCACGTGAAGGGCAGCGCTGAACACGTCCGCGTTGCCGTGCAAGTTGCCGACCGTCTGGCGGTAGCCGTGGGTATATTCGATACCCAGGTCGACAAAGCTCACCGGGCTCCAGATCAGGTTGACGTTGCCCAGGTACAAGATCTTGTTGACGCTCGCGGAACCGCCCGCGGCGCAATTGTTGTTGGCCGCGCTGCCGCCGGTGAGGATGCAGTTCTGACCCGAGATCAATTGCGTGTCGACACCCATCTGCGTCGTGCCGAAGATGATGTTCGTGCGCAGCTGATCGGTCCACCAATGCAGGATGTCGATATGGGCGCCGAGGCAGTCGATCGTCTTGCCTTTGACACCCGAGTCGTACAGCGTGCGGTTGGCGGTGAAGTTCGAGGTCTGGGCCGTCGCACCGGCGCCGAAATTGGTGGCGACACCGAGGCAGTCGTTGACCAGGCTGCCGATGCCGTTGCCGCCGGCGACGCCCCAGCCGATATCGTCCTTCGCCCACGAGCCGGACGCCGTGTAGAACGGCCGCAAATCGCCGGAGATCGAACCGCCGTAGCCGATGTAGTTCTGGTCGAGGTGCGCGCCGTCGTTAAACGTGACCTCGCGCAGCGCCTCGCCGACCTGGATGTGGCCCCAGGGCTGATCCCAGCGCTGGGTCGTCACCCAATCCGGCATGACGTTCTGGAGCGGGTTCAATTCTGCGTTCGCGGCGAGGCACGCATTGGTGATCAGCGAGTTGGTGGTCACCGTCGCCGCCGCGCCGGTCGCGGTCACCGCGTTCGTCGTCGCGGTGATCGTGCAGGTGCTCGCGCCGGGGATCGGCGTCGTGTCCTCGTTGATCGAGCCGTTCGGCGTCGCCGCGTCGCCGAGCGGGTTGGACGCGGCCACTTTGAAGGTGAACCCACCCGGCACCGTCCAGGTGTAGATGGCGGAATTGGTGCGCAGCCGCCCGGCCGCGCCTTCGTCGCCGCTGGTCAGCGTTTCGCCTTCGGCGCTCACATCGCGGAACGGTCCGTTGTCCTGGCCGACTTGCAGCCCGCCGAGGGTGCCGAAGGCCTTCTTGACACGCGGGATCCAGCCGCTGGAGACGCCGGTCAGGTTGCTGTACAGCGAGTCATTCCCCGCGCTCGACGCGTTGAAATCCATCTCGATGTAGGCCCTCGCCTCACCCCACGGGGTCGGGGTCCGGGCGTCGAACGAGAAGTACGTCGTGCGCGCCGATTCCTCGAAATACGAGCTGCGTGAATTACTTGCCGCCGCGTTCAGGGTTTGACCGCCGATGACGTTTCCGGTGATCTTGAGCGGGATCGACGGCAGCGAACAGAACGGGCCGTCGCCGTCCGGGCAGGTCTGGCTGTTGCCGCCGCTGCCGAACAACTCGCCGTTGGGGCTCACGCCGTGCGCCCAATAGACGACGCGGGCATCGATCACGCCGGCGATACGCAGCGAGGTGTCGGTGCCCGGGATCAGGAACGAACGCGGGAAACTGCCGGCCAAGACCGGGGTGCCCGGCGCTGGGGCAGTGCCCGGAAAGGCTTGCGACAGCTGGTCGAGCCGATCCTGGAGGAGCTGCTGGTTGACCCGCAGATCCGACAATTCGTCGGCCCGGGCACCCGACAACGCGCTCATCGTCACAAACGCCGCCGCGCTCAACCCCAGCACGATGGCAGTGTTCCTACGCCCCTTCGTCATTCGTTCTCTCCCCTAGACCGAACCGCCAAAGACACGACCACACTTGCGCGGGGAAGCCGCCAAGTATGGGAGCGCTTATGCGATTTGTGCCCTGTTCAAACCC
>Ga0335078_10012817_pt1 | contig 12419 bp, 12 predicted proteins | sample Lox_Sample_32_FD_206711 | JGI IMG/M metagenome (GOLD analysis project Ga0335078, IMG submission 206711) | Soil microbial communities from Loxahatchee National Wildlife Refuge, Florida, United States - Lox_Sample_3.2 | ecosystem: Environmental > Terrestrial > Soil > Wetlands | place: USA... | reverse complement strand
TGCCGTTCTTGCCGTAGACGGCGAACTGCACATTTACCACTTCGACGATATCGTCAGGTCCGACTGCCAGATTGGAATCGGAAGGCACATATCCCGGCGATGAGATCCCACTGAAACTCGCGCCCGGAGTAGCTGCGACGAGCGATGCCGCTTCCTTTTGCAAAACCTGATCGTCCTGGCTCAGTTGTGCCGGCGCGGAGGCCTTCTGACGCAGCGGACCGGAGCCGGGTTCATGGATTTGTTCTCCGACTTCAACGGCTAAGTCAAGAGGCAGGTCGGAAATGCGTTGGGAAACGGCGAAACCTGAGGGGAAGGTCTCAATTGTCTTGTCGGTATCCCCAGCAAATGCCAGCGTCGGGATTGCCAGGCAGCACAGAATAAGAATTCGAACTGCGGTTCCCACACGAAACATGTTTTTCGTCCTGTATGGTTCTGGATCGGGAATCGATCCGGTCGTCCTTTTGCGCCTGCTCGGCGTTGTCTAAGCGCACAAAAGGCCAGTGTGCCGGCGCTCACCACACTCCCAGGCGGGATGCATCAAGAATCGACACACAGCCTTCGTGAGTGGGCAACGGGTCCGAGTAGTTTAAATACGAACCGCGCGAAAAGCACCAGGGGTCCCCGCTCGTTTGTTCATTTAGACAATAATGAAAGACCGAACCCGGAACAAAAATCGTTAGTGCCAGGTTACGTTTGCGTGACCAACGGGACAAGCGACGGCTTCGCGAACTATAGAGTGTCGCGGTGCTGGGGCTCGTGCAGCTCGCGATGTGCCCCGAGATCCATGAACCGCAAATCGCGCTGCTCGTCGCGTACGGAACTAAGAGCAACCATCACTTCGCGAAGATAGTACAGGACTCCAATCAGGAGACATATCAACGCTGCGGCAAAGACAATTACCGCAGCTTGAGCGGCATGCACAACATAGATCCCCATCCCCAGCAGCAAACAGGAAGTGACGGTGGCAGCAAGGGAGATCAGGGTGAACAGGAAACAGCGGCGAATGGTTTCCGCGCGCTTTTCAATCGATTCAATTTGCGTGTTATAGGCCTCGGCTTCCTGCATCCGCCCGCCCCTGGTGGCGTCGTACCTGGCATGGACAAAGTGTCGAAGGCGGGTGACCATTCCCATCAATCGAACATTGATGGAGAGAATGAGTAGTCCGGTTGCGGAAATAACAATAGCGGGCGCGAGAAATGCCTGGAACAGACGTGCGATGGTCACTTCATTCATGTCTGGCGGAATTGTAAAGGGCGATCGCATCTCTTGACTGTGATGAAGGTTTTTTGACTCGAACCGAGAGACGAGCCGACAATGTGGCAGTGGCATCGAAGGCGCTGGCAATCGCGAAGACCGTTCTGTTCACGCTGGCTGTACCCGGCACTGTAGGCGTGTACATACCGTGGTGGTTGCGTGACGGCGCGCGCGTCGTGGTTCCTGGTTTTGAAGCCTGCGCTGCGGTAGCTGTCATCATCGTTGGGGCGGCAATTTATCTGCATACAGCCTTTTGGGGATTCGCTGCCATCGGCCTCGGAACGCCCGCGCCGATCGACCCACCGAAAATCCTGGTGGTGCGCGGCTTGCATCACTACGTTCGCAATCCAATGTATATCGGGGTAGGTCTAATTATTGCGGGGCAGGCATGGTTATTCCGATCGCTGCCCATCGCGATCTATCTCGCCTGCGACGTTTTGGTCGTTCATCTATTCGTAATTCTTTACGAAGAACCCACGCTCAAACGGCATTTTGGCGAGGAATACGAACGCTATCGCGCCACTGTGCCGCGATGGGTTCCGAAGTTTCGAGCCTAGCCGAGCGACGCTCCGACTCGGCCGCCTAGCGCCTGTTGGCCCGCTTCTGCTAGTTTGGGTAGTTTGCCTGTTCGTAGGCGGGCAGCAATGCCCGCTCCACACGACCTCTGGGGTGACTACAAATGCCGGCGATTAAATTTCGTGGTGTCGACTTCATCAACTTCGATTCCCTGCTCAGCGATGATGAGCGACTCGTGCGCGACACCGCGCGGAAGTTTATCGAAGACAATCTCGTCCCGATCATCGAGGAGTGCAACCGAGCCGGTCGCTTTCCACGCGAACTGGTCAAACCGATGGCCGACCTGGGATTTTTCGGCGCCTCGCTGCAGGGCTACGGTTGCGCGGGCATGTCCAATGTCGAATACGGACTGGTGACGCAGGAACTGGAGCGTGGCGATTCGGGAGTGCGCTCGTTTGTGAGTGTGCAGTCGGCGCTGGTGATGTATCCCATCTACACGTTTGGCTCCGATGATCAGAAAAATGCGTGGCTGCCGGCGATGCAGAAAGGCGAAAAGCTTGGCTGCTTCGGGCTGACTGAACCTGGCTTTGGGTCGAATCCGGGTGGCATGCGCACGAGAGCGCGAAAATCGGGCAAAGAGTATGTCCTGAATGGCGAGAAGATGTGGATCACCTCCGGTTCGATCGCCGACGTCGCGGTCATTTGGGCGAAGGTGGAAGACGAGTACGATAAGGTGCGCGGCTTCCTCGTCGAGACCGATCGGCCCGGATTCAAAGCTGACGACATTCACGGAAAGTGGTCGCTGCGCGCTTCGGTGACCTCGGGTTTGTCGCTACAGGATGTGCGGATACCCGAGTCGAACTTGCTACCGGGATCGGGAGGGTTGAAGTCTCCGCTGATGTGCCTGAACCAAGCGCGGTATGGGATCGCGTGGGGCGCGGTGGGCGCGGCGATGGCTTGCTATGATTGCGCCCTGCAATATTCACTGCTGCGCAAGCAATTCCGCGATCAGCCGATCGCATCGCATCAACTCGTGCAGGAGAAACTGGCGTGGATGATCAGCGAGATCACCAAGGCCCAGTTGCTGATCTTGCAGGTCGGGCGATTGAAAGACCAGAACACGGTTCAGCATCAGCATATCTCCATGGCGAAACGAAATAACGTCTGGATGGCGCTTGAGTGCGCACGCATGTCGCGAGATATCTTGGGCGCAAACGGAATCGCAGATGACTACCCGGTGATGCGGCACCTGATGAATCTGGAATCGGTCAAGACCTACGAGGGCACGCATGACATCCATACGCTGATTATCGGGTCGAACGTGACGGGGATTGATGCGTTCTAGCTGATCCTCCCGCTGATCGGCAAGCAGCGGTCGGGGTTACAAGCATTCAACCATACAACTCGCTCAGCAATTCGTAGGCGTGGCGCAGGTGGGGAATTACGATGCTGCCGCCAACAACCAACGCCACATTCAGCGATTCCTCCTGCTCGGCTCGGGTTACTCCTAACCGATAAGCCTGAATGATGTGGTAGTGGATGCAGTCGTCGCAGCGCAACACAGACGACGCAACCATGCCCATCAATTCCTTGTACTTGGCGGGAACCGCTCCTTCCAGATAGGTGCCGTGGTCGATATTGTAGAAACGTTTGACCAAGAAATTATCGGCTTTCTCGACATGAAGGTTCAAACGCGCACGGGTCTCGAGGAATCGACGGGCGATTTCGCTTTTCTCCGCTACCTGTTTGTCGGTGAATAGGTAGGTTGGCTCTCTGCGGTCAGTGATCATGCGCAGAACAGGGTAGCAGAATCGCCTATTCGCGGGTCAAAGCAAACTGTGACTTCGTCACGCCCATCTGTGTCGGCGTTCACTTCCATTGATTTCCGGAAGAAGATATATTGCCAAGGCGCTTGTAGTCGAAGTGCTTGTCGTTCGCAAGACGGTCGTGCATAAAAGTCTAGGAGGCCCCGATGCCAACCCAAGAAGCCGCAGCCCGCCCCGAACCCCACGCCAGGTCTTTCGGGCAGAACATTGAGAGCGATCTGGCGCTGGAATTCCTGCGCGTGGTGGAGAATGCCGCTATTGAATCGGCGCGCACCATGGGTCAGGGCGACCGTCCGCTGAGCGACCAGGTCGCAACCGAAGCCATGCGCAAAACCATGGATACCGTCCCCATGCATGGCACCATCGTGATCGGCGAAGGTGAACGCGATGAAGCACCCATGCTCTACATCGGCGAGCACGTGGGCGGGACTTTTCCCGATGGCGCGTCCGTTCCCCATGTCGACATCGCTGTTGATCCTCTCGAGGGCACCAACCTGTGCGCGACGGGCGCCCCGGGCGCAATTACCGTATTGGCCGCTTCGGAAAAGGGCGGCCTCCTGCACGCACCTGATTGCTATATGGAAAAAATTGTTGTCGGTCCGTCGTGCAAGAACGCCGTGGAACTGGATGCGCCGGTCCACGTCAATTTGAAAAATATTGCTCGCCGGCTGCATCGCGGAGTTGAGGATTTGGTAATCATCGTCCTCGACCGTCCAAGGCATGAGAAATTGATCAGCGACATTCGCAAGGCGGGCGCGCGCATCAAGCTGATCGGGGACGGTGACTTGTCGGCGGGTATTGCCGCTGCGGTCATTGGAACTGGCGTGCACGCGGTGATGGGTTCGGGGGGCGCGCCGGAAGGCGTCATTACTGCTGCCGCTATCCGCTGCTTGAACGGTTATATGCAGGGCCGGCTGGTGATCAACAAGCCCGAACTCGAAGAGCGCATCGTCAAGATGGGCATCAAAGACAAAAATAAAATCTATGAAGCCGAAGATCTGGCCCCGGGCAAGCAAATGATTTTCGCCGCGACCGGTGTCACCGAGGGCGCGCTGCTCAAGGGCGTTCGCTTCTTCGGAGAAGGCACGCGAACCTCATCGGTAATCCTGACCCTCAAGACCGGACGCGTGCGCTTCATTGAGAGCATTCATCTTGATAAGAGTCCGGATGTGAAGGTAAGGTTCTCGTAAATGCGGCTTTAGGTCTTCGGCTTTGGGCTTTGGGATCTCGGCTCTAAAGTCTAAACTTTCCGCGGTGCCGGCTAAAGGCCGCGAATTTCCCATCAGTTCTTTCCCTGCATGAAGTGGCTCCCTCCCTGCAGGAAGGACGGACATATCTGACTTCCGCTGGATGAAGCACGTTTCCGTGCTCATTGTGTGTGCATGAGCAACGCGAAAATCGCCGCACTACAGTGGAACCTCGTGATACTGCTTTCTGCGAGCACCCTCGTTGTTGGACAGGCCAATCCGCACGAACAGCTCCAAAAAGCTTTGCTCTTCGAAAAGCAGGAGCGGTTCGATGACGCCATCTTCGCGGCGAAATCGGCCGTCGAATCCAATCAATTGAGCGAAGTCGAGCGCGGGCGCGCCTACATCGAGCTTGGATTTGCGCTGCGGATGGAAGGGCGCCTCGTCGAGGCTGAAATCGCCTCCGAACACGCGACTCGCATTCTGGAGAGCGATGCGTCGAACGCGAGCGATTACGCCTCGGCCCTGGATAACTGCGCTGGACTGTATGGTGAGATGGGGCAGTTAGAGCGCGCGATTCCGATCTGGCTGAAGGCGCTGCATCTGCGCGAAAATGTCGGCGACCACGAAGCGATCGCGCACTCGTTCGTTAATCTGGCGGGGGTGTCGTTGGGGCAGGGCCATGTGGGTAAGGCAAAACGCTATCTGCGCCGGGCATCGAACGAAATGAAACTGGCTCCGGATTTGACCGATGATGACCTCGCTGTGCTCTACGAAACGCGGGGCTGGCTAGCTATGGACGAAGGAAATACTTCGATCGCTATAGATGACTACCGGCGCGCATTAGAGCTATGCGAGCATGCGCATGGTGGAGAACACTGGCTTGTCGGATGGGAAAGAATATTGCGAGGGCTTGCATACTTTAAGTCGGGTGATCAGGATCGAGCATTGGCAGATATGAGTGATGGTCTCGCAATTATCGGGCATGCCTTGGGCGAGAAAAATCCTAAATACATTCTGGCGGAGCTAGCCTATTCGCATACGCTCGATGAAGCTGGGTCGCATGCCGAGGCTGCGCGCCTGAAGGCGGCAGCCGAACAAGTACAGAGAGACTTCTCCCGCAGCCAATGCGTGGGCTGTACCATTGATGTTTCAGCTTTTCGATAGGAGGGTCTTCATTCCTGCGCCAATTCAACCCGTAGACGCGGTCGGCACGCTTGCCGATGAGAGGAAGCGTATCGACTCGTCCTTTCCAGCAGGAGCCCTGCCGCTTGCCATTAGCAGTTGTCTAGCCGTGGCCACAGCCGTGGAATGCCACGCGATCAGCGGAAATAATTCGGTTGGATCTTGGATTTCATCGCTGCTGTATGGAGCGGTGCTGTGGCTGTGGTGGGCGCTGGTCGTCGAGGTTCTGTGGCGCGCGGGCAAGCGTTGGCCTTCGACGCTCCGCTTCTCGCCCAGCAGCGCTGCTCACATCGTGGCCGGAGCGGGTGTGGTGCTAGCTCACCTCGCACTCCTGGAATCAACCGCTTACTTGCTGTATCGCGTCGCTCCACCATCGATAGGGTCGGAATATCACGACCTGGATTTTTTCTGTCTCCCCCGACTTGGCACCGAATCTCTTCTTTACGCGCTCGTCTGGTTCGCTTGTGCGGCGCTGAATACTCAGCTGATGGCGCGCGGCGAACGGCTGCGATCTCTCGAGTTGGAACGCGAGCTTGCCAACGCACATCTGCGGGCACTTCAGATGCAACTCGAACCTCATTTCCTGCTCAATACCCTGAACGCAGTGACGGCGTTGATGGAGTTGAATCGCAGGGAAGAAGCGCTCGAAACCCTCCACCACCTTAATACGATCCTCAAAACGGTTCTGAAAAGGAGTACGCCCAGCAAGATCCCTCTGGCACAGGAATGGGAGATCGTCGAGAGCTATCTGGCAATCGAGAGGGTGCGATTCGCGGACCGGCTCCAGATCGACCTGAGGCTCGATCCCGACGCCCTCGACTGCCTGGTTCCGAGCTTTCTGCTACAGCCCATCGTCGAGAATGCGATTCGGCATGGCATCGCGAATTGCGAAAACTCCGGCCGCATCGAAGCTTCGGCAAACCGCGTCGGATCCCGCATGCAATTGCGCGTCGCAGACAATGGCCCCGGACTCAATGGACGCCGGCAGCCAGGCTTCGGAGTCGGGCTCAACAACACCAAAGAGCGGCTGAGTCATTTCTATGAGGGCGACTACGAATTCGTCGCGTTTCAACCTGAGGCGGGGGGATTCGAAGTCTCGATTACCATTCCCTTTGAGAAAGCCACCCGATGCGCTTGAAAACCGTGATCGCCGACGACGAGCCACTGGCCCGCGAGCGCCTGAAACTCTTGCTGGCATCCGATCCGGAAGTGGAGGTTGTGGCCGAGTGCAGGAACGGCAACGAAGTTGTCTCCACGTTAAAGAAGGCTCAGATCGATCTGCTGCTTCTGGACATTCAAATGCCCGGCAAAGACGGCTTTAGCGTGATCGAAGAAATCGGCCTGCCTCATATGCCGCGAACCGTATTCGTGACCGCGCACAACGAATATGCGGTGGGAGCCTTTGATGTCCACGCCATCGACTATCTGGTGAAGCCGATTGAGCAAAAACGTCTCGATGCGGCTCTGGCGCGAGTCAAGCAACGAATTCGGCTGGATGAAGCCTTTGCCACACGCGAGCAACTTTCATTCGTTTTGCAAACACTCGGAGCCGATGCTTCGAAAGATCGTTACCCACAGCGTTTTCTGGCAAAGTCCGGCAACACGAGTTCACTGGTGAACGCTGTTGATGTGGAATGGATCGAAGCGGCGGACTACTACGTCTGTTTGCATGCCAAAGGAAAAACGCATCTGATTCGCGAAAGCATCGCTGCCATGGAGTCCAGGTTGGATCCACGAAAGTTTGTGCGCCTTCATCGATCGGCAATCGTGAATGTCGACCATGTGCGCGAGATTCACCGAGACGGGCGCGCCGAGGGATGGGTTTTGCTTTCAACCGGAGAACGGGTTCGTCTGAACAAGAGCGGCTGGAAAAAGCTGACGGCAATGCAGGACACATCGTACTGAGAAAGAGGCGTTAGGTCCCCTTCTGTACGGCAGAGTCTTAACTAACCTATGACGCTAGCGCGCGCTGCCCGAAGCGCCGACCGCATGCGACTCCCCTATCCAGTCGACCGCTTCTCCGAGGCTCGTAAACACGCGGATGTTGAACCCCTTCCGCATGATTCGATACAGGTGCGCGATGTGGCTTTGGCTACGGGTGCTGACCACAAGCGCCCGCTTGCTGTTCGGCAAGAAAGGGATTTCTTTTTTCAAACTGATGATCTCGCAGTCCCGAAAAGCAAAGTTTTTTACTTCCGTCAGGTCGACAACCTCAGCATATGCCGGACTGAAAAGTTTGTCTGTGGAAAGTTGAACGCTGTAGGCCTCGATATCATCAATTGTCATGGTCTCGCTGAACGTGGCCGAAATCAGCCGTTCGGCGGTATCAATTTCGTAGGTCAGCATTGGATGAGAGACTCGAACAGCCCTTTCTAAAATTATCGGGTGGAAACCTCTCCACCTTTAGGCTCCACTGGCCTTGGCACCAGCACTGAGCCGCTTGTGCTCACGGCGATGCCCCTCCCTCTCCCTGCTACAATCGCTAGCTCCCTGATTCACAGGAACTTGCAGCTCGCGCGAGACGTATCTACTGGTGCTGTTAACCGGTGTGCTGTTAACGCGATTTACCCAAAGCGGCGAAATGCGGGGGTCTACGGGCTTAGTCGTCGCTTCAGCAGTTGATAAAGCGGGGTCCGCTTGGACGAAACCCAGGTTGTCGGCTTGCTAGTGCGGCGCTGCATCGGCGGTGACGCCGCGGCCTGGGAGGAAATCGTTCAGCGCTACCATCGGCGCATTTATAACGTCTGCTATCGCTTCGCAGGAGATGCCGAAAGCGCCCAGGACCTGACCCAGGAAGTCTTCATCAAGATGTACCGCACCCTGAATACCTATGACGCCGGTAAGGGTGCGTTCATGACCTGGGTAACCACCATCACCCGCAACCTGCTGGTCGACCACTTCCGCAAAACCAAGGGCGATCGGATGACCGATTCGCTCGACCAGGCGCCCTCAGATCACGAGGATGCCCAGCCCCTGGCCGAACAGATCGCCGACCGGACCCTGCCTCCGGATGCGCATGTCGCCAGCCGGGAAACGCGCGAAATCGTCCACCAGGCGCTTCAAAAGCTGTCTCCTGAGCTGCGGGAGGCCGTGATTTTGCGGGATTTGCAGGATATGGACTATCGGGAAATAGCCACGGCTTTGAGGGTTCCGGAAGGAACCGTCAAGTCAAGAATAAACCGGGGGCGAGCGGAACTTGCGCGCCTTCTACAACGTACATATAAACAGGTGATCTGATGCCAGGCGAAATAAATCACGGAACACCCACCCCACCGGCCCAAGGCGGCGGGGGAGCCCAGATACAGTGCCATGAGTTCGAGGCGCTGCTGATGGAAGCCCTGGATGGAGAATTGAGCGACCAGCGACGCGAGAGCTTTAACGCGCACCTCCGGAGCTGCGCCCTCTGCGGTCCCATGTTCACGGACGTCGAGGCGGGCCGGAACTGGCTCCGCTCGCTCGAACCGGTTGAACCTTCGCCCTATCTGGTGCATAACATTCTCGCGGCCACCTCGGGAATCCCTGAAACCGGCATGGCGACATCTGCCACTGGTCATATGCAACCCTTCAGGGGGCGCGCCCGCACCTGGTGGGATTCCTGGTACCGGCCGCTCGAAGCTTTCGTTCGGCAGCCACGCTTTGTGATGTCGTTCGGCATGATCTTCTTCACGTTCTCGCTCGTGGTGAGCGCGGCGGGTGTCAAGCCTGCCGACGTCGCGAGGATCGACCTGCGCCCGGCAGCGCTGCGGCACGCGTACAATGACGCGCAGATCAAATTGGTTCATTACTACGACAACATCCGGTTCGTATATGAGATCGAATCGAAGGTGCGCGAATTGAAGCGGGCCACCACGCCGGCCGAGCCTGCACCCGCCCAGAAAAAGGAGAATCGCAACAACGACACCAGTGGACAACCGGAACAGAAACAGGATCGCAACTACTCTCGGGAACGAGATGAAACGGTACTTGCCACGCTCTCCGGAACTCCGGATGAGGTCCATGGCTGCGAGTTGCGCGCGGTGAGCTACGAGCACACTCAGGCTCGCTCACGGCTCGAAGCTCGCAGCTCGAAGCTGCCAGTGGTGGCCTTGACCATGGACAGGAGGTACCTATGAACTGCGCCTATCATGCTGATCAAGCGGCCGTCGCCTATTGCCGCACCTGCGGGAAGCCGCTATGTGCCAACTGCACCCGTCCCGTGCGGGGCGTTATCTATTGCGAGGATTGCATCGGAGCGCGCATGGCAAGCGGGACGCCGGCAGCGGGATTTGTGCCGCCCCCTGCGACCATGCCATACGCGCCCATGCCGCCGGTCGCGCAGACCCCCACAGGCAGCGGCCCGAACCCAACCGTGGCGGGCATTCTGGCCGGATTCTTTCCCTTCGGTGTCGGCGCAGTTTATACCGGGCAATACGCGAAGGGATTGGCGCACTTGGCAATTTTTGGTCTGCTGGTCGCGGGTTGCAATGCCGCTTCCAACAGTGCGCATGGCGACATGCTTGGAGTCATCTGCGGACTCGGCCTTGCCTTCTTTTACGTCTACCAAATCGTCGACGCGGTCCGCTCTGCCCGTGCCCTGCAAGCCGGACTCACACCGCCAGACCCATATGGTTTGGCGGCGACATTTAGCGGCGGAACGAAGTTCGAACCGAGCAAGGCTCCGATCGGGGCGATTGTTCTGATTGCGCTTGGCGGCCTGTTCTTGCTGAGCACCATGGGATTCGAACTCGGACTCGATCGTTTTTGGCCACTCATCCTGATCGGCATTGGTGGCTGGATGTTCGCCCGCAACTACGGTGTGGTGGGACGCGAAGCCAGGCAGCGGAATCTGGACAAGATCGAAGGCTTTGTTGGTCAGGGGGATCACGCGGTGATGCAGCACGCGCTCACAGTCGCCCGTTGCCAATGTCCGCGGTGTCGCGCCCGGCGCATCACCGGTCCTGCCGTGCTGGTGACGATCGGTGTGCTTTTCCTTCTCGAGAACATGGGTCACGTGGGCTTCGGACGTACCTGGCCGATTCTTTTACTGGTGATCGGCGCAGTACAACTTTTCCAGCATAGCGTCTCCACCGAGGGACATATTCCGGCTTCGCTGCCGGGCTCGCCGGCGCCTCCCACCGCAAGTGGCGGGACAATGCCACCGAATTCTCCACCCCCTGCGGCGCCACCGGCAGCTTCGGGCGGATCGGGCGAGGTGAGCCATGGGTAACCCGGTGATGGCGCCGGCTCCGGCTCCTCCGCAACCTCCGGTCCCGCCGCGTGCACCTCGCTCGATCGCCGGCGCCGTTGTTCTTATCTTGCTCGGAGTCTTGTTTCTTCTGGGAACGATGGGAATTGTCGGTGGGCACGAGCTGGCGGTGATTTTCAGCAAGTTCTGGCCGCTGCTGCTCATTCTCTGGGGCATCGTCAAGCTTATCGAGCATGAACAGGCAAAACGCGTGGGACTTCAGAGCCGGGGCATCGGAGTGGGCGGAGTTTTTCTGATGCTCTTTGTGATCGTTGCTGGCCTGACCGCTACCGGCATCGCCCACTTCAATTGGGGCGATATCAAAGATTCGCTGCAAATCGACGATCAGGATTTTGACCAGATCTTCGGCGGGTCAACCTTCGACTACAACGGCGACCTGTCGAACGATTTGCCGGCTGGCACTACCATCCTCCAGATCAACGATGAGCGCGGAACCGTTACAGTCAATGCGTCTGACGATAAAAGCCTGAGGATTTCCTGGCGTAAGAAGATTCATGCCGACAACCAGCAGGACGCGGACCGCTACAACGGAAAAACTCCAGTCACGACCACTCCCGCGGGCAATACGGTGGTTCTTACCGCAGCCACGCAGGCGGGCAGCAAGGACGTCACCACCGACATGGACGTGTATGTCCCCAGCAATCTTGAACTTGTTATCACCTCGGGCCACGGTGATCTGAACATCAACGGGATCGGAGCCCGGGTGCAAGTTACCCACCAGCGCGGTGAAGTCAATGTCGGCGACCTGGTGGGCAGCGCAACCCTCACCCTTGATCACAGTTCGGCGCGTTTGCAACACATTAAGGGAGACGTGACCATTCAGGGCCGGGCCAACGAGGTCGACGTCGAAGACGTCGACGGCGCCGCGCACTTGAATGGTGAGTTCATGGAGAGCGTCCGCCTGGTGCGGATCAGCAAGACCGTCGGCTTCCACTCGTCGCGCACCGACATGGAATTCGCGCGCCTCGATGGCCGCCTCGATCTCGATTCGGGTGACCTGCGCGCCGACTCGCTCTTTGGACCGATGCGACTGAATACGCGGTCCAAGGATATTTCTCTCGAAGGCCTGTCCGGTGATATGCGGCTGCAAGATGAAAACGGCACCGTTTCCGTCGGGCTGCAAAAGCCCGGCAACATCCAGATCGACAACCGCAAGGGCGATGTGCAGATTGCGATCCCGCCAAAAACCGCAATCAAAATCGAAGC
>Ga0335078_10012816_pt1 | contig 12419 bp, 11 predicted proteins | sample Lox_Sample_32_FD_206711 | JGI IMG/M metagenome (GOLD analysis project Ga0335078, IMG submission 206711) | Soil microbial communities from Loxahatchee National Wildlife Refuge, Florida, United States - Lox_Sample_3.2 | ecosystem: Environmental > Terrestrial > Soil > Wetlands | place: USA... | reverse complement strand
AAGAAAAAGTCGCGATCCAGTCATCAGGGCGATGGCAAGACGCAAGACGGTTCCGGAATCGATCGCAAGCTGCATAATCCGGTTTCAGACCGGTTGATTCCTCTCGCTCCACTCGACCTTCAACAACTCGACTCGATCGACGGCTTGGTGCGGGCAATGGCGAACACCGCATTCACGGGGCGCCAGCTGGGCGAGGCAGCCGATGTGCTGGAGGCGATGGCGCGTGACAAGGACGCCTTCGTCGTGATGACGCTCGCCGGGGCGATGACGGTGGCCAAGCAGGGACTGATCATCGCTGACCTCATCGAGCTTGGCATTGTAAACGCTATTGTTTCGACCGGCGCGTTGATGGCGCACGGACTCGTTGAGGCAACCGGCCGGGCGCATTTCCGCCACAATCCCGATCTCAGCGACGAGGAACTGTACGAAGCGGGATACAACCGCGTCTACGATACGCTCGAACCGGAGCAGAACCTCGATGACGTTGAACGCGTGATGCACGCGGTGTTTTCGGCCTGGGACGCGAAAGAGACAATGTGTTCTTACAAGCTGAATCGCGCCATCGGCGCGCACCTGGCGAAGACCGCGAAAGGGCAGCGGGGAATTCTGAAATCGGCGTACGAAAACAACGTGCCGGTATTCGTTCCGGCATTTTCGGATTCCGAGCTTGGCCTCGACTACGCGCTGACGAATCGCGAGCGTGACAAGCAGGGCAAGGCGCGCTTCCGCTTCGATCCTTTTCTTGATCTTGAGCACTTCGCGGCCACCCTGCTTGCGCAAAAGCGCCTGGGTATTTTCACAATCGGTGGAGGCGTGCCGCGGAACTGGTCGCAGCAGTTTGGGCCGTTTATCGAATTGCGACATCGCCGGGGCGGGGAAGACCTGCCGCTTAAGCGTTATCACTACGGGCTGCGGATCTGCCCTGAACCGGTGTATTGGGGCGGGCTTTCGGGTTCTCCGTATAGTGAAGCGGTCTCCTGGGGCAAGTTCGTGCCGCCCGCGGAAGGCGGGAAGTTTGGCGAAGTATTCGTGGACGCGACAGTGGGATTGCCCCTGATCGCGGCGGCGGTGATGGAACGGCTGAAGAAGAAACCCAGTGCGCGGAAGACGGTAAATGCGGTCAGCGCGTTGTAATGGACCTATACGGTAATGCCCACTACTCGACTGCGAAACGCTGCCTGTTCGAACTCCTGCATCGGAGCGGACTGGTGCATCTGTTTCGTTGGAGTCAGGGTGACTCCGTACTGGTTGCCATGTATCATGACGTTCTTCCGCTGGGCTTTCCAAAGAATAATCCGCTTTTCGGCATGACTGTCACAGTCGACGAATTCGACTGGCAGGTCACTTTCTTCGGGAAATATTTCAGTCCCATCAGCTTTCAGCAGTTTAGCGACTGGTATTTCCACGGTGCAAAGCTACCACGCAATCCTGTGCTGATCACGTTTGATGACGGACATGCGAACAATTTGCGCTACGCCTTGCCGGTGCTGAAGAGGCATCGGGTCAACGCAGTGTGCTTTGTCCTCACCGGAGACATGGGAAGATGCCAGAAAACGTGGTATGAAGACGCCTATTTTCGTTTGATGTTCTCTTCGGTGCACAGTTGGTGTCTGCGGGATGGCGAGCGCCGGCCGCTGGAAACCTTCGAACAGCGTGTTGCCGCCTGCAGCCGTTTCTTCAACCTATGCCGGACGCTTCCCGAGCTGGAGCAGCGAGCTGAATTGGCCTCGTTGCGGGGCCAGTTGCCTCTGAGTTCAATGGAAGAAGAATTCCAGGAGAGATTTACATTTCTGAGTGCAGACGAGGTACGGACGCTTGCGGCTACTGGCACCGAGATTGGCTCGCACACGGTAAGCCACCCGATTCTTGCGACAGTCGGACTGGACCGTGCACGGCGCGAATTGGCAGAGAGCAAGTCGCAGCTAGAACACGCCATGGAACGCACTGTGCGACCGTTCGCCTATCCTTTTGGGGCTTCCGGCTTCGATTTCCAAGCCCGCGATGAAGCTCTCGTGCGTGAGAATGGTTACACACTGGCGTTTGCGTCCCAAGGGGGATTTGTAACCCGTTCGAGCAATCGCTTTGCTTTGCCGCGGGTTGGGATTGGCCGCATGACACGTGCGCAATTTGCAGCCACGGTGACCGGAGCGGTCGATTCACTGAAGAGAGTGTTTAGGGTTAATCAATGAACAATGCCCGACTTTGTCATAGGGTAGCTGGCACGCGAACCACGGTCGACGAGCCCAAACGCTTTCTGCGAATGAGCGAATAACGCTTCTGGAACCCTGCTTTCGCGATGCCACGAATGGAAGATGCATTCTCTGCAGCACTGAAGATCCATACCTTCCTGCCGTCATCCTGTAGGCGCGATGCCGCCAGGCGGATTGCCTCCGCGTAGTAACCGTGGCCTCGGTCGGCGGCCGGGGTCCAGCAGTCAAAGATCATCGCCGCATCTGGATCCGATGAAGGCAATGTGTAGTCAAGTTCCGACAGGTGGAATCCATCGTACGAACCGAACCATAAAAAATGGACGGCATGCGAGTCTGATGATTGCAGAAGGAAGCCAGAGGCGCTGGATTCCTTCATGCGGGTGGCGCACCGCATCAGGTAGGTCAGGGTTTCCTCGTCGTCAGCGTTCCGAATGGCGGCATCCGAAAGATGTTTCCAGTCCAAAGAGGTGAGGAGAGAACTGGAGGCAGGAAGGGCTTTCATCGGAGGCGCCTCAAAGAGGTAGACCTCGTCATGCGATGCGGCCATTTGTGCCACTTTGTGAAGTCCGTGAGCTGCCGTCTTCGGCAAGCCCTTTGTGCGCACATGTTTTCGCAGACGCCGTATAAAGTCTCGCGCTCTCCGCACTGGTTCTTCGATTTTGAGGCCACGGACCCCGCTTATCATTTGATGTCGTGCGGCGATCCTACCCTTTTGTATGAGGCTTGAAGTCAATTCGACGTGGCTCGTCGAAAAAACGTCATTCGCGAAGCGTTCTTTATATGCCTCACCACCAAGGCCAAGGTCAAGACGTTGGACCGACGCATCCGCTGCAGCTTCCTCTGTTAGCAATCGCAACAAACATGAGCCCGGTGAGAGATCCTGATACCGAGTTTCGAAGGTCGGCAGGTACCAGAACCAGTTATGGCAAAACTGGAAGCCTAAATTCCACGCGACGCCAAGTTCCCCGATCTGTAATCGGCTGATCCGCAACCAGCCCGTTTCAGCGAGCAGTCGGCTCAGTTCCGTGAGAAATAAGCGGCGCTCCGGACGAACTAAGGGGCTCACACGTCCAGTGGCGAGAAATCGCGCGATCTGTGCGGAGAAAATCGCTTGCAATTCAGGTGCAATAGCCGCGCCGTTGACATTCGACAGAAGCACCTTTCCCATCTGCGCCATCCGTTTGAGGCCACGTTTTTCGCGATCTTTCCGCCGGATGGCCTGGAGGAGGGTTTGCCTATCCGTCTCGTTCCCGAGCAGAATCTGACCGCATTCATAAGCCGGGCGCTCGTGCAAATAAAAGTGGCTCGCTGCCGCGATCGCCCGAAGTGGGCTTAGCGTCTCGGAGCTTTGGGGCAAGTTGGCAAGTGTCACGGCCTGAATTTTTTGCCGTCTGAGCTCCTCGAATACCGCGGAAAGAACGGATTGCCTCATGAACGGCGCGCTGATTACGTCACAATAATCAGCCGTGCTTGCAGTGAGAAAGAAGGCCGTGCTGGGTAGGCTGAAGAGACTTGCTAGCGCAACAATCCCACAGAGCTCGGTGCCCTCATAGACGAGATAAAGTGAAGATTGCAGCTTGTCACGAAATGCGCGGCAGGCGGCAAGCGCCCACTGATAGGTATAGAAGACTTCCGGACGCTCCATGCGCGTCACAAGAGTGTTCCAGGAAGTCGCGAGCTGAGGATCTTCCGGTACTTCCTTCAGCACGGTTACGTGCAAAGGCACCCCTGTCCGAAACACCGCCGCCTAGTCGAAGATCGTGACCGCCGAGGCGATCACGGTTGTCCACAACCCGCGTTTGTCGCCGACCGCGGACTGCGTCACATTCGCGGTGCGGACGATTTTGTTCGAGATGCGGTAAATCTCTTTTTTCTCGTCCCAGGAGCGATCGGGGTCAAATTCGACGTCGAGCGTGGTTGCGAGCATTTCGGCCGCCAACTCCTCGGCGTAATCTCCGGCGGCATCTTCGGTCTCGCCGAAGGAGTGGTGCTCGCTCAGATACCCATAGGTATTTCTGTCGGCCGGGATGGCGACGCCAATGGACGACGCCAGCAGACGGTGGGGCTCATGCGTGGAATTTTCGGCGACCACCGCAAACACGACTTCTCCGGGATGCAGATACTTGAGGCCCTGCGATCGGGGAATGAGTTTGCATTGGGGCGGGAAGATGGACGAAACGCGGACCAGGTTTTGAGCTGCGATACCGGCATCGCGGAGGGCAAGCTCGAAGGAAGTCAGTCTTTCGCGATGCTTTCCTACACCCTTGGTGAAGAAGATCCTCTTGGGGACCATGTCCTTGCCCAATTCATTTTCCTCCGCACATTTTTAAGTTGACCATGGATTGGGCAAATCTAACACAGCAATTTGTGAACATTGCATGAAAAATGACAGAAATATCCTCGGGCACAACCGTTGGACAAACGCGGCCGATTTTGGCGCTGCGAGGGCCCAGCCAACCGTCGGCGGTCAGGGCCGGGCGCGCGAGCGCTCAAGCGGCGTGCGCGGCCGCATGCCGGGCTGCGATCGGGATCACGAAAGGCTTTGCCAACCTCTCAAAATCGTCGAAGCGCATGCGGATCAGTTCGCGGTGAGTGCCGGCGTTGAAGGAGATTTCCTTATCTTCGGCCAGCGTCTCATCCGCGAAAACGTCCATGCCATACAGGTTGCCAAAAGGCGGCATCGAACCGGTTTCGCAATCGGGAAAGCGGTCGCGAAATTGCTGTTCGGTAGCCAGTTCCACCACCTCGGCCGCCAGATACTTTTTCAGCCGATGCAGATCGACGCGAAGGGAAGCGGGCACAACCGTCATGGCGAGGCGTCCATCCACCATGACCATCACGGTCTTTGCCAGTTCCTTCCCCTTAATATGAGTGAGGGCGGCGAGTCCCTGCGCCGTATAGGCCACCGAATGGGAGATCACCAGGTATTGAATTTGATTGCGATCGAGAAATTCACGGAGCTTGGAGAGAGGCATGAGACCTCCAGCCGAACCGCAGCCGGAGCGCCTTCATGGTCGACTGGAAAGCCGGCTCGAAAGCATGCTCGTGAGAACAGGCCTGCGGATCCGTGCTAGGGAAATTATCCTCTCTTTCAAGGCCGATGGATGAAAATTTCTATGCGGCAAGGCGAGCGGGGAGGCCGCGTGGAATCTGAAGCAGGCCTGCGATTCGGCAGGCCGGTGTTGCATCATGCAGCTTCTTTGGTGACCAGGGAACGGGCGGTCTTTGCTGGACGAAATTCAGCGACCTTCATCTCCTGCCAGTCATAATTAAATTCCTGGCCACAATCCAGGCAGACTACGTATGTGCCAGTGCGGCTGACCGTGCCGCGGCGGGAGTTCGCGCGCAACGTGATCGGAAAACTGTAGCGGGAGTGTCTGCAACCAAACACCGCATTCATCATTCTTGTAAACATCTCTTCACCTCTTCCCCAGAAAATGAGAGCAAACTGGACCACCAAGACTCGCCGGGGTTCGTAAGCCTGTTTTACATACTTAGATTCGTTCTGCGCGGAAAAGGTTCGAGTATGAAGGAATGCGACGTTAGGATTGCTGGTCAGTGAGAAGGGTTGCCGCGCGAACTCGTTTGCTCCAAACCGCTGGAAATGCGGAAAATAGATTTTAAAATGAGGAATGCAGAAAAGAAATGAAAATGCCGAGGAAATCGTCCGACCAGGAGGGTCAGTGGCGTGACCGGGACATCACAGCTTCTGCGGCCCGGACTTTTTGTGCGCCGTGCATTTACTCATGATGGCCGTTTGCAGGCGTCCTCGAAGATCGTCGGGCAACTCGTAGAGCTCCTGGTTGCGGTAGATCTCGATGGTTTTGCGAGTAGTATCACAGACCACGTAGCAGTTGTGGCACCACGCCAGATGGTCCTCGAGTTCGGATTTCGTTTGCGCGTCGATCACGCCGTCGAGGTAGTTGGTTAACTCGTTGAGAAACTCAGTACACTTCACTGGTCGCCATCTCCACTGATTTTGTCGACGCCATTTCCGTTCGCCCTCTTCTGAAAAAAGCGGCTCAGCCGTTCCCGCAATTGCAAACGCGCGCGCAGCAGGCGCGATTTCACAGCCGGGATGCTCAACTCCAATGCTTGAGCTGTCTCTTCGGTCGACAAGCCCTCGACATCCCGCAATACAAACACCGTCCGGAAACCGGGCGGCAAACCTTGAATGGTGCGCGTCAGAATGTCACGCAATTCCGACTGGTTGTACATCTGTTCGGGGTTGGGGCTCCAATCCGCGACTTCGCGGGGAAGGGAGTCATCTTCCGTCTTGACATCTTCATCCAGAGAGACCATGCGTTCCGGTCTTCTCCGGCGCAACCTCATCAGCGCTTCGTTGACCGCAATCCGCACCAGCCAGGTGTAAAACTTGGATTGCTCCTGGAACTGCGCCAGGTTTCCGTACGCCTTGAGGAACGCATCCTGAACGACATCTTCGGCGTCCTCGCGGTTCTGCGTAATGTGCTGGGCGATGCGAAAAACGTTCCGGTCGTAACGCCGTACCAGTTCTTCAAAAGCCGAATCGTCGCCGCGCTTGGCCCGCCGGACCAGTTCCATTTCTTCGCTGACTGGCGGTTGTACGTTTGGTTGGATTGCGCTCATTAGTAACTTGATGCAGATTATTCTGAAGTAGTGACAGATGCCCCGCTGCTATTGTAATGGCTGGGAGCGTTTTTTGCCGCCCGGATTCGGCGCGGCGGGGGAAGGGTAGGCTCGCAAGGCGCCCAGCAGCTTACTTTCGATACTGCCAGGGTGTGTACCACGGTGTCAGCAATGCATGGCCAACCGGCCCTACAATAATAAGAAGTCAGAGGGTCAATCAAGAGTCTTCCAAAAGGTCGTCACGCCGGAGCGGGAATGTCGGAACGAGGTTGGGTTGAACCAATAGTGGAACGGGTGGTGGAGGAGGTACTCCGCAGCCATGCTGTCCAACTGCGCAGTGAGATCACGCGACGCGTCGCCGCAGAGATAGCATCTCAGCCCGCCAACGCGTTCTCATCCGCCTCTGCCGATCTGGCCCGAACGATCTCCGAAATCCAGCTGGGTTCGTCGCAAAAAGAGATCCTCCGCGCACTGCTCGACTCCAGCGCCCGCTACGCAGCGCGCGTTGCGCTGTTTGTGGTCAAGGGAAGCCATGCCACAGGATGGCAGGCTCGTGGCTTTGCCACCAACGATGCGCTCAAAGACTTTGCACTCGATTCGCAGGCGGCTGCCATTGTCCGCGCCCTCACCGACCGCGTGAGCACCAGTGCGGGGGCGGGCGACTTCGATACGCGGTTTATAGAACAGTTTGGAACGGCCACTCATACCAGACTTTTGCCGCTCATCCTTAAAGACAAGGTTGCAGCCTTGATTTATGCCGATGGCGGAGTGGAAGACAAGGCACTGGACGCCGGGTCGCTGGACGTGCTGGTGCTGGCGACGGGCTCATGGCTGGAAGTAAATTCGCTGCGCAAGCAGGCGGTGAAGGCTCCGTCGACAGCACACGCCGAAGAGCATGAACCGCCAGCGAAGGCATTCGCGCCGGCGCCCGCCATGAACGATCCCTTCGCGGCGCACGCCCCGGTTTTTGCCATGGCTGCCTCTGCGGCAGGGCGGGGAAATGGGGCCGCGACTGCGATCGAAGCCAACTCCTCGCATCATGACGGATCTCATGGTGGCGGTCAGGGCGCAGTCGAAGTCCAATCTGCGGTTGTGGCGGAGGCTGCCGTTGGCTCCGAGCCGCTGGCGGCAGGCCACATCCATTTGGAAGGCGCTCCCGACGGGGTGGCACATAGTCCGGCGATGCCGCCGGAAGACGAAGAGGTCCACCGGAAGGCACGGCGATTTGCACGCTTGCTGGTCGATGAAATCAAGCTCTACAACAAATCCAAGCTGGCCGAGGGCCGGACCAATAAGAATCTCTACGAGCTGTTGAAGGATCCGATCGACAAGAGCCGCGCGACGTACCAAAAGCGTTACGGGAGCACGGTTGCGGCTTCCGGGAATTACTTCGAAGATGAGATGAAACGAAGTCTCGCAGAAGACGATCTAAGCGTGATGGGTCCAAACTTTCAGGTGTAGGTGGGGGTCGGTGCGCAGGTTTGCGGTTTCACTGTTTGCGCTAACACTTTTTCCGTTCGCGCCCGGGCTATTTTGCGCCGGCGCGCAGTCAACGCCGGTCTCTTCTGCAACACCCTCCACGAGTTCAGCGAATCCGGCTTCGGCGGGATCGACGAAATCTGCGCAGCCGAAAGCGGTGCCCTCAAAGGCCGGCCGGACGAAAACCGCGGCGAAGCCGAGTTCTCAGAAATCCGCAGGCTCGAAGACCGCGGGCCAGAAGTCCGGCAGTCAAAAGAGCGCAGCCAAGAAGCGCCGCAAGCCGGCTTCTCCGCGCGTTCGGCGTGCGCGAGCGGCATTTGTGGCCTCCGCCAATCTGCGTCCGATGGCGCAGCAACTGCTCCAGGACCGTACTCCTACCGCCTACGCAGGAGTTGAGGCCTACGCTCGGCGCCACGCCAAAGAGGATGCTGGAGCCCTGGCGTGGCTCGTCGTTGGGTATGCGCACACGCTGGATCACGACTATGCGAAGGCAATCGACCCGCTCAATCGCGCGAAAGCCGGCGCCAGCGAACTGGGCGACTATGTCGCCTACTATCTCGGCGATGCTTATCTGAGGACCGGGCACAATGGCGAGGCCCTGGCGTCACTGGCGGACTTCGGAAGAAACTTTCCCGATTCTCTACTGATTCGCGACGCGCATTTCGATTATGCCAGCGTCCTGTTCGATGAAGGCCGCGCGCAGGAGGCAGCGGCGTTGCTGGAAAAAGACCGCCTGCCCGTGCGCAGCGACATCGAGATCGCCATCGGCCGGGCGTACGAGAACGCGGGGGACAAGCAAAAGGCGATCGAGGCCTTCCGCAATGTCTACTTTAATATTCCGAATAGCTCGGAAGCCGATCCCGCTGGAGCTGAATTGCGCAAGCTGGGCGTTACGGGTTCAGCGGCTGAGCGCCGCACCCGTGCAGATCTCCTGTTCAAGAGTAAGCACTATAGCGATGCGGCCGACGAATACCGGGCGTTGTTAAATGAGGCGGCCGCCGGGGAGCGGATTGAACTTCAACTGGCGCTGGCGACGTCGCTTGAGAAGTCCGGCCGGAGTCCGGACGCCCGCCGTCTGCTCAATTCCATGGGGGCGCAGCAAGGCGACGCGGAAGCCCAGCGCCTCTATCTATTAAGCGAAACGGCGCGTTCGACCAGCGACGAGAAGTCAGTCCTCGAAACGGTGAATCAGTTGCGGCAGTTCGGGCCCGCAAGTCCATGGCTGGAACAGGCTCTATTATCCGCAGGCAACATGTACCTGCTGAAGCGCGACTACGATCGCGCCATTGACTATTTCCGCGAATTGCAGGAGCGGTTTCCGCATGGGAGCCGGGCTTCGTATGCGCATTGGAAGGCGGCGTGGCTGAGCTTCCGGCAGGCGAGGATCGAGGACGCGCGGGCGGGTTTTGAAAGTCAGATTGCGCTCTATCCGGATTCGGCGGAAGTTCCGGCTGCGCTTTACTGGCGCGGACGATTGGCCGAGGAAGAAAACAATCCGGGCATGGCGCGGGCGTTCTACCAGAAGCTTGCGGAGCGGTATCGAAATTACTACTACGCGGAGCTCGGCAGGGAGCGCCTGAAGACTTTGCACGAGAAGACAGAGGCTTCGTCTCCGGAGGCGGTGCACTACGCGCTGCTCGATCACGTCGCGCCTTTGCCGGGCGCGCTGAAGATACCCGAGGCCGAGGCTCCCGAGGACAATCTGCGGGTAGCACGCGCGCGCCTGCTTTCAAACGGCGCGCTCGCCGACCTGGCGGTGCGCGAACTACAAGCGGCCGCGAGCCAGGAAGGCGGAAGCTGGGCACCTCCGGAGATGGCGCGCGTTTATCAGGATGGGGGGCGCTACGACCGCGGCATCGAGATTATGAAACGCACCACGCCGAACTACTTTGCGGTGGATATTCCGGATTTGCCGCGAGGATATTGGGAGGCGCTTTTTCCTCGCGCGTACTGGAACGATCTGCGCAAGTATTCTCTGGCGAACGGGCTCGATCCATTTCTGGTGGCGTCACTGATCCGCCAGGAATCGGAATTCAATGCGGGAGCGATTTCGCGCGCGAACGCGGTCGGGTTGATGCAGCTTTTGCCGAAGACCGGAAAGACGGTGGCGAAACAGGTGAAGCTCAAAGGCTACAACGCTCCACAGCTTTACTCGCCGGCGGTCAATCTGCAGCTCGGCACGCGCTACTTCAAAGACATGGTCGACAAATACAACGGCCAATTTGAGTACGCGCTCGCGGCCTACAACGCGGGCACGGATCGCGTGGCAGACTGGCTGGGCGAAGGGCATTATCGCGATCCGCAGGAGTTTGTCGAATCGATTCCGTTCACCGAGACACGCGAGTATGTGCAGGCGATTCTCCGGAATGCGTGCGTGTATCGGCAGTTGTATCAGAACCCTTGAGATGCGAGCTTCGAGCCGCGAGTTAAGAGCAAAACCTGGCCAAGTAATACTCCAACCTTGAGAGCGCAGCCGGAATTCCTGTTAGGAGAGAAGACTGCAGATTTCGCGCGCATTCTCGGCTTCGCCTGCGAATGGCTTGGGATGACAATTTCATAAAGTGGAAGAGGATTTCCGATGCAGGAGTCAGACGGATTGCCGGCTCGGTGATTTAGCGAAGAGAATTTCGAAAACGAGCAGGCAGGCTCCGACGACGATGGCGCTGTCGGCGACGTTGAAGGCCGGCCACTGATAGCGCTTCACGTAGAAGAGAAGGAAGTCGACAACGTGCCGGCTGACGATGCGGTCCCAAAGGTTTCCGATCGCGCCCCCGAGAATCAGGGACAAACCAACGCCAGTCGAGGTGAGGCGGTGGCTGTTCTTCCAGAGCAGCGTGGAAACGACAGCGAGAGCCAGCAGAGAAAAAATGATGAGCACGGCCACCTTCCATTGCGCGGGCGAGTCGGCGAAAAGACCGAAGGCCGCACCCGGATTTTCCGTGTGAATGATGCGGAAGAAACCGGGAATGACGGTGATGCTGTCGTGCATCGTCAGGCGATGGGCGATCAGCCACTTGGTATAGCGATCGAGGGCGATGACGAGAGCGGCGATGAGGAAGAAATATTTGCGCATCGTTGATGTTGCAAATCGATTCTATTCCGAATCCCGGTTAGTGATCGAGGCGTTGGCGAAAGAGGAGCGCGGGCTTCGATTTCAGAGTATCGGGTTTGGGGCCTGGGCGGGGGCGGGGTGGTGAAGGGATTTTTCCTGAACTGGCATGCTGCCTATGCACAAGGGGTACCTCTCCCCCCGCCCTTGATCTTTTTGTCCGATCTAATGGAATCAGTTATTTAGAGTAAGTTGGCTCGCAAAATATTCGGGAATAAAGACTTAGACTTACTTCTTGTAAGTGTTTTTATATCTGTTGGTTACGCTCGAAATCGAGGCAATTTCTGATTCTCCTCTCTAAAATATTCAATTATAAGGGGTTAGAGGCAAAATATTCTAATCATTGGAGTTAGCGGAGACAAGATGGCTAGACCCTTTCCAGACCACCTCTACCATCCCATCTGGTTCATCCGGCTAATAATGATTGCGCTGTAGCTGTTCATGCGGTCGGGGCGGCGTTTTAGCGGGGCGGGGAGGATTGCGGCTAGTCTGGCTGATTGCTGGCGGCCGATGGTGCGGGCGGGAGCTTCGTACCAGTAGCGGCTGGCCGCGTCGGCTCCGTAGATGGCTGGGCCCCATTCGACTACGTTGAGATAGAGCTCTAGGATGCGGCGCTTGCCGAGGAAGAGTTCGGCGACTGGGACGAGGCTGGCCTCGACGCCCTTGCGGAGAAATGAACGGCCGGTTCCGAAGAAAAGATTTTTTACGAGTTGCTGCGTGATCGTGGAGGCGCCACGGGTGCGCTCGCCTTCCATGTCTTCTCGGGCAGCGATTTCAATCTGGTGCCAGTCGAAGCCGTGGTGCTGGTAGAAGTGCGCGTCTTCGGCGGCGACGACGGCGTGCTGGAGGTCAGGCGAGATTTGCGCGAGCGGGATGAATTTGTAGCGCTCGCGGTAGGGTTTGTTGTGGCTCCAGGCCTGGTAGCGGCGCTCGATGTGGACGGCGGTGGTGGAGGGATCGATCCAGCGGAGAGAGATCAGGGTTAGGGCGAGCAGCGACCAGATAAGAAGAAT